>Ga0335074_10000789_pt1 | contig 43483 bp, 35 predicted proteins | sample Lox_Sample_23_FD_206715 | JGI IMG/M metagenome (GOLD analysis project Ga0335074, IMG submission 206715) | Soil microbial communities from Loxahatchee National Wildlife Refuge, Florida, United States - Lox_Sample_2.3 | ecosystem: Environmental > Terrestrial > Soil > Wetlands | place: USA...
TCGCCTGGATTTACACCCATGAGGCGCTTGCGCCGGGCAAGCCCTACTTCCTCTATTTCGCGACCGGAGCCACCCATGCACCGCATCACGTTCAGGAGCAATGGGTCAAGAAGTACGAGGGGCGATTTGATGAGGGTTGGGACCAGCTCCGCGAGCAGACACTTGCGCGACAGAAGCAGCTTGGGATCACACCCGCGAACACGGATCTGACTCCGAGGCCGAAGGCACTGCCCGCATGGGACACACTGCCGCCGGACGCTCGGCGTGTCGAAGCGCGCCAGATGGCCGTCTATGCCGGCTACATGGCGGAGACCGACTACCAGGTGGGGCGCCTGTTGAAGGCGATACAGCAGGCGCCTGGTGCATCCAATACGTTGATTTTTTACATTATCGGAGACAACGGGGCCAGCGGCGAAGGCGGCCTCGAGGGGTCGGATCACGAATTCTATTCGGCTGTCACCCAGTATAGGGAGCCTATGAGGGAGCAGCTGAAGAACATCGATGCACTGGGCGGCCCCGCTTTCGATAATCATTATAGTGCCGCCTGGGCGTGGGCGCTCGATACGCCCTTCAAATGGATGAAGCAGATTGCCTCGAATTTCGGTGGGACCCGCGATCCGATGATCGTGGTCTGGCCGGCGCGGATCAAGGATCATGACGACCTCAGGACTCAGTTTACAGACGTAGATGATGTGGTCCCCACGATTTATCAGATTGCCGGCATCACTCCCCCGACGTCTGTTGACGGTGTGAAGCAGAAGCCGCTCGACGGAACGAGCTTCGCATACACGTTCGATAGCCCGAACGCTCCCTCCCGTCATCGTGTGCAGTACTTCGAGATTTTCGGCAATCGCGCCATCTACGATGACGGATGGGTCGCCTCCGCCCGCCATGGTCTGCCCTGGGATGAGATCACGAAGAATCCGGTGGATTACGCCCACGACCACTGGCGGCTCTATCACGTGGCGGATGATTTCAGCGAGGCACATGATCTGGCGGCAAAGTACCCGGAGAAGCTCGCCGCTTTGAAGAAGCTGTTCTATGTGCAGGCACGTAAGTACGAAGTGCTTCCGATCGGCGCGACCCTCGTTCCGGGCGATACGCCGTCGCTGGCCCAGGGGCGACACGAGTTCGTCTTCCGTCCGAGCCTGCCATTTACGGCCACACAGGCTCTGCCGATCTTCTGCGGCAGTTACAGGATCACGGCGGACCTGGATGTGCCAAAAGGCGCCGTGCAGGGAACGATCGTTTCCTACGGATCTCGGTATGGCGGTTTCACTCTCTACGTGAGGGACGGAAAGGTCGTCTACGACAACAACTTTGCGGGATATCTTCGTAACGTCATCGCCTCCCAAACGCCGTTGCCTTCGGGCAGGACGACGGTTACCTTCGACTATGTTGCGACCGGCGGGAAGAGCGAGGGGCCTGCGCTCCTGCGGTGCATGCCGTATATGTCGAAGCCCGGTGGAGAAGGGAGCTTATATGTGAATGGAAAGAAAGTCGGCGAGGGGCCGGTTAAACCCGATGGATTCTTGAATTTCGGCAGCCTTGGTATCGGACGCAGCTATGACTCGCCGATCAGCCGGGGCTACTCGGGTGAGTTCCCCTTCACCGGCACGATCGAGAAGGTGGTCGTGGATCTGCCTGAGCGAGGAGGTCACTTTTGAAGGGGCTGCGAGCGGCTGCTCGGGGGTGCCGCTCAAGCAGAGCGCGGCGGAGGCCGCCCAATTGCGGCCTGATCGGCCTAAACCTCAGCGTCGAGCCTCGTTCCGGGGCGGCCCGTGTGGGTGAGGATCTGATCACTCCGGGGAGCGCCGCTTATGCGGTGCCCGGTCGGTTTCCGGGAATATTCGACCGCATCAGGTATATCCTGCGACCGAGAGTCGGCACAAACCCGCCGACGGGGAAGCAGGTCGACTGGTCCGCGGATCAATAGGGGGCGTGGGTGGACGCAAGGGCCGGCATGCGTTTCATTGCAGGAGGGACCTTCCTGATGGGTTCCGACGCCCATTACCCCGAGGAGCGCCCGGCGCGGCAAGTCTCCGTCGCTGGCTTTTGGATCGACGAATTCCCGATCACGAACGCGGAGTTCGGGCGCTTCGTGAGCTCGACGGGCTACGTCACGTTTGCGGAGAGTCCACCGGACCCCAAGAATTATCCGGGCATCAAGCCGGAGATGATCTATCCCGGCTCACTCGTATTCAGAAGACCGTCTCGGCCGGTGCCTCTGACGCAACCGCAGCTGTGGTGGACCTTCCTCCGCGGAGCGTGCTGGCGGAATCCGCTCGGGCATGGCTCGACGATAGAGGATCTCGAGGAACACCCGGTCGTACACATTGCCTACACGGACGCGGAGGCTTACGCCCGATGGAGCGGTAAATCGTTGCCGACGGAGGCCGAATGGGAGTTTGCGGCTCGCGGTGGCCTCGATGGCAAGGCCTACGCGTGGGGAGATGAGTTGAGCCCCGGCGGCAAGATCATGGCCAATTACTGGCATGGCTCGTTCCCTTGGGAATGCCTCCCGAGTGACGGTTTTGAAAGGACATCCCCGGTTCGCAGTTACCCCCCAAACGGCTACGGCCTCTACGACATGATCGGCAATGTATGGGAATGGACCAGTGATTGGTACGGGATACCGAAAGGCGGATCATCAACGAAGGCGTGCTGCATTCCACACGACCCGAGAGGTGGCCAGGAGGATGAGAGCTACGACCCATGCACTCCCAACATCCGAATCGGCCGCAAGGTACTGAAAGGCGGCTCGCATCTCTGCGCACCCAATTATTGCCGGCGGTACCGACCTGCGGCCCGCTATCCCCAACCGGTCGACACGTCCACCTCGCACGTCGGATTCCGGTGTGTGGCGCGCGAGTGACCGCCGGCCCGCGCTGAGTGCGGTCAGAGTGGACGATGGCCTTGCGTAGCCCCGCCGGAGCTAGGAGGCGATTTTCAGGCCCTTAGTCCGAGGATGGATGCCCGCGCGTATGGCGGCCGGCCTTGGGACGGGGCAACAGCGCGGCGACGGCCGAGTCCCACTCGGCAACGAGGTCGAACGCCATGTTGGCCCGGAGCCATTGCTGCTCGAGGCCGTTCAACAGCCCCAGGAGATGGCGGACCGTCGAGCGCGGCCGATCGACATGGGGCGCGAGCATCTTCGTGAACGCATCCACGACTCTCGCTTCTCGCTTCACGAAGTAGTCATGCGCCGGATGCGCCGAGTCCAGGGCCTCCGCCTGTAGCACCGCGTAGAGCCGCACGATTTCCGGTTGAGTGCAGTTGCGCGCGACGATGGCGTGGAGCACCTCCACGGTTTTCTCGAATGTCACCGTGGCGCGTCCGCCGTCGCTGGGCTTCAGTCCGACCATCGAGGACACCGCTGCCGCGTCGCGTCGGTCTCGGCTCTCCAGCAGATCGATGAGGAGCCGCTCCTTGGACCCGAAGTAATAGAGTAGACCGGCGTTGGTGAGCTTGCAGCGTTGCGCCAGCTCCTGGATGCTGAAACCGTGATAGCCGCGTCGGCCGACGAGGAGAATCGCCTCGTCCAGAATCTTCTCCCGGCGCAGCGCCGCATCGAGCCTTACTCTCTTCTTTTTGGTCTTCGCTTTCACTATGGTGCGCTTGGCAGATTTCCGCGCTTGAGTCCCGGCAGATGAAGACGGCTCCGGAGTCTCAGGACCGTCTGCGTCAGGTCGAGAGCCTGTCTCCCGTGAGATGAAGCGTGGCGACCGCCTCCTTGAGACCTTTGCCCTGAGCAGCCACTTCCACTATGCCGGCGCGTCCCGTCCCGCGCAGGATGGCGAGAGCCCGCCCATCCCATGTCGGTGCGGTCATCGATTTGAAGCCGCCAACGGCAAGCGGATCGGCGCTTCCGAAGCCGACCAGCTCGGCGGGGCCCGAGATCGAAAGCTCGAGCTCTCTCACCGTGTCCGGTACTCGTCGCCCCTCCGCGTCCGTTAACTCCACCGCGACGTAGCTGACGTCGCCCCGCCCCGCCCCACCGCCGTGACTCTCGGGACTGATACGAATCGCCGCCGGGGGTCCGACCGTCTCGAGGCTCCGCCTCGCGATTTCCACGCCATTGCGGAATGCCACGGCTTCCAGGGTGCCCGGCGAGTACGCAGTCTGGAATTCGGTGTGCTCGAGGTCGGCGTCGGACAACTGCCGGCTCGCGATCATGCGACCATTGAGCCGCAGCTCGACGCGGTCGCCAGATGTATAGACTCGCACCAAAACCATCTTACCCTCGGTGCCAGGCCACGTCCAACTCTGCCGTTCGTCTGACCATCCCCAAGGGCGTATCAGCTCCTCTTTTCCTTCCGGCGGCGGCTTGCGGACGGTGATCTCGAGCGGGCTCAACCCCCAGACGACATCGCGTGCCAGAGAAGGTGCCTTCTGATTCCCGAGCAGATCAATGTCGCCACATCGGGAAATGACTTCAGGCCACGCAGCTTGAGCGCCAAGCAGCGCAGGCGTCCCGGCCGCAGCGTAGACACTGCCGCCGACGCCCGCCTCGCCCAGATAGTCCATGGCGGTCCAGACGAAATCCCCCAGCACATACGGCAGGCGCTCGATCAGACGCCAGATTGCGAAAACGTCCTTCGGAAAGCTCTCGGTGCCGACAATGATGCGCGACCCGTAGGTCTCATGATCCTGCTCGTATTCGGTGAATTTGTAATTGTATCCGGCAATGTCGAGGAACACGGCGCTCGCCTGGTCCGGTACGCCGGCGCGGCTGGGGCGAGCCGTCTTCGGGCCAGGAATGACCGGCCGCCCCATGAAGTCATTGATCGCCGCGGTCACCGGTCGGCTCGGATCGAGCCGATGAACCTCATTGGCCAATTGCCACTGCGCCTCGATGCCGGCCGGGAAGTTCCGCCCCGGGATCTCGTTACCGATACTCCACATGATGATGCTCGGATGATTGCGCATGCTCTGCACCATGGTGCAGAGGTCGGGGCGCCAGTCCTCCTCGAAATAGACAGAGTAGTCCTGGGGGACCTTCGGCAGCCGCCACGCATCGAACGTCTCAGCGAGCACCAGCAGGCCGTGGCGGTCACAGGCATCGAGAAAAGCGGGGGAGAACGGGTTGTGCGACGGTCGCACGGCGTTGAAGCCCCGTGCCTTGAGAAGTCGCACCTTGCGCTCTTCCGCGGCGTCGAAACTTGCGGCGCCGAGCAGTCCGTTGTCGTGGTGAACGCACCCGCCCCGCAGCTTCAGCGGTCGCCCGTTGAGGCTCATGCCCCGGACGGCATCGAAGTTGACGATGCGCACCCCGAAACCCGTCGCGTGACGATCGATCACCGCCGGCCCGCGACGCAATTCAGTCTCGAGTCTGTAGAGAGCAGGGGCGTCTGGTGACCAGAGATGCGGCGAGGGCATGGTTATCGTCTGCCGGATATCTCGCTGCGCCGACACCGTGTCTTCCCAGATCGTTCGGCCGTCGCCGTCCTTGACGCGGGAGGTTACCGCAAGCCCCGTCCGGGCTTCCTCGAGACGCGTCACGATGTCAATCTGAGCGCCGGTATCGGAAATACTCCGCGTGGTTGCAAACACACCCCAGCGCGCCAGCCGCGCCTGCTCCGGCAGCACATCCAGCCACACGTGCCGATAGATACCGGACCCGGAGTACCACCGGCTGTTGCGACCCCGGTTGCGCACGCGGACCGCGATGACGTTGCTACCGTCGGGCGCAAGACAAGGGGTGAGATCGTAAGCGAACGGGGTATAGCCGTTGGGATGCGTGCCCAAATGATGTCCGTTGAGCCAGACTTCGCTGTCCATGTAGACGCCGTCGAACAAGAGCTCAACCCGTGCCCCCGCTGGCACTCTCAGTCGAAATTGCTTTCGGTACCAACCATCGCCACCCACCGTGAAGCCGGTAGCGGTTCCCCCTTCGGCCTTGCTGTCGAACGGGCCGATGATGATGGCCCCGGCCTGCTGCGAATCGCGCCGCAGGTCCTCGATACTCCAGTCGTGCGGCAGATCGACGACGCGCCAGCGGGAATCGTCGAAGCCCGGTGCTTCGCCTCCTGCGGCATCGCCGCGATGGAACCGCCAGCCCGAATCGAACGGCTGAGAGCGACCGAACCTGAATTCCGAGGTCGGCTCGAGCTCCGGCAGGGCGAGCGAGGGCAGCAGCAGGGCCGCGGAGCCGGCCGCTGTCAGAATGAGCTGGCGGCGTGTCAGATGCATCTCCGGTGTGGTGCTCATAGCCTTGGCCACTCGTTCCGCGGCAAGCTGCCGAGCTCTTGGTTGATTGCCTCGACGGCCTGCCGGCCAATCAGGCCGAGATCGACGAACGTCTGGCACGTCAGGTTGGAGAGGTACGGCTTCGCCTGAGGCGAGGCGACGGTCAGGCCGAGTGCCGGCGCGTGGCGCAGCACGATGGCCCACGCCGCCGGCGAGGTCATCAACTCTCCGAGCGATACGGTTCTGGTGCTGAGCACGAAGGGCGCGTCGACCGGCTGCACGAATTCGTCGGCCGGGGGGTAGAGCGGAGCGTCCATGGTCAGTCTCACGAACAGTACGCGTGGCCGCTGGTGGACGTTCGATGCCGCGCCGCGTCCTCACGATAGTGTCCACGATCCATAATGGCGCCATTCACTGCGCAGGTCGCGGGCATCCATCGGCCGAGCATTCGTAACTCCCCGTCTCTCGTTGAGGTCAGTGATGAGGTCTCGACCTCACGATCCGCTACGCTCGAATCCGGTGGTTGGCGAGTCGAGATCGACTGAGGCGCGGGGACCTGCAGAAAATCGTCGCGATATGCTAGCTCTCAGAATACCAACCAATCAATAGATAAATTCATGCCACTTGCCGTGGCCGGACGAACTGTGCTATTCATTATATACTGACTAGTCAATGGGTACGTGCTCGCCCCGGGGAATATTGTGGTGGCGCCCGCAGGGAAGCGAACCAGTGCCGATAGGGTCGTTCCTACATCGCGTACGCGGGGATCTCGAATGAGGCAGGGGCCATCAATCCATTCCTGAGAGCCTGTGTGGTTGCCGCAGTCGTGGGGGTGCAACTTCGATATCGAGGAGCACGCATGGCGGGTGCCGGCTGGCCGCTACGCCGTTACGCCGTTACGCCGACACGCCGTCAGTGCGCACACAAGGGGATCCCGATGAAACAAATACGTGCTCTGTTGCTTGGTGTCCTTTCCGCAGCGGGCGTGGCGCAGGCCTGGGCGGCAACACCGATCTCCGGCCGATGGAAGGTACACACTAACATGGTCAAAGAGAGCGATCAGGTCTGCACGCTCACACAGAAGGGTTCCAAGCTGCACGGCACGTGTGTCGGCGACAACGGAACGGTCAAGATCAGCGGCACAGTTGACGGCACGAAAGTGAGCTGGAGCTACAAAACGCAATACGGCAGCGCCCCGCTAACGGTGTCGTACGCCGGGAATTTGAAGTCCACGAAAAAGATCGTGGGTTTCACCTCGGTGCCTGAGTTCGGTCTCCAAGGCGACTTCACGGCCGTCAAGGCGGCCAACTGACTTGCCATGCAAGGCAATCGGCTTCACTGTCTGGCCGTCCCCGGCCGGGGGACGGCGCCGCCGTGGACTGGTTCCGGTCGGATCTGCCCGCCCGCCTGCGAAAAGGGCACGGGATTCGACTTGCCGGGATCGGACGAACTATGGTATTTCTAATGTACCGACCAGTCAATCGGTACCAGCTGGTCCGGCGAGAGAGGGGGCTGCCAATGTGGCTGCTGGGATATCGCGCAAGACCGATGCAAATGGCGGTGTGCAGGGGAGTCTCGAGAGCGCAGCGCGCAGTCGCCCCTCCGCGCAGAGAAAACATGCGCGCGCGTTCGACTCGTGAGCTCCAAAGGTGTGCTGCCCGCTCGCTCACTGAGCGCCAAGAGAACGCTACAGGGCACTGACAGAGTTTTACAGGGGGAATCCAAATGCCGACGAATATCCGCTTCATGAGCCTGGTGCCCGCGGGTGCCGCCGCCATGCTCGCCGCCGTTGCGGCCAATGCGCAGACGGCCGGTGCGCCCAGCCAGTCAAATCCGGTAGATCAGCTGCAGGTTATCGTCGTTACGGCGACGAAGCGCCCGGAGAACGTGCAGAACGTGCCGATGACCGTGGACACGCTCAGCTCGCAGCAGATCGAGGACTATCACCTGTATAGCTTCCAGGACATTCAGTCGCTCGTGCCGGGCCTGCAGCTGACGGAGACCGACCCCTTCACCCAGACGATGACCTTGCGCGGCATACCCTTCAACCCGGATAGCGGTTTTGACCCCGCGGTCGACATCTACTGGAACGAGACGTCGATCTCGGCCGACACGGCCTTCCGCACCATGTTCGACATGGGTCAGGTCGAGGTGCTGAGCGGCCCGCAAGGCACCCTGCGCGGCGGCGAATCCTCGCCTGCCGGCGCAATCCTGCTGGAGACGCGCAAGCCCGACATGTACGACTACGGCGGCTATGCCACCGAGTCGTTCTCCAATCAGGACCTGCGCCATACGGAAGGGGCACTTAACCTGCCTTTCATTCCGGGTGTGCTCGCCTTACGCGTTGCGGCCGTCACGCATCGGGATGAGGAGTCGGGGATCAAGGACATCGTCACCGGCCAGCGGGATCACGTATCCGATGACAGTTACCGCGCGACTCTCGAGTGGAAGCCGAGCGACTGGTTCGACAGCACTCTGGTCTATCAGGAGCTGCATTCGAACGAGATCTATCATTTGGTGACGGTTGGGGATCCTGATGGCGTCGCTTCACCCGGCACTTGGGGGGCTGTGTACGGACAGACCCTGCTGCCCTCCGAACGCGTATCGATCGATCCGGGGTCGGACGTCTTCGGCGAAGATCAGCATCTGGCAACGCTCACCGAGCACGTGGATATTGGCGATAACCTGCTGACCAGCATCACGGGCTACTCGAAGACGAACGACAACGTGAACCGGGATACCGGCAATCAGAACAACGCCGTTCTCAACTGGCCGGATACCGACCTGATCGACGGCTTCACGCGCCAGGTTACGCAGGAGCTGCGCTTCCAGTCGACCGGACAGCACTTCTGGGACTACCTCTTCGGCGCCTACTACGGCAACTCGACGATCGAGAACGACGAGTCGAGCCTGGTGGACTATCCCGGCGCGTATGGCTTGGTCTCGGGGCCGATCGCGGTGGGTCCGCCCAACCCTGCCTACGTGGCGCAAACGTCGGTCACCGGGCCGTTCATCACCAAGGACGTGGCCCTTTTCACGGACCATCGCTTCCATATCACGTCCCGGGATCAAATTGAGCTCGGTGTGCGCTGGCTGGATGAGACCGTGCATCGCGGCGTCAATGTGGGCCTTACCAGCGCCCTGATGGACGTCAGCAGTCAGGTACCCGGTTTCCCAATGAATTTCGGTCCGGGCGGAGCGGGGATCTGCGCGGCCATCCACGGTGCCTATAACTCGTCCAATGGATTCTGCGACATCGTTGCCCCTATCCCGGCCGAGCACCTGACGATCTTCCCCGTGGCGAACTCCAGATATGAGCCTTGGACAGGATCAGCCAGCTACAAGCACCACTTCACCGATGACGTCATGGCCTACCTCAGCTATGGTCATTCGTATCGGCCGCCGTCACCCAGTGCGGCGACAACGTTCTTGGCGGTGCAGCCGCAATTGCTGGACGGGGCGCCCGAAACCTCGAACGACGTCGAGCTGGGCCTGAAGACGACGTACTTCGATCGCCGCCTGCAAGTCAATGGCGACATCTACTATCAGAAGTTCAACAACTTCATCAATCAGGGAGGCTTCTACGCCAGCGACGATCCGGCAACGGGCTATCCGATCGGCGCCAACGGCCAGCAAACCTGCGACAGCCCGGCGAGCTGCGCCGCTACCACCACGCCCGGTCTCGGAAACAGCTATCAGTACATCGCCTTCGTAGGGAATGCCTACATCAAGGGCGCCGAGCTTTCGATCTCAGGCATCATACTCAAGGGGTGGACGGCGGCCCTGAATATGAGCTACGCCGATGCGCGGTACGACGGACCTACGGCCTGCAACAGCTACAACGGCAGCGGTACGCCCGACGTCAATCTTGCGACCAGCGTGATACCGGGTGCCCCTGCGGTGCAACCGGGCAAGAACATCTCGATCTGCGAGTCGGACCTGCACCTGGGCGATGCGAATCCGTTCCAGATGACACTCACGAGCGCCTACGAGGCCGCAATAACCTCGAGGCTCGATGGTTATGTGCGCGCACTCTACCAGCCGGTGCTGGCCGAGACCACCTCCGGGGTCGTCGCCACGACAGCCGGACTTCGTACGCCCTTCTATCAGATGGTCGACCTGTATCTCGGCCTGCGCGCGAGCGAGCGGGGCAACTGGGACATCAGCATCTGGGCCAAGAACCTGCTCAACGAGACGGCAGCACAGACGGGCTATCAGCTCACGACCTACATTCCCCAGGGCGGGATCGGCGGCCAGGCTGGCTGGCCGCTCGTGAGCGGCTACGGCAACGTCACGGTGCTGCCCCCGCGCGAGGTCGGCATGACCGTCAGTTACGAGTTCGGTCAGCAATAGGCGTGGAGGAGCGGGTGCATTTCGCCCCTGGACCCGGAGACGAAATTCCAGCGCTTGTGCCACGTCGGATGGAGGGGCGCGGCATCCTACTCGCGCCGATTAGCATCAACTTCATCGCGCTGCCGGGAGCGAACAACGCCAGTTGCGCGGCTCATATCGGCCCCCGGCTACGCCCACGGCCTTCGCGGGGTCCGCCCTAAATCCGATGCGGCCTGGGACGCGCCTCACGAATACGTCGGAGCTGCCGCGCGCAACTTGCCGACCAGTCGGTAGGTTGCTAGAGTGAACACCCCAGTGCCGCGTGCTGCGGCCGGACAGCCGGAGGCTCGGCCGTGGCATTTTTCGAAAAAATCGAGGCTTTCGTCGCCCGGCGCGATCCGCTGACCCTATGGCTCGCGGCGTTCCTCGTGAGCGGCCTGGTCGCCGGGATTCTCACGGGGTATTTCCGTGCCCGAAAGATTCAGCCGAAGGGATTCCGCTGGCGCATTTTCCGGCACGAGATCCTCTTCGCGACCCTGAATCTGACCCTTTCCGGTTTCCTGCTCGGCGGCCTGAGCAAGTTCCTGCAGAGGGAAGGCCTTATCACATTCAATCATGCGTCCGCCGGGCCGTGGGTCGTGGCGGGGGAGTTCGTGCTTTACTTCTTCGGGTTCGACGCCTATTTCTACTGGCTGCATCGGCTGATGCACATCGAGCCCATCTACACCCTGGTGCACAAGATCCACCACCGCTCGATCTCGCCCAACCCGCTCACGACGCTATCGGTCAGTCCCGTCGAGTCCCTCATCAACGGTGGGTTCGTGCCGCTGTTTACGGCACTGATGACCGTGCACGTGTCCACCATGGCGCTGATCACCCCCTGCAACATCGTGATGGGCTTCTATGTACATTCGGGGATCGAGTTCTTCCCGAGATGGTGGAACAAGACCTGGCTGACGAGGTGGTTCATCACGGCCACCTTCCACGACCAGCACCATCGCTTCTTCAAGGGCAATTACGGGGGATACACGACCCTCTGGGACTGGATCTGCGGGACCGTGCGGCCGTCGTTCCTGACCGACTTCGAGAAAGTGACGACGCGGCCACTGAGGCCCTTGTTGCCGCCACCGCAGGGCAAGGCGTGAGCGCTACCGAGTTCGATCAGGCGGTCGCGCGCGTTCGGGCCGGCGGCGCGCCGGAGCGCGAGGCGAGCAGGCTCTATCAGCTTCTTGATGACGGGGAGCGCCTGGGGCTCCTCCATGGCGATACCCCGTTTTGGGCCGGCATGGCGGAGATCCGGCAGAGATACGGCGCCAGGCCCTACGTCCATGGCGCAGTGGCGCGACTCGGCATTCCGGGCGTTCGCTTCATCGACGGGCCTCGGGGCTGTGTGGCCGGAGAGGCAACTGCGTTCCCGGTTCCCATGGCGCGCGGCGCTACGTGGGATCCGAGCCTCGAGGAGCGGGTCGGCGAGGTCATCGGACGGGAGGTTCGCGCGCAAGGGGGAAACTTCATCGGTGCGCCGTGCATCAACCTGCCAAGGCACCCCGCCTGGGGCCGCGTGCAGGAAACCTACGGCGACGATCCATACCATCTCGGTGAGTTCGGCGCAGCGATGGTCCGCGGCCTTCAGCGCCACGTGATGGCCTGCGCCAAGCACTACGCGCTCAATTCCATGGAGAACGCGCGTTTCACCGTGGACGTGCGCATCGACGAGCGCGACCTTCATGACATCTATCTGCCGCACTTCAAGCGGACGGTGGAGGAGGGGGTCGCAGGGATCATGAGCGCGTATAACGCTGTCAACGGAGAGTACGTCGGTCAGAACCGCTATCTACTGACGCAGGTGCTCAGGAAATGCTGGGGTTGGCAGGGCATCACCGTGAGCGACTTCGTGTTCGGCCTGCGCGATGCGGCAAAGTCGCTCGAAGCGGGCCTCGATCTCGAGGAGCCCTTTGCGCAGATCCGTGCGACCCATCTGAAGCGGCAGCTGGCCGCCCGTGAAACCAGCTGGCTCGCCGTCGAGCGAGCGGGGGTGCGGCTGCTCACGACGCAGCTGCACTCTCATGCAACTCGCGTGGAGGGTGAGTACGACGCCGGAGCGATGGTTGCGCCCGATGCGCGCGCATTGGCGCGCGAAGTCGCCAGTCGGGCCATGGTGCTCCTCAAGAACGATCCTGTGGAAGGGGTGCCGATTCTGCCGTTGTCGCCGACGAGCACCCATTCGATTGCACTCATCGGGCGGCTCGCCGCCACGGCGAACATGGGTGACAGGGGATCCTCGCTGGTTCACTCGCCATCCCACGTTACCCCGCTGCAGGGACTCGAGGCTGCCTTCCCTGACGCGAGAATCCGGCTCGTAAGGGAGGACGACCCCAAGACCGCCGCGGCTGCCGCCAGTGACGCGCAAGTCGCCATCGTGGTCGTTGGGTACGACGGTGAGGACGAGGGCGAGTACATGGGGCCTGCGATTCTCGAGAACGCGGAGCTCATGGCGCTCTTTCCTCCGCGGCCGCAAGGATTGCCGGTGGCCGATGACGGGAACCGCGCAACGCCGACAAACCTCGGCCAGGGAGGGGACCGGACGCGGCTCACTTTGCGCCCAGTCGATGAGGCGATCATCCGCGCCGTCATCGCGGCGAATCCCTGTACCGTCGTCGTCATGGTGGCCGGCGGGGCGGTCATTACCGAGGCCTGGCGGCGAGAAACACCCGCCATCCTCATGATGTGGTACGCCGGCATGGAGGGTGGTCATGCGCTCGCCGACATCCTGACGGGAGCCCGCAATCCTTCGGGCCGCCTGCCGTTCTCGATGCCGAAGTCCGCGGATCATCTGCCGTTCTACGATCGCGAGGCCACGCGGATCACATACGACCGATTTCACGGCCAGCGACTGCTCGACCGCCTGGGGGTTCAGCCGGCTTTCCCGCACGGCTACGGCCTGGCCTACACTCGATTCGAAATACGGCACGCGCGCGTAAGCGTCATCACCCACACCGGAGCGATCCTGGAGGCCCAGGTCGTCAACACCGGATCCCGAAGCGGGCGGCACGTGGTCCAGGTGTATGGACGGAGAGCCGATACGGCCGATGATGGCTTTACGCTCCTCGGATTCGCGGGCGTCGATGTTCCGCCCGAGGGGTCGGCAAGCGTCGAGATTCAGGTGTCGTTCCTGCCCCTGGCCCGGTGGAGTGCATCGCAGGAACGTCGGATCATGCCGGCGTCGGATTCGGTGGAGCTCGAGATAGGCGCCTATGCCCGGGACCCCGCGGCAGTGAGGCTGCGAATCGGTCCAACGTGACAGCGTGCGCGAAATGCCAAACCAACACTGCCAGTGAGGTCTCATGCGATCTACCCAAGATACCTGGTTGGGTGCTTCTGACGGCAAGCCCAAACAGGAGGCTGCCACGCTGACGCGCCGCGACTTGATCGTGGGAGGAGTGACTGCGGCGGCACTGTCTTTGGCCGGAGGCGGTCGCGCGCAAGCGGCGGAAGCCAGGAGCGCGATCCCTGTCGATGTCGACCTCGCACGGGATATCGGTGCTCTCGAGCACATATGGTCGCGGTGCGCAGGCTCCGATCGGGCCGCCATCACTATGCGGGAGCCATGGCGGCAGGACTTGGACCGCTTCCGCCGCGAAGTGGGCCTCGAGCGCGTCCGCTTCCACGGCATCTTTGCCGACGAGCTCGGAGTGTTCGATCCGAGTGGTCTTTCTCCCGGCGGGCCAGGCCCGAACTTTCAGAATATCGACGTCGTTTACGATGGGCTGCTCGAGCGCGGCGTGCAGCCCTACGTCGAGCTGAGCTTCATGCCGCGGAAGCTTGCGGGCGGACGGGCGACCTTCGGCCTCTACGAGGCCAACGTTACGCCTCCAGCCTCCATTGAGCAGTGGAGCGCTTTCATCCAAACCTTCATTCATCACCTCGTTCACCGTTATGGCGCGGCGGAGGTTCGCCAGTGGCACTTCGAGGTCTGGAACGAGCCGAATCTCAGGTTCTTCTGGAGCGGAAGCCAGACACAGTACTTCCGCTTCTACGAAGCCACCGCGAGGGCGGTCAGGGCAGTGGATCCGTCCCTGAGAGTGGGTGGGCCCGCCACCTCATCCGTCCAGTGGATTCCACAGTTCCTGGAATACTGCGCGCGCAGCGGCGCGCCCCTCGACTTCGTGTCGACTCACTGCTATGCCGGCGACGACCAAGCGATGATGTTCGGCGTGGCGGGCAAGTACAAGCAGAATGACGTCATTCCCGCCGCCGTCGCTCAGGTGCGCGCCCAGATCGACGCCACGCGGTACCGGGGCGCGGAGTTGTGGCTTTCCGAATGGTCGTCCGACAGTCCCGCGATGATCGCACACGTGGTTGCGCATTGCCTGCCGTATTGTCACGCGATGTCTCACTGGACGCTCAGCAGCGTGTACGAGGAACTGTACGTATCCCCCTTCCTCTTCAAGGAGGGTGACAACGGCTTCGGCATGCTCGCGCAGCGCAGTATCTCCAAGTCGCAGTTCAACACCTACAAGCTCATGCATAGACTCGGCGATCGCAGGCTTCAGACCGCCGGGCCCGCGCTGGCGAGCCGCACCGCCGGCGGTGGCGCCGCGATTCTGATGTGGAATCTGGCCGACGTGCCGCAACGGCCTGGCATACCAGGTGTAAGTATGCAACGGACGGTTCACGGCGAGCCGCATCGCTACGATATCACCCTGCACGGAGCTCGTCTGGGTCGGACAGTTCGCGTGAGTTACGTCGATCAGGTACGCGGCTCGCCGTTGCCGCAATGGCGGAAGCTCGGCTCTCCGCAATATCCAACTGTCGCGCAGCTTGCCGAGATCCGGCACGCCGCAGAAATGACCGCACCGGAAACTCATTCGCTCGGACCAACCGGAATTCTCAGCCTGGAGCTTCCGCCCGAGGGTGTGGCCCTGTTGGAGCTGACCTGATCGGGCCAGCGCACTGATATGTACGGACCGGAGCAAGCCCGCTATGGCGTTGTGTATCCAGGCGCTCAAGCCGTGCATCGGCAGCGAGACCGAGGTCGAAAACCCAGACTTGCTCGGGGGCCGGCTCGGAGGAGTGTCATCTTGCCGGGTTCGCTGAACTATGCTACTTATGAACAACTAACTGGTCAATTTGTAGCTTCTGGCTTCGATCGAGTGTGAAGCAGGTGTGATGTGCGAAGTGAGATCGTGAGAATTTGTGTGCTGACAGGCCTCGTGGCCTGCGCGGCCGCCTCCGTGGCGCAAGCGAATGCGTGGCCCTGGACGAATGCCAGCCTCAGTCCCGATGAGCGAGCCTCCATGGCAGTCGCGCACATGACGGAATCGGAGGAGCTGTCGCTCGTGCGTGGCTGGCTGGGGATCCGCTACAACCCCGGCAATCCGCCACCCTTCACCGGCAACAAGCGATTTCACGACGTCGTGGGCTCGAGCGGCTACGTCCCGGGGATCCCCAGGCTCGGCATACCCCCGCTGCAGGAGACCGACGCCAGCGTGGGGGTGGCCAATCTCGGCGGGATGATGCGCCCGGGAGATGTCGCGACTGCACTGCCTTCGAGCCTGCTGCTCGGAGCCAGCTTCGATGGCAGGGCTGCCTATCAGGGCGGTGCGATGATCGCGCAGGAGGCGTGGCACAAGGGACTGAACGTACTGCTCGGCCCCGGCATGGACCTGATCCGCGACCCGCGCAACGGCCGCAACTTCGAGTACATCAGCGAGGATCCGCTACTGACCGGCGAGCTTGCCGCGTCGTTCATTCGTGGCGTGCAGAGTCAACATGTCATCGCGGTCGCCAAGCATTACGCAATGAATGATCAGGAGACGGACCGCAATTCGGCCAATGCCCTCATCGGCGAGGCGGCGATGCGCGAGTCGGACCTGCTTGGCTTCGAGCTCGCGATCGAGGGCGGTCACCCGGGCGCGATCATGTGCTCCTATAACCTCGTCAACGGCACTTATGCATGTGAGGACCGCCACCTGCTAGAGGGGATACTGAAGGGCGATTGGCACTACCCGGGCTTCGTGATGTCCGACTGGGGCGCAGTGCACGGCCTCGATGCCGCAACCGCGGGGCTCGATCAGGAATCGGCGGCAATGCTGGATGCAAAGCCTTATTCGGCGGCGCCCGCGCCCTACTTTGCCGCACCGCTGCGTGAGGCGATCCAGGATGGCACGGTCCCGCGCTCGCGCCTCACCGACATGGCGCGCCGCATCCTGAGGTCGATGTTCGCTGTGGGTCTCATCGTCCATCCGCCGGTGAAATCGCCCATCGACTACCAGGCCGACGGCGAAGTGGCCCTGCGGGAGGCGCAAGCGGGTATCGTACTGCTCAAGAACGACCGCAATGTGCTGCCCCTCGGACCCGAGAGCGTGCGCATAGCCGTGATTGGCGGGCACGCGGATTCCGGAGTTCTCTCGGGCGGTGGCTCCTCGCAGGTCTTCCCGGCGGGGGGCCCCGGCATATCCATCCCGTTCGGCGGCGCGAATCCCGTGCTGGCGCGTCTCAATGTCATGATTTTCGATCCATCGCCGCCTCTGAAGGCGATCTCGGCGCTGGCGCCGAAAGCGCAGGTTCGCTTCGACAGCGGGGACTATCCCAGCCAGGCGGCAAAGCTCGCCAAATGGGCGGACGTTGCCATCGTGTTCGCGACCCAGTGGACGAGCGAAGGCCACGACGTACCCGATCTCTCACTGCCGAATGGGCAGGACGAGTTGATTCGCGCCGTCGCCGCGGCCAACCCGAAGACCGTCGTCGTGCTGGAGACCGGCGGTCCTGTCGAGATGCCCTGGGTGGGTCAAGTCGCCGCGGTCGTGGAATCCTGGTATCCGGGACAGCGCGGCGGCGAGGCGATCGCCGACATCCTCTACGGCAAGGTGGACCCGTCCGGCCATCTGCCGGTGACCTTCCCTGCAAACATCAGCCAGAATCCACGTCCGGTCATCCCAGGAAGTGGCGCCGTCGATGTGGGTGAGACGATGGGATTGGGACCGCAAGCCCATGAGGTCGATGTTCATTATTCCGAAGGCGCCGCAGTCGGCTACCGCTGGTTTGCCGCCAGGCACCTGGTGCCGCTCTTCCCGTTCGGCCACGGGCTCTCCTACACGACATTCGACTATTCGAGCCTGCGCGTCGCCGGCGGACGGGCGCTCACCGTCAGCTTTGATGTAAAGAACACGGGCAGCAGAGCGGGGAGCGCCGTGCCGCAGGTGTACCTCGTCTCGCGCGCCGGCCAGCGACTCGAGCGACTGATCGGGTTTTCCCGTGTCCCCCTCGCTGCCGGAGAGAGCCGGCATGTGTCTTTGCAGGTCGACCCGAGGCTGTTGGCTGACTTTGATGCCGGGGCAAACGGCTGGCGCATGCCCGCGGGCCGGTACACCGTCGCGCTCGCACGCTCGGCGACGGATGAGGTGCTCACCGGCTCCGCTCGGGTCGATGGCGAAGTGCTGCCGCCCTGAGCGTGCGACATGCTGTTCTCCACCTTCGGCATGCTCTGGCTACCGCAAGCCACCGGCGCTCAGTTGGTCAGTCAACGTTTGCGCAGCGGATACGAGGGCTTTCTGGAGCGTGGGCAGGCCGTTTCGCTTCAGCGCGCTGCTCGTGCCGACAGCGACAAGTGCATGGCTCAGCTTACCCCGCGTCCAGACCGGGGCCCCGATTACCGTAAGCCCCGACATGTAGTTGCCTTCGTCCATGGCGAACCCTCGGGCACGAGTCTGGCGAACCTGCGTTCTCCACTCATCGAAAGCCGGTGGCTCATCCCAGCGAAGCGCTTTAAACCGAGTTTCCAGCTCAGCGTCGCAATGGCCTCCAAACGCTGCAACACACCGTCCCGTGGCGCTGATCAATGCCGGAAATGACCTGCCGACCTCAATACTCAGCTGAATGCCGCTGTTCGATTGGGACACCGCTACCACGACGATATGCTGTAGGCCCACGATGTGCATCCCTGCGACAGTCACGCTGAAGGCCCCGCTGATCTCGGCCATCGCGGGCTGAGCCAGCTCGGTGAACCGGTTGCACCTCAGCCACGGCCGTGCAAGGGCAAGTAGACCGGCCTCCTGGCAGTATTTCTTCGTATCCGGATCGAATGAAACCAGCTCCTCATTGATCAGTGCTCTGAGTACGTAGAGACAGGTACTGGGCGCAAGCCCGAGCTCTTGCGCAATGGACTGCAGGCCGAGCGGCGCATCGCGCTCCCCGAGTAACCGCAAAACCGCAACCGCTCGGGAGATGGCGGGGGCCTTGCTCATCTTCATGGCCTCGGCAAGCTGCCCATCCGCACCCGACTTGTTCCGCTTGCGCCGTTGGTCGATCAAGCACGTACTCCTTATTGAGGACGGATGAGTTCCACTGCCGAGCGGGTCCCCCTCACGGGGCGCCGAAGCCCCCGTCAAGCTACCAGCTGCCCTGCTCATATTCAATATATTGAATTACCTTCCCACCCCTCGAACGATCTGTGAAACTGCCCGGATTTCCGGGAATACGATCATCTGTCCTTTGCATGGCGCCAAGTTCAATCTGCCGACCGGCCGCTGCGGCACACCGCAAATCCGCCACCGGAACGGGACTGGCCCCATTCCTGAGTGTCATCCGCGATCCGGAGGTCTATGAGCGCTTCGGACGCGTGATCCTCGTGCATGGGGTGCGTAAGCTGGTCGATCTGGCCTACCGCGAGTTTCTGACGCGGCAACTGCCGCAGGACGAGTTCCTGGGCGAGTGCGTTCGCAACCAACTTCTCTACTATCCCACCATTACTCGCGATCCGTTTATCAACAGCGGGAGGCTGACAGAGGTGATCGAGAGCGGCAAGCTCTGTCAGGACGTGGGTTTGCCGCCGATGAACCCGAGTGAGGCTCGGGTGATGATCTGCGGAGGCCCGCGCATGCTTAAGGACACGAGCGCGCTGCTCGATCGCATGGGCTTTCAGATCTCCCCGCACACCGGTGTGCCGGGCGACTACGTCATCGAGCGCGCGTTTGCCGAACGATGATCTCGCCCCTGCGCGACACGCTCGGCAGAACCCTGCACGACTTGCGGATCTCCGTGATGGATCGATGCAATTTTCGTTGCCCCTATTGCATGCCCCGCGGGACCTTTGGCGATGACTATCCCTTCCTGCAACCTGCCGAGCGCTTGACCTTCGCGGAGATCGCGCGGTTGACGCGCGTGTTCGTGGGGCTCGGTGCATCCAAGATTCGCCTCACGGGCGGTGAGCCTCTGCTGCGTCCTCACCTGTCGGAATTGGTCCGCGAGCTCAATTCAATCGTCGGCCTCGAGGACCTCGCGCTGACCACCAACGGCTTCCTGCTCGAGAAGCAGGCAGCGGGTTTGCGAGCGAGCGGTCTTAAGCGCGTGACGGTGAGCCTCGATACGCTCGATGAAGAGCTTTTCGCCGTGATGAGCGGTGGCTTTAGGGGCCTTGCGCGCGTGCTGGCCGGCATCGCTGCCGCTACCGATGCGGGGCTCGCGCCCATCAAGATTAACTGCGTGGTGCAGCGTGGAGTGAACGATCACACGATCTTGGATATGGTCAACCGGTTCCGAGGCACGGGCATCATCGTGCGATTCATCGAATACATGGATGTCGGTAACCGGCATCGCTGGAGCTGGGATCAGGTGGTACCGTCCCTCGAGCTGCTCAGGCGAATCAGCGCGTGCTGGCCAACACGCGCTATCGAGGAGAACTACTCCGGCGAGGTGGCTGAGCGCTACGAGTTTAACCACGGGGGTGGGGAAATCGGCTTCATTTCCTCCGTCACCAATCCCTTCTGCGACGGTTGCACGCGCGCGCGGCTTTCCTCCGAGGGCGTTCTGTTTACCTGTCTGTTCGCGAGTCACGGCCGTGACTTGCGGGCGCCTCTGCGTAACGGGGCGAGTGACGAGGAGTTGCGAGAGCGGATCGCAGGAGTATGGCGCGCCCGCGGGGATCGCTATAGCGAGCTGCGCGCCGAACGCGCCCCGGCGGAGCACAAGATTGAGATGCACTACATCGGCGGCTGAGATGGGGAGGAAAGAGCTGCGATGGGAGGAGAAAGTTGTGCCCCCCAAAGTTGCGCCCCCAGGAAATAGTGAGTACTATTTACGTCGGGACCCGCTGGTGCGCCCTGGCGCAGCCGGTGCCTTGCCGAGGGATTCGGGTGACGGAACGAAGGCCTGTACGAGGCATTGCTTTCGCGTATGACTTTTGTCGTCACCGAAAACTGCATCAAGTGCAAGTACACCGACTGCGTGAAAGTCTGTCCGGTGGACTGTTTCCACGAAGGCCCCAATTTCCTGGTGATCGATCCCGCAGTCTGTATTGACTGCATGCTCTGTGAGCCCGAATGCCCTGCCAAAGCGATTGTCGCTGATAAGGACCTGCCGCAGGAACAGGCGCATTTCCTGGCACTGAACGCCGAGCTGACAGGCTACTGGCCCGTGATCACGAAAGGCAAGGAGCCCTCGGCGCAGGCCAAGGAATGGGATGGACGTCCGGGTAAGCTGGCCTTGTTGGAACGCTGACCGTGGGTACGTACATAGGGTAGGAGCTGCTCGTCCAACGTGGTGTAAACTTGTCTAAGGGGGTAGCCGTGTCCACTCAGCCGATTGAATTGAAGCGCACGTATTGCCGGGTTTGCATGGTCCATTGCGGACTGGTTGCGGAAGTGGCGGGCGATCGGATACTGAAGGTTCGCGGCGACCACGACCATCCGCTCACCAAGGGCTACACGTGCCCCAAGGGACGCGCCACCGGACAGATTCATCACCTGGAGCCTGCGATTACTCGCCCGCTGATGCGCAAGGACGGCGAGCTGGTGCCGGTCAGTTGGGATGAAGCGCTCGATGACATTGCCCAAAAGCTGCGTCGCATCATCGACACGCATGGCCCGAATGCCATCGGCATGTATTTCGGCAGCGGCCTGGGCCTTGACTCTTCGGGCTATCTCATGGAAGAGGCTTTCTATAACGCGCTCGGGACGCCCCCGAAATTCTCTCCGCTGACCAACGATGGCACCGCGAAGGTGATGTTGGCGGGGGCGATGGGGAGTTTTTACGGCCTCAACCCCAAGACGGACTACGACAACGTTGATATGCTGATTTATGTCGGTACCAACCCCATGGTCAGTCACGCGCACAACACGGGCATGTTCAACCCAGCTGTCTGGATCCGGTCTGCGGCCAAGCGGGGTGAAGTGTGGACCATCGATCCGCTGTTCACCGAGACCGCGAAGTTCTCCACACGCCACATCGCGGCTTACCCGGGTAAGGACTACGCCATCCTCGCCTGGCTGACGCGCGAGATCATCGATGGTGGGCCCTTCAATCCCCGGCAGGCCATCAATGGCCTGGAGCAGTTGCGGGCCGCACTCGAAGGCTATACGTGCGCCAAGGCTGCGGACATCGCGGGCGTCACCGAACAGGAGCTGCAGGATCTGCTCGCGGCCATTCGTCGCAAAGGACGGGTGGTGGTGGAAACCGGCACCGGCATCACGATGTCGGCCGGTTGCAATATGACGCAATGGTTTGCGTGGCTACTGATGATTCTGACCGGCGCGATGAACCAGAAAGGCGGCGCATGGTTTCATCCCGGCTTCCTTTTTCCATTCGACCAAGTTGAACTGCCGTTACTGCAGAGCGCCTTCACGCCAGGCTCGAATGTGCGGCCCGACGTGAAAGGGATTCTCGGTGACTGGCCGTGCGCCGTGCTGCCGCTCGAGATTGAGGGTGGCAACATCCGCGGCTTCTTCAACTTCGGGGGCAGCATCGTGAGGTCCTTCCCCGATACCAACGCGCTCACCGCGGCGCTTCGGAAGCTCGAGCTCCATGTCAATACCGAGGTCGTCCACAACGATGTGACGCCTTATTGCACGCACGTATTGCCCACCAAGGGAGCGGCCGAACGCGCGGAGTTCACGCGCTGGGACACGTTGGCGTGGAACCTGTCCTTGCAATACACCCCGCCTCTGGTCAAGCCCAAGGGTGAGCGGCGCTCGGCCTGGTGGGTGCTCTCGCAGTTCATGAAGCGCGCCGGACTGCCCGTGCCCGCCTTTCTGCCAGAGAGTGATCTGCACGAGGGGGCCGACGAGCTCATGCTCGCGAAGCTAATGGAGAATGCGCGCTGCAGCTTTGCGGAGCTCAAGGAGAAGCGCTATGTGGAGTTTCCCCTGGAGTTCCCGGCGCCCTGGGTGGACAAACATTTCGAGCGGATCGGCGGCTGGAAATTGGCGCCGCCGGAGTTGCTCGGACAGTGGAATGCCATGCGCAGCGCGGATGAGGCCGCCTCAGGCCGCCCGAAGCCCTTGTGCTACAGCTCGCGACGTCAGCGGAGGAAGCTCAACGGGCAGCTCAGCTTCCTCGGGGAGCCGGCCAATGTCATCCTGCATCCCCTGGATGCCGCCGCCCACGGCATCACCGACGGGCAGAAGGTTCGCGTTCACAACGCGACCGGCGAAATCGTTCTCATTGCCAAGGTCAATGCCGGCATGCGCCGCGGTGTCCTTTCCATTCCGCATGGCCATGAGGATGCGAACGTGAATCATCTGACCAGCGTTCACAAGGTGGATCCCCTCGGGGGGATGGCACTCTACTCTGGTGTTCCGGTCGCGATGGAGCCGGTAGCCGAGTAGCGCACCGCTGGCGGGAGGCGTCGATGGTGAAGGTGTGCGCCGCGGCGCCCACCGATCCCAAGAGCCACCGCACCCGACCGGGCCAGCGGCGGTCCCAGGATGGCGAATGCCGAGTGGGCGGCAGTCGCAGGATGGGATAGACACAGGCCCAACCGGAGAGCGGCGGTCGGGCGGGTCAGCGGCACGCCCGCTGGATTCCCGATTTGCAGGGCCCGGGGCCCGGGGCGCGGCAGCTCCCCCATACGGGGTTTTGCTAACGAATCCAGCGGGCCCCGGCGCCCCATTATCGGCCCTCTCCGTCGCCCGGTCGGGTTCCGAATTCCGCGATCTGCGCGATCGCCTTATTCGCGCCGGATGGCTTTCCCATCTGGAAAATGGCGTCTCTGTGCGACAATGCCGGCTGTCGCCATTGCATCGTGTTGGAGAACTCGGTTTGCCAGTTGCTAAATCGACCACCAAGGGGAAATTGTTGCCGAAGCGTCAGAAGCCTCAGCGGCCGAAAGTGCCCCGCAAGCGACGGCCGCGCCGGTCCACCCAGGAGATCATCGATCGCCTCATTGAGGCCGCTGGTGAGGAATTCGAGCGCAATGGGTATGCGGGGACGACAACCGCGGCCATCGCTCAAAGAGCCGGCGTCGCCGAATTTCTGATCTTCAGCCACTTCGGATCGAAGGCCAAGTTGTTTGAGGATTCGATATTCAAACCCCTTAACCAGCATTTCCAGAATTTCTGCGGCACGCATCTGGTGGACGCCAAGGACACGGAGGGATTGAAGAAGGAGACGCAACGCTACATCGAGGAGTTGCTGCGTTTCATCGAGCGCCACTCCCGAGCGCTGATGTCGGTTCTCATGACCCAAATATACGAGCACCATGATACCGAGGGCTTGGGCGAGGTGAGCGGCCTGCAGGAATACTTTGGTCGTACGCAGGCGATGCGAATGAGTCGACGCCCAGACAGACCCCGGATGGATCACAAGCTAATGCCGCGCGTCTCCTTTGCGACCGTTGCCGCCTGCGTAATTTTCAAGGACGTATTTTTCCCCAAGGGGCTGACGAGTCAGCAGGAACTCCACGCCGCGATCTGCGACTATGTCATGTATGGCATCCACACGGCAGACGATCCGGAGCCCTGATCGGCTCAAGGCGTCGCGTGTCAGGCGAAGCAACCACTCGAGCCGGCAGCCCACTCGACCATGACGTCGAATGGCTCCGGGGCGCGCTTTTCTGGCCGTCGCCTGCGCGCTAGAAGTGCTGTCCGACCATCGCTTCACTTTTGGCCCACAGTGCTCGAGCACGCTGTGGATCAATGGCATAGGGCTGCACGTCATTGCCCACGTACGAGCGCGCCTGAGCGACGCCCGAGACGCGGCAATCGGCACAGTAGCGGCCTCCCGCCTCGTCGCCGGCGGCGACGGTCGCCGCCCACACCGAGGTAGCAGCCCCCTGCGAAATGCTTTTCCAGACAATCTCAGGCCCCGGTGTGGGGGGAGCGTTGTGGTCCTGGCCACGCAACCTCCGAGCCACTTCTGGGGTGATATGGCGCATGAGGGCCGTACGGATGGCTCCGGGATGCACGGCGATCGCGCGCACGCCGTGCGCTCGATGGATTCGATCGAACTCCACCACGAAGAGAACATTGGCTGTCTTGGAGCGGCCGTATGCGATCAACTCGTGGTACGGTGTGCGTTCGAAATTAGGATCGTCGAGATCGACGTCCGAGAACCCGTGTGCGGCGGAAGAAACGCATACGACCCGGGAGCCCGGCTTGAAGAGCTGGATGAGCCGATTGACTAACACGAAGTGTCCGAGATGATTGGTCCCGAATTGGACGTCGAAACCGTCTTCGGTGCGCCCGGCAGGGCAGGCCATCACCCCCGCATTGGCGATCACGCAATCGATGTGCTGACCTTGGCCCAGTAGGGCTTGCGCGCAGCCGCGTACGCTGCGCAAAGAGGCCAGATCCAGCTCGATCAGCTCCAGGGCGCCTCCATGGGCGGCCTCCGCACGGGCCCGCTCGGTCGCGGCTCGCGCCTTCACCAGATCGCGTGCGGCGCCGATGACGGTTGCGCCATGCGCGGCGAGCGATCGAGCGGTCTCGACACCCAATCCGGAGGACGCACCCGTCACCAGAATGCGCTTATTCGTCAAGAGAACGCGATCGAGAACGTCGTCCGCTGTGCTGTCCGCTCCGAAGCTCGTGGCCATGGTGGTCCTCCTCGTCGGATACGGCGTTGAATCCCACCGATCCAGATCGGCACGTGTGTTTTTGAGTGAGGCTTCGGCTCGAAGGCGACCTCGCTGAAGGAGACGTACCGGCCCTGATAGCCCGGGTCTTCCTGTGTCCATAGCTGGATGATCGCCTCGAGATGCTCATCGCTTATCCGTCTCCTCGGGAACCGAAATCATTGGCTAGCCGAGCTTTTCGGCCCATTTGGCCAGCCGCGTCTGATCGGCACCAGTGACCCCGCCCTCCCGGGACGCACATGTGGCGCGACCCTGGTCAGTTGCTTCCCGCAAGGAATCGATTGCCCGGCTCGCCCATAGTGTCGGTGTAGATCCTCGGCTGCTTGCCGTCGAGGTCCTTGATCCCGTAGTGCCGTCCGAGCTCAGCCGCTATCAGCGATTCGCCGGAGCGCGCCATCCGCTGGGGGTCGCGCCAGAGTCGCTCGATCACGAGCCCTGTAAATTCGGGGGTCTCGAAGTTGGGCAGGTCGGCTGCGACGGCCGGCGGCAGGTGCTCTTTGGGAATCGTTTTCAGCATGTCCGTCAGCACCAGTCCCGGCCAGATGGAGACGGCGGCGACATTGTGAGGCCGCAAGTCGATCGCCATGTCAAAACTCATCTTGTCGGTGCCCGCCTTCGCGGCACCATAGGCCGGCCCATAGTGGTAAGAGACCGCGCCGTAGAATGAGATCTGCGCCATCAGGGTACCCCCGGTTTCGATCATCAGCGGGGCTGCGTAGTAGGCAGCCACGTAGTTGGAACGCAGACCGACATCGATCATCTCCACCAGGTGTAGGGGCTTCTGCCAGAAACCGCCCGGGGAAATGAGGTCGCGCGGGTGCACCATCGCCGCGTTATTCACCAGAATATCCAGGCGGCCAGCCTCGGAGCGGACCTGCGCGAACAGGGCCTTCACCTCACTATCGTTCCGATGGTCGCACGGCACTGCGAGCCCGCGCCCCCCTTTTGCGGTGACCTCTGCAGCCGCCTGAGTCAACTCTGCTCGCGTGCGTCCCGTGACATAGACAGTAAATCCTTGAGCACCCAACGCACGCGCGATGCCGCGGCCCAGCCCCCGGCTGGCACCGGTGACGATTGCAACACTTTGGTTCATAAACAGTTCCTCTTGCCACCCAAGATTCAGTGTACGGCGCGAATGGGTTGGCTCAAATGAGCGCTCATGTCCAAGGCGCCTTGAGCGCAAGTCCGCAGCCGCTGCGGGACAAATAGTAATGACTATTTAGTAAAGGCGCTAGCGCCCATGGCTCTGGCTCCCACGGATGTCGCCAAGGCTCCGACCAAAACGGCTCCCCAAAAGGGGAGGCGCGGATCGCGCCCTTCCTGCGGCCGGGGTCTGTGTATCAGCCGGCAGTGATGCCTTTGTCGATTGAAATGCAGGCACCGTGATAGCCACGCGCGGCGTCCGATGCAAGAAAGGTCACCATTTCCGCGACGTCCTCAATATCCAACTGCTGGCAGGGGACGAGCACGGCGTCCGCCGCCGGTGACCACTGCAGCCCGCCCGGTCATGTCGCTCGGTGTTGACAAGTTCGAATCTCCTTTCCGTGCATCGCAGTCGGGTGGGTCTACCCCGAAAGGAGATGGAGCGGCAGCGGGATTCGCGCAGATCCGCCGGCGCCCTATCGGGGCGCAGCGGGCGGGAGACCTTCAGCAGAATGGAAATCCATGTGCAGGCGGGTCAGCCTCAAGGCGGCGAGCTTCCATTGCCCATTACGGCGAACCCAGCGCTCGTGATAGTGACCGTAGCCGGTCATGGAGGGTCGCTCCGGTCCCCAGATGACGCGATCCTGCAGCGCCCAGATGACGCGCGCTTCGTCTCCGTGGAGCTCGATCTCCGGTGAGTGGACCTGGTGCGCCGTCTTTGCCGTGAGGATCGAGGACTGGATCTGCCGGATGGCCGCTTCGCGGCCTTTGATGATGGGGAGCCCCGTTCCCTCGCTCACATCGAGCTCGTAGTCCTCGGTGAGCAAGTCGGCGTATCCGGCCCAGTCCTTGGTGTCCAAGGTTCGGCAATACCGTGCCTTCGCCTCGCAGAGGGCGATCCAGTCGTTGACCGCAGCCAGGTCTTTCATGTGTGTCCCCCAGTCAGGTGATCGACCAGCCGCCGTCGACCACCAGCACCTGGTTCGTGACGTAGCGTGCGGCGGGTGAGGCGAAGAAGAGGGCGGCTGCGCCGATGTCGCCCGGCTCGCATCTACCGAGCGCAGGTCGCCGCTGCGCGGGTCCTTCCGCGGGCGGCCCCTTGGCCGCGATGGCACCCTGCGTGGCAACGCCCCCGGGAAGGATCGTGTTCACGGTGATTCCATGCTCGGCGAGCTCGAATGCGCTCGCCCGGCTGAGTGCGAGCAGGGCGCCCTTGGAGCCGCTATAGGCAGAGAGTCCCTTGACGATTGACCCCACGAGAGCGGCCGATGCGATGTTGACGATACGCCCGCCCCGACGGGCCGCCACCATCGCCCGGGCGATCTCACGGGTCATCAGGAAGGGGCCGCGCGCGTTGACGGCGTTCATCCGGTCCCACTCGGCAGCGCTGCCCTCGAGCAGCAGCTCGCGGTCCTGCAAGCCGGCGTTGTTGACGAGCACCCAGGGCGCGCCGTGCTCGGAGACCACCTCCGCGCAGGCGCGCACGATCGACTCCTCCTCGGCGAGATCGACGCGGACCGTCCCGGCTTCATGGCCTGACTCGGTCAGTGCGGTAGCCTCACGCCTGGCGGCGGCACCGTCGCGATCGGCGATCACGACGGTTGCTCCGGCTTCGGCAAGAGCGCGGGCGATGCCGGCCCCGATGCCACTCGCGCCTCCGGTGACGAGAGCCACCTTACTCTGGAGGTCAAACGGTTGGGTGACGCGCTCAGTCACGAACTTCCCCTCCCGGTACCTCCCTGCTTGTCAGCCCTAATGCTATTCATTATTCTATTCACGGTTGCGTAGGGTATCTGCTATCTCATTGAATATAAAAGGGGTCATTCTCGGAGCTATGCAGCAATCCATTCACGAGCGCCAGCTAACGGATGAAATCGATCGCGCCATAGTCGAGCTCCTGAGAGAGAAGAAAGGGGGCTGGTCAGCGCGGGAGCTGCGGATGAGCCTTGCAAAGCGAGGCCACCGGATCAGCCAACCCACCTTATCGCGGCGCCTTACCCGATTACAAGGACAGCGGTACGTCGTTGCTCGCCGGGCCGGTCGCAGCACCATGTACGAGCAGGACGCTTACCACGATTGGTTTTCGCTGCCACCCACGCGGCGGCCCAAGGTTTCATACGACTTCGCGCGACTCGAACGGTACGTCCCCAACAGGACATCCTGGCTCGATGAGGAGGACATCGGCAGGCTGCACATGGCGGGCGGAGATCGCAGGCTCGATGCGACGACCTATTCGCGTGCGATTGCCCAAAAGCTACTGGTGGACCTGTCATTCGCCTCATCCGCTTTGGAGGGAAATACATATAGTTACCTGGACACGCAGGTGCTGATCGAATTCGGCCAAGCCGCGCAGGGCAAGGCGGTCGAAGAGACTCAGATGATCCTCAACCATAAGGAAGCGATCCTTTACCTGGTCGACCACATATCCGAAATCGAAATCTCGCCGCGCGAGCTGCGCACCTTCCACGCCCTGCTATCGCGAGGATTGGTCGAGCCGTCCGCTGTCGGCGACATTCGCAAGCGTCCTGTGGACATCGGCGGATCCGCTTACGTCCCACTCTCGATGCCGCCGAAACTGACGGAGGAACTGACCACGCTTGCGGCCAAAGCCGCGGAAATCAAGGAGCCGTTCGAGCAGTCGCTGTTCCTGATGGCTTTCATTTCGTACCTGCAGCCCTTCCTTGACGTCAATAAGCGGACCGGACGCCTGGCCTGCAACGTCCCGTTACTCAAGAATCGATTGGCTCCGCTTTCTTTTCTCGAGATGGACAAAGAGCAATACGTGGAAGGCCTGCTCGCCTTTTACGAGCTCAATCGTATCGACGTACTCAAGAGCGCTTATGTCGAGGGCTACCTCGCTACGGCGTCCAGGTACGACGCGTATACGAGTCGTGACCCCGCGGCGGTCGAACTCGAGGCTCGCCGCCGTGCGGATATTCATGCCTGCGTGAGAGCGTACGTCGAAGCATCGGTCGATGCGCGCCGTCGCCTCGACGTCGCGGCCTTCGCTCGAGAGCGGTTTTCCGCCGAATCCGCGGATCTGCAGCAGCGGCTGGTCGAGAGGATCTCGGCAATCGTCTCCTCTCTCAATGATGCCAACCACATCGCATATGGTATTGGCAGGGAGACATTCAATCGTTACGAGGGATTGGTGGCTTAGGCGCGGAGGTTGTCCTCGCTAGGCTCCGCCCATGGCTGCCCAGCGCTCGGCTGTCATCCAGCAATATTCGAGATAGTGTCCGAACGTGTCGCGGGCATCGACATAGATGAAGTGCAGCTGCCCGCCCGTGCCGCTGCCTTCGAGGACGACGGGCCACCGGCGCCGCTCCACCTCAGCGCGAAAGGCGGGCCACTCGTGTACGCGCATGCAGACGTGATGCAGGCGCGTTGGAAACCCGTCGGGTAAGCCGCCCCGATACAGATCCACCGTCCCGGAGATGGGCTCGATCAACTCATATTGGAGGTTGCCGATCCAGCCCAGCGCCATCCTTACCACCGATATTCGTTCTCCGGCCGGGGTTTTGACCGGTTGCGCAACCTCGAATTGTTTGAAGCCCGCGAAATCGTATTTCGTGCGAAAGAGCTCCATCGTCCGCTCGATATCCGATGTAACATAAGCGTTTTGGTAGTGATTCTTCAGAAGCATGTGGAAAGCTCGTTTGCCAGCTGCCAAGTTGATGACCAAGGCGGAAATTGCTGCCGAAAGGTGCGGGTCCCCGGGGGCCGCGACCGTCGCGCAAGCGGTGTGCGCGCCGCTCCACGCAAGAGATCATCGATCGAATTCCTGATCTTCAATCATTTCGGACCGAAGGCCAGGCTGTTCGAGGATTCGATATTTTCCAAGCTCATGCCGCGCATCTCTTTTGCGACGGTTGCCGCGTGTATCATTTTCAAGGACGTGCTTTTTCCGGAGGAGTTGGCGAACGAGCAGGAGATCCACGCAGCGATCTGCGATCATATTATGAGTGCGGCATCCGTACTGTAGATGGTCATGGGCTTCTCCCGCGGAGTTGAGTCACTTCGCCGAGATCTTCCGCTCCTCGGCCTGCCTGATCACCGCTTCAGCGGCCTCCAAACATGGGCGGAGCCGTGCATAAGGACCGATGCCCATTTCTGCGCGGGCGCGCATCGGTATCTCAATACCCACCGGCACGTCCCGAGGTAATGCGCTGACGAAGTCCAGCAGGGGTAAATCACCTTCTCCCGGAGGCAGGCGAGCGAATCGGGCCTCATCCGCGTAACTGACATTTGCGGCAACACGGGGAACATCGCACAGCTGCGCATATCCGATCACATCGCTGTCGAGCGCAGCCAATGCATCTATTGAGGAATTGGAGCGGAAGAAATGCATGGCGTCGATCAGCAGGCGAAAATCGGGTCTGCCGACATGATGTACCGTCGCCAGGCCCCGCTCAAGATCACCGATGGGCAATCCGGGCATGAACTCGAGTGTGGCCCCGAGGCCCCGCGCGGCGGCGAGCTCGGCAAAGATGGCGCACTGATCGAAAGCGCGAGGGAGGTCGGGATCGATGGTGACGAGGTTGACCTGCTGGGCTCCGAGCTCACGCAGGAGATCGAGATCGGGGCTCGCATCGCGGATATCACGCTCGGGGAAGAGAAGGAAGCCCTCGCCTAATGAGATGGATACGCCGTAATGGCGCAAAGCCGCGATGACCTCCCGCCGGAGCGACGGGTCGTCGCGGAGGGACCACGTTGGGTACATCGCGTTGCGGGCGATCGGCTCGGGAGCCATTCCGATTCGAGGACACCCCAAATCGGCCGCCAGCCTGACGAACTCGACGGGAGGCAAGCCCAAGACACTGATGAACTCGATGGCGACCCTGTCCGCCCGGCCCGGCTCACGCTTCACAGGAGCGTACCTCCGTCCACTTGCATGGTCTGTCCAGTGACGAATGCGGCCCGGTCCGAGGCGAGGTAGAGGACGGCGGCGGCTACCTCCTCGGGTCTTGCGATGGAGCGCTCGAGCGGCCCCGTGCGGCGGCGCTTGGCCAGCTCGGTCGCGCTGAGGTGAGCGAACGCCTTCTGAAAGAAGGCGTTGTCGGGATGGAAGCGGCTGCCTCGGCTGTAGGCTCCAGGGTCTTCCGACACGGTGCCGTAAGGCGCGACGCAGTTGACCGTAATGCCGTGCTGACCCACCTCCTTGGCGAGTACCCGGGTGAAGCCGTGAACGGCGCTCTTGGCGGCGGAATACACCGCCAGGAGGTAGTCGCCGACCAGGCCGGCGGTGGAGCCGATATTGACGATCCGGCCAAAGTGCTCTTTGACCATGATCGGCAGCACCGCGTGGGTCATGCGCAGGGTCGTCAGCAACGTGATGTCGAGATCACCTTGCCAACTCTCCGGGTCGGAGTCGAGAAAAAAGCCGGCGCCGACATTCCCGCCGACATTGTTCACCAATACCGCGATGGGACCCAGTTCGCGCGCAGCGTCCAATACGCGCGCTGGTGCGTCCCGATCGAGGAGGTCGGCGCGTACGAATCGGGCCGCTTGCGCGCCGCGGGAGAGCGCGGCATCGAGCACACGTGCACCCGCTTCCTCGTCCCGTCCGACCAAGACGACCCGGCCGCCTTCGGCGGCGAAATCCAGTGCGATAGCGCGGCCGATGTTGGCGGTCGCACCGGTGACGATCACGACCTTGCCCGCGAGATTCAGATTCACACAGGCATCCTCGATTGCTCGCAGCCTGGCAACTTCAATAAATAGTAGCTACTATTGAGCACAGCGTCCAGCTGTGCAGGAAGAGGGCTCGAATGGCGACTACCCAAGGCGCGGTTGACAATCGCATACCCGCCCACGTTCCGCCGGAGCTGGTGCGCCCCATCGGGCTCACGGAAGGCCCGGAGTTCCTCGCGGCGCCGCACGCCTTCATGGCCGCCCTGCACGAGACGCACCCGCCCGTTTTCTTCAGCACCAGTCAGCACGCGGCGAATGCCTGGATGCTGATCAAGTATGACGACGTCGCCTTCGTCCTGACGCATCCGAAGATCTTCACCACCAAGGGATCGACGCCCTTTCCCCGCGATCCGAACGACTACTTCTACATGATCCCGCTCGAGATGGATCCGCCCGAGCATGGCAAGTATCGCGCTCTCATCGATCCGATGCTGACCAAGCAGGCCGTGGCCGCGCTCGAGGCCTCCATTCGGCAGCTCGCCAATCAGCTGATCGATCAGTTCATCGAGCGGGGAGAGTGCGAGTTCACGACCCAGTTCGGCCGCCCGCTGCCCGTCTCCGTGTTCCTGGGCCTGATGGGGCTGCCGCAGGAGATGCGTGACACCTTCGTGGGGTGGGCCATGGGCCTGCTGCACTCCCAGGATCGCGGGATCGCGGAGCGGTGCATGCGCGAGACGGTCGTTTATTTGCGGCAGGCCATCCAGGAGAAGAGGCAGCAGCCCGACGGCGGGCTGCTGAGCGCGATCGTGCGTGGCCAGAAGGACGGCGCGGACTTGAGCGCGCAGGAAATCTTCGGATTCACCTTCTTTCTCTTCATCGCGGGTCTCGATACGGTTTTCGCCACGCTCAACAACGCCTTCGTATGGCTCGCGCACCATCCGGAACGTCGCCGCGAGATTCTGGCCGCGCCGGAGAACATCGACAAGGTGGTGGAAGAGCTGTTGCGCGTGTATTCCGTGACCTTCTCGGGCCGCACTCTCACCCAGGATTACGAGCTCCACGGCGTGAAGCTCAAGCAGGGGGACAAGGTCACCTCCATCCTGCCGGCGGCCAATTACGACCCGGCGGTGTTCACCAATCCGAAGGAAGTGAATTTTCACCGCCCGCGCAAGCCCGTGTTTGCGTTCGGGGGCGGCGTGCACAGCTGCATGGGCGCGCACCTGGCTCGCATGGAGATCAAGATCTGCCTGCTGGAGTTTCTGCGGCGGATTCCCGACTTCCAGCTCGAGGCGGGCACGCGCATCGAGTATTGGCCCGGAGGGGTCGTAGGTCCCAAGGCAGTCCCGCTGGTCTGGTGAGTGCCTCGAGTCGCTGCAGCTGCGACGCACTGCCCATTCTCTGATCCGCACCTCCCTCGGAAGAGGTATGGCAGTTGACTTCTCATTTGGGTAATACTAAGCTTGCTTAGTAAATGAGGGGCCCATTGGCCATTTGGAGTCGAGCATGAAAAGCACTTGGTTCGTTGCCGCAATCGGCACAGTAATGGTGGCGTCTGCTGCCGGCGCCGCGCCTGCGATATCGTCCCCGCAGCAGGCAGCGAATGCCGTACACGCCGTGGAAGGCCAGATGTTGATCACCGCGGATGGCGCACGCCTTGCGCGCGTGTATCACGTGAACGCAGACGGGTCGGTGCAGGTCATCCTGGACTACAGGATGGTGACCGTGCCGGTGATCACGCTGTCCGTGAAGAACGGCGAGCTGACCACCAGCCTCACCCGCAAGCAGGTCAACTCGATCAACTGATCAGCGCGTGAGAGCCCTCCGGCGCCGTGGCGCCGGAGGGCGAGCGCACGAGACGTTCAGCGCCGCCGCCGTCACCGCCGGCCTGGATCTCCGACTCCGTTGCTGACGAAGTAGCTCACCGCCGAGCGTATCTCCTCGTCGCCCGCCAGGCCTGCCGGGAAGATCCACGGCTTGAAGATGACGTTGGCGAACACCGCCGCGAAGCAGACCCTTACCAGCAGTCGCGGGTCAACCACGGGCTTGCCCTTGATGCGCCTGGACATCAGGGTCGCCGCGCGCTCCAGGAAGGACTGCAGGCTGTCGATGCGCCCGACGCCATGCGCCGCTTTGGTGTTGTAGGTTTCGACGACGACCAGTGATGTCAGAAGATCGGCGTGCTCGCCGATGAAGCGCTGCAGCTCGCCCGTATAGAGCCGCGTGACCTCTGCGAGAGTCGACGGGTTGCCGATCTCGGAGAGGTGCTGCTCGTTGAAGTCGAGGAAGTGCCGCTCGATGGGCCGGAAGACGGTCTCGTGAAATAACGCGGACTTCGACTCGAAATAACGAAAGATCTGCGCCTCGGTGACGCCGGCTCTCGCCGCGATCCGCGCGGTCGTGGCGCCCTCGAAGCCGTAGCGCTTGAACTCCTCGGTCGCGGCTTCGACCATTCTCGCGAGAATCTCGTCCCGAGAGCGACGCCTGCGCCTGCCGCCATCGGCGCGGACACGCTCTGTGGGCCGGATCGCCGTCGCCGCGCGGGTTTTTCTCGATTGCAAAGCTCGATCCTCGCCGTGTGGGCAAGCTCAATGATAGCCGCGTTCGCATCGGCCGGAGCCGCGGTTGCGCCTGCTTGCATCCGATCGAAAGATAGTAGACACTATCTATTATACAGACGCCGCGGAGATTCGCATGAGCGTTGCGCCTCATCGGATGACCTCGCATGACCCGGCACCGGCGGCAAGCGGCTCGAAGGAGTGGCCGCCCGGGTGGGATGTAACGCCGCATGGCATCGCGGTCGGCCGCTACGTCGATCCTGACTTCGCGCGCCTGGAGTTCGACCGGCTGTGGAGCCGGGTCTGGCAGGTCGCGGCGCGTCTCGACGAGGTACCGCTGCCGGGCGATTACACGACGTACGAGATCGGAGAGAAGTCGGCGCTCGTCGTGCGGGTCGATGACTCGACGGTCAAGGTGTATTACAACTGTTGCCCGCATCGCGGCACGGCGCTGGGGCAGGGCTGCGGGCATTTCGGCCGCGGCCGGATCGTCTGTCCCTTCCATGGATGGCGATGGGATCTCACCGGTAAGAACACCCTCGTGCTGGAGCGGGCCGAGTTCCGCGACGGCAAGCTCGAGGATGGCGATGTCGCCCTGCGTGAGATCCACTCCGAGGTGTTCGCGGGCTTCGTCTTCATCAACTTCGAGCGCAACCCCGAGCCGTTCGACGATTTCATCGCTCCCGTGCGGCGCTGGATCGAGGACCTCGCGATCGGCGCGATGCATCATTACTGGTGGAAGTCGATCCCGATCGATGCCAACTGGAAGGTGGCGCAGGAAGCCTTCTTCGAGGGGTATCACGTCTCCGCCACGCACCCGCAGCTCGAGAAGGTCGGCCGGGACATCGTCTATGGCGACCGCCAGGACGGCGAGCTCGCCTGCCGGAACGTCGAATACGAGGCGCTGGTCCACGGCCACGGCCGCTTCTTCGGCGGCCGCAAGACTCCGATGGCCGGCCACCTCCAGGAGCCCCAGGGCGACCCCGTGCAGGAGATGGCCGATCGGCTGATGCTGCTCGTCGAAGGGCTCGATGCCATGGTGCTCAAGGAGGATGTCGAGGTGCTGCTGACGCTGCGTGGCAAGACGATTCCGAGCGGCTCGAATCTCGGTGCGGAGTACATGAAGGCGCTCTATGCCCGCGCCGCGGAGCTCGAGCGCCCCATGCCGAAGCCGACGCCGGAGATTCTCGGCATGTGGGGCGGGGAGATCTTCATCTTCCCCAACTTCATGATCCTGCCCCAGGCCGGCAACGCGGAGCTCTACCGGTCACGGCCGGACCCGAGTGACCCGAACAAGTGCGTGTTCGAGATCTACTCGACCAAGACCTACCCGGCGGCGATCAAGCCGCCGCGTGCGATGCTCGAGCGCGTCACCCGACCCGACGACCCGGAGCAGCTGCGGCTCATCCCGCGGCAGGACCTCGGCAACATCCCGCGCATCCAGAAGGGGCTGCGCTCGGGCGGCATGCGCCGCACGTGGCTCTCCGGCCGCCAGGAGAAAATCATTCTCAATATGCACCGCGAGCTCGACCGGTATCTGCGCAAGTGAGCCGCCCGTGAAGCTCCATCGGTCCGGCGGACCCAACCCACGTGTCGTCGAGATCTTCCTCGCGCAGAAGCGGGTGAGCCTCGAGACCGTCACCGTCGACATCGGCAGCGGCGAGAACCGCCGCCAGCCATATCTCGCGAAGAATCCGCTCGGGGAAACTCCGACGCTCGAGCTCGACGGCGGCGAGGCCATCAGCCAGGTCACGGCCATCTGCGAGTACCTCGAGGAGCGACACCCCGAGCCGGTGCTGATCGGTGAGACGCCGGAGGAGCGTGCCCGTACCCGCATGTGGGTGCGGCGCATCGACCTCCACATCGCGCAGCCGATGGTCAGCGGCTTTCGTTACGGCGAGGGGTACGAGTTCTTCAAATCCCGCGTGCGCTGCATCCCGCAAGCGGCCGCGGATCTCAAGGTGTTGGCCGACGAGGGGCTCGGCTGGCTGAACAGACATGCCTCCTTCCGCCCGTACATCTGCGGCGAGCGCCTGCGGCTCGCGGACATCTTTCTTTTCTGCTTTCTCGATTTCGGGCGGCAATATGGCCAGCCGCTCAATCCGGAGCACGGCAACGTCGCGAGGTGGTTCGATGGCATACGCGAGCATTTGGCCGCTTGAGCGGTCGATGAGCAAGCGGCCGGGGAGGCGGGGTGGAGCAGCGTAACGTCGGCAAAACCGGTCTTCGAGTCGGCACCGTCGGATTGGGCTGCAACAATTTCGGCTGGCTGATCGATGAGGATGCCTCACGGGCGGTGATCGGCCGCGCGCTCGACCTCGGCGCGACGCTCTTCGACACCGCTCCTCGCTACGGCAAAGAGGGAGGCGAGTCGGAGAGCATCCTCGGCAAGGTGCTGGGAGACCGCCGCAAGGATGTCGTGATCATCACGAAATTCGGTGTCCCGCTGGGCGCTGGCGGCCCGCCCAACACTTCGCGGGCCGTGGTCCTCGAGAGCGCGGAAGCAAGTCTGCGGCGGCTGCGGACGGACTACATCGACATCTTCATGCTGCACTGGCCGGACCCGAAGACCCCGTTCGAGGAGACCCTGCGGGCGCTGGACGATCTCGTCAGCGCGGGCAAGGTGAGATACATCGGCTGCTCGAATCTCGCCGCCTGGCAGCTCGTGGAGTCGAAGTGGATTTCCCGCACCGAGCGCCTGCACGGCTTCATCGTCGCCCAGAACGAGTACTCCATTCTCACGCGCCGGCCCGATACCGATCTCATCCCGGCCCTGGTGGAATACGGCGTGGGATTCATTCCCTACTCCCCGCTCGCGAACGGCCTGCTCACCGGCAAGTATTCGCGGCGGGCGCCGCCGCCGCCGGACAGCCGCCTCGGCAAGAACCAGTGGAAGCTCGGGGATCGCCTCCTCACCGAGGAGAAGCTCTCGGTCGTCGAGGCGCTGGACGAGCTTGCGCGCGCCCGCGGCCACAAGCTCATAGAGCTTGCGACCTCGTGGCTGCTCGCGCGGCCGACCGTTTGCAGTGTCATCGCGGGCGCCACGCGCCCCGAGCAGGTGGAACAGAATCTGTCGGCGGGTGAGTGGCGCCTGAGCACGGACGAGCTCGCCGAGGTCGACCGCATCTGTCGTGGCTCCGGCGGCAAGGGGGGATCGTGATCAACGGCGTCCATCATGTATCGCTGGCCACCGCGGACATGCGGCGGTGCCTGCATTTCTACCGTGATTTGATCGGCCTCACCGTACTCGGGGAAGGGCGCACGCAGCCCGGCAACACCTCGTTCGAGAAGGTGGTGGGGCTGGAGGGTGCGCGCGTCCTCGGCGCGCAGCTGCGCGCCGGTAATGTGTGGATGGAGGTGTTCCAGTACGAGCATCCGCTGCCCACCGTCGGCCCAACGCCGCGCGCATGCGACGTCGGAATCCGCCACATCTGCTTCGACGTCACGGACATCGATGCGGAATATGCCCGCCTGAAGGCCGCCGGCGTCGAGTTCATCTCGCAGCCGCAGACCATGGGAAACCACGGGGTGAAGGCGGTCTACGCGAGAGACCCCGACGGCAACATCGTCGAGCTGCAGGAGATTTTCCCGGGCAGCCGGGTCGACAAATCGCATATCCATGGTCTGAACCCGGCGGGAGCGACACATGGCTGAATTCCATGAGACGTTCGATTTCGTCGTCGTGGGCGCCGGCGGCGGCTCCATGTGCGCGGGGCTCGTCATGCGCTCCGCCGGCAAGAGCGTACTCGTCCTGGAGAAAACCTCGGTCATCGGCGGCTCGACCGCCCGCTCGGGCGGCGTCATGTGGATCCCGAACAACCCTTTCATGAAGCGCGATGGGGTCGAGGACAGCTTCGAGAAGGCGGCGCAGTATCTCGATGCGCTCATCGGCGAACCCAGCGATGAGCCGGGTGCCACGCGCGAGCGGCGCCGGACCTATCTAACCGAAGCGCCGCGCATGGTCGAGTTTCTCGTGCGGCAGGGCATCAGGCTGACACGTGTGACCGAGTGGCCCGACTACTACGACGAGCTTCCCGGCGGCTCCGCTGCGGGCCGGGCCGTGGTGGCGGAACTCTTCGATGCCAACGAGCTCGGAGAATGGAAGAGCAGGCTCCGCCCTACTTTCGTCCGTGCGCCGGTGCCGGCGACGCTGGAAGAAATGATGGAGCTGCCCGGCCTCAAGCAGTCCTGGCGCGTCAAGATGCTGTTGGTCAGGCTCATGGCGCGCAAGCTGGCCGCACGGATCACCGGCAAGGACTGGCTGCCCGCCGGCGGCGCGCTTCAGGGGCGTATGCTGCAGGCGGCGGTCGCCGCCGGGATCGAGCTGCGGACCGACTCCCCCGTGAGCGAGCTGATCGTCGAGGGAGGGGCGGTCAAGGGCGTGCTGACGGTCAAGGACGGGCGTCCCTGGCGCATCGGCGCCCGTCTCGGGGTGTTGATCAATGCCGGTGGCTTCGCTCACAACCAACGCATGCGCGACCAGTACATACCGGGCACTTCGGTCAAGTGGACGATGGCGGCGCCCGGCGATACCGGGGAGATGATCGAGGAGATGATGCGCCACGGCGCCGCCGTGGCGCAGATGAAGGAGAGGGTCGGCTACCAGACGACCTTGCCGCCGGGAGTGGAGGAAAGCGAGTTCAAGCCGCCCGCGCAGTCGCTGACGGCCGCCCCGCACGCCATCCTCGTCGATCGCACCGGCGTGCGGTACATGAACGAGGGCGGCTCCTACGCCGCCTATTGCAAGACGATGCTGGAGCGAAACAGCATTGCTCCCACGGTGCCGAGCTGGGCCATCTTCGACAGCCAGTACCTGCGCAAGTACATGCTGGCGGGCACCATGCCCGGTACCAACAAGCCGCAGAGCTGGCTGGACACGGGCTATCTCAAGAAAGCCGATACCGTCGCAGGGCTGGCGCGCGCCCTCGAGATCGATCCGGCGCGGCTCGAGTCGACAGTGGAGCGCTTCAACGGCTTCGTCGCCAGGAACCGCGACGAGGACTTCCACCGCGGGGAGCGAGCTTACGATCGCTGGTTGGGCGATCCCTACCACAAGCCTTCGGAGACGCTCGGCGCCATCGATCAGCCGCCGTTCTACGCCGTCGCCGTGTATCCGGGCGATGTCGGGACTTACGGCGGGGTCGTCACCGACGCGCAGGCGCGCGTGCTGCGCGAGGACGGCAGCGTCATTCCCGGTCTCTACGCGACCGGTGTGTCCACCGCTTCGGTCATGGGCGGTAACTATCCGGGTCCCGGCTCGAGCGTCGGGCCCGCGTTTGTCTGGGGCTACGTCGCCGCGCGGCATGCCGCGGGGCTCGACGAAGCGCAGGTGCCGCAGCCGGCGCGCGCCGAAGCCAGGAGCGCGCAGGCCGCGCGCAGCCCGGCCTGATGCCCTCCCATGGTCATTGCTCAACGCTGGTGTATAGTATCCACGAATCTCCTGGGGGACCCGCCGCCATGCTGAACCCCGACGACGACATGATGACGATCGACGCGGAGATCAAACTGCCGGCCGTGACGGCACAGCTCATCCGCTTTCACTTCCGTGAGCCGGTCAGTGGACCGCTCGGCGAGGAAGGTACCTATTTCCTCAACCTGAGCCTCACGCCGCGGCCGCTGAATGCGCGCGCCCGCTACAGCGAGCGCTGGTCGCCCCACCGCTACGAGCCGCTGGGCGATGTCTTCATCGTGCCGCCGGGAGAGCTGGTGCACGCCGGAAGCGATCGCGGCAGCACGAGCACCATCATGTGTTGGCTGCGCGCCGAGCCCATCCGTACCATGTTTGGCGCGGATCTGGAGTGGACCGAGCGGCGCCTGGAGGCGACCCTCGACATCGCCGACGCGAATCTGCGCAAGCTCCTGCTGCGGCTCGCCGAGGAGCTCAGTCATCCGGGGTTCGCCAGTCAGATGCTCATGGAGCTGTTGGCGGCACAGATGGCCATCGAGCTCGGCCGCTACTGCGCGGCCGTATCCGACGGGCCGTCGACCAGGGGTCTTGCGCCCTGGCGCCTGCGCCTGATCGACGAGCGGCTGCACGAGGTCGGTGAGGCGCCGACCCTCGCCGAGCTCGCGGACCTCTGCAAGCTCTCGATCCGGCAGCTCACACGCGGTTTCCGGGCGAGCCGCGGTTGCTCGATCGGCGACTACGTCGCGCAGAGCCGCCTCGAGCAGGCCAAGCGCATGCTCACGACCGAGCACAGCGTCAAGGCCATCGCCTACTCGCTCGGCTTCGCCTCGCCCTCGGGGTTCTGCTACGCCTTCCGCCGCGCCCTGGGAGAGACACCGCGGCAGTTTCGGCAACGGGTGTTGCGCGCCTCCTGAAGGCTCGGTCCCGACATTGTGGCCGGGACTCGAAGCTGAATCGGTTGCCTCGCCGGCACGCTCTTAACCATGATTCCGGCGTGGGGCGGCGGGTGAGCCGCCCCGCGGCGATGGCGGCGAGAGATCTACGTGGCACGACAGTTGGTTGCCGATGAGCTGATCGAGGAGGCGCGACAGGCGACTCGCCTCGAGCGCTTCGACAGCGAGAGCTTTCGCGAGGGCCTCGACGTTCTCCTCGCCGACATCAACCATGACGCCCGGGCGGAGGCACTGCTCAAGCGGCCCCACGATGGCATCGTGCAGGCGCTGGCGATCCGCCTGCGAACGACCGCTTTCCTCGAGAGCCGGCCGACGCTGCTCGAGCGCCCGATCCGGCGGCCTGTGTTCGTCTTCGGCATCCCGCGCACCGGCACGACTCTGCTCAGCAATCTCCTGGCCGCCGACCCCGCGCGGCGCTCGCCGCTCACCTGGGAGATCGACGACCCGGTTCCTCCGGCCACCGCAGCGACGCTCTACAGCGATCCTCGGGCGCTCGCGCGGCTCGAGGAAGAGCGGCGGCTCCTCGCCGCGCGCCCGGAGATCGGCAAGTACTACCGTAACTCTGCGATCTATCCCAACGAGTGCGTCTTCATCCAGGCGCAGGACTTCAAGACGCTGCGCTGGGAGTCGATGGGCAGGCTGCCGGGCTACCGCGATTGGCTGTTCCAGACGGACGTGACGTCGGCGTATCTCTATCACAAGCGCTTCCTGCAGCTCCTGCAGGCGGATGCGCCGGGCGTCTGGAACCTCAAGATGCCCTCGCACTCGCTCTTCATCCCGACGCTGCTGAAAGTCTATCCGGACGCCCGCCTCATCTGGACACACCGCGATCCCTACACGGCGACGGGCTCCTTCTGCAGCCTGATCAGTGTCGCGCATCGCGGCTACATCGGCAGAGTCGACGTCGAGTGGATCGCGGAGAACTGTCCCTGGCAGGCCGCGCAGCATGCCAACCGCGTGATGGCCGCGCGCGATGCGCTGGGCGAGGACCGGGTGATCGACGTGCATTACGCCGACCTGCTGCGCGAGCCGATCGCCGCCATGCGCAGGCTCTACTCGGCCCTGGGAGATGAGTTCACCGAGGCGGCGGAGCGCGGGATGAGGCGGTGGCTCGCCGACAATCCGCAGAACAAGTTCGGCCGGCACGAATACAAGCTCGCGCAGTTCGGCCTGAGCCCGCAGAGCCTGGCGCCGCTTTTCGAGCGCTACCTGGCGCGCTACGAGGTCGAGCGGGAGGGCTGAGAGACCACCCCGATCAGAATACCTTCGAGAGCTCCACTCGCAACCGCGTCAGGCGTGTGGTCTGGATACGCCAGCCGGCATCGAGGCGCACATAGGCCTCGAGGTAGTGACCGAAGCCATGGAGGTAGGTGCTGCCATCGGCGAGCGGGTGTTGTTTCGTCCGGTAGAGGCGGTCCTCCATCGCCCAGGTGCCTGTGGCCGTTGTATCCGACGTGATCTCTATGTCAGGCATGTGTCCGTGGTGCACCGAGACCTGATCTGCGGTGCTCTCCCTGACGTAGGCGAGTATGGCCTCGATCCCGACGCACTCCCGCGAGGCCTCCGGCACGATGAGCCGGGCATCCGGCGCCCATACCTCGCGCCGCCAGAAATCCCAGTCCTTGTGATCGAGGCCCCAGAAGTACCGCGATTTCAGCCGCTTGATCTCTTCGAGGGCGAGCAGTTTGTCGATGTTGTTCATCGTTTGATCTCCAGCTCATCGAGCGGCCGCGGCGGACTTCGGCTCACCGATGACATGATGCTTGCTGAGCAACCGCGCCTTCTCGCCCGCCTCGATCACGCGACGGATACCCTCGCGCATCGACACCCGGTTGGGGCCGAGAAGCCTGACCATCTTGGTGGTATCGGCCCAGATCGGCCAGGACCTGCTGTTCTCGACGAAAAGCGGCTTCCTGCCGAGGAGCTCCCCGGCGATCGCGCAGTACTCCTGCGTCGTGACCGGCTCGGTGCCGCCGATGTTGATGATTTCCGCCGGCGCCCTGGCGACTGCGGCCGCGGCAACGGTCTTCTCCACGTAATCGTCCTCGAAGAGAGGGGTATGGACATTGCGCGCGCCCGGATACACGCTCACCGGAAGCCCTTGGGCTACCTGGTCGATCCGTTGCGTGACACCGCCGCCTCGCGGGCCGTAGAAGGAGAAGATTCGCACGATCACTGTCGGCATGTGGAATTCGACGCTCAGCTGCTTGAGGAGGAATTCCGCGGCGATCTTGCTCGCTGCGTAATTCTCCGCGGAGCTGTGCAGGCCATACGGGTCGTCCTCGCGCAGCGGCCGCTCCCCCTGGTACTGATAGAGGGAGCCCGTGCTGCCGTGGATGAAGGCCTCGCAGCCGCGGTAGCGCGACGCCAGTCGGCCCACAGCGCCGGCATTGACCTCATAGGCATCCTTGTGGCTCGGTGG
>Ga0335074_10000790_pt1 | contig 43440 bp, 42 predicted proteins | sample Lox_Sample_23_FD_206715 | JGI IMG/M metagenome (GOLD analysis project Ga0335074, IMG submission 206715) | Soil microbial communities from Loxahatchee National Wildlife Refuge, Florida, United States - Lox_Sample_2.3 | ecosystem: Environmental > Terrestrial > Soil > Wetlands | place: USA...
GGCTCGCCAAGCTGCGCCTCTTCCGACCGTTCCCGGTGCGGGAGGTCCGCGAGCTGGCCGCGCACGTCGATCGCCTGGGCGTCCTGGACCGCTCCTATACGTTCGGCGCTCAGGGCGTGGCGGCGACCGAGGTCGCGGCCGCCCTCTATGCGGCCCCGCACCGCCCGGCGATCACCGGGTTCTTCGCCGGGATCGGCGGCCGGGACGTGACGCCGGGGGAGGTCCGTCGGATGTACGCCGCGCTGCTCGCCGGCGAGCCCGCCGAGCCGCGCTGGATCGATCTGGAGGAGCAGGAGGCGCCGGTCCATGGCTAAGCTCACGATCCCGGCCGTCGAACTGATGTACCCCGGGCACGCCGCGTGCCCGGGCTGCGGTGCCGCGCTCGCCATGCGCCTCGTCCTGAAGGCCCTGGGGCCCCGGACGATCCTCTCGATCCCGGCGTGCTGCTGGACCGTCATTGCGACGCCGTACCCGACGACCGCGCTGGGCGTCGCGACCCTCGACAACCCGATCGAGTCGACCGGGGCCTCGATCTCCGGGCTCCGGGCGGCCGCGGACGCGCTCGGCCTTCGAGACGTCCGGGTCGTCGGCTTCGCCGGCGACGGCGGCACCGCGGACATCGGGCTCCAGGCGCTGAGCGGGATGCTCGAGCGTCGGACGAACGCGATCTACGTGATGTACGACAACGAGGGTTACATGAACACGGGCGTGCAGCGCAGCGGCGCGACGCCGCGCGGCGCGTGGACGACGACGACGCCGGTCGAGGGGTCGTCCCGCGGCAAGCCCGAAGCGAAGAAGGATATCCTGGGGATCGTGCTCGCCCACGAGCCGGTCTACGCCGCGACGGTCAACCCGGCGTTCCCCGAGGACCTCGTGCGCAAGGTCGAGAAGGCCCGCGACCTCGAGGGCCCCCGGTTCCTCCACCTCCTCGCTCCGTGCCCGCCGGGGTGGCGGTACTCCGCCGAGCAGACGATCGAGCTCGGACGGCTCGCCACCGATTCCGGTCTGTTCCCGCTCTACGAGGTCGAGCGCGGGGTCTATCGGATCACGCGGAAGGGTGGGGCCCTCAAGCCGGTGCGCGAGTACCTGACGGCCCAGGGGCGGTTCCACCACCTCACCGACGAGGACGTCGCGGCGATCGAACGAGACGTGCGGGTCCACTGGGAGAAGCTCCTGCGCCTCGAGCGCGAGACGGCGCCCGCGATTCCGGCCTAATCCGGCGCCGCGTCGCGCGCTCGAGCCTGGGCGAGGAGCCCGAGGACCTCCTCGTCCGAGACCTGAGGGAAGGCGTCGTACCATTCGCCCACGGCGAAGAAGTGCCGCGGCCGTAGCACGGTGACGACCTCGTCGACCTCCCGGCTCAGCCGGCCGAACGTGTCCGAAGGGCAGACCCCGAAGGCGAGCCGCACGGTGCGCGGGGCGTCCGCGCGCACCGCCCCGACGGCCGCGAGCACCGTGCCCCCGGTCGCGACGCCGTCGTCGACGACGATCACGTCCCGTCCTCGGAGCGGGACCCGGGGCCGCCCTCCGCGGTAGGCGCGCGCCCGACGGGCCACTTCGGCGCTCTCCGCGGCCACGGTGGCCGCCAGGCCGGCCTCCGACAGGCCGGCGTCGGCGATCCGCTCCGCGTCGAGGTACCGGTACCCTCCCTCCGCGACCGCCCCGAGCCCGTACTCGAGGTTCTGGGGCGCGCCGACCTTGCGCACGATCAGCACGTCGAGCGGGGCGCGCAGGCGCCCCGACACGACGTAGGCGACCGGCACCCCGCCGCGCGGGAGCCCCAGAACGACCGGCCGCTCGATCGCGCGCGCCGCGAGCGCCTCCCCGAGCAGTCGGCCGGCCTCCGCCCGGTCCCGGAGATGCCGGGGGGAGTGGTCCGGCGATCCGCCCTCGGTCATCGGCCCGCCCTGGATCCCCGCGGGCGGCCGGACCCGAGGGGCCGGACCGCCGCGTCGTGGCGGGCGAACCCGCGGGTCCTTCGGGGCCGCGGAGGTGGGAGCACGGGGATTTGAACCCCGATATGCGGGTCTCTCCGCGCGCTCCAGTCACTCGTCACGGGGACGCGGGGCGTCCCTCCGCAGACCCTAATCGTCGCAGGGAGGCCGGTCGGCCGCCCTGACTGGAGCCCGCTGGTCTGCCAGATTAGCCTATGCTCCCACGCCGCGGCGAGGGAGCCCCCGCGAAGATAGCGTTTGTTGTCGGACGGGCCCCGGGCGACGCGCGGCCCGGAGCCGAGCCCCTTCCGCAGGAAATCCTTATGTGAAAGGCTGTTTGTCTCAAATCCAATGTCCTTGACTCCCCCGACCTCGGTGCCTCCGCGCTCTCCCCGGACCGTGTCGCTGGCGTTGTTCGTGGTCGCCCTCCTCGTGGTCGCCGGGATCGCGATCGCCGGTACGGCGATCGTCTACGCCCTCCACCCGGCCGCCTCGCCGGGCTCCGGCGGCTCGGGCGGAACGTCGAACCGCACCGTCACCGTGACCGACGACCTCGGTCGCACCGAGACCGTCCCATACAACGCGAGCCGCGTCGTGGTGCTCTCGCCGAGCATCATGGACATCATGTATCGACTCGGGCTCCGCGACCACGTGGTCGGCGTCGACTGCTACGCCGCTGCGCTCGGCGGGCTCGCCGACGACTACTCGCCCGATCAGATCACGCTCTGGAACCTTTCGTCCTCGATGTGCGTCCAGGTCGGTCCGTCGTTCGACGCGGAGACCCTGCTCAACCAGACCCCGGACCTCGTCCTCTCCTCGACGATCGTGTCGGTCGGCGATGTCGAGGAGATCCAGGACACGCTCGGCATCCCGGTCGTGATGTTGCAGCCGGCCACCCTGAGCGGGATCGAGGTCGACGTCTCCCTCGTCGGCGAGATCTTCAACGCGAGCGCCGCCGCGACCGCGCTCAACGGCGCGATCGCGTCGGGGCTCTACAACGCGACCACGATCGATGCCTCGCTCGCCTCGTTCCCCACCGTGCTGGTCACCTACTCCGTCGACGTCGACGGCTACTGGACCTTCGGACCGTCGACCTTCGGGGAGTCGCTCATCGAGATCGCGGGCGCCTCGAGCATCAGCGCCAACGCCACGCTCCCCTATCCCGAGCTCTCGCCGAGCCAGGTGCTGATCGACGACCCCGACTGGATCGTCTACGGCACCGGCTTCGGCCTCAACGAGAGCACGTACGCCGGGGGCCCCGACTGGTCGGACCTCTCGGCGGTCCAGGACGGGAATGTGACGGGGATCAACTCGAACTGGCTCACGGAGCCGGATCCGTCGATGGTGCTCGAGGGACTCCCCGCGCTCCTCGCGGTCTTTCACCCGTCCTCGGTCTAGCGGCCCGGAGACCGGGCAGGAGGAGCGGTGGCGCCCCCTCGGGAGGCCTCCCGGTTCCTCGACTGGGTCTCGTACGCGCTGCTCGGCGCGATCGGCTTCGCCCTCGTCGGTATCCTCTCGCCGCTGCTCGGGAGCGTCCTCATCCCGCCGCGCGACGTCTTCCAGATCCTGCTGCACCAGCTCTCCGGCGGGGCCCTCTTCCCGCAGCCGTGCGCGGGCACGGGCACCTCGGCCCGCCTCTGCGGCGCCTACGGGACGATCCTCTGGCAGATCGTCGTTCCCCAGATCCTCCTCGCGCTCGTGGTCGGCGCCGCGCTCGGCATCTCGGGCGGCGCCCTCCAGGGGATCTTCCGCAACCCGCTGGCGGACCCGTTCCTGCTCGGGATCTCGAGCGGGGGCACGATCGGCGCCGCGCTCATCTACGTCTACCAATTCGAGATCGTGCGGGCCGACGTCTATCTGCCCCTCTTCGCGTTCCTCGGTTCGATCACGACCGGCCTCGTCATCCTGGGGATCGCGCGGGGGCGGTTCAGCTCGGTCGAGACGCTGCTCCTCGCCGGGGTCGCGCTCGCCAACCTCCTCTCGGCGATCCTCTCCCTGATCCTCCTCTACAACCCCGCAGGCAGCGTCCAGGTCACCTTCTGGCTCCTCGGCGGCCTCGGGCTCGCGACGTGGTCGATCGACGGGATCGCCTTCGGGGCGGTGCTCGTGATCGGGACGCTGCTGGCCCTCCACGGCCGCGAGCTCAACCTGATCCAACTGGGCAACGACGTGGCGCAGAGCGCGGGGGTCGATGCCCGGAGCGTGCGCCTCCGGGTGATCCTCCTCGCGTCGATGGCGACGGCGGTCGCCGTCGCCTTCACCGGGATCATCGGCTTCGTCGGCCTCGTCTCCCCGCACATCGTGCGTCGGATCGCCCGACCGGACTACCGCGTCGTACTGCCCGGAGCGGCGATCGTGGGGGCGGTGTTCCTGCTGGCCGCCCGGGACGTCTCGTACCTCGCCTTCCCCGGCTCCGTGCTGCCCCTGGGGATCTTCACCGCGTTCGCCGGGGTGCCGTTCTTCCTCTACCTCCTCTACCGCCAGCGGCGGTCGACCACGATGGGGGGGCTCTGATGGACCGCGCCCCCGGGCCCGCGCTCGCCGTGGCGGGCCTCACGGTGCGGTACGGGGCGCGGACCGCGCTCCACCGCCTCTCGCTCGACGTGCCCCGGGGCCAGTTCGTGGCCCTCGTGGGCCCCAACGGCTCGGGGAAGACGACGCTCCTGCGGGCGGTGCTCGGCTTCGTGGCCCCCGCCGAGGGCTCGGTCGCCGTCTTCGGTCGCCCGACCGGAGCGCTCTCCGCGCTCCAGCGGGCACGCGAGGTCGCCTGGGTGCCCCAGGACGAGAGCCCGCGCGACGACGTCCGGCTCTCCGACTACGTCCTCTACGGTCGGTATCCGTACCACGGACCGCTCGATGCGGAGACCGCCGTCGACCGAGCGATCGCGGAGCAGGTGCTCCGGGACGTCGGTCTCGACGACCGCGCGCAGGACGGGATCCTGGCGCTGAGCGGCGGGGAGCGGCAACGGGCGGTCCTCGCACGGGCGCTCGCCCAGACGACCCCGCTGCTGCTCCTCGACGAGCCGACCTCCCATCTCGACATCGCGCACCAGCTCGACCTCTTCGCCCGGGTGCGCGGACTGGCCCGCGACCGCTCGGTGACGGTCGTCGCGGCGATCCACGACCTCAACCTGGCCGGTCGGTTCGCCGACCGGCTGATCGTGCTGTCGCGCGGCCAGCTCTTCGCCGACGGGACCCCGGCGGAGGTGCTGTCCAGGGACCTCCTCGCGCGGGTCTGGGGGATCTCGGCGGACCTGCGGCGCGATCCGCACACCGGCGTGCCGTACCTCATCCCGCAGCGCCTCCTCACGGCGGCGGCCGCCGCCCCGGGCGAACGCGGGGGCGGACCCGTCCACGTCGTCGGCGGCGGGGGTTCGGCGAGCCCGTACCTCCGGGCGCTCGCCGACGAGGGGTATCGGGTCACGTGCGGGGCGATCCCGCTGCTCGACTCGGACGCGGAGACCGCGGACGCCCTCTCCCTGCCGACGGCGCTCGAGCTCCCGTTCGCCCCGCTGGGGCCGGAGGCCCGGGCGCGGCACCGCGCGCTCCTCGCCGAGGCCCGCGCGATCGTGGTCGGCCCGTTCCCCGTGGGCCCCTCGAACCTCGCGAACCTCGAAGACCTCGAGCCGTACGCCGGGCGGGTGCCGATCCTCCTGGTCCGGTACCCGCCGATCGGGGAGCGGGACTTCGCGGCCGGACGGGCGGCCGCCGCGTACGAGCGGCTTCGGGCCGGAGGCGCCCGCGAGGTCGGGAGCGTGGAGGAGGCCCTGACGGCGCTCCGGGCGCTCGGGACCGGGGCCCTACCGACGACGGCGTCGGGGGCCCCGAGCGCGGCGCTCGGGTCCGAGGGGTAACACCTCGAGCGGCGGGCTGTCGGCCGGCCCGAACGCCGCGACGAGCCGGGGGAGCTCCGCGTCCGACACGAGCACGATCGAGGGGACCCCGAGGCGCGACGCCTCCCGGCACGTCGCCGCCACCGCGAAGCGCAGCACGGGCCGGTCCGTCGCGCCCCGGAGGGCGTGATACGCCTCGAGCCCCTCGGCGGCGACGAGGCCGGGGTGCTCTAAGATCGCCGCGGCGACCCGCGCGGCGAGGGCCGGGTCGTCGAGGTCGCGCTCGGAGACGGTGCGGACCGAGACCGTCGCCGCCACGAGCGGCACGATCCCCTCGAGCGCGCCGACCTCTACGAGCGCCCCGCGGTGCCCGCCCCGCACGACCGTCCCGTGGGACGGGCCGTCCCCGCCCGGCCGCGCGGACAGGACGCCGTCCCTCAGCTCGAGCGAGACCGCGGCGCCGGCCCCGAGCGTCGCGGTCGCGACCGCCCGGGTCGAGCGGATGACGTGGAGGCGTTCGATCCGCGTCCGCAGATCGGCCCCCAGCTCGGCGAGCGTCTCGTGGAGCCAGGCCAGCCCCTCGACCGTCGGGCGGTAGTGGCCGTCCCGCATCTCGATGAGCCCCCGCTGCTTCAGCAGCCGGAACAGGTGCGAGACGGCCTGCACGGTGACCCCGAGCCGCTCGGCGACCGGACGCAGCTGGGTCGGCGCCCCCGTCGCGCACTCGTAGAGGAACAGGAGCTCGGTGACGGCCCCGCTCCGGCGGAGGCCGGGGAGCCCCTCGCGGTAGGGCATCGCACCGGCGGAGGGCATCGGAGGGGTCACGGAGGACGGGGCTAAAGCCCCTTTGAGGGAGACGGCAAACGGCGTTTACCGGGCCCGGAGCATCGACTTCTGGCGCTCGTCCGAGTCGCGGCGGATCTCGCGGATCCGGTCGCGGATGCGGGCCGCCTCCTCGAAGTCCAGGCGTTCGGCCGCGAGGCGCATCTCCTCTTCGAGGTTGGCGAGCAGCAGCGGCAGCTTCCCCTTCCAGCGCTTCCCGAGCCCCTGGGCGGAGAGGTCGCCGGACGGGGCCGTCTCCTCGGGCGCGAGGAGGGACCGGACCTCCTTCTGCACGCTCTCGGGGACGATCCCGTGCTCCTCGTTGAAGCCGACCTGCGCGGCGCGCCGGCGGGCCATCTCGTCGATCGCGCGCCGCATCGAGCCCGTCATCCGATCGGCATAGAGGACGACCTTCCCGCGCTCGTTGCGGCTCGCGCGGCCCGCGGTCTGGACGATCGAGGTCTCGCTGCGGAGGTAGCCTTCCTTGTCGGCGTCGAGGATCGCGACGAAGCTCACCTCGGGGAGGTCGAGCCCCTCGCGCAGGAGGTTGATGCCGACGAGGACATCGAACCGCCCCAGCCGGAGGTCGCGGAGCACCTCGACCCGCTTCAGGGTCTCGACGTCCGAGTGGAGGTAGCGGACCTTGAAGTTCTGGTTCGCGAGGTAGTTCGAGAGCTCCTCCGAGGTCGCCTTGGTGAGCGTCGTCACGAGCGCCCGGTCCCCGCGGGCGACGCAGGCCCGAAGCTCGCCGATGAGGTCGGCGATGTGCCCGGCGAGGGGGCGGACCTCGATCGGCGGGTCGACGAGGCCCGTCGGACGGATGATCTGCTCGACGACCCCCTTCGAGGCCTTCCGCTCGAACGGACCCGGGGTCGCGGAGACGAACACGGCGGTCGGGACCCGCTCGAGGAACTCCGGGAACTTGAGCGGCCGGTTGTCCCGGCACGAAGGGAGGCGCCAGCCGAACTCGACCAGGTTGTCCTTCCGGGCCCGGTCGCCCTTGTACATGCCCTGGAGCTGCGGGACGGTCACGTGCGACTCGTCGAGGAAGACCAGGAAGTCGTCGGGGAAGAAGTCGAGGAGCGTGTACGGCGGCTCGCCCGCCTTGCGGCCCGCGAAGTAGCGGGAGTAGTTCTCGACGCCCGAGCAGTAGCCCGTCTCCTTGAGCATCTCGAGGTCGTAGTCGACCCGGCCCTTCAGCCGCTGCGCCTCCACGATCTTCTCGTCGCGTTTGAGCTCGGCGACGCGTTCGTCGCGCTCCGTCCCGATCTGCGCGAGGATCCCGAGCAGCCGCTCGTCCACGGTGAGGAAGTGCGTCGCCGGGAAGATCGTGAGGGCGGGGAGCTCCCGGCGCTCGTCCTGCGTCACCGGATCGAGCTCCACGATCGAGGCGATCGCGTTGCCCTCGAGCACGAGGCGATGGACCGTCTCGCCCGCGCCCATGACGTCGATCGTGCCGCCGCGGACGCGGAACCGCCCGCGCTTCAGCTCCATGTCGTTGCGCGCGTACTTCATGCGGACCAGCTGCTCGAGGAGGGTCTTCCGGCCGATCGTCTCCCCGACGCGCAGCGCGACCACCGACGCCCGGTAGTCCTCGGGCGAGCCCAGTCCGTAGATGCAGCTCACGGAGGCGACGATCAGCACGTCCCGCCGGGTGAGGAGCGCCTGCGTCGCCCGATGGCGCAGCCGATCGATCTCCTCGTTGATCGAGGCGTCCTTCTCGATGTAGAGGTCGATCTGGGGGACGTACGCCTCCGGCTGGTAGTAGTCGTAGTAGCTCACGAAGTACTCGACGGCGTTGTGCGGGAACAGCGCCCGGAACTCGCTCACGAGCTGGGCGGCGAGCGTCTTGTTCGGGCTCACGACCAGCGTCGGGCGCTGGAGGCGCGCGACCGCGTGCGCCATCGTGAACGTCTTGCCGCTCCCGGTCACGCCGAGCAGGGTCACGTACTTCTCGCCGCCCTTCACCCGGGCGACGATCTCCTCGATGGCCCGCGGCTGGTCCCCCTGCGGGGCGAGGTCGGTCTCGAGCTGGAACCGACCGGGCAGTTCCTCCCGGGCCGCCTCGGGGGCGGTCACCGGGCCCCCGGACCGCGAGCGTCCGGGCCCCGATAGCCCGCGGGATCGATCGCGACCGGCTCGAAGCCGAACGCCCGGACCCGGTCGATCGCCTGGGAACGGCAGGGTTCGTCCCGGAGGCGGTCGACCTCGTCCGGGTCGACCTCGATGCGGGCTCCCGCGGCCGAGACGCGGACGCGGACCCGCCGGAACCCGAGCGCGCGCACGGCGCGCTCGGACCGGTCGATCCGATCGAGCAGCGCGGCGGACAGGACCTCCCCGTGGGCGACCCGCGAGGCGAGGCAGGCGTCCGACGGGCGGTCCCAGTTCGGAAGGCCGCGAGCGCGCGCGAGGGCGCGCACCTCCCGCTTGCCGAGGCCGGCGTCGAGCAACGGGTGGCGGAACCCGGCCTCGTCCATCGCCCTGAGGCCGGGGCGCCCGTCGCCGAGGTCGTCCACGTGGACCCCGTCCAGGTACTGCCGGATGCCCCGGGGGGCCCCGAAGGAACGGAGCGCCTCGGTCTCGACGGAACGGCAGAAGTAGCACCGGTTCGAGGGGTTCGCGCGATACTCGGAACGCGCGAGCGGGTCGACGCCCACCGTGCGGTGGGCGATGCCGATCGTCCGCGCGACCTCGCGCGCCCGCTCGATCTCGTCGGCCCCGACCGCCGCTCCGGTGAGGGTGACCGCCAGGGCGCCGTCGCCCAGGGCCTCGTAGGCGAGCGACGCCACGAGGCCCGAGTCGACCCCACCGGAGAGCGCGATCAGGGCGGCCCCGCCCCGGCGGATCCGGTCCACGATCGCGTCGGCAGGGACCGCGGGGCGGAGCGGGGCGGCCGGCGCGAGCATGGGGAGGCGTGCCGGAGGGAGCTGAGCGGCTTACCCTTTGCCCTGCGCAACGCCCTTACCCGCGCCCGGCTAGTGCCGACCGATGCAGGCGGTCCGTGAGGGTACGCGCTGGATGCTCCGGCTCGACGACGGGCAGGACCTCTTCCCGACGCTGATCGCCTTCGCCGAGCGCGAGTCCGTCCGGGCGGGGGCGATCCTGTTCGGGATCGGGATGTTCCGGCGGGCGACGGTCGGTTACTGGGACGGGCGGCAGTACCAGCCGCAGGAGCTCACCGAGCCGCACGAGGTGATCGCGCTCCACGGGACGATCGCCCGGGCGGACGGCGCCCCGAGCGTCCATCTCCACGCGGCCGTCGCGGGTCCCGACCATCGCCTCGTCGGCGGCCACCTGCTCCGGGCGACCGTCGGGGTCCTCCAGGAGGTCGTCGTGGAGACGTTCCCGGGCCGCACGTTCGGGCGCCCCCTCAACGAGAGCTTCGGGCTGCGGATGCTCGACCTCGAGCCTCCGGCCGAGCCGTAGCCCTCGCCGCGACACCCCTTTCCCTCCGCGAGGCGCTCCCCGGCCCATGGCCGCCGCCGAGCCGCCGCCGTTCCCGGGGATCGATCCCCGACTCGTCGCCTCCGTCGGCCGCCGCGGCATCACCGAGCTCACCGAGATCCAGCGGCTCGCCCTTCCCCTCCTGGACACCGAGGCGGACGCGCTCCTCCTCTCCCCCACGGGGACGGGAAAGACCGAGGCGGCGCTCCTGCCGCTGCTCACGCGCCGGCTCGTCGATCCCGTCCCCCCGATCTCGCTGCTCTACGTGACCCCGCTCCGCGCCCTCAACCGGGACCTCGAGCACCGCCTCGTCTCGCTCGTCGAGGAGGTCGGGCTCACCGCGGCCGTCCGGCACGGCGACACGCCCACGTCGGCGCGCCTCGCCCAGTCGAAGCGCCCTCCCGACCTGCTCCTGACGACGCCCGAGACCTTGCAGCTCCTCCTGGTCGGACGCCGACTTCGGGCCGCGCTCGCGAACGCGCGGACCGTGATCGTGGACGAGATCCACGAGCTCGTGGGCAACGACCGGGGCGCGCAGCTCGGGCTCTCGCTGGAGCGGCTCGACGCGCTCACCGGGCGTCGCGTCCGGCGCATCGGCCTGTCGGCGACGATCGGCAATCCGACGGAGGTCGCCCGGTTCCTCTCGCCCGAACCGCGCACGGTCGTGACCTTCGCGGCCCAGCTCCGACGCACCCTCGAGCTCTCGGCCCGCCGTCCCGTGACCGGGCGGCCCCCGCTCGATGCCGCGCTCGTGGCCGATCTCAAGGCCGACCCCACGCTGCTCGACGCGCTGCGGACGGTCGAGGAGGAGGTCCGCGCCCACCGGACGACGCTCATCTTCGTGAACACCCGCCCGACCGCGGAGGGGCTCGCGGCGCGACTCGCCCGGCTCGCCCCCGACCTCCCGATCGCCGTCCACCACGGGTCGCTGTCGCGCGAGATGCGCGAGGAGGCGGAGATCGCGTTCCGGAACGGGGCGCTCCGCGCGCTCGTCGCGACGTCGTCGCTCGAGCTCGGGATCGACATCGGAGCGGTCGACCACGTCCTCCAGTTCGGCTCGCCGCACCAGGTCGGTCGGCTCGTCCAGCGCGTCGGCCGCTCGGGCCACCGGCTCGATCGCACGATCCACGGGACGGTGCTCGCGCTCGACGACGACGACCTCGAGGAGTCGGCGGTCCTCGCCCGCCGCGCCGACGCGGGGCTCGTCGAGCCGGTCCGCTGGCGGACGCGCAACCGGCTCGCCGCGGCGCAGCAGGTCATCGCCTCCCTGCGGGCGGAGGGCCCGCTGGCGCGCGAACGGCTCGTCACGGTCCTCGGGCACGCCGCGGCGGTCTCGGAGCTCTCGGACCGCGACTGGGACGCCCTGTTCGATTACCTCGTGAGCCTTCGGCTGGCGAAGGCGATCGACCGACAGCTCGCGCCCGGGCGCGGGACGCTCGACCGGTTCTACTCGTCGCTCTCGCTCATCCCGGACGAACGGACGTACCGGCTCCGGGACCTCGCGACCCGGCGGGTCATCGGCACCCTCGATGAACGGTTCGTGCTCACCCAGATCCTGGCCCAGCCGGAGGAGATCTTCCTGCTGCACGGTCGGACCTGGAAGGTCGTCGAGTACCGGGAAGGCGAGCTGCTCGTGGAGGCTGTCCAGGAGATCGGCCAGGAGCCCCGCTGGGCCGGCGAGGACCTGCCGGTCCCGTTCGACGTCGCCCAGGAGATCGGTCGGCTCCGGCGGACGCGCTCCTGGGGCGACTATCCGATCTCCGAGGACGACCGGGCCCGTTTGGCGGCCCGGAGCTCCGCCGGGGGCCCGGAAGGCACGAGCCCGACCGACGAGCGCGTCACGATCACGACGCACGGCCGGCTGGTCGTGTTCGGCGCGTGCTTCGGCACCCGCACCAACGAGACGCTCGCCCTCGCGACCGCGGGCCTCCTCACCGCCCGGCTCGGGGCGCGGGCCGAGGTCGCCTCCGTCGAGCCGACCGGGTTCGTGCTCGAGCTGCCGATCGCGGTCGACGAGGCGACGCTCGTGGACGCGTTCGCGATCGAGCCGGAGTCGATCCGCTCGCTGGTCGAGCGGCTGGTCCCGACCGGCCTCGACTACCGCTGGGTCTTCCTCTCGGTCGCCCGGAAGCTCGGCGTGATCCCCGCGGGCGCGGATCCCCGGGACCTGCGGACGCTCGAACCGCTCCGCGAGGAGAGCCGGCTCACCCCCCTCGGCGACGAGGTCCTCGAGAAGACGCTCCACGACCGGTTCGACGTCGACCACGCGGTCGAGGTGCTGGAGCGCCTCCGGTCGGGCGCGGTCCGGGTCGTGCCGACGGCCCCCTCCCCGTGGAGCAATGGGCCGCTCGAACGCCTGCGCTGGCGGGCGGTGCCGGACGTGCCGCCGCCCACGCTCCTGAAGGCGGTCCGGGAGCGGCTCGAGAAGGAGCCGCTCACCCTCGTGTGCCTGCGGTGCGGCTTCACGCGCACCACGACCCCGGCCCGGTACCGCTCGGAGGGGGGCAGCCGCTGCCTGCGCTGCCACGGTTCGCTGTCGGCGGTGCTCTCGCCCCGCCGGACCGAGGAGATCGAACGGCTCTCGCGCTACGCCTACCGGAAATGGAAGGCACCGGAGGCGCGCCCGGCCAAGCCCCGCGGCCGAGCGCGGCGCGAACGGCCGGTCCCGCCCGGCACCGAGGCGCTGGTGCGGGCCGGATACACGAGCGCGGAGCTGCTCGCGCACCACGGGGAGCGCGCGCTCTGCGCGCTCGCGGCCCGCGGGGTCGGACCCGACACCGCCCGACGGCTGCTCGCCCGGCACTACCGCGACGAGGACGCGTTCTTCACGGAGCTCCTGCGCGCGGAGCGGGCCTATGCCCGGACTCGGGCGTTCTGGGACTAGCCGGCGGCGAGAGCGCGCGCACGATCGACTCGACCGTCGACCGGGGCGCCGTCGTGCGGAACCCCTCGGGGCGGGCGTGCGTCCGCGCCGTCGCGAAGCCGGCGTCCGTCAGCGCGGCCCGCACGGCGGCCAGGGACGGCGGCTCCGCGAGGCCGAGGCGGTGCGCCAGCCCGTTGGCCTCGTAGTAGAACGGTCGGTCGACCGCCGCTTCCTCGGCGAAGCGGCCGAGCAGGGCGTGGACCTCCTCGGGACGCGCGGCGTGCGGCGGGTCGGCGAGGGCGCCCACAAGGACCGGGTCGAAGAGCGGCCCCACCCACAGCGGGCCGAACGGCCCTCCGTCGCCCAGCCACGGCCCGTCGAACGTGACGGGGTCGAGGGTCGCGATCGATCCGGCCGACGGCTCGGCCAAGGCGCGGCCGATCTCGGCGTAGACCCGAACGTGGTGGTCGCGGACATACGCGAGCAGCGGACGGAACGAGCGGCCGTCCGCGGCGGCCGAGCGCGCGAGGTACGCCATCAGGATGCGGAGACCGCCCTCGGGACCCAGCCGGCCGCGCACCGGCCGGGCCCCGTAGCGCCGTTCGCAGGCCGCGGCCTGGGGGCCCGCGAGGACGAGGAGGTCGGTCGCGGTGACCGCCAGGACGCCGCCCGGCCGCACGGCGGCGATCGCGCCGGCGACGAACGGGATGGGGGAGCCGTACGGATCGACGTCCACGTAGTCGAACGACGCTCCGGCCGGCGCGGTCCGGCCGTCGGCGCACTCGGCGACCGCCCCCGGGAACCGGCGCGCGTTCTCCTCGAGGACGCGGCAGGCGTCCGCGGAGCGCTCCGTGAGCCGGAAGGCGCCGAAGCCGCCGCCCTCGGCGAGGAGACGCAGCCCGCGCACGCCGGTCGCGGCCGCCACCTCCCAGCCGGTCCGGTCGCGGGCACCGGTCCCGAACCGGGCGCGCACGAACGCGACGGCCAGGTCGCGGTCCGCGGCCATCGCCGGGTTGTAGAAGACCGCCGCCCGAGGACGCGGACCCGGACCCGGCGGCCCCGTCGGCAGGAGGAGCTCGGTGCCCCCCTCGCGCGCGACGATCAGTGGGCCCGTCCGGTGATGAGGTGGACGATCTTGAACGCGAGGAGGTTCTTGTTGATCGGCGTCACCTCGAGCAGGCGTAGCTCGTCCCTCCGACGGATGTCCTGGAGCAGGGGGTTCCGGGACTTCTTGTGGAGGGTCATGACGATCGACTTCTTGGCGTCGAGGGTGTCGATGACGCTCTTCGTGAAGACGTCGCTCTCGACCTCCATCTTCCCGACCTCGTCGATGACGATCACGTCCGCCGAGTCCCGCGCCTCGGCGAGCGCGCGCGTGCCGAGCCCCTCCAGGGCCTCCAGGTTGACGCCGTAGCGTCCCGACCGGACGCGCGACTTGAGCCCCTCGTGGGCGAACACCTCGTCCTCCTTCGTGAGCCAGTTGACGATCTTGAATCCCGTACGGCGCTGCTTCTCGACGATCGGTTCGGTGACCATGCCCCCGACCGTGACCCCTTCCTCCTCGAGCAGCTGGATGATCCGGAGCAGGGTCTGGGTCTTCCCGGAACCGGGGAGCCCGGTGATCCCTATCTTAACCGGAGGGGAGAGGCGTCGAGGCATCGACGATAACACCGTTAGTGGCCGTTCTAGGCGGGGCGAGAATAAGAGGGCATCGCGCCGTGGCCCCTCGCGGCGCCGGGAGGGGGCCGCGATGATCTCGTTCTACCCACCCCGCGAGGACTCTCGGCTGCTGCTGCCGTTCGCGCGGGTCCCGTCGGGCGTGCGGCTCCTGGACGTCGGGACGGGCTCGGGGCTGCTCGCGCTCGAGGCCGCCCGGTCGGGGGCCCGGGTCGTCGCGACCGACCGCAACCCGTTCGCGCTCGCGCGCCTGCGACGGCTCGCGGCCGCGGAACGGCTCGACGTGCAGCCGGTGCGGACCGACCTCGCCCGGGGTCTGGGACGGTTCGACCGGGTCCTCGCCAACCCGCCCTACCTGCCGACCCGGCCCGAAGAGCGGGACCCCGACCGCTGGCACAACCTCGCGCTCGACGGGGGGCCCGACGGGCTCGCCACCACGGCCCGCCTAATCGCCGAGCTCCCCCAGCACCTCGCGCCCGGCGGGCGGGGCTTCCTCCTCGTCTCGTCGCTCCAGGACCCGGAGGGACTCGCGCGCCTGCGGGCCGATTGGCCACGGGGGGGAGCGGTGCGCACGGTCGCGGAACGGCGCCTCGAGGGGGAGGTCCTCGCGGTCTGGGAGCTCGCGCTCGCGCCGGGTCCGGTCTAAAGGTGGCGGTCGGCGTAGTCGACCACGGCCTCGAGGAACCGCTGGCCGTCGCCGGGGCCGAACGCGTCGCCGTGCCGGGTCCAGTCGGGTGCCTGGTCGCGGAAGAACGCCCGCTCGGGGTGGGGCATCAGGCCAAAGACGTTCCCTTCGGGGTTCGTGAGGCCCGCGACGTTCCCCTCGGAGCCGTTGGGGTTCCACGGGTACGTCGCGGGCCCCCCCTCGGGGTCGACCCAGCGGAAGAGGATCTGCCCGGACCGCTCGAGGGCGCGCAGCCGGGCGGCCGAGTCGCCGCCGAGCACGAGCTTGCCTTCGGCGTGGGCGGAGGGGAACAGGAAGCGCGTCCCGGCCGCGAGGCCGCGGAGGGCCGGGAAGGCGCCGCCCGGCCACGCCACGAACGTCGGTCGGCACTCGAAGTGGCCGGAGTCGTTCGTCATGAGGACGGCGTCCGGCCGCCCCAGGCGTCCGCCCCGCCGGCCCGGCAGGAGGCCGAGCTCGGTCACGACCTGGAAACCGTTGCAGATCCCGCCCACGAGATGACCGGACCGGACGAACTCTTCGAGCGCGGGCCCGATCCCGCTCCGCACTCGGGCGGCGAAGATCGCCCCGGCCCGCACGTAGTCCCCGGCGGAGAAGCCTCCGGGCACGAGGAGCGCCCGGTAGTCGGCGAGGCGGCGACGCGCCTCGGGCTCAACGCCCCGCCCCTCCAGCTGATTGAGGTAGACGACCTCGGGCTGGGCGCCCAGCTGGGCGATCGCCTCGCGGAGCTCGTCGTCGCAGTTCGTCCCTTCGATGGCGAGGATCGCGATCCGAAGGTCCGACCGGGACACGGCCGACCACCGGCCGGTCGCGCTTAACCGTTGTCCCGGCCGACGGTCGCCCCGCCACGGCCGAGGGGCGGATCGAGCTCGAAGAGGGGGATCCGCTGACCGGCCCGGAGGACCCGGCGGCCCGCCGGCAGGATCGTGAACGCGGTCGCGCCCGCGAGGCTCGTGATCGTCGACGAGCTGCGGAACGTGGAGAACCAACGCCCGTCCCGCAACGTGAGCGGCACGACGGTCGCGAGCCCCGCCGAGGGGGCGACCGCGTCGCTGCCGAGCACCCCCTCCGACTCGGTCCAGCCGGGTCCGGGCCGCCGCGCGATCTTCCGGAGCACGGGCAGGACGAGCCAGTACATGTTGACGAGACAGGAGGTGGGGTGCCCGGGCATCCCGATGACGAGCTTCCCGCCCGAGGCGACCGCCAGGGTCGGCTTGCCCGGGCGGACCGCGAGTCCGTGGAACAGGAGGGGCCCGAAGCGCCGGAGCACGCGGGGCAGGAGGTCCCGCTCGCCGACCGAGCTGCCGCCGGTCGAGAGGACCAGGTCCGCCCCTTTGAGCGCCCGTCGGAGCGCCGACTCGATCACATCGGGGTCGTCGCGCACCGGAGGGTACGGCCGGGGGATGCCGCCGGCCGCGAGCACCACCGACGCGAGGGCCGCGTTGTTGCTCTCATAGATCTTGCCCGTCCGCGCCCCGGCCCCGGGCGAGAGCAGCTCGTTGCCGTTCGGCATGATCGCCACGATCGGCCGGGCGTAGACGGGCACGCGAGCGACCCCGCACGCGGCGATCGCCCCGAGCGTCGTCGCCCGCAGCTCCTCGCCCTTGCGGGCGAGCACCGCCCCGCGGGGGAAGTCGTGGCCCGGAGCCGAGATGCGGTCGCCGCTCGGGATCGTCCGGAAGACGCGGATGCGCCGCGGCTCGCGCTCGACCTCCTCGAACATCACGACCGCGTCGGCGCCCGGCGGGATCGCTCCGCCCGTAGCGATCGCGACCGCGTCGCCGCGGCCGACCCGGCCGGGGAACGACTCCTCCGCGAACACCTCGCCGACCAGGCGCAAGGACGCCGGGGCGCGCCGCGAGGCGCCGACCGTATCCTCGCTGCGGATCGCGTAGCCGTCCCACGTCGTCCGGGCGAACCCGGGCACGGGCCGAGGGGCCCGGACGGTGACGGCGGCGACGCGGCCGAACGCGGCCGCGACGTCGACGCGCTCGACGCGGACGATCGGGGTGGCGCGCTCGAGCAGGCGCCGCTCGGCGACCTCCTTCGGCGCGAGCGGCCCGAACGCGTGCATCTTCATCGTCCTACGCTCCGGCTCCGCCCGCGGACTCCATCCAACGCGCCGAGGCGCGCGCCCCGGCGCGGAGGCAACCCGTCAGCGGCTCTCCCTCGAACCACGCGGCGTAAAAACCTCCGCGGAAGGCGTCGCCCGCGCCCACGACCGACCGAATCCGACGTGCCCGAACGGCCGGGACGTGGACCGCCCCGGTCCGGGCGAACGCCGTGGCCCCGTCCTCGCCCTCGGTCCGGACGATGAGCGGCACGCGGTCGAGGAGGGCGCCGGGCCGTCGCACGCCGGCGAACTCGAGCGCGCGCGCGATCTCCGACCGGTTGCCGAACAGGATCTCGGAGCGCGCCAGCAGGGTGAGGAAGTGGGCGCGGTCCCACCGGTAGTGGATCTCCTGCGCCGGATCCGCCGCGACCTTCACCCCGACCCGACGGGCCGCGGCGGCGAGCCGGAGCTGGAACGACGGGTCCGCGGTCGTGAGGTGCACCCAGGAGTACTCGGCGAGCCACCGGCCGGGGAGGCTCGCGGACCCGGCGTGCCCCATCGGGCCCTGGTCGATGAGGGTCCGCTGGTCGCCGTCCTCGTCCTCCACGATGTAGCAGGTCGGGGTCGGCTCCCGGGCGACCGTCTCGAGCCCCCGCAGATCGATCCCGGCGGCGCGGAGGGCGGATCGGAACGTGGCCGGAAAGCCGTCGCCGAGGCGGGCCACGAGGCCGGTCGCGACGCCGTAGCGGGACGCGACCCGGGCGATCGTCGCCGCCGTTCCGCCGAGCGCGACCCGATGCGCTTCGATCGGCACGGTGCGGTCGGGCGCCGGAAAGCGACGCACGGAAAGGAAGCGGTCGATGTTGACGTGCCCGGAGACGAGCAGCTGGCGCGGGCGGTCGTCCGTCCCCGACGGCGGTCGCATCTCGGTCCGGGAGCCGTGCGGTCGGATAGCCCTTCGCGGAGCGCGGGAGGCGGCCTTAATGCGGCGCGCCCTTCCCCGTTCCTCGATGCTCGTCGAGGGCGCGATCCTGGACGCGGAGGGTCCCCGGCGGGCCTACGCGCGCTTCCGCCGCGGACGGCTCGTGGAGACCGGGGCGGTCGGCACCGACTCGTCGCACGGGCGGGAGCGACGGATCCGGGGGATCGTGATCCCCTCGCCCGTCAACGGGCACACGCACCTGGGGGACGCCGTCTCGGTCCGCGAACCACCCTCCGGCTCCCTCGCCCGCCTGGTCGGAGCGCCGAACGGCTACAAGTTCCGACTCCTCGCCTCCACGCCCCGCGGCGCGAAGCTCCGGGCGATGCGCGCCGCCTTCGGGCGCATGGCGCGAGCCGGGGTCGCCGCGACGATCGACTTCCGGGAGGAGGGCCTCGACGGCGTGCGGCTGCTCCGGCAGGCGGCGCAGGGGTCCCCCGTCCGCGCGGTGATCCTGGGCCGTCCGCTCCGGCGACCGATCGACCCCGCGGAGCTCGAGGGCGTGCTGCGCGCCGGCGACGGGATCGGACTCTCGAGCGCGCGCGACGAGAGCGGGGAGACGCGGGCCCTGGTCGCGCGGGCATGCCGTGTGGCGCGCAAGCGCTACGGCTTGCACGCGAGCGAGGCGGTCCGGGAGGCGCCCGGGCAGTACCTCGACCCGCGTCCCGACCTCCTCGTGCACCTCGCCCGCGCGACGCCGGACGACCTCGGCCAGGTGCGGGATGCCGGCGTCACGGTCGCGGTCTGCCCGCGGTCGAACGCGCTGTTCGGACGGCAACCCGACCTCGGCGCGATGGAGCGCCTCGGGCTCGGGGTGATGCTCGGGACGGACAACGCGATGTTCCACTCGCCGTCCATCTGGCGCGAGCTCGAGTTCGCGTACGTGGGCAGCCGGCTCCGCCACCGACCGGTCTCGGCAGCGTTCCTCGCCCAGTGCGCGCTGGTCGAGCCGTGGCGCTGGCTGGGCGCCCCCGGGGCGTCACGGATCGCTCCCGACTCCCCGGCGCGCCCCCTCGTCGTCCGGCTCCCACCGGATGACCCCGCCTACCAGATCGTGACGCGCACCACCGAACATCTTATGGTCCGGTTCGGGCCCGGGGGCCGGGGCTCGGGGGTCGCGGCGTGAAGAACGACGAGCTGTACGCGCTCCTGCGCCGCCGCGGCGTGCTCTGGCCCACCGCCGAGATCTACGGGGGCGCCCAGGGGCTGTACGACTACGGTCCGCTCGGCACGGCCCTCAAGCGACGGCTCGAGGAGGCGTGGACGGCGTGGTTCGTGGGGCTGTCGCACGCCTACTACCGCATCGAGCCGGGCGAGATCCTCCCCGAGGCGGTCGTCCGGGCGTCCGGCCACCTCGAGAACTTCACCGACCCCGAGGTGACGTGCGACCAGTGCCACACCGCGTTCCGGGCCGAGACCGTCCTCGAGAAGATCCGGCCCGAGGGGGTCGACGGTCTCACGCCGGTCCAGATCGACGAGATCGTGCGGGCCAACCAGGTCGCGTGCCCGCGCTGCGGGTCGAAGGCGCTCAGCGTCCCCCGCGCGTTCAACCTCATGTTCGGGCTCGATTGGGGGGTCACGGGCCAGGAGCGTGCCTACCTGCGCCCGGAGACGGCCCAGAACAGCTACCTCGCCTTCCCGCGCATGTGGGACGTCGGCCGACGGGCGCTTCCGCTCGGGGTCGCGGTCGTCGGAAGGGCGTACCGGAACGAGATCGCCCCCCGGAACGTCCTGTTCCGGATGCGGGCGTTCACCCAGGCCGAGCTGCAGATCTTCTTCGATCCCGCCCGATTCCCGCTGCCGTTCGAGCGGGTCGCGGACGAGCGGCTCCCGGTCCTGCGGGTCGCGCGACGCCTGGCCGGCGAGGAGAGCCCGGAGTGGGTGCCTGCCCGCGACCTCGTCGCCTCGGGGGGGCTGCCCGAGTTCTACGTCTTCCACATGGCGCATCTCTTCCGCTTCCTGCGCGACGTGCTCGGTTACCCGGCGGACCGGATCCGGTTCTTCGAGAAGTCGGACGCCGAGCGGGCCTTCTACAACAAGATCCAGTTCGACGCCGAGGTCCACCTCGAGAGCCTCGCCGGCTACAAGGAGATGGGCGCGGTCCACTACCGGGGCGACTACGACCTCACGCGACACGGCGAAGGCGCGCACAAGGACCTCGCGGTCACTCCGACCGGCGGCGCGAAGGTGCTGCCGCACGTCCTCGAGCTCACGTTCGGGGTCGACCGGAACCTCTGGGCGCTCGCGGACCTGCACCTCGGCCCGGACGGCGAGCGGACGCTCTGGCGCCTGCCGGCGTACCTCGCGCCCGTCGCGGTCGGGGTCTTCCCGCTGATCGCGAAGGAACACGCCGACTTCGCGCTCCGTCTCGCGGACGAGCTCGCGCTCGCGGGGATCGCGGTCCAGTACGACGACGCCGGGACGATCGGGAAGCGCTACGCCCGCAGCGACGAGAGCGGCATCCCGTTCTGCGTGACGGTCGACGGGGGGACGGTGGGGGACGGCCCCGAGGCCGGCACGGTCACGCTCCGGGCGCGCGACTCGAAAGCGCAGGTGCGGCTGCCGGCGACCGAGGTCGGCGCCCGCGTCGCGCCCGCGCTCCGGTTCCCCCGGCCTCCGCGGACCTAGGCGAGCGGCCCCGGGCGCTTCCTCCTCGCAACAACCGCTATATGGACGGGGCCCGGTGTGCCCCTCTCGATGGCGACCGGCGGTGACTCTCCACCTCCCGCGAGCCCGCCCACTCCGTACGCGGCCCGGCAGTCGCGGTGGATCGGGCAGCAGTACGCGGACATCACGAAGCTGCGCGAGATCGCGGCGCGCCACGATCGGGCGGCCGCCCGCGCCCAGCAACGCGCCTCGCGGCTCCACACCCGGATCGAGAAGCTGCGGCACCAGGCGACGATCCTCCGCGAGAAGGCCCAGCGGGTCCTTGCCGAGATCCCCGAGATCGAGCAGGCGGTGAAGCAGCACCAGCGGGACATCGAGGCCGGCACGACCAAGGCTGGGGCCGCGCCGATCGGCTCCGACGTGACGAACCTCCACTACCGGGTCCGCAAGCTCCAGCAGAAGATCGTCGACAAGCAGCAGAAGGCCCGGGCGCTCGAGCTGCGGGCCGCGCAGAAGACCCAGAAGTCCGCGGAACTGAAGGTGAAGGTCGACCGCTACACCGAGGCCCAACGCCTCGCGGAGCAGGAGGCCGTGTCGTACCGCCAACGCGCGGACCGGCTCCAGATGGTCACCGAGTCGGACGTCTCCGACCGGCTGAAGGCGACGGCGGCCGCGAAGAGCGAGCCCGGCGATCCCCCGCGCACGCTATGAAACTCATCGTCACGGTCGGGATGCCCGGCTCGGGCAAGGACGAGCTCGTGGCCGTCGCCCGCTCGATGGGGCTCGCGACGCTGAAGATGGGCGACCTCGTCCGGGACGAGACCCGGCGGCGCAACCTCCCGCTCAACAACGCGAGCCTGGGGCGGGTCGCCTCCGAGGAGCGCGACAAGCACGGACCCGGCATCTGGGCCCAGCGGGCCCTGCCCAAGCTCACCGAGACGAAGATGCTCGTCGACGGCTGCCGGTCCGACAGCGAGGTCTCGGTGTTCCGTCACAACTTCGGCGACCTCTACGTCCTCGGCATCTTCGCGTCGCCCGAAACGCGCTACGAGCGGCTCACGAGCCGCGGGCGGAACGACGACAGCGCCGACCTGCAGGCGTTCTACGACCGGGACCGACGCGAGCTCAAGTGGGGCATCGGCAACGCCTTCGCGCTCGCCGACGGCATGCTCGTCAACGAAGGGTCGATCGACGAGTTCCGGCGGGCGGGCCGCGCGGCGCTCGACTCGATCCTGCACCGCGAAGTGTAGCGCTCAGGCGTCGGCGAGCGCTTCCGGGTCGGGCCGCTCCAGGAGCGGGCGGACCGAGTCGAACCGCTCCCGGTCGATGAGGACCGCGACCCGGCCGCGCGCCGCCGCGAGGCGGCGGGCGGCGTCGGCGAGGTGCTGGTCCCGGGCCTCCGCGAACCTTCGGGAGCCCGCGCCGCCGGCGATCTCCGCGTCCCACGCGAGGGCGAACTCGTCCGGGCTCGAGGGGGTCGGCGGGTTCCGCGCGACCTTGCGCTCGCGCACGGTCCGCCGGACCAGCTCGAGGTAGCCGATGTGTTCCGCGAACAGCGCCGCGTAGCGCTCGTCGCTCGGATCGAGCGGCTCGACCGCGAGCGCCCGGGCCGACGCGAACCGGAGCGCCTCCACGACGGACGGGTTCGGCACGCGCGCCTCCCCGAACCGGACCAGGCCGCGGACCTCGCTCGTCTCGTTGCCGGTGAGCGGGACGACCGGCTCGGCCTCGGTCGCGACGAAGTACTCGGTGAGGCTCTGGAGCTCCTCGGGCGAGAGCCCGACGCCGAGGGCGGCCGGGGCGAACTCGGCGATCGCGGCGACCGCCTTGCGGGCCTCGAGCGTGAGGCCCCGGACCGGGGCCACGACGAAGAGCTCGCCGCGGGCCCCGAGGCGGGCGGTGATCACAGCCCTTCCCGTTCGGCGATCTCGTCGAGCAGATCGTCCCGGTCCCGGTGCCGTTTGAGCTCGCCGACCGTCAGGACGGGCATCCCCGCGATCGACGCGCGGTGGATCGCCTCCCAGACGACGAACATCGCGTGGCCCTCGGCGACGCGGGCGAGGCCCTGGAGCACTTCCGCCCGATGCTGGGCGCTGCGGAGACTGCCCACGGCGGTCAGCAGGATGTCGGGCGTGCGGCCGACGGCATCGAACGGGGCGCGGACCGTCACGACGACCTCGAAGCCCATGCCGTCGAGCTGCCGGAGGACGCCGTCCCTCAGGGGATCGCCGGTCGACGCGAGCGGCCGCTCCGCCGGCGGCTCCCCGGAGGACTCCGGGGCGCGGGGCGGTTCCTTCGTCCCGCGGGGGGCGGGGCGACCGAACAGGTCGATCGGTCGCACGATCGGCTCACCCAGATACTCCTCGATCCGCTCGATGACCGTCGCCTCCGCGCCGGCGCCGTCCTCGTAGAGCTGGATCGCCCGCCGCGAGACCCCGGCGATGCTCGCGAGCGCGCCGAGCGAGAGGCCGCGCGCGAGGCGGAGGAGGCGGAGCCGCTCGCCGTCGATCCGCGCGAACGTGCCGCCGGGGCTCGCGAACAGGAACGGGGGGAGCGCCTTCTCGAGGTACTCCTGCAGGGTCTCCTCGGTGATGATCGGCACGCCGTAGCGGGTGTAGACGACCCCGGCGTCGAGCTCCGAGGCGCCGCTCGTCCGCCCGACGACCAGCACGATCGCCGGGAACAGGCGGCCCAGCTCGAGGAGCCGCCGGGCCTCGTCGGCGTCGAGGGCGTCGATGTTCTTGAGGACCTTGACGAGGAGGAGGGTCGCGTCGCGTCGGGCCGCGAGGTCGAAGCTCGACGGGCGCACCCCCTGGGTGATCGCCACGTAGAAGCCGGCGCGCTCGAGCGACTCCCGGATCCGGTCGATCCACCGGTCGCGGGGGTTGGCCATGGAGCGCCGGAAGGAATTGAGTTATCACTTGTAATTAAAGACCGAGGTTCCCCTCTCTCGGAGAGCCCCCGGGCTCCGGGGCGACCGGGGACGCGAATCGTCTTGTCCCACGCCCCGGTGGACCCCCCGTGGAACGCGTGCCCCGTCCGCTCCCCGACCGGCCGGTGCTCGTGCTCGAGGCCGGCGACGGCTCGGGCCGCCGGACCCTCCTCATCGCGGACCTGCACCTCGGCCTCGGGGCGAGCCGCGAGCGACCGGGCGGCCCTCCGCCGGCGAGCAGCGACCGGTTCGCGACCGAGCTCCTCGAGATCGCTCGGCGGGAGCGGGCCGGCGGGCTCCTCATCGCGGGGGACGTGAAGCACCCGATCGTCGGCACGCCGGCGCCGCTCCGCCCCGTGATCTTCGACTTCTTCGCCCGCCTCCTGGCCGACGGTCTCGCCGTGGAGGTGGTCCTCGGCAACCACGACGTCGGGCTCGTGCGCTGGCTCCCCCGCGAGGTCGTCGTCCACCCGGCGCGCGGGATCGTCCGGGACGGGGTCGGGATCTTCCATGGGCACCGCTGGCCCTCGAACTCGGTCCTGGAGGCGCCGCGGCTCGTGGTCGGTCACCTGCACCCGGGGTTCCGGCTCGCTCCGACCGCCGACGATCCGAGCGGGAAGCGGCGCGTCTGGGTCCGCGCGCCGCTGCCGCCCCCCGGACCGCGCCGACGCCGGCGCGGACGCCACGCCGCGCTGCGCGCGCGCGAGATCGTGGTGCTGCCGGCCTACAACCCGATCGCCGGCACCGAGGCGCTCAATCGGGACCGGCCTGCGCGGGGCCGATCGTTCCTCTGGGGCCGGTTCCTGGCCCGAGGGGCCCCCCGGGCGTATCTCCTCGACGGGACGGACCTGGGACCGCTGCCTACGCCGCTCCCCCGCGCACGATCGAGCGCAGGAGCGGCGCGATCGCCTCGGGCTCGGTGACCGGCGGGGCGCACGACGTCCCGACGCATACAAGCGCCCGCGCCGCGCCGGGCCCCGAAGGCTCCGGGACCTCGCCGGGGAGCGAGAACGGTGGCGGAGGGCGGCCCGCGAACACCCAGGCGTTCGGGTGCCAGGCCCGTCGGGCGGCCCGCCACAGGGCGTCGCGGGCCGGTCCCTCGCCTTCGACCACGACCCACGCCGGGGGCGTCGAGAGGAGCCCGGCCGCCCAGGCGGAACCGGCGGCGAACAGACCGGCCGAGCCGATGCGCCGGGCGATCGGGGGCAGGAGCGCGGCGGCCTTCTCGTGCCAGGCCTCGTCGTGGGTGAGCGCGTGGGCCCGAAGGAACGCGAGCGCCGCGGCGGCGTTCGCCGAGAGGTGGGGGCTGTCCTCGAGCGGGTACGACGGCTCCGCGAGGTCGCCCACGGCCGGGCCGTCGTAGAGCCGGGGCGACGTGTCCCGGAACAGCCCGTCCTCGCCCCGGAACTCCCGGTCGACGAGGTGCAGCAGCTCGAGCGCCGGCGCGAGGTACCGCGGCTCCGCCAGCGCGCCGGCAAGCTCGAGGAGACCCCCCGCGAAGGCGACCTGGTCCTCGAGGAGGCCGAACCCCGTCGCTCCCCCGTCGCCCAGGTGATGCGCGACCCCCGCGTCAGGGCGGTACCCGGCGTCCAGGAACCGGTCCGCCGCACGGCGCGCGTCCGCGAGGACGGCGGCGTCCCCGAGGAACGTGCCGGCGCGCGCGAGCGCGCCCACGAACCGGCCGTTGATGTCCGCGTAGAGGGCCCGGTCGACCGTGGGCGTGGGGCGACGGTCCCGGGCGGCGGCGAGCTGCTCGAGCACGTGCGCGAGGGTCTGCTCCGGAGCGCCCGCGAGCTCCAGCCCCTCGGCCGCCTCGGGGGCCGGAACGAGTCGGAAGAGGACGTTGCGCTCGGGATCGTGCGGCATCCGCCCGTCGGTCCCGACGCCGAAGAAGCGGACCGCGAAGCGGAACTCCTCGGGCTCCAGCACGTCGCGCAGCTCGCCCCGCGTCCAGGTGAAGTAGTTGCCGTCGTCGCCCGGGGCGTTGTCCGCATCCTGGCTCGACGCAAACCCGCCGCCGCGGTCGCCGAGCACGTGCCGGGTCCAGCCGACGATCCCGCGGACCGTCTCCTCGAGCCGGGCGTCGCCGAGCCGCTGGGCCCCTTCCACGTACGCCGCGAGGAGCGCCGCGTTGTCGACCCCCATCTTCTCGAAGTGCGGGACGTGCCACCCTTCGTCGACCGAATACCGGTGGAAGCCGCCGCCGACCTGGTCGTAGACCCCGCCGTCGGCCATGTGGGTCAGCGTCTCCCGGACCCGGTCGAGGTCGCCGGGGTTCCCGGTCGCCTCGGCCGACCAGAGCAGCAGCGAGATCGCCGTCGGGTGCGGGAACTTGGGCGCGGTGCCGAAGCCCCCGTGCCGGGGATCGAACGAGCCCACGATCTCCTCGTGGACGGCGCCCGCGAACTCCGAGAGCGCCGGGACCGTCGGAGCGCGCGCCGCGCGGAGGCGGGCGAGCGACTCGCGGATCGCCTGCGCGTTCTGCTGGATCCGTTCGGGCTCCTCCTTCCAGAGCCGGGCGACCTCCTTGAGGACCCGGCGGAATCCCGGGCGCCCGTGGCCGTCGGTCGGCGGAAAGTAGGTGCCCCCGAGGAACACGCGGCCGTCGGGGGTGAGGAACCCGGTGAGCGGCCAGCCGCCCTCGCCCGTCAGCGCGCCGACCTGGCGCTGGTAGCGTCGATCGACCTCGGGGTGCTCGTCCCGATCGACCTTGACGGCCACGAAGTGCTGACCGAGGAGGCGCGCGACCTCGAGGTCGGCGTACGTCCCTTCGTCCATGACGTGACACCAGTGGCACCACGAAGCGCCGATGTCGAGCAGGATCGGGCGTCCCGTACGCTGCGCGAGCGCGAACGGCTCCGGCCCCCACGGGTACCAGTCGATCGACTGCTCCGCGGCGGCGCGCAGGTACGCGGAGCTCGCCCCCGCGAGGCGCGAGGCCCGGGCCTTCGGACTCGCCCCGCCCTCCGCCATCGGGCGCCCGGGGGCGAGAAGCCTCTTACGGTTGTCGCCGGAATCCGCGGGCGCCGCGTAACCGGCTGACCGACGGGTTACTGTCCGCGTCCCCGTTATAAAGGGCGCCTCAGTGCCCACCGCGAGGCGGCCCGATGGAGATGCAACCCGGCCAGATGGCCTACGATCGGGCCATCACGGTCTTCTCTCCGGACGGCCGGCTCTTCCAGGTCGAGTACGCCCGCGAGGCGGTCCGCCGGGGCGCGACGACCGCCGGCGTCGTCTACGCGAACGGCGTCGTGCTCATCGCCGACCGTCGGATCCCGAACCCCAAGCTCGCGGAGGCGGCGAGCCTCGAGAAGATCCACCAGATCGACGAGAACATCGCCTGCGCCACGGCCGGGCTCGTCGCGGATGCCCGGGTCCTCGTCGACTACGCCCGTCTGGCGGCGCAGGTGAACCGCGTCACCTACTCGGAGCCGATGTCGGTCGAGCTGCTCGTCCGACGCATCTGCGACTACAAGCAGCAGTACACCCAGTTCGGGGGCGTCCGCCCGTTCGGCACGGCGCTGCTGGTCGGCGGCTACGACGAGGGGGGGATCCATCTCTTCGAGACCGAGCCGTCCGGCTCGCTCACGAGCTTCAAGGCCGCGAGCACCGGCGGCAACAAGGGTCCCGTCATGGACCTGTTCGAGCAGAAGTACAAGCCCGGCATGGACCGGGACTCCGCGATCCTGCTGGCGCTCGAGGGGCTGCGCGCCGGGCTCGACGAGGGCGGCAGCCTCTCCCAGGTCGAGGTCTGCACCGTCCAGGAGGACGAGGGGATGACCCGGCTCTCCGCGGACGAGATCCAGAAGTACGTCGCGCGCCTCCCGCCGCTCTCCGCCTCGGGACGGTCGTCCCGGTCGTAGGGAGGCGCGGGGACCGCGAGCCCGCCCCATGGTGAACGTCGACGATGCGGTGATCGCCCGCTGGGAGACCCAGGGCTCTCGCTTCGAGGTCCTGGTCGATCCCCAGGCCGTGCAGGACCTCAAGGACGGGAAGCCGGTCGACCTCGTGGACAAGCTCGCCCTCGACCACGTCTTCAAGGACGCCAAGAAGGGCGACAAGATCTCGGAAGAGCATCTGGAGCGGATCTTCCACACGCGGAACATCGCCGAGATCGCGAAGCAGATCGTGCTGAAGGGCGAGGTCCAGGTCACGACCGAGCAGCGCCACCAGCTCCAGGCGGTCAAGTACCGCCAGATCGTGACGACGATCGCCCGGAACGCGATGAACCCGCAGACGGGCGCCCCCCATCCGCCCGCGCGCATCGAGGCGGCGATGCAGGAGGCCAAGGTGCACGTCGACCCGTTCCGCCCCGTCGACGCCCAGGTCCAGGAGGTCCTCCAGAAGCTCCGCCCGCTGATCCCGATCCGCCTCGACGTCGTGAAGGTGCGGATCCGCCTGCCGGCCCAGCACTACCCGCGGGTCATCGGGGAGCTGAAGGGGCTCGGTCGGATCCTCGAGGAGCAGTGGCTCGGGGACGGGGCCTGGAGCGGGGTCGTCGAGATCCCCGCCGGGGTCCAGACGGAGCTCTACGAGAAGCTCAACGCCCGGACGAAGGGCGCTGCGGAGACCGCCCTCGTTAAATAAGCCGCATCGGTCGCGCCCGCCGGTGCAGCAACGAGAATGCCTCGAGACCATCGACCGGGCCACCCTCGACGTGGCCACGAGGGTTCGCCCTCGTATCCCTCCGGGGATCGGGTACTAGTTCTCCCCGGCGAGGAGATTCCCAGCCGCGGCCTGAAGCCCGGGCCGGGGACCTACCGCGTGGGCGGTAAGGTCTACGCGAGCGTCCTGGGCCTGCTCCAGCCGAGGCCCCCGCTCATCCGGGTGGTCCCGCTCTCCGGCCGGTACATCCCCCAGCCCGGCGACGTCGTGATCGGGACCGTGACCGACGTGCAGGGCACCTTCTGGCTCCTCGACATCGGGGCCCCCCGGTGGGCTCCGCTCCACATGACCGGCACCCCGTGGGACGTGCAGGTCGGCGAGACCGAGAAGTTCCTCCGCGTCGGCGACGCGGTCGTCGTCCAGGTCGAGAACCTCGACCCGACGGGCCGCATCGGCGTGACGATGAACGGCGAGGGGCTCGGCAAGCTCGACGGCGGCACGATCGCGCGCATCTCTCCGGCCCGCGTGGGCCGGGTCGTGGGCCGGAAAGGCTCGATGATCGAGACGATCCTCCAGCACACCGGCGCCCGCATGACGGTCGGCCAGAACGGCCGCGTCTGGGTCGACGGCGACCCCGAGGCGATCCGACGGGTCACCGAGGTCCTGCGCACGATCGACGACGAGGGGATGCGCCCCGGGCTCACCGAGCGCATCGAGAGCCTGCTCCGCGCGTCCGATCCGACCGACGAGCGCGGACGGGCGCCGCGGTTCGCGGGCGCCCCGCCGACCGATCGGGCCCCGCTCGAGGTCGACGAGCCCGCGCGCGAGCCGGACGCCGGAGACGAGTGAGCGAGGACTTTCCTCTCGAGGAGAAGAACACCATGGGAAGCGTAGGAGCGAAGGACGTCCCCGTCCTCCTGAGCCCGGAAGGGCTGCGGATCGACGGGCGACGATTGGACGAACTGAGGCCGATCCGCATCGAGGCGGGGCCTCTCCACCAGGCCGACGGCTCGGCGTTCGTGGAGTGGGGCGCGAACAAGGTGATGGCCGCGGTCTACGGGCCGCGCGAGGTCCACCCGCGCCATCTCCAGCAGAACAACAAGGCCGTCATCCAGTGCAAGTACAACATGGCGGCGTTCTCGGTCGACGAGCGCAAGCGTCCGGGCCTCGACCGCCGCTCGCAGGAGATCTCGAAGGTGATCGGCGAGGCGTTCGAGTCGGTCGTGTTCGCAGAAGAGTTCCCGCGCACGAGCATCGACATCTACATCGAGGTCCTGCAGGCGAACGCGGGGACCCGCTGCGCGGGCCTGGTCGCCGCGTCCGTCGCCCTCGCCGACGCGGGGATCCCGATGGTCGATCTCCTGCCCGCGGTCGCGGTCGGGAAGATCGCCGGCAAGATCGCCCTCGACCTCAAGAAGGAGGAAGACAACTTCGGGGAGGCCGACCTCCCGATGGCCCTCGTGCCGCAGTCGGGACGCCTGGTGCTCCTCCAGATGGAGGGCCACATGACGGCCGACGAGCTCGCGGCGTCGCTGGACCTCGGCGTCCGGGGCTGCCGCGACATCTACGAGACGATGAAGGCGGCCCTGCGGGCCCGCTACTCGGCCCCCGGGGACCGCGGAGGGGCCGCATGACGAACGAGGTCACCGCCGAGATCCTGACGGCGCACATCCTCGACCTCGCCGCGGACGGTAAACGCCTCGACGGCCGAGGGCCCGACGACTACCGACGGGTCTCCGTCGAACCCGGCTTCGTCACCACCGCGGACGGCTCCGGTCTCGCCCGGCTCGGGGACACCGCCGTCCTCGCCGGCATCAAACTGGAGCCGGGGAAGCCGTTCCCCGACACGCCCAACGCGGGCGTCCTCACGACCAACGCCGAGCTGATCCCGCTCTCGAACCCGATGTTCGAGCCGGGCCCGCCGCAGCCGGGCGCGATCGAGGTCTCGCGGGTCGTCGACCGCGCCATCCGAGCGGCCGAGACGATCGACCTGACCCGGCTCGTCGTCACGCCGGGCGAGAAGACCTGGGTCTGCTACGTCGACATGCACGTGCTCGACCACAGCGGCAACCTCATCGACGCGGCGAGCCTCGCCGCGCTGACCGCGCTCTCCCACGCGACCGTCCCCGCGAAGCGGTTCGGGGTCGGGGAGGCGGACTATCCGCTCGAGGTCCAGCACTACCCCGTCGAGTGCACGTTCGTGCGCCTCGGCGACACGATCGTCGTCGATCCGACGTTCGACGAGGAGCAGGCGGCGCAGGGTCGGCTCACGGTCGCGACCGACGAGAGCGGACGCATCGTCGCGATGCAGAAGGGGCTCATCGGAGCGTTCTCGCCGGATGACGTGAAGGACGTCGCGCGCCGGGCGTTCGCCCACGGCGACCGCCTCCGCGCCCTCGCCCGGGGAGGGGTCGCATGAGCAAGCGCACGAAGAAGGTCGGGCCGACCGGCTGGATGGGGGCCCGCTACGGGATCCGCATTCGGCGCCGGGTCATCGAGATCGACCGGGCCCGCGGGAAGCCGGCGGCCTGTCCCCGCTGCTCGACGACGACGCTCCAGCGCGTCGCGAGCGGGGTCTTCGAGTGCCGCCGCTGCGGCACGCGCTTCGCCTCGAACGCCTACGTCTTCCAGGCCCCGCCGCCGATCTCCCGGGCCGAGAAGGAAGCCGTCGTCTCCTCGCCGTGAGCCGGCGGAGCAACCGTTAAGCGGGCGGCAGGGGTCGAACGGCCATGTTCCGGTGCATTCGGTGCGGGGAAGCGCTCCCGTCCGACGCGAACCTCTTCGGGGTCCGCTGCGACAACTGCGGCGGCAAGATCTTCACGAAGGAGCATCCCAACGTGAAGAAGGTCCTCAAGGCGCGCTAGGCGGGCCCGCTTCACGGGACGGCGTCCTCCACCTCGACCCAGTTGCCGTCCGGGTCCTCGACGAACCCGATCCAGTAGCGACCGTTCTCGTGCCACGGCTCGACCGCGACCCGAGCCCCGAGCGCGCGCAGCCGCGCGATCGTCGCCCGGGCGTCCGGCACGACCACCCCGAGGTGATCGAGCCCCTCGCCCGGGGAATAGGGGGTCGCGAAGGGCGAGCCCGCCGGATACCAGTTGAGCTCGACCTCGAAGTGCGACTCCGGGTCCTCGAGGCCCACGAAGAGCCCGCCGTGGCTCATCGAACCCCGACCCTTCTCGACCAGCCCGAGGCCACCGCAGTAGAAGCGGAGCGAGCGTTCGAGGTCCGTCACGCGGAGGCCCACGTAGCGGACGGTCACTCCGGCCCTCGCGGTCCCCAGGCCGGCCTCCCGTATCATCGTGCCCCGCGACGCAATCCCTAAGTCCGGCGACCCGCATCGGGACCCGTGCCCGGTCCGACCGTCACCTTCCTGGGGGGGGTCCGCGAGATCGGCGGCAACAAGATCCTGGTCGAGGACGGCCCGGACCGGATCCTGTTCGACTTCGGCCCGTCGTTCTCGCCGCGCTTCGAGGAGTTCTACGTGGACTACCTCAAGCCCCGATCGACGAGCCCCGTCAAGGACCTGCTCGAGTTCGACCTGTTGCCGCGGATCGAGGGGCTGTACGCGCGCGAGGCGCTCGCGGAGAGCGACCTTCCGTATCGGCCCCCCGAAGTGCACGCGGTCTTCGTGAGCCACGCCCACGCGGACCACGCGGGATACCTCGGTCTCCTCGACCCGGAGATCCCGGTCTATGTGGGGGCCGGGACGCGGATCCTCCTCGACGCGATCGAGACCTCGACCCGGACCGCGTACGGGAAGCACGCCTGGCGGACGTTCACCGACCGCTCGCCCGTCCGGGTCGGGCACCTGGAGGTCGTGCCGTACCCCGTCGACCACTCGATCCCGTTCGCCTACGGCTTCCTCGTCCGCACGCGCGAGGGGACGATCGCCTACACGGGGGACTTCCGGCACCACGGACCCCGGGCCGCGGACACGCACGCGTTCTTCGAGGCCGCGACCGCGGAGCGGCCCGCGGCCCTCCTCATCGAGGGCACGCGGGCCGGGCCGGACCCCCGGCGGAACCTCTCCGAGGAGGGGGTGCGCTCGGGCGTCGACCGGGTCCTCGCCGGAGGCGACCGGCTGGCCCTCGCCTGCACCTACCCGCGCGACGTCGACCGGATCCGCACCCTCCTGTCCGCGGCGGAGGAGGCCGGACGCGAGCTCCTCGTCTCCGCGCGCACGGCCCACCTCCTGGACGCGCTCCGGGGGTCCCTGCCGCCAGGGACCTTCCCGACGCCCGGACGCGGGCAGGGGCTCGCGGTCTACGCCCGCTCGAAGAAGCGGTTCTTCCGCTGGGAGCAGCCGTACCTCGACGGCGCGGTCCCGGCGGAGGAAGTGCGGTCCCGCGGGTCGCGCTATCTGCTCGCGCTCGACCTCTACCACTTCCCGGAGCTCATCGATCTGCGGCCGCCCGCCGGGAGCCCGTTCATCCACTCGATGAGCGAGCCGTTCAGCGAGGACGATGTCGACGACCACGTCCTCCACAACTGGCTCGACCACTTCGGGCTCGCGTTCCACCAGATGCACGCGAGCGGCCACGCCTCAGGCCCCGAGCTCGAGGCGATCGTCCGGTCCGTGGACGCCCGGGCGGTGTTCCCGATCCACACCGAGCACCCCGAGGCGTTCCAGCGCGGGGGGGCCCGCGTCGTCCTCCCCGAGCTCGCCCGGCCCTACCGGCTCGGCGCGGCCCCATAGATTAAGCCCTGACCGACGCTCGGAGTCCCGATGGCCTCCGACCGGCTGGCGACGGGGATCCCGTCGGTCGATCGGCTCCTCGACGGGGGCCTCGAGACCGACTCGGTCACGGAGATCTACGGCGAGGGCGGCAGCGGGAAGACGCTCTTCTGCCTCGAGGTGGCGACCCGGGTCGCGCGCGCCGGCGACTGGGTTTTCTACGTCGACACCGAGGGCGTGAGCGTCGATCGGCTCCGGGCGATCGCCGGCGAGTCGCTCGAGCGCCTCCTGAAGCGGTTCCTGCTCTCCACCCCGAAGAACCTCGAGGAGCAGGGGAAGGCCGTCGCGACCGCCTGCGCGCTCGCCCGGGACGGGAAGCGGCGGGTCGGGCTCCTCGTGGTCGACTCGGCGACGTTCTACTACCGGCTGTCCCTGTCGAGTTCCGACGAGGACACCGCCCGCGAGACGCTCGTCCTCGAGGTGGCGGACCTGGTCTCGACCGCGCTCCAGGCGCACGTCCCCGTGCTGCTCACGAACCAGGTCTGGCGCAGCGTCACGGAGGGGACGCTGGAGCCGCTCGGGGGCTCGTTCCTCAACCACGCGGCGAAGACGATCCTGCGCTTCGACCGCCTTCCCGGGCCCCAGCGGCGCGTGGTCCTGGTGAAGCATCGCTCGCTCGCCGAGGGGTCGGCGGTGTTCCGCATCACGGGGACCGGGCTCGAGGGGTCGACGTGAGCGGCGCCGGGCGTTGAAACCGACTTAAGCCGGGACCGCCCTTGCGGGCTCCATGGCCCCGGCGTCGGTCGAGGTGAGCGACGTCTCGAGCCCCATCGGGGTCTTCCGTCTCGTCTACCGGGGCTCGACGGTCCGGGTCGTCGATCTCCTCGAGAACGGCGTGCCCCAGACGGGGATCCCCGACGGCGCGGTGCGGCGCAAGCCTCCCTTCCCCGCCGGGAGCCCGCCGCGGCAGCTGCAGGAGTACTTCCAGGGACGACGCACCAGCTTCGAGCTGCTCGTCGACCCCGACACCGCCTCGGAGTTCGACCGGGCCGTCTGGAGCACGCTCCGCCAGGTCCCGGCCGGGCGCACGGTCACCTACGGGGAGCTCGCGAAGCGCTCGGGGTTCCCCGGCTCCGCGCGGGCGGTCGGGGGGGCGATGTCCCGCAACCCGATCCCGATCGTGATCCCGTGCCACCGCGTGGTCGGCCACGGCGGGGCGATCACCGGCTTCGGACTCGGCCTGTGGCGGAAGCGCTGGCTCCTCGATCACGAGGGGGCCTGGCCGCTGCGTTCGCGCTCGGCCGAGGGTCCCCGCCATCGGGGTCAGCGCACGCTCGATGGCCCGCTGGGCCCCCCGGCGGGGCGCCCGCGCGCCGAGCCCGCTTAGCCGTTCCCCGAGCCCTGGTCGGCGCGCAGAACATACGACAGGCTGTAGTAGGTTCTCCGCGGGCGAGTCAGCTACGGAGCTTGTAGTAGGTTAGCCGCGATAAGCTACTACACTGGACGTAGCTTGGAGGGGCTTACCCGGAGTAGTAGGCCGCGTCGTACGGCTCGGGCTTGAGGCCGCGCCGTTGGCGGATCTCGGCGACCACGGGAGCCTGGAGCTCGGTCGGCACCGGCTCGAAGCCGAGCGACTCGGTCGACCAGAGCACCTTGCCTGCGGTGGCGCTCCGGATGTCCGACGCGAAGCCGAACATCTCGGCGACCGGGACCTTCGCGACGACCGTCTGGAGGTCGCCGACGCTCGTCATGTCGAGGATCTCGCCCCGTCGGCGCTGGAGCTCGCGGGTCGCCCCGGCGAGCACCTCCTGCGGGATGTTGACCGTGACCTTCTGGAACGGCTCGAGCAGCAACCGGTCGGCGAGCACCATGGCCCCGTAGATCCCCGAGCGCGCCGCGGGGATCGTCTGCGCGGGCCCGCGGTGGATCGAGTCCTCGTGGAGCTTCGCGTCGACGAGCCGGACCTTGAGCCCGTAGACCCGCTCGTTGGCGAGCGGACCCCGGTTCATCGCCTCCTTGAAGGCGTCGACGATGAGGTCCATCGTCTCGTTGAGGTACTGGATCCCCTTCGTGACGTCGAAGAGGATGTTCGTCCCCTCGACGGCGACGATGCCGCGGCCCTCGTCGCGCGGGATGCCGAGCGCCTCCATCTTGGTCACGAGCGACTTCGTGTCCTTGAACGACTTGCCCTGCGGGATCTCGCCGTCCTTGATCGCCTGGGCCACCGCGGCGGGGAGCGCCTCCACCTCGAAGTAGAACTTGTTGTGCTTGTTCGGGGACTTGCCCTCGAACGGGCCCCCCGGGTGCTTCACGAGCTCGCGGTAGACGACGATCGGCTTCGATGCCTCGATCTCGACCTTGTAGTCGTTGACGATCCGGTACTGCGTGATCTCGAGGTGGAGCTCGCCCATCCCCGAGAGGAGGTGTTCGCCCGTCTCCTGGTTGATCTCGACCCGAAGGCTCGCGTCCTCCTTGGCGACCTTGCGCATCGTCTCGATGAGCTTCGGCAGGTCGGCCATCCGCTTCGGCTCGATCGCGACGGTGACGACCGGTTCCGAGACGTGGCGGATCTCCTCGAACGGGACCATGTTGGGGTCCGTCGAGGTCGTCGTCCCCGCGAACGCGTCGGTGAGCCCGATCACGGCGCCGATGTTGCCGGCGGTGACCTCCTCGACCATGAGTCGCTCGGGGCCCATGAACAGCGATACGTGCTGGATCCGGTTCTTGATCTTCGTGCCCACGATGTTGAGCTCCATGCCCTTCTGGAGCTTCCCGGAGAAGACGCGGCCGGTGGCGATCTCGCCCGCGTTCGGGTCCATCGTGATGTCGGTGACCATGAACGACGTGGGGCCGTTCGTGTCGGTGGCGATCATCGCCTGACCGACCGTCGAGCCGATGTCGCCCTTCCAGATGTTCGGGATGCGGTACTTCTGGGCGATGTGCGGGCTCGGCAGGTGGCGCACGACCATGTCGAAGATGACGTCGTTGATGCGCGCCTTCTGGGCGATCTCCTTCGTCCGACCCGTCGTCACGTATTCGATGATGTCCGGGAACTTGACGCCCGTGCGCTGCATGTAGGGCACGCTGATCGCCCAGTTGTCGTAGCCCGACCCGAACGCGACCGAGCCGTCGCGGGGATCGACGCTCCACTCGTCGACGAACTCCTCGGGCGCCATCTTGCGGATGAGCTCGTTGACCTCGGTGATGATCCCCGTGAAGCGCTTCTGGAGGGCGTCCGCCGTGAGCTGGAGCTCCTTGATCGCGCGGTCGACCTTGTTGATGAAGAGGACGGGTTTCACCTTCTCGCGCAGTGCCTGGCGCAGCACCGTCTCCGTCTGGGCCATGACGCCCTCGACCGCGCAGACCACGACGACCGCGCCGTCGACGGCCCGCATCGCGCGGGTCACGTCCCCGCCGAAGTCGACGTGGCCCGGCGTGTCGATGAGGTTGATGAGGTAGTTCTGGCCCTCGAACTCGTGGACGATCGAGACGTCGGCGTTGTTGATCGTGAGGAGACGGGCCTGCTCCTGCTCGTCGAAGTTGAGGAGGAGCTGCTTGCCCGCGAGCTCGTTCGAGATCATGCCCGCCGCGGCGAGGAGGTTGTCGGAGAGCGTCGTCTTGCCGTGGTGGATGTGGGCCACGATCCCGATGTTGCGGATCTTGTCCACGTTCCGCATCATCTCGGGGATGGCCTTCGCCAGCTCGGCCCGAATGTGGGTCATCGTCGCACCTCCCCGGTTCTAACGCGCCGACTGAGCGACGCGCTCGACCTCTTCCTTGCGCCCGACTGCGAACGAGGTGAGGTCCCCCTTCGCGGCCAGGCGGATCTCGTCGGCGAGACAGGTGTGGATCGGCTTCGTGGACTTGTGGGACGACTGGATCGCGCCCAGGGCGAGGTTGCGGATCGCGACGTTGAGGCGGCGCGCCGGGGACGCATCGACCGCGCGCGGAACGGAGATACCGCCGAACTGGAGGCGCGTGATCTCCTCGCGCGGGGCGGCGTTCTCGACCGCGTCCACCAGCATCTGCAGGGGGTTCTTGCCTTCCTTCTGAGCGAGCTCGTCGAACGCCTTGCGGACCGTCGCGAGCGCCTTCGACTTCTTGCCCGTGAACTTCCCGCCCTTCATGAGGTGGTTCGCGAGCCGTTCGACCAGGTGCATGCGGGACTTGAGGAACGGACGGCCGGCGAGCCGACCTTCGGTGTGCGGGGCGTAAACGGGGTGCAGGTACAGGTACGGGAGCAGTCCGGGGTCGTGCACCTCGACCCCCTCGAACGGGTACTTTCCGAACAGCGGGGGCACGGCGAACGGCGGCGGCGGGGGGGGCTGGGGCCGCGCGACGATCGGGCCCGTCTCCTCCTGCGAAGGCTCCGGCGGACGGAGCGACTCGGGGTTCGCGCTCATCGCGCCGGCTTCTCCTTGCGCCCGCGCACGAGCTCGTCGAGCGACACGTTGTTGACCTGGATCACCTTGTAGCGGACCCCGGGGATGTCCCCGTAGGACCGGCCCATCCGGCCGCCGATGCCCTCGACGAGCACCTCGTCGTGCTCATCGATGAAGTTGATCGCGCCGTCGCCGACCGCGAACGCCGTCACCTGACGCCCGTTCTTGATCAGCTGGACCTTGATGCACTTGCGGATCGCCGAGTTCGGCTGCTTCGCCTCGACCCCGACCTTCTCGATGACGATCCCGCGGGCCTGGGGGGCGCCCTCGAGCGGGTCCGAACGCTCCTTGAGGTGGAGCGTGCGCCGCTTGTAGTACCGGTCCGACCAGCGTCGCCGCTGGCGGAGGGCCTGCAGGCGACCCGCTGTGTTGAGACCGGAAGGGGGGGTCATCGGCGGAGGGGCCGAGCCACAGGGTAGGCCTATTTAAGGCATGCTCGCGGTTTCGCGCCGCCGAGGGGACCGGTGGGCCGATCCGAGACGCTCCGCGGTCCGGCGGCGCCCCCGCGCCTCGCGCGCCCGCGTCGGATCGCGCCGGCGACCCGGAACGCGTGGCGCCAGCTCTCGGACGAGATCGAAGGGTGCCGACGCTGCCGGCTCGGAAGCCTGCGCACCCGCGCGGTCGTCTACCGGGGGACGCTCGCCCCCTGGGTCGTGTTCGTCGGCGAAGCGCCGGGCGCCGCGGAGGACCGCGCGGGGATCCCGTTCGTCGGCCGATCAGGGCAACGGCTCGATGCGGCGATCGGACGGCTCGGCCTCGGAGCCTCCGAGTTCGGGGTCCTGAACGTGCTCAAGTGCCGCCCGCCTGAGAACCGCTTCGATCCGGCGGCCGCTCGCACCTGTCGACCGTACCTCGACCGACAGCTCGCCCTGCTGCGGCCGAGCCTGGTCGTCTCGCTCGGGGCCTCCGCCCTCCGCAGCCTCGACCCCGAGGCCCCGACGGTGCTGATCGCGGCGGGAACCCCTCGGCGCTGGGGCGATCGTACGCTCTTCCCGTTGATCCACCCGGCGGCCGCCCTCCGTTCGCGCCGGCTCGCCGAGCGCTGGGCGCTCGACCTCGAGCGACTCGGTCGGTGGATCGGCCGCGCCGCGCAAACCGCTTAACGGCCCCCGGGCTCTCATCGCCGTGCGCACGGTCGAGATGTTCCTGCTCGAGGGCTCGTACCAGGCCCTCGACGACGGCGTCGTGGTCGAGCTGTTCGGCCGCACGCGGCAGAACGAGCCGATCGTCGCCCGGTACTACGGGTTCCGGCCGTACTTCGTCCTCACCGAGCCGACCGCCGAGACCCGGGCCAAGCTCACGGCGGACCCTGAGATCGTGGAGATCGCCGACATCACGACCTGGGCCGACGGGCGGGACCGCCCGGCGATCCGGGTGACGCTCCACCGTCCATGGCTCGTCCCCACCTATCGGGACCAGTTCCGTCGCCGCGGCGAGGACTGGAGCGTCCTCGCGTGCGACATCCCGTTCGTGCACCGGTTTCTCTACGACAAGCACCTCGGGCTCACGCTCGCCTTCGAGGCCGAGGACGAGCCGGACGAGGTCCGGGCCCGGTACACGGTGCCGGGCGTCGTCCGGGTCGTCACGGGCCCGGGCCAGGACATCCGCCCGGCGGATCCGTTCCGGCCCGACCTGCGCGTCCTCTCGTTCGACATCGAGAACTCGATCCGCCACCGCACGATCTACACCATCTGCGGGGTCGTGGAAGGCGGCGGGGGTCCGCGACGGACGTTCCGCATCGGCGACCCGGACGAGCGGACGATCCTCGAACGGTTCGTGGCGGTGATCCTCGCCGAGGACCCCGACGTGATCACCGGCTACAACATCGGCGGCTACGACTTTCCGCTGCTCGTCGAGCGCGCGCAGGCGGTCAAGTTGCCGGCGCTCGGTTTCGGCCGGGAACGCTCCGCCCCGCGCGAGATGGGCGAGCGGCTCTGGAAGGTCAGCGGCCGGGTCGTGGCGGACGCGTGGTGGGCCGCACGGCGCGACCTGCACCCGAAGCAGGAGACCCTCCAGTACGTCGCCCGGACGCTCCTCAACGACACCAAGCTCGACGTCGACCGGCGGAACATGGACCAGGAGTGGGCCGCCGACCGCGAGCGGGTGATGGAGTACTGCGAGCACGACGCCGACCTCGCGCTCCGCATCCTCCAGCGGCTGCGGTCGATCGAGAAGGGCGCGGACCTCGCGACCGTCGCCCACCTCCCGCTCGAAGAGGGGATCAACGGTCGGACGTCCCTGTTCGTCGACGCGCTGCTGATCCCGGCCGCGGACCGGGAGGGCGTCGGGGTCCCCACCAGCCACTACGCCGGCCGGGAGGCCCCGATCGAGGGCGGCTACGTGCACAGCATCCGGCCGGGGATCTACCGGTGGGTCGTCGTCCTCGACTTCAAGTCGATGTACCCCTCGATCATCATCGCGAAGAACCTCTGCTTCACGACGCTCTCGCCCGACGGGACCACCGTCGCGCCCTCCGGCGCGAAGTTCCTCGCGCCCGACGTCCGGCGGGGGATCATCCCCCAGATCCTCGCGAACCTCATGGCCGATCGCGCCCGGTTCCGGGCCGAGGCGAAGAGCGCCACGGCCCCCGAGCTGAGGGAGTACTTCGACGGGCTCCAGAACGCGGTCAAGGTCCTGATGAACTCGTTCTACGGCGTCCTCGCCTCGAGCTTCTACCGGTTCACGAACAAGGAGATCGGCGCGGCGATCACGGCGTTCGCCCGGGAGGCGATCACCTCGATCATCCGCGACCTCGAGCACGACGGCCACGAGGTCGTCTACTCGGACACGGACTCGGTGTTCGTGCGCTCGCCGGTGCCGACCCTCGAGGGCGCCCGCGCCTTCGGCGAGCAGATCGCGAAGCGGTTCACCCAGGCCGGCGCCACGTTCGAGTTCCAGTCGGTCTACGAGGCGTTCTTCTCCCATGGGGCGAAGAAGCGCTACGTGGGCCGGACCGCCTGGCCCGAGGAGGGGCTCGTCGTCCGGGGCTACGAGACGCGGCGCACGGACGCGTTCGACTACCAGTCCGAGGCGCTGCTCGAGGTGTTCGAGCTCGTGCTGAAGGGCGACACGGACGCGGCGGTCCGCCGCTCGCGCGAGCTCGTCCAGGCCGTGCGGGCGAAGGAGGTCCCGGCGGAGCGGCTCGTGATCGCGCGCTCGGTCCGGGCCGAGAGCGAGTACAACGAGTCGACCCGGGACGCCCTGCCGTTCCTTCGGGTGTTCCGCCGGCTCCGCGAGGAGGGGTACGACGTGATCCCGGGCATGAAGGTCTCCTGGGTCGTCACCAACTCGAAGCGGTCGCCGCAGGAGATCGAGCCCTGGATCGAGGGCCGTCCGTTCTCGGCCGAGCCGGACTGGGAGTACTACGCCGACCGGGTCGCCCAGACCCTCGCCCGGGTGACGGAAGTGTTCGACTGGGACGCCGCGGCGCTCCTCCGGGGCAGCCACCAGCAGCGGCTGGGCGCGGACGAGGCCCCGAAGCCGCCGAACGGCGCGACGCCCGCCTCGCTCGACTCTCCGATCGGCGATCTCACGAAGCCGGCCAAGCGTCGCGGGACGACCCGGTCGCTGGCCGAGTTCCAGTAGCCCGCCCTACGCGGGGTCGCCGGCCCCGGTCGCGGCCGGCTCGGTGCCGCCACGGAGCGCCAGCACGCCGCCCCCGACCGCGACCGGGATCCCGAGGACCGCGAGGAGCGGGTGCCCGATCCCCAGCACCAGCGTCGAGAGGAGGAGCGTGAACACCGGGATCCCGGTCATCAGCATGGGCGGGACGATGAGGCCGACCCGGTCGATCGCGGAAAAGTAGCACAACGGCGCCAGGAAGAAACTGGTCACGCCGGTGAGCGCCAGCAGGGCGAGGGGAACGAGGCCGACGGCGGCGAGACCGGCCCACCCTCCGGGGAAGAGCGGGGCGGCGACCACGAGCACGAGGGCCGCGGCGAGCATCGACTGCCCGACGACGGCGCCGGGCGGGGACCGCGTGTTCTCCCGCGCGGTCAGGAGGAAGTAGAAGGCGACGGCGATCGGGACCGCCGGCACGACGAGCCATCCCCAGGCCGAGACCGCCGAGAGGGTCTCGCCCGCGACGATCGTCATCGTCCCCCCCGCGAGGCTCAGGAGGAGACCGGCGGCGAACAGCGAGGTGTGGACGTGCTCACGCCCGATGCCGAGCAGGTAGGCGACGACGATCGGCGTGAGCACGACGTCCCCGATGAGCGAGAGGAGCGACGCGTCCACCGGGCCGGCGAGGTACGTCGCCGCGAGCACCGAGACCTGCATCGCGACGAGGAGGGCGGTGCGCCCGTAGGCGGCCGGCTGCTTCCAGAGCCTCAGGAACGCGGGGCCCTGCCCGCGCGCGAACGCCCAGCCGGCGTAGGCGACCCCGCCGAAGACGAACGGATAGGCGAGCACCGCCGACGGCCGCGCCCCCGGCGTCGCCCACAGGACGAACAGGTAGTACGTTGCCCAGAGGAACGCGGCCGTGAGCGAGAGGACGATCGCCGTCGTCCGCAAGCCCCCGCCCGTCGCCACGGTGCCGGGACGGACGCCGCTCCTTAACGGTTCGGCGCGGGCGCGGACCCGCTACGCGTAGCCTGCGTAGGCGAGCGACCGGCCGGGCAGCGAGACCCCGCGGCCGGGCGCCACCCGGCCGATCCGCTGCGCATCGCGGGCCCCCGCTCGGGCGAGCCGACGCAGCACCTCCCCCGCTCCCCGCGCGGAGACCACCACCGCGAAGCCGATCCCCATGTTGAACGTCCCGAACATCTCGTGGTCGGAGAGCGGTCCCAGCGCCTGGACCCAGCCGAACAGTCCCGGGGGCTCCGGCCACGCGTCGAGCCGGAACTCCACGTCCGACTGGAGCCGGACGAAGTTCCGCACTCCCCCGCCCGACAGGTGGACGAGTCCGTGGACCTCGGGCCGGTCCGCGATCGCGTCCGCCGCATCCGAGTAGATCCGGGTCGGGCGGAGCAGCTCCAAGCCGACGGGTCCCCGGCCCCCGGGCCGGGGCTGGTCGAGGTCGACGCTCTCCTCGCGAAGGAGGCGTCGGACCAGCGTGTAGCCGTTCGCATGGAAGCCGGTCGACGGGATCCCGAGGATGACGTCCCCGGGTCGGATGCGCTCGCCGGTCACGGGCCGCCGTCCGCGCGGAAAGAAGCCCAGGGCCGTCCCGCCGAGATCGAACCCGGAGACCAGGTCGGGCACGACGGCCGTCTCGCCGCCCACGAGCGCGCAACCGGCCCGCCGCAGTCCGCGGTCCAGACCGCGACCGATCCCGGCGAAGACGCCGTCGTCGGGTCGAGCACAGAGGATCGTGTCGACGAGCGCCGCGGGACGGGCGCCGACGGCCGCGAGGTCGTTCACGTTGACGCCCACGATGTCCTCGCCGACCTCCTCCCAGCGCCGGAGCTCCTCGGCGAGGAGGACCTTGGTACCGACCGTGTCGGTGGTGAGCGCGACCGTTTCCCGTCCGAGGCGCACGAGGCCCGCGAAGTGTCCGGCGAGGTCGACCGGGCGCCCGTGGTCGGGGGGCGGACGGTACCGGACCCCCCCGAGCAGCGCGGCGAGCGCCTGCGCCCGGATCCCCACGTCGACCCCGCTCGCCGCGTAGGTGAGCGGGACGCGCTTCGGCATCCGGTTCCTCGCCGGACCAACGGCGGCGGCAGAAAAGAGCTTGGCCTCCGGAGGGCACGCCTCTTTACGGCGGGCGACGTCCCGCGGCTCGATGCCCCGCCGGAGCGCCCCCCGCGGCCCGCGCGAGGAGGGCCCCGTCGTGGAGGCGCCGGCCTCGATCCTCTCCGGCCGCGCGTTCGTCCGCGGCAAGCTCCAGCCGGTCGCGATCGCCATCGGTGACGACGGACGGATCCTCTCGGTGGGTCGGATCCGGCGGGG
>Ga0335074_10000791_pt1 | contig 43412 bp, 41 predicted proteins | sample Lox_Sample_23_FD_206715 | JGI IMG/M metagenome (GOLD analysis project Ga0335074, IMG submission 206715) | Soil microbial communities from Loxahatchee National Wildlife Refuge, Florida, United States - Lox_Sample_2.3 | ecosystem: Environmental > Terrestrial > Soil > Wetlands | place: USA...
GGCGCAGCCGGCTGCGTGGCTGCTCGTGATAGACGGGATGCCACAGCAGCGTGCCATCGACACTCACCGTACCGTGCGCCCGACCGAGCGGGAGGAATACACCGGGACATGCGGGCGGGAGGATTCCGTAGTCACTCTTGTACGCCTGCTTGTCCCTGTCCCAGAGAAAGCCATCCACGCTTGCGCCCGGTAGGCCATTGATATCGACCACCAGCTCGTCACCATCGCCGGAGATGAGCTTGCAGGTCATCGCCGCGGAGAAGATCGCGGCGATCCTGTCCGCCTCCCGGCGTACGGCGTGCACGTCGGTATCACGCAGCGTGCGGATCAAGATGTCCTCAAGATAGGGATTACCGATGCCATCGCCCGGCATGATGACGCGCGTACCCCGAGCCAGCGCCTCGGCAATGAAGTCCGCATAGCCCACCCCAAGGTCGACGATCAGATCTGCCGCTTTCGCGGCGTGGGCCAGCATGGGAGTCCACCTGGTGCCCGGCTGATAGGTCGGCCCGCCTGCCGGTACGCTTGTTTCTACGGCCGCAGCGTCCGCACCAAAGGCGAGCGCGACGCCCTGGAACGTCGCTACCACGTGCGATGGTGTACGCGCATCGGCGATCACGAGCACCCGTGCATCGGGCTGCAGGTTGCAGAACTCGGAATAGATCTTGTACACGACCGGAATGAGGTCCGGCTTCAGTCTGGAGCTCACATCGGGAGCGATGATGGTCATGGTTCTTGGCACTCTGATGTGGCAGCGAGAGAGGAGTCTTTACTCCCGTATTAAAATGTTGTCAAACGACATATGCCACCGCGCCAGAAAGAGGCACAATTGCCGTATGCCCAGCACCGATGCACCGTCACTAACCATGAAAGAAGTTTTACCGCCGCTCGCCGGTCGTCATGAGCCGGTTCAGAATCGCTCCAGGGAATCTGTCGAACGGATCCTGACGATGACCGCCACGTTGCTGGATGAGGTCGGTATCGAGGGCTTTAACACCAACCTGCTGGCTGAGCGCACCGGGGTCCGGGTTCGCACCGTCTACCGCTATTTCCCGAACAAGTACGCGGTCATCGTGGCGCTCACCAAGAGACTTGCGATCCAGTGGGACGCGATGATGAGTGACTACTATCAAAAGATGGCGGATCCGCAGTCGAACTGGCGCGAGGTCATCCGCAACAGCAATCGCCAGTGGCTGCAACGCGCACGCAACGTCCCGGGCGCCCTGTCTGCCCTGCAGGCAATGAACGCTACACCCGAGCTGCAACAGCTGCACTTTCAGATCTTCGAGGACATGTCGAAGAGGCTGGCGTCCGTCCTCGCCGCGCGCGGCGTGCGACAGCCGCCGGAAAAGCTGCTCGCCATCGCACGCACCATCACGGCCGCGACTAACTCGCGCACGGATGTTTACCTGCAACTGAAGGGCCGCGAGGCGGACAGGTTCTGGGAGGAGGTCAGCTTGAGCGAGGAGCGCTACCTGGAGGGATACCTCACCGATCCGCCGCCGCGGTCCGCCCGCTCGGGCGCACGCAAATCCGGCAGCCGGCTCCAGAGGGATAAAGTCAGGCGGTGAGGCGATGAGGTTGCAACGTCGGGTTGCCCGCGGGCGACCGAGTCGGTCGAATCTCAGCTGGTCCGAGATCGCCGGGCAGGTCAGAGCCTTCGAATATTCGATGGCGCGTACGAGGTCTTCGTGAACGTCCTCGCGCGCAGAGAGATCACATAAATGCGGCGGACGCAATCAAGCGTCCTTGCGGTGCCTGCGGTTCTGTGGCGCGGAGGCGATGAGCCGGAGAATCTCCTTTCGGATCGACCGGTTTCACGACGTGTGCGTCGATGCCGGAATTGCGCGTCGCGCCTCGGCGGGCGCTGCTCCCACCGCTCATCGGCTCGAAACCTGTCATTCGGATCTCAGCAGAACTACCCGGCTCGGCATCGAAGGTGATCGATGCGGTGCGCTCGCTCGGCCTGGAAGGAGTGATCGCCAAGCGCCGCGGGTCCGTGTATCAGCCGGAGGAGCGCTCGAGTGACTGGCTGAGAAAGAAGCTGGCAAACCAGCAGGAGTTCGTGATCGGCGGACGCAGGCTCGATGGGGCAAGCATCGATGCGCTTCTCGTGGGCTATTACCAGGCTGAGGAGCTCAAGTTTGCCGCCAAGGTCGGTGCCGGATTCACGCCACACATCCGTCGCCAGGTGAGGCTGAAACTTGACCCGCTTCGGATTGCGGCGTGCCCATTTGCGGACTTGCCTACCATGGGACCCTCGCGCTGGGCCGAACAGATGCGTGAGATGGTCTAGGTGCAGCGGTGCAGCCTGAACTGGTCGCGCAGATCCGGTTCGTCGAGTGGACCGCTGAAGGCCGGCTACGCCATGCGGCTTTCTTGGGCATCCGAACCGATAAGTTAGCCGCGGATGTCCGCCGCGAGAGCTGATCCCCGATGGTGGACACTCTCCCACTCTCCTGCTGGCACAACGGTTGTTTGCGGGCCGCGGCCGACTCGGGGCGCAATCCGAGCTCAGGTCAGTCGCATCTGGAGGTGTCCATGGGCAGCCAGTGCGCTACTGCTACCATACTGCTACGACACGGTTAAGCTGCAGGAGAAGGCTGGTCTAAATCGAATCCTAAGTGATTGATTTCATGGCTCCCCGGGTTGGACTCGACCTTAGCCGTAAGCCCCTGAATTGTCGAGGGGATTCTTCGATGCTCGCCAGACGTACCCCCCAAGGCTACCCCGCAAATGCTGTGCTGGCGGGATATAGGCTGAGAGGCTGAGACGCGCTGCAACGTCCTGATCAGTTCGACCATATCTGCCATCGCGGACAAGGTCTGAGTGCCGGTGACTAACCAAACTTCGTTCATACGTTCCTGTCTATCCTCTTGCACTTATTGCCTGGTTTCAGATCGTCGGAGTGCTGCCCTCAACTGGGAGGGAGTGGTCCCCTCCCACGTTCGAAAAGCTCGATAGAAAGAATTCGCATCCTCGTAGCCGAGCAGAAATGCCACTTCCGTGACATCCATCTCCGGGCGGTTGAGGTACTCATGCGCCAGTTCCTGCCGCACCTCGAGAAGCAACTGCCGGAAGGTCGCGCCCTCATCAATGATTCGACGCTGCAAGGTCCGATCGCTCAACCCGAGCTCGCGCGCCACCGCCGCTATCTCCGGCCGGCTTCCCACGAGCAGCCGTTTTAGAATCCACTTTACCCGCTCACTGATCGAGCTTTGCGCACGGCGCTCTTCAAGCACGCGTTCGAGCTGCGGATTCAACATCTCGAGCAACTCGGCGTTGTAGGTAAGGAACGGCCGATCGAGATCGGTCGCGTGCAGGACGAGCGCGTTCCGTCGCGCTCGGAACCTCATCGGGCCCTTGAAATAGGCTTCGTGGAAGCCGGTCGTCTCCGCGCTGCGCTTCAGCTCGACCCTCTTCGCCCTTACCAGATGCCCTGTGCCGCGGCGACCAAGCTCAACGAACGAGACAAAGGCGGCGTCTGTGAGCAGGGGCGGGGCTTCCTCCTGCGCGTGGAGCCACACGGGCTCGATCACGCACTCGTCCTTGCTCACCTTGATTACTTTCCCAACCTCGAATTAGAACCGATCAGCAGGGAAATTCTCCTCGATGCGGCTGCTCTGCGTGCTCGGCACCGTATCCGAACTCCAGACGCGATACTCTTGGCGACAGCTGTCCACGCTCGCGCGACGGCAGCTGTGACAAACGATGATGCTTGGCTAGCCTCGGCGCCCGCCGGAGTCGAGATCATCCTGCTCTCGAGGCTGACGTAGCCAGATTGTCTTCGTCTCGACGCCAAGTTGCCCGCGCGGATAGCGACTACGCGGCACGCCGAAAACTCGGAAAGCACATGGCGGTCCGCGGCGTTCTCTCCCGATCGAGTAACCGAGCGTTCCAGCTGGTACAGGAACGTGGCCGGCAGGCTATTTTTCGGCGGTGATTCCGGAGATGAAAAAGCGAGCTCATTTGGGTTCCGGGGACAAGGGGCTGTGACCGGCGGCCCGTAGACGGCGCATTTCATTGCACAGCGCCCACTCGCGATGAACGGCGACTCACGTCAACATGATCAGCGGCGCAGACTCAATCGGAGTCACCGACGTAGCTGATCCGCCAGAACGAGTTCGAGCCGTCGTCAGTCCCCAGCAATGCGCCATCGGGCGCCGTCGTCACGCCCACGGGACGGCCCCCAGAAGCGTTTCCACGCTTCCATGGCCGCGCGTGTCCGTGGGCCGGCGCACCCGCTCGGCGTCGCCTGTTCGTGCGCTGGCTGTGCCGTGATATCGCATGAGCTTGCCGGGGCTCGAGCACATACCCCAACTTTAGATGAGCTGGGGTGAGCTGCGCTGGGACGCCGTGGGATCAGATGAGCAGCGGTTGAAAGGTCAATTCGATTCCGGCTTTAGGAAACTGAGCGACAAAGCAAATAAAATCAGCATCTTAGGTACTCCCCGGGTTGGAATCGAAGTTCAAGCCTAAGGCCTTGAATCGCAAAGCCATTGTTCACCCAGCGAGCCGTCGCGTACCCCGAAACGTATCCCTAGAAGCGCGGGCTTCGGTGGTAACTGCCGAAACTCCGTGAGCACTCCTGGGCCAGATGGCATCGGCGTCGCTACGCCTTGGTCCAATCTTCCAGGCGAAGGTCGTCGATCCGCGAGAACTCTCGCGTGTTGTGCGTAACCATGATCACGTCCAGCACGTGAGCATGACTCCCGATGAGCGTGTCGAGCGGTCCAATCGGCTTTCCTCTCCGTGTTAGCGAGGCACGCACCTCCCCATAGCGTATCGCTGCCTGGTCATCGAACGCGGCTATCTCGAGTGCCAACAGGAACTCATGCAAGGCGGCATGCGCCTCCTTTGGCCGGCTACTCTTGGTTGCCCCAAAGGCAAGCTCGCCCAAGGTGATCGATGAGAGCCCCACCTGGCCGACCGATTTGCCACGGAGCTTCTTCAACGCGCCCGGATGCTTCTTGATGATAGCGATGCAGGTGTCGGTATCGAGCATCCACTTCACGGCAGCGAATCCCGCCGCTCGGCTTCACCAGGCTGCTCGCGGTCACTCATGAAATCCGCCGGGAATTTCTCCAGGCTTTCGACCAGAGTATCCCAGGACTTCGCCTTCGGAAGGAGCACCACTGCGCTGCCTACCCGCTTGATGAGAACTTCATTCCCGGTGAAGCGGAACTCCTTCGGTAAGCGAACGGCCTGACTATCACCGTTCTTGAATAGCTTGGCAGTTTTCATCTGGTGAACCTCGGTCCACAATATATATTTCAAGTATATATTGTGGTTGAGAACGCTGCAACACCGCCCGCCGGCCCCGGTGACAAGCGCGCCCAGTCATGCGCGCCGTATGAGTTCCGCGGTGCGGACGAGCTGATCTGCGATTTCTTTGAGGCCGTCGAGCAAGTGTGTTAACGCGAAGGCATTCCATTCGAGTTCCACTGTTCCCGCTCGAAGTTATGGCTTTGCAGTTGCGCGATCGTTGGAGAGGAGCTTCTGCGCTTTCCAGATCCTCCCACGTCCTCGCTGGTGACCGTTGACGATCAGGTGGCGAGTAGGGTCGCGAAGTCGATCCCCTGCACCCGCTTGGCGGCCTGGAATGCCGGCCGGGCGGAGAGCCGCGCCCAGTAGTCGGCGACCGCGGGCTTGAAACCTTCGGAGAGGCCGATCGCATCCGCCAGCAACAAGGCGTATCCGACAGAGATGTCGGCGGCCGTGAAACGGCCTGCGCAGAGCCATTCGCTCGACTGAAACGCCCGGTCCACCTGCCGAAGGCGGCTGAGAAACCAGCGCGCATAATCATCGGCCACAGCCTCGGCCCGTCCAGGTTCGAGCCGCCGGTAGCGAAGCACCAGGGTCTGAGGAAAGGTCAGGGTGGCCTCGCCGAAGTGCAGCCAGTTCAGCCACGCGCCGTAGGCGGCGTCTTCCGTCGAGACGAGGAGGCGATTGGGGCCGTACCGGGTGGCCAGGTACTGCACGATGGCCACGCTCTCCGTCATAAAGGTCGTGCCGTCTTGAAAGGCGGGAATTGTGCCCAGCGGATTAACCTGCAGATATTCCCGCGCGCGCTCGCGCGGCGGGAACGGCAGCAGGTGCAGTTTGTACGGCAGCGCCAATTCCTCGAGTGCCCAGAGCGGGCGGAACGAGCGTGTGTCGGGACAGTGCCAGAGCTCAATCACGGGCGTACCGGGAGGCGACCTTCGCGCAGCTGCTGGCGCACCAGGAAGCGTTGGATCTTGCCCGACGGCGTCTTCGGCAGCGCCTCGACGTAGTGCACCCGACGCGGGTAGGCGTGCGCGGCGAACTCCTTCTTGACCTTGGCTTGCAGATCCCTGGTCAATGCTTCAGACCCCCTCATCTCCGGCCTCAGCACCAACACCGCTTCCACCACCTCGCCACGGATCTCATCAGGGGCGGCGACGACCGCGCACTCGGCGACGGCCGGGTGGGCGAGCAGCACCGCCTCGACGTCCGCCGGGCCGATCCGGTAGCCGGCCATGATGATGACGTCGTCGTTCCGGGACGAGAAATAGAAGTAGCCGTCCTCGTCAGTCCGGCCGGCATCCCCAGTGAGATACCAGCGGCCGCCCGCTGTGAACCGCTCGGCGCTCTTGCCGGCGTCGTCCACATAGCCGGTGAACCACGCAAGCGGGCTCTCCGCCAGATCGATTGCCACCCGGCCGATCTCTCCGGGCGTCGCCGGTTCGTCGGCGTCCGCTTTCAGCACGGCGGCTCGCCAGCCCGGCATGGCGTGACCCATGGACCGCGGCCTGAGGGGCCGCCGAAGGTCCGGATGCTGGTGATTGTTGATCAGCATGCCCGCTTCGGTCTGACCGTAGTGATCGCGGACCTCGAGCCCCAGGGCCGAGGCGGCCCACGCGTTCACCTCAGGCGTCAGCGGCTCGCCGGCGCTGGAGGCGCGGCGGAGTGCCAAGGCGGCCTTGGGCTGCGCACAGGCGTTCCGGATCGAGCGATAGACCGTGGGCGCGGCGGCCAGGTTGGTGATGCCGTACCGCCCCAGGATCTCCAGCGTCGCTTCTGGGGAGAACCCGCCTTCGAACAGCAGGCTCTCGACGCCTGTCGCGAAGGAGGCGATTACGCCGAAATAGAGGCCGTAAGCCCAGCCTGGATCGGCGGCGTTCCAGAAGCGGTCGTCGGCCTGCAGGCCCAGGCCGTACTCCGCGTAGATCTGGAACGCGGCAACCGCGCGGAGCGGCGCCAGCACCCCCTTCGGGGCGCCGGTCGTGCCGGACGTGTAGATCTGAATGAGCGGGGCCTCGCCTCCCAGGGCCGCTCGTGGGAGGGAGGTCGCCGACGACCCGAGCAACTGATCAAACGCGATGTCGCCGGGCTCGACTGGCCCCGTCGTCGCCACTTGCCAAGGCGCACCCGCCGGAATTGCGTCCCCCGGCAGGAGCTTGCTCCTCTGCGACGCATCGCATACCACGAGGGCCGCGCGGCTCGCCTTGAGGCGGACTGCGATCGCCGGCGGCGCGAAGGCCGTGAACAGCGGCACGTGCGCCGCCCCCAGCCGCCAGATGGCCATCAGGGTGACCAGGTAGGCGCGGCTCTTGCCCATCAGGGTGGCGACGCGGTCTCCCGGCTGCACGCCGATCGCGGCGAGGCCGGCCGCCACCCGCTCGGATTCCTCCCGGAGCTCTCCGTAGGTGAGGACGCGCGCGGAGAGATCCTCCGCGACCAGATGGTAGGCGACCTTCGCCGGGTCGTGCCGATCGCATAGTAGCTCCGCCGCGCTCGCCGAGGGCGAGCCGTAAAGATCGAGAAGGTCGTTGGCCCGGCGCATCGGGGTGGAGATCGTCTTCATCGGGCTGGTCCTGTCAGACCAGAAACGTTGGCGACAGCTTACCGAATGACGGGCAGGTCGATGAACGAGGGCCGATCGGCCACATGGAACACCCGCTGCCGCGCGGCCTGAAACCTGGGACTGTCCTGATCCCCAGTGTTGAGGTTGCGATCCCACCGCGGGAAGGAGCTGCTGGTGACATGCACGCGGATCCGGTGCCCAGTGAGGAAGACGTTGCTAGTCGACCAAAGATCGATCTCGTAGCGGCCGACGTTATCCGCACCCTCGATCACCCGCAGAATGCCGTCGCACAGATTGAAGGAGCGGCCGTCTGGATGGACGTCGCACAAGCGCGCGACCCAGTCCGTCGAGGGCGCCGAGCTGACAGCGTGCAGGATGACGCGAACCCGGCCCGTGACTTCCAACTCTTCTTCGAGCGGCTCGGAGGTGAAAACGCAGACATCCGGTCGGGCCTCGACCCGTGCCTGGTCCCTGGGGCCCGCGGGATGGGCACTCGTCATGACGAGCTGACCGCCCAGTGTCGGAGCCGGATCGGCCGGGTCATAGACGAACTCGGTCGCCCCTTCCTCAGCCTCGGGCCCTCCGAGTGTGAGTGAGCGGTCTGCACGAAGGTAATATCGTTGGCTCTTGGCGCGCTGCAACGGCCACTCGTTCTCGTCGCGCCACACGTTCCGACCCATGACGTAGAGGCGCACTCTCGTGTCGGGAAGCTCGACGGCAGAATCCGCTTCGAGATGCTGCCGGAACCAGGCGAGCTGGAAGTCATTGGCGTCGCCATGCGGATGAACCGCTGCGCCCGCCCGACTTGCACGTAGGCCGAAGCGCAGGTCGCCGATCGCGTCCCCCTGTTCAGTGTGCGTCCACGGACCGACTATCAGCCGGGCGTCCCGGCCGAGGCTTCTCATCGCCGCGAAATTGTCGAGCGTTCCCTGCAGGAAGATGTCGTACCAGCCGCCGGTGTGGAACGTCGGGACCGTGACCCGATCGTGATGTCCGGCGACCCGGCACCACGTCGCCACCTCGGGATTCTCGAGGACAGCAATCGAGCCGAGCGACGGAAGCTGATGACGCTGGACCGCGCCCGTTCGCACCGGAAGATCCCAATACCCTTTCGTTGTGAGCGACTCGAGCTCTTCGAGGATCGCCATCGACCGCCCCATGCGCTCGTCGGCCGGAATCGGCAACTTCTGCACGTAGTCGAGCCCCATCAGGAGCGTCCAGGGAAGCTCCAGGCCCAACTCCACCGCCCCTCCCCGGGCGAACAGGCCATCCATCGGGTCGCACCAGGTGACCATGGGCGAAATCGCGGCGAGGGAAGGCGGTTGCTCGATCGCGGCCATCCACTGGGAGTTCCCGTAATAGCTGGCGCCGAACATTCCGACTCGCCCGTTGGAGCCGGGCAATTTCGCCGCCCACTCGATCGAGTCGAACCCATCCTCGCGCTCGTAGCGGAACGGCCGCCATTCGCCCTCCGATGCAAACCGGCCGCGGGTGTCCTGGATGACGACAATGAAGCCGCGGCGGGCCGTCTGAATAGGATCCAGGATGTTCGCAACGATCGGCAAGTCCTTGAGGTACGGCAGGCGGGTGAGAAGGACGGGCCAGGGACCGCTGCCTTCCGGCCGGTAGACGTTGGCGCGCAGCACGGTCCCGTCGCGCATTCGCGCGGGTACATTGAACTCCGAGATCACCTTGTCGGGCCGCGAGGGCGCCCTGGTCCTTTCCGATCCGTGGGCCGCTTCGTCGTTCTCGGAACTGGTACCAGACATGTCGTTTCCTCACTAATGTTCTTGCATTACAAGTGATGATCGAACGGCAGCGCGCGCCTGGTTAAGGGTTGAGCCGGACTGCACTTCACAGTTGGGCTGTCGCTTAAGGCGTTTGGCTTTGGGTAACTGAGGCAGCTGCGGTGATCTCGCACCCGCTCCACTGCTCAATGAGTCGCGCCAGCATTGTGCAGTCAGCCCCGGCTCCGAAAGCGTTTTTCGCGACCTCAAGAAGCTGAGAAACCACCGAACCTGTCAGCAAGGGCACGCCGAGGGTGCGCGCCTCATCCAGGCACAATCGAACATCCTTCAGTGACAGACCGATGGAGAACCCAAAGTCGAAGCGTCGGGTGAGGACCTGATTGGGAAATTTGTCTTGGGTCGCGCTATTGCGTCCACTCGACGTATTGATCACTTCGAGCATGACGCGCGGATCGAGCCCTGCCTTCACCCCGAGCGCCAGGGCTTCAGATGTGATGGCGATCGCCGCCGCGGACATCAGGTTGTTCAGCAACTTCAGTGTCTGAGCCGAACCAGGCTTCTCACCGATAAAGACAGGACGGCCCAGACAGGCCAATACTGGCTGCAGGGTGTGAAAGAGTGCCCGCGGCCCGGAAGCCATGAGAGTGAGCGTGCCGGCGGCGGCTCCGGCGGGGCCGCCGCTGACCGGTGCGTCCAAGCACTGTACGCCCCGCGCGCCCAATACCTGCGCCAGCTCAATTGCGGTACCGGCCCCAGAGCTGGACAGATCGACGAATTGGCGGATGCTCTGGCCCGCAATCGCACCGTTCGGCCCGATGATCGCCTCGCGCACGATAGCTGGGTGAGGAAGGCTCGCGAAAACCGTTTCCGCGGAATTCGCCACATCTACGGGCGAGGCTGCCGATATTGCCCCCAAGGCCACAAGTGGCTCGATGGCCGTCGGATTCGTGTCGAAGACGACGAGCGCGTGTCCTGCCTCCAGCAGCCGTCTAGCCATCGGGGCGCCCATCTGACCGGCACCGATGAGCCCGATTCGAGAGGTCGTACCGCCTGTCATCCAGTTGCTCTCCTATGACATCAAAGCCGGGCGATTCCTTATGCTACTACCCAGAGGCAAGGTCCCACGCCACACGAAAGAGTGGTGGACCATCGCGTGCGCTGTGGTCCTCTGGATCAACGGATCAATGAGCTTGGGCGTGCGAACGCGGGAGCAGAAGCCAACTTGATCGACAACGTTAAGGCAAAGGTGGCAGTGGTGACCGGCGCCGCATCTGGAGTGGGACTCGCCGCTGCCAGAGCCTTGGCGAGCGCCGGTGCTTCGGTCGTGATGCTCGACGTGCTCGAGGGTCTACTACATGATGCCATCGCGGAATTCACCGACTCGGGTCGTCTGTGCTCGCGATTCCCACGGATCTCACGCGTGCTGAGGCCGTGGAGCAGGCGCACGCGTGTCATAGGACACCTTCGGGCCGGCTCATTTCCTGATGAACAATGCCGCTGTCTTCATGCGTGGCGTTAGCATGCTGGACGCACCGGATGAGGCGTGGGACTGGATCTTCGCCGTTAATCTATAGGGCGTCATTCACGCCGTGCGTAGCTTCGTCGGGCAGATGCGCGGGCACTCGGTGCGGGGACACGTCGTCAACACGGCATCAATCTCAGGCCTCGTGGTCGGCAATCGCGAGAGCGGAGCGTATTCAGCTACTAAGTTCGCGCTGATTGCCTACTCTGAAGCCCTGGAATACGACCTTCGAGACTCTGGAATCGGTGTCTCGGTCGCGGTGCCGGGGGCAAGCCTGGTGCCCGCGGTTCCCGGGCTCCCATCTCTACTATCCGAGCCGGCGCCAAGTTCACCCGCCTTCGCGGTGTTACGTGACGCCTCACATGACTTGGGCTGACTCGCCAGGTATTGCACAGTCACTAGCTCCATCCAATCGCCAAGACCACACGAAAGTGTGGTGGATCGAACGTCATTCTGTGGTCATCTTTTAACCTGGCACTCGGCCGCACCCGCGTGCCAGTCACGTCAAAACCGCGCCTGAGTTGCATGAGCGAGGAAGAGGGCGGGACACCATCAACGAATACCGTGGCAGCAGACTTGGCGTTGAGTCATTGAGGCTTCTCGGGACCATCCCGAGACTGCTCGCGCGGCGACGCCGGACACTCTGAGGGGTCTAGTGCGGTACGACATCCTGGTGGTGGGAAGCGGGCATGCCGGTGCTCAGCTTGCAATCGCACTACGGCAGCGAAGGTATTCCGGACGCATCGGGATCGTGAGCGAAGCTGCAGACGCTCCCTACGAGCGCCCGCCACTGTCGAAGGCCTACCTCTCCGGTGAGAGGAGCGTGGACCGAATCGCGATCCGCCCGACAGAGTTCTGGTCCACTCACAACATCGATTTGCACGGTCGATGTCGAGTGGCAACCGTCGATTGCGGCCGGCAAGAGGTGCAGACCCTGGGCGGGGAGCGCTTCGGTTACGGCACACTGGTGTGGGCGGCGGGGGGGCGTCCACGCAGGCTGACGTGTGAGGGCGCGGGACTCGCGGGCGTCCACGTGATTCGCTCCCGTGAGGATGTGGATCGGGTACGTGGTGAGCTCGATGACGTAAGTGGCGTGGGCATCGTCGGTGCGGGCTTCGTCGGACTCGAGGCTGCGGCAACGCTCAGCAAGCTGGGCAAGCGTGTCATTGTCCTGGAGTCGATGGATCGGGTGCTTGCTCGAGTGACGGCTGAACCCGTGTCCCGATTCTTCGAGGCCGTTCACGCCTCGCACGGCGTTGAATTACGGCTTGGCGCTCGCCTCTTGCGCATCTGTCCGGCGGGAACTCGCGCGGGCGGCCTGCAGCTTGCCGACGGAGAGAAGCTCGCCTGCGGCTTGGTCATAGTCGGGATCGGCATCGATCCTGAAATCTCGCCGCTTACCGATGCGGGCGCTCGCGCGAGTAAGGGAGGCCTCGAGGTGGATTCTCACCTGAAGACGACCCTCCCGAATGTCTTTGCAATCGGGGATTGCGCAACCCATGTCAGCGCCTTCGCAAATCACTTCCAAGTGCGTCTGGAGTCGGTACAGAACGCCGTGGACCAGGCCAACGCGTTGGCACAGACCTTGACGGGCCAACCAACCGAATATGCAGCAATGCCATGGTTCTGGTCGGAGCAATACGATATACGGTTGCAAACGATCGGCCTCGCCGTGGGTTACGATGACTACGTCGTTCGTGGTCGCCCGGAGACGCGCAGTTTCTCCGTCGTCTACCTAAGGCAAGGCAGGGTCATCGCCTTGGATTGCATCAATTGCGCGCGCGACTTTACTCAGGCTCGTGCGCTCATTGCCCGGGCGTTCTATCCCTCGCGGGCGGCGCTTGCGGACCCGGAGATACCCTTGAAGTCGCTGGACACGGCTACGAGCAGGCAATGAGCCTCAAGTTCACGCATGAAGCCCTGCCCTCACGCGTCGTATTTCGCGCTGGGGCACTCGAGGGCCTTGCGGCGGAAACAGCGCGACTCGGCAAGCGCGCCCTGATCATCTCCACGCGAGGGCAGCGCCTACTTGCCGAGCGGTGCGCCGGACTGCTCGGCGAGGCGACGGCGGGTGTGTATGCCAACGCGCGGCCACACACTCCGGCCGATGGAGTCCGAGAGGCGACCGATGTGGCTCTTCGGGCCCAGGCCGACTGCTGCGTGGCGGTCGGAGGTGGTTCGACGATCGGGCTAGCTAAGGCGATTGCGCGTCACGGGCTGCCGATTCTTGCAGTGCCGACGACGTATTCCGGGTCGGAAGTAACCCCGATCTGGGGATACACGGAGGACGGTATCAAGCACGTGGCAAGCGATGCTCAAGTCCAGCCCCGCATCGTGATCTATGACCCGCTCCTCACGCTGGGGTTGCCGCCAGAGGTATCCGGGCCGAGTGGTGTGAACGCGATCGCGCATTGCGTGGAAGCGCTCTACAGCGAGTCCGCAAGTCCGCTTGTAGCGCTCATGGCAGAAGAAGGCATACGCGCGCTCGGTCGCAGTCTTCCGATGGTCGTGAAAGAGCCGCGAGATCTGGCAGCACGCAGCGAGGCCTTGTACGGGGCGTGGTGCGGCGGCACCGTGCTCGGTGCGGCGGGGATGGCGCTCCACCACAAGCTGGCTCACGTGCTGGGCGGTGCGTTCAATCTGCCTCACGCGGAAACACACACCATCCTGCTGCCTCACGTGGCGGCCTACAACGCGGTGGCGGCGCCGCAGGCAATGGAGCGCGTCGCTCGTGCCCTCGGAGCCGGCAATGCCGCGCAGGGCCTGTACAACCTCAATCTCGCCATTGGCGCAAAGCGGGCACTACGGGAGATTGGCATGCCCGAGGCAGGCATCGACCGGGCTGTCGGACTGGCTACGCAGGCACCCTTCTACAACCCAGCACCGGTCATCGCTGAGCGCGTCCGCCGGCTGATTTTGGACGCCTGGCACGGGCGATTGCCCAGTTCCTGATCCCGGTCGAGTTCCCTTCGAAAGGGTAGTGGCCGACTTCTCGAACTGTGCTCTGCTTCGCGCTAGAGAAATCCGATCGCGTCCAGCTATGTCAGTGAATGAATTCGATTTTCTCATCGTCGGGGGAGGAACCGCCGGCTGCACCCTTGCGAATCGCCTCTCCGCCGATCCGACGACGCGCGTCGCCCTCTTCGAAGCTGGACCCCCCGACGCGTCAGCTAAGATCCGGATTCCGGCCGCGGTCGCAGCGGCGATAGCCGATAAGCGCTTCGCTTGGGGATACAAGTCTGTGCCCCAAAGACACCTCAACCGAAGGGAGCTCCCCCTGCCGCGCGGTCGGGTTCTAGGCGGGTGCAGCTCGATCAACGGGATGGTCTATTTTCGCGGCCATCCACGCGATTTCGACGATTGGGCTGCCTCCGGTGCCCGGGGCTGGGGATTTGCAGACGTCCTGCCTTATTTTCGGCTGAGCGAAAACAACGAACGGTGGCAGGCGTCCACGCTCCACGGTGTCGGCGGGCCAATGAATGTCACCGACATCGTGCGGCCCAACCCGCTCAACCAGCGATTTCTGGAGGCGGCACGCTCGCTCGGATTCAAGCGTTGCGAAGACTTCGCTGGCCTTGATCCCGAAGGCTTTAACCTTCGGCAGGCGACCATTCGCCGGGGCCGCCGCGAATCGATGGTTACGGCATTCCTGAATCCGGCACGCCCACGGGCGAACCTCTCGGTCGTGACTGATGCGACGGTTGCGCGCGTACTGATTGAGGGCGGCCACGCGAAGGGCGTGGAGGTACTGAGGGCGGGTCAATCGGAGATTTTTCGCGCCCGACGCGACGTCATTCTGAGTGCCGGCGCATACGGCTCGCCACAAGTCATGCTGCTCTCCGGGGTGGGCCCGGGTAATGCGTTGCAGAAGTTGGGTATCCCGGTCCAGCGTGACTTGGCTGGCGTTGGTGTTGGGTTACACGATCACCCGGCAACATCACTGCAGGTGCGGACGTCTGACCCGACCAGCTATGGTCTCTCGCTCCGGGCGCTGCCTCGTGGCATTCGCAATATCCTCGAATATGGACTTGCGCATCGTGGACCACTCGCAAGCAATGTATTTGAGGCCACAGGCTTTGTACGGACCAACGATCAGTATGATCGTCCTGATCTTCAGCTGGTCTTCATGCCGGCGCACCGCAATGCCTCCGGTTTCCCCATCCCCCTCGGTCACGGCTTTGGAATCGTCGTTATTTCCGTGCGACCGCTAAGTCGTGGCAGTGTCCAATTGGCCTCGCCCGATCCTCATGCGGCACCCTTGATCGATCCGAATTTTCTCGAGCATCCGCGCGATCTGCGCACGCTTGTCGCAGGGGCCAAACTCTCTCGGCGGCTGCTCGGAGCCCCGGCTTTCCAGGGGTTGCGCGGCGTCGAGCTCTCTCCCGGACCGAACGTTCGGGATGATGACAGCTGGAGGAGCTACATTCGCAACAGCCTGGTCACCGTGCATCATCCGTGCAGCACTTGCCGGATGGGCGTTGACGCGCTCGCCGTGGTGGATAGTGACTTGCGGGTGCGCGGGGTCACGGGCCTGCGGGTGGCGGATGCCTCAGTGTTCCCCGCCGTCGTGGCGGGGAACTCAAATGCGGCGGTCGTTATGGTTGCGGAACGTGCCGCCGACCTGATTCTGGGTAAGCCAGTTCTTGCGCCCGAGACCGACGCACTTGAACGAATGGGGTATCAGCTATCGACGGGCGATCCGGCGTTGACGCGTTCAGGCACTTCATGAAGCTGCGCCAGTTCGCAGTTGAGCGCTTCGTGCTCCTGGAGACAGACGATGTTCGTACGTAATTGCTGGTATGTGGTCGGCTGGGACTACGAGCTCGACGAAAAGGCGATCATCGCCCGAACGATTATTGGTGAGCCCTTGGTGCTCTACCGACGCTCTGACGGTTCGATCGTGGCACTCGAGGACCGCTGCTGCCATCGGCAGGCGCCGCTGTCACACGGTCGCCGCGAAGGCGATGACCTGCGGTGCATGTATCACGGCCTCAAGTTCAACGTGGAGGGGCGCTGTATCGACATCCCTGGGCAGACGAACATCCCCGAGGCCGCTCGGGTGCGTCGTTACCCCGTCACCGAGCTTCACAGCTGGATCTGGGTCTGGATGGGAGATCCGCAGCGCGCTGATCCCGCCCTTATACCCCAGGCAGTGGGACTTAAGGACCCGAAGTGGACGTTGCGGTCGGGCCAGATGGACTATCAGGCAAACTACGAGCTTATCAACGATAACCTCTGCGACTTCTCACACTTGGCATACGTTCACGAGGCCACCTTCGGGGCGGGCGAGGATAAGTTCGCCCGCACTCGACCGAAGATCGTCACCATCCAGCGTGGTATCCGCGTGCAGCGCTGGTCAGTGGATGCCCCGGTCCAACAGTATGAGGATGGCACAAGGATGCGGGCGGACAACTGGATGACGTACGACTATCTCGCCCCCGGCATCCTTCTTATGCTGTCGGCCCAGTATCCCTCCGGTACCGCAAAGCGTCTCGAGATGGCCGAGCCCACGGGAGAGCCGGTGCATGCCAACTTCACCTCCCAGGCGGTCACGCCGGTGACCGAGACAACGTCGCGATACTTCTACTCGTGGGGTCCGCGGAGCTGCGAGTTTTCAGCTCCACAACTGGCCGATGCGATGATGACTCTCGCGGGTCGCGCATTCGAAGAGGACCGAAAGATGATCGAGGCGCAGCAGCGCAATCTCACGCTGCATGGGGCTACAGCGCAGCTTTTCATCACACACGATCGCGGTCCCTCGATGATGCGCGAAGTCCTTAAGAAGCTCATCGAGGGCGAGCAGGGTGCGCTGACCGCCACGCGCCCGGCGGTCAGCGCCTAAACTTGGAGCGTTGACACCTTGGCGAACGATGCTGATCGCGGCGCCCGAATCTATGGCGCTGACAATGTCGAGATGATCCGCTTGCTCTCGATCGAGCGAGCGGGCGGCGAGCTCGTGCTGAAGGGAAAGATCTTCGGGAGCATGCCGATGACGGCCAAGCTACGAGCGGAGGAGGCCCGCGCGGTGCTTAGGTTGCTAGACATCCCCACCCTGCTCTTCATTCTGACCTTGCCATTTCGCAGAGCGGCTTAAGAGTGTTTGCCGCCATGCTCGCCCATGGCGTGTGAACGGGCGACGTGCGCCTTCAACGGGGCGGGGCACCGTGCGCCCTTGTCGCTTAGGCGCGGAGTGTCCAGCGCTCATCGGTAGCGCTTGCTGCTCCGCTGTGTATTCGCTCATAACCTATTGAAGATAAAGGATATCGAGGCTCTCGGGGTGGGCCGCCGGGCGCCAAGTGCGTGCGATTCGCCGCCGCGGTCTCGGTCGCCTAAAATGGATCAGAAGGTCGGAATCCGTGCCAGGCACTGGAGCCAAGGGGGAAGGCATGAGCGCGGCGCGAGTCGAAGTTATCTCCACAAACGCAGTCCCGGCGCGGAAGCGACTGAATTTCTGGAACGATTTGAGTTCCGCGACCTGGGGGCCGATGACTATCGACTCGGGTGACCCAGATAATTTCCATGCGAAGTTCGCCCGCTTGCCGCTGGGGACGTGTGAGTTAAGTTCCGCGTGGTCAAGTGCCGCGGAGGTGCGCTGGCAGGCTCCGGCCACGAATTCCTGCTCCCCGGATACGCTCAATTTCGAGTTCCAATACCAAGGCTGCGGGCGCGTGGAGCACCGTGGGCGCGAGTCTGATCTCACGCCCGGAGATTTCGTTCTCCTAGATCCCGCTCAGTCTTACCGCATTCGTTTTGATAACCCGATGGAGGCACTGATTCTGCGCGTGCCGCGCGCGTTGCTGCTGCAGCGTCTCGGAGACGTGGACGAGTTCCTCGGCGTACGAATCCCAGGACACGAGGGGCCTGGCGCGCTGCTTTCGTCCTTTGTGCTCAGCGCCTGGTCGCGGGTGTCATCTCAATTTGACCCCGCATGGAGCGACGCGTTGAGCAACATCATGCTTAGCCTCATCGAGGTAACCTACGCTCGGCGTCCTCAGATGCAGGCGACTGCGTCAGCGCAGACCCTGGCTCGTCGACAACAGGCGATAGAGCTGATCGACGCTCACATGCAGGATCCGGACTTCGGAGTCCGAGAGCTCGCCGAGAAAATCGGCGTCACCCCGCGGTATGTGCAGCTGCTCTTCGCGCCACTGGACGTGACGCCATCAGTGTTCATCCTCAATCGTCGCCTGGACTTTGCCGCGCGCTGCTTTACCCATTCGAACAAGCCACGGCGAGCTTCTGAGGTGGCGTATTCCTGTGGATTCAATGACTTAAGTTATTTCTGTCGGGCCTTCAAACACCGCTTCGGTGTTTCCCCGCGGGACTACCTCGCCGGGCGACGCCGCCTAGTGTAGCGAACATCCTTTAAATCTCCGCTGCCGCGATCGCTCACCCGACTTCGCAATAGGCCAAGTGTGGCTTCGTGCCTGTCCAAGCGGCTCTCGGCACTCCCGCGTTAAAAAAAGGGTGACCGAGGGAGGGGGGGCTTAAGCCGGCGCGTGCCGCGATTCGTGGGCATGTGCAGGACCTCGAGTTGACGCACACCCGGCTCGCGGGATGCGCACGCCCGAATCCAGCTCTCACTCCCACTGTCCGTAGACCGGTCGCAAGGGCAGCCATGTCTACGTCCATCGCGCATGCAGTTGGGGGCTCATCGACACGGGCATGGTCGCCGTTGTCTCAGATCCGTTGCTTATCTCGCTAACGCAACCGTCCGAGCCTCGCCCGGAGGCCCCGACGGTTGCCGCATCTCCCAACGCGCAGGCAGCGCTCGCCGCCACCACCGCCGAGGCCGCGGAAGAGGGTGCGAGCATTATCGCGAACCGGACCAAACTCCGCCCCCCCTCGCGTAAGGGCGAACTTGTCGCTCGTACCCGTCTGCTTGATCGCTTCTCGCCGCCACAGCGCGCTCGCTTGTCGGTTATCCACGCGCCAGCCGGCTTCGGAAAGACCAGTTTGCTGGCGCAGGTGTACGAGCGTATCCGAACCGAGCGCTCTGCCGCGGCCTGGTTGAGTCTGGATGTTGCCGACAATAACTATCGGCGCTTCCTCAAATACCTGATCCTGTCCATCGAGCCGCTGGACAACGCATTCGATCAAAGTCTTCTCGCGGCCGTGGATAGCGGGCACACACCGCCCCCCGGCGTTGCCAGCGCATTGCTTTGCACGGCGCTTTCGGTGATGCGTGAAGACACCTACATCTGCATCGACGACTACCACGTCATCTCCGATCCGCGCATCGAGCAACTGATGGCGGCACTCATCCAAGGCCTCGGACAGCGAGTGTTTTGGATCATCGCTTCGCGTGGTGCTCCGACACGTTTGCCACTCGGGCGACTGCGCTTACTCAACGATCTCACGGAGGTCGGAGTTTCGGACCTACAATTCTCGGATACGGAAGCCGAGGCGCTGGTACGCGGGAGCTCCGAGCTACAGCTCGACGCAGAGCTCGTGCGGCGACTCAACGAACGCGCGGAAGGTTGGGTTACTGGGCTGCAGATCGCGCTTCTTACCCTGCGCGGCAGCGCCGATCCGTCACAAGTCATTGCGCGCTTTTCGGGTAGCTACCGCAACGTCGCTGCGTTCCTCGAGGACGAAGTCCTGATGCGACTTGAGCCGGCGCTGCGCGAGTTCCTGCTCGACACGTCGGTTCTGGCCCGCCTGAATACGGAGCTCTGCAACTTTCTTACCCAGCGCAACGACGCTCGTCGCGTGCTCGATCAGCTCGAGTCGCTAAATCTGTTCTTCTTCTCGCTCGATGAGGAACGAAATTGGTATCGCTTCCACCACCTCTTCGCGGAATTCCTGAATCGAAAGCTGCGCGAGGCCGATACGCGACGCTGGTGCGATCTGCATATACGAGCAGCCCAGTGGCTGCGCGAGAACGACCAGCCGTTCGAGGCTCTCGAGCATCTTATCATCGCCAAGCAGTACGTCGCGGCGACGGAACTGCTTGACAGTCTTAATCTCGCATCGCGCGGTTTCTACGGCGTCATCGAGCGCTATGCGAAGCGCATCCCTGAAGAGGTATTAGAGTCCTTCCCGAACCTACAGCTGGAGCGAATCCTCGAGTGGGAGGGGGAATGGGACTTCCAGCGCTCAAGAGCTGCGCTCCTTGGTGTTGCACGTACTCTAGAGCGCTATCGAGCTGCCGGACCGGTGCCCGCGCCCAAGCGCGGCGACTTGGCCTATCTGCAGGCAAAGCTGGCCCACCGCGAGCTGATGGTCAGCTTCGTCTCCGATGACATGGATGAGACGGCACGACTGTGCAGGAAGTGGACCAGTTCCAAGTACCCACCCGATCGCTACATGGATACCTCGGCGAGCGTCGCTCAGATGGCAGCGCTGCGTGAGCACTACGAGCTAGACCAGGCGGCCAAAGTCGGTGCTAACGCTCGGCTCGGCTACGAGAAGCTGCAGAATCCATTTGGTCGGGTTTTCCACTTAAGCGCTCATGGTCTTACAGTCTTAATGCAGGGTCGAGCGGACGAAGCTCGCAACCTTTTCGAAGATGCTTACCAGGCCGCGGTACGCTTGCACGGACCACTGACGGTGCTGCCGACGATGCCGGCATTACTGTTGGCCGAAGTGCACTACGAGCAGAATCGTCTCGAGCATGCACGTACGCTGTTGAGTGACTACTTCGAGTTGGCGACGAGCCTCGGGTACGTCGACAAACTCATATCAGGATACGTCGTTAAGGCGCGCATGGAAGCGATGGAAGGTCGCGCGGGTTACACCGCGGCACAGCGCACGCTGCAGGAGGGAGACCGGTGTGCTCGCGAGACCGGATTTGAGCGGCTTCGGCTACACGTGCTCTCGGAACGCGTTCGCCTGCTGACCCTCAACGGCAGCAAAGAGGAGATATTCTTCCACGCCAGACGCGAGCACTTGCTGGGCAGCGCCTCGGCACTGCGGCCGCGCGATGGCGTCAACACACGTCAGGAGGTCCTCGCACTTACCTGGGCACGGGTGGCGGCAAGTCAGGGCAACCTCGATGGGGCGATGCGGCTCCTGAAGGAGTGGTACCAGTTTGGTCTCGATCGAGGTTGCTACCGTTTGGCTATCTCTTTGGCCGCGGAGCTTGCGCGTTTGTGCATGCAGCGAGAGGACACGGTCGCAGCGTGCGAATACGTTCGCAGTGTTTTGCGCTTGGGACAGGGACAGTTCGTTCGCTGCGTCCTAGATCAGGGTCAAGCGCTGCGCGAAGTATTGGAGATGTTGGTTGCGCGGCCCGACGGTCTGCATGCCGATGAGGAGCGCTACGCGGCGAGCCTGCTCGCGACCTTCGGTCGCGAAGACCTCCTGCAGCGAAATGCCTCGGCTGAGCGCGGCATGGCCGCATCCTCACCCGTCGTCGAATCATCCTTCAGCCGACGTGAACTGGATATCCTCGAAATGGCTGCAGACGATCTGTCGAATCGCGAGATTGCCACGCGCCTTGCTCTGTCGGAGAACACGGTCAAGTGGTACTGGAGCCACATCTTCGAAAAGCTCAACGTCCGCCGGCGCAACCGTGCCGTAAATGTCGCCCGTTCCATGAGCCTGATCTTCTAGGGCCGTCGGCGACTCGCAGGCGGAGTCAACGGGCCGTTTCGCCCGTCTACCGGCCTTTATGCCGTAGGTATTGCTGGCTGCACGCCGCTCCACCCGAAAGGGTGGTGTGAGCCCTATGGGCCCTGCGTACCGTCAGGCCAAAATGTAGGGGAATATCGGCGTGGCCCAAGCGCACATCAGGCAATGGCGGATCGGCGAGGCGACCGTGAGTCGCATCGTCGAGGTGTACGGTTTCGAAGATGACATTGCTGTACTCCTGCAGGGCACGGATGCCGAGTGGCTAAAGAGCTTCTCGTGGCTTGCGCCGCACTTTGCGACACCCGCGGGGCGCATGATCCTATCCTTCCAGGCCTTCGTCGTCGCTACCCCCTCACGAAGAATCATGGTGGACACTTGCATCGGGAACGATCGCAAGACCCGTTTTGATGTCTTCACGAACCTGCAAACGACATTCCTGGAAGATCTTGAAGCAGTCGGCTGCCCGGCGCAGACAATCGACACGGTCCTTTGCACGCATCTGCACTTCGATCACGTCGGCTGGAATACTCGCCTGGTCGACGGCAAGTGGGTACCGACTTTCCCTCAAGCGCGTTATCTGCTTAGCCGAGAGGAGGCACAGAAAGTCCAAGCGCTTTGCGAGGCCGGTGATGCTCATGGTGCGCATTACAGCGACACGATCGCGCCGATTCTCAACGACGGGCTAGCAGACTTTATCGACGTGAGCCAAGCGATCAGCCCGGAGATAACGCTCGAGTCGACGCCCGGGCACACGCAGGGACATGTGAGCGTGCGCGTCCGGTCCAAGGGTGAGTCGGCGGTCATCACTGGCGATCTCATGCATCATCCCGTGCAATGTGCCGTTCCCGAGCGGATGGGAAACTTCGACGAAAATCCCCAACAGGCGGCGCAGACGCGTAAGGAGTTTCTACAACGCTTGGCAGACACGGGCACCCTGGTCATCGGCAGTCACTTCGCTGAGCCAACGGCCGGCTGGGTCGTACGAAGCGGCGCGTCGTGGAGATTCGAGCCGGACACACGGCCCTCGGTGACGGTCGAACGCCCGAAAGCATCGATGAGGTGACTCACCGTGATCATGTGCGATAGCGACAATGAGCGGCTGGTGATGCGCTTCTTTTTGACTCTAAGCAAGGGAGATCTGGAGGGTGTGCGCGCACTTTTGCACGATGACGCCTGTTGGTCGGCTCAAGTCCGCGACGTGCCGGGTGCCGGAGCCCACCGAGGCAAGGACGAGATCGTCGACAAGTTCCTGGCGCCCGTGCGGGGCCTATTCGTCGCCGGTGACCCCAAGCTTCAGATCAACACGATGGGGTCCAAGGGCGCCTTCGTCTTCGCCGAAACGCGCGGTGTCGGGCGACTTGCGGACGGCAGGACGTACGACAACCGCTACGCATGGGCGATCGAACTCAGCGGAAACAAGATCTTGGAGATTCGCGAGTACATGGATAGCCACTACGTCATGAAGCTACTGGGATCCTGAGGCGCCAGACGTGTCCACACAAGCCTACGACGTGATCGCCATCGGTTCGGGGCACAACGGGCTCGTGGCCGCGGCGTACCTGGCGGCCGCCGGTCGCAAGGTGCTCGTACTTGAGCGAAATGCGTGGTTCGGCGGCGGCGTAGTGACACGGGAGCTCACGGTGCCTGGTTTTCTCCATGACCAGCACTCCATGGCCCACATCTTCATCCACGCAAACCCGTTGCTCGCTGCCGACGAGCTCGGACTGAAGAGGCGGTTCGGCCTGAGCTACGTATTCCCGGATTGCCCGATGATGTCAGTGTTCGAGGATGGCACGACGCTCGGCTTGTATCGCGATCGGGAGCGCACGTGCGCGGACATCGCGAAGTTCTCTAGCAGGGACGCCGATGCGTACCGACGGCTTGCCGATCAGGCGGCGACTTGGCTGCCGATGATCGCCGCGACCATGTACACATTGCCCATGCCACAGGGCGCCTTGTTCGCCATGATGGATCAGAGTCGCGAGGGTCGTGAGCTGTGGCGCATCACGCAGATGAGCAGCCATGACCTTCTGTGTCAGTACTTCGAACACGAGAAGGTGCGGATGCACTTCGCTCGCGTGGCGGGGGAGAACCTCGTATCCCCCGATGAGAAAGCAACAGGCATCGGAACGTTCGTGTTCGTCGGGTTTCTCGAGAAGTACGGCATCGGTGTCCCGGTAGGTGGCAGTGGTGCCCTCACGCAAGCGCTGATCCGATGCATCGAGTTCCACGGCGGATCGGTGCAAGCGGGCGTCGATGTCGAGCGCGTGATCCTCAAAAACCGCCGCGCACAAGGGGTACGTGCGCGGGACGGGCGGGAGTTCAACGCAGGCGATGCGATCATTGGCGCCATCCACCCGCATTGCCTCGGGCAAATGGTCGATGGTATCGATGCGGCCGTACTGAAGAGCGCTCAGGCGACAGAGATTTCACCTGTTGCGTGCATTACGGTGCACGCGGCGCTTAATGGGCCGCTCAAGTTCAAGGCCGGCGATCAGGTTCGCGCAGTCATGATCGAGCTGCTGCCCAACCGCTATGACACGATTCGCCGCTCGTTCGATGATCTGCGCTACGGCGGGTTCTGCGCCTATCCCTTGGTGGGATTGGGCAGCCTCACGATGTTCGATCCATCCCGCGCGCCCGCCGGAAAGGCTACCCTCCACTCGTGGGATTACGTCCCGTATAAACGCTCGGACGGGCGTTCCTGGGACGACACCAAGCGCGACTATGCCGATCGCATGATCGCGCACATGGGCAGGTTTATTGATGCTCTGCCTGAGAGCATCATTCAACTCCACTGCGACAGTCCCGCCGACATGGAGAGAACTTCCCCCAGTTTTGCGGGCGGTGATTTACACGGTGTGGCGACTACGACGTATCAGTCCGGTTCTCACCGGCCGACGCCAGATCTCGGGCAGATGACGGTACCCGGGGTCGAGCGACTCTATCTCGTGGGGCCGTTCCAGCACCCCGGAGGAGGGGTGTTCGGGGCTGGACGCGCCGCGGCCCAGCGTGCCTTTGAGGACCTCAAGTTGGATTTCTCTCGAGTTGGCAAGGCCCGGTAGGACACCCCAGAGCGCGCGCCGGAGGAAATCATGGGCAACCAACAGAGCGTACTCATCGTCGGTGCAGGCCCGGCCGGAGTCGTGACTGCATTCGGGTTGGCACGCGCGGGCGCTCGCGTGACGATCATCGACCGGGAGTCCGATGTCGTCGACTCTCCGCGGGCTTGTGTCTACCTACCGTCGACCCTGTTGGCTCTGGATGAGCTGGGACTGCTCGCGGATGCGACGATGCAGGGCGCGCGCGGTTACGAATTCAAACAGCGCTTCAAGCTCACGGGCCACATCGCGCGCATGGATCATCGGGTCGTGTCCGACTTGACCCCGTACGCTTACACTTTGCACCTCGGCCAGCACCAGCTCGCTCACATGATTCTGCGCCACTTTCAGGCGTTGCCAGGCACCCAGCTCCTGTGGAACACATCATTCGAGGGCCTCACCCAGGATCCAGACCGGGTTAGCGTGCAGCTGCGTGGACCGAATGGCGTTCTAAGACAGGACTTCGACTGGGTGGTTGGCGCGGATGGAGCGAGAAGTTCTGTGCGGCGGGCGATCGGCGTGGAGTTCGAAGGCTTCACATGGCCCGAGACCTTCATGGCCACCAACGTTTACTACGACTTCGAAGCGTGCGGGTTTGCCTATTCCAACATGGTCGCGGATGCGGCGAACTGGCAGGTCATCGCGAAGATCGACCGCCAGGATCATTTCTGGCGCATCGCCTATGGAGAGGACAGCGAACTCAGTGAGGAGGAGCGGCGGGCGCGCATTCCCATGCGGTATAACTCATTCCTGCCCGAGCCCAAGCCTTATCAGCTGGAGCGCGCCAATTCCTATCGTGTACACCAGCGTTCGGCATCCTCATATCGAGTTGGGCGGGTGTTCCTCGCCGGCGATGCTGCACACGCGACGAATCCGATCGGCGGGATGGGGTTCACCTCCGGGGTGCAGGATGCGCGTACCTTCATTCAGTGTCTGTCGGCGCTTATGAAGGACGAGGCGGGCGAGGACGTTCTTGACTGGTACGCTTACGAGCGCCGCCGCATCTTCTTGGAAATTGCCAATCCGTCAGCGATCGAATTCAAGCGGCGCACGCAGGAGTCGGATCCACAAAAGCGCCTTCAAGACGAAGCGAATTTCTTCCGCATGATGGAGGATCCGGAGATGATGCGCGGCGCGCTCATGTCCATCTTCGCGCTGGTGGGGCGACCCTATCGCCCGGACTGGCAGCAGGTATATCTCGCGGCGGACCGCGCGAGGCCTGAGGGTGGTCCGGTGAAGATGGTTCTCGGTGCCGACGTCGCCGCGCGGATTAGTCGGGAGATCGAATGAACCGCCGCTCGTTTCTTGAATTGACGCTGAGCGCGGCGTTATCCGGAGCCGCCGGTGTTGAGGCCGGTACCGGGCTCGAGAATGGAGTCGATTGTGTGGCGCTCTTCGAAGCAGAGGGCAGCGGCCGGCTCTGTAGCGCGCGAAGGCTCGCCCGGTCAATCCCAACGTTTAGACTGAGTGGTGGTGATCTCGATCGCCTGTGGTTCGGCGCAATCGCACCGGCGTTGCGCACGCGCCCGTCGTTGCGAATCTTCGGGTGCACGAGTTGGGCAACGCTGCGGTGCGTTGAGATCATGGCCATGGACCATAGGCGCGTTACGGTTCTCCGCGTAGAGCATCGACCTGGCGAAAATGAAACAGAGCATCGCCTTTGGATGAGCGCGGACCATGTCGGCCCATTCGAGTCGTGCCTTTCGGCAGAGGATTTTAGGCCTGATGCGCTTGTGAGACTCCTCGCGAAGACGGCCCGAGATCGCTTCGGGACTCATCGGGTTGCGCACCAGGTGCGCTCACGATCGGGCGCTCAAGCGAACTCGCCAGCGGTCAGCTGGGTCATCGCGCCCCTGGGCATGCCGTCGTCTTTTCCTACCTGAGTAAACGAAATGTTGCTACCTCCTGGACTGACGAGCGACGAGTTCGCAACCGCTATAGCGGCCTTCAAGCGTGTCGTCGGCGCCGAGTGGGTCTTCACCTCCGAAGAAGACCTCTATCTGTATCGCGACGCCTACTCGCCGTACTGGGGGGAGCCGGAAGAGCGCCTTGCATCGGCAGCGGTTGCTCCCCAGTCCACTGAAGAAGTCCAAGCAGTGGTGCGCATCGCGAACGAGCACCAGATTCCGGTGCACGCGATCTCGACCGGCAAAAACCTGGGATATGGCGGCTCGGCCCCCACCTATTCGGGCTCTGTCGTGCTCGACCTGCGACGCATGAATCGCATTCTCGAGGTCAACGAAAAGCAAGCGTATTGCGTCGTCGAGCCCGGTGTTTCCTACTTCGATCTGTATCGACATCTGCAGGACAACAAAATCCGACTCATGATCGACGTGCCCGATCCTGGTTGGGGGAGCGTGCTAGGAAACGCCATCGATCGAGGCGCCGGATACACCGCCGCGCAGTTCCGCAATCACTTCGACGCTCACTGCGGCATGGAAGTCGTTCTCGCCGACGGCGAGGTGATGCGCACGGGGATGGGCGCGATGCCAGGAGCGCAGACCTGGCAGATGTACAAGAGCGGCTTTGGACCCTGGATCGATGGCATGTTCAGCCAATCGAACTTTGGCATCGTCACCAAGATGGGGTTTTGGCTGATGCCCGAACCCGAGGCGTACCTCAAGGGTCTGGTGCATCTCCCGCGGTTCCGGGACCTCTCCGTTCTCGTTGACACGCTGACTCACCTGGAGAACTCGAAGGTCTTTAGCGGGTTCCCCGATCTACTGAGCCCGGCGCTCGGCACCCCTGGCCTGGCCGGGCTGCATAAGTTTCTCGTCGATGGCCCTGCGCCGCGCCCGGCGGAGTACCAGGCACTCATGGCGCGCAGCGCGAAGCCTGAAGAATACGAGCCTTACGCTCTCAAGAACTCAATCCCGTTCTGGAGCGTGGGACTACCCTTCTATGGGCCGGAGAAGGTTATTCGAGCGCAATGGGAGCACGTGCAGGATAGCTTTCGAGCGGCGGTTCCCCAGGCGAGGTTCGAGCAACGTGAGTTCTTTCGTTTTCCGCTGAGCGATACACAAAAGGAGCAAGTCGAGTATCCGGCACAGCTGGGAATCCCTAATCTGAGGACCTTTCAGATCGGCGCCCGCTCGCCGTGGAACCCCGCTCCTCCGGGCGAGGGGCACATGTGGTTCTCGCCTATCCTGCCGCGCTCCGGGGACGCCATCTTGAAAGCCAACGAGGTGCTGGGACCGGTGCTGCACGAGGTCGGCGCCTCCTTTGGCTACGCCATGAACGTGCCTGTTCCTTGTTGGGAGCGATCTTTCGTCTTCATCATTTTCTTTCCGGTTTCCAAGGATCCGGCCGTGAATCAGAAGACGCGTGCGGCGTTTCGGCGCATCGTGCAAGTGTGCGCCGAGCATGGATGGGGTGAATACCGCACGCCAGTCGCATTTCAGGACGATGTGATGCGAACCTATTCATTCAACAACCACGTCTTGCGTCGCTTCCACGAACGCGTCAAGGACGCGGTCGACCCCAACGGCATCCTCTCGCCCGGCAGATACGGGATCTGGCCAAAACACTTGCGCACGGGTGAGGCATGAGGGTCGCACTCATACTCCTTCTTCTGGGTAGCGTCGCGGCGAGCGCCGCCGAACCTGACCGTCTCGGCCGCGGCAAAGCGGTCTTCGACTACTGGTGTCAGGCTTGTCACGGGCGGGGAGCAGACAAACCCGGTACCGTGGCTCTGCAAGTGAAGTACAAGGGGCAGCTGCCCGCGCCGCTCGAGGAGCGGCACGATTTGGGCCCTGACCTCGTGAAGTCAGCCGTCAGGCGAGGCATTTCCATCATGCCATTCTTTCGGAAAACCGAGATCAGCGACGCCGATCTCGATGCGCTCGCGGCTTATCTCGCACGCAAGCGCTGATCGGGCCGTCCACCACCATTGCAACCTTTGAGGATATGACCATGGCGGAAAATCGCATTTTAACCAGCCACGTCGGTAGTTTGGTCAGGCCTGCCGCCTTTGCCGAGCTCTTGAAACAGCGCAAAGAGGGCCGCCCCGTTTCCCAGTTCGACGAGGCTCTACGTTTGGCGGTAGCCGACGTGGTGAGCAAACAGGTCGCAGTGGGCATCGACATCGTGAGCGACGGCGAGTTTGGGAAAGGACTCGGCTGGGAGCAGTACGTTATCGAGCGCATGTCGGGCTTTTCAGAGCCGAAGCCGCCACCGACACCGGCGCCGAGCGACCAAATCATTCCGCCATGGGGCGACTTCGGGAAGTTCCCAGAGTTCTACGCCGAAATGATGACCCATGAGCACTACGAAGAGCGGCCATTTCCGTGCACCGGCCCGATCCGCTATACGGGCCAGGCTGCCCTCAAGCGCGATATTGCGAACCTGAAATCTGCGGTGGCATCCGCCAAGGCCTACGCCGGGTTTCTGCCCGTCGTCGCCCCAGCCAGTGCGGTCGCGATGTCGCCAAATGAGTTCTACAAGACCGATGAGGAGTATGTATACACCACGGCGGAAGCGCTGCGTGTGGAGTACCAGACGATTCTCGAGAGCGGGCTTCGCGTCCAGATTGACGATGCGCATCTGCCCTTCAACTACGACCGAATGGTACCTCCGGCTACTGAGGAGGACTATCAGAAGTGGGCGACACTGCGCATTGATGCTCTGAACCATGCCCTACGAGGCCTGGATACCAGCCGCGTGAGATATCACATCTGCTGGGGCAGCTGGAACGGTCCGCATACGCGCGATGTGCCGCTAAAGAAGATCGTCGGATTGCTCTTGAAGTTGAATGTGTCCGGCTACGCGATCGAAGCCGCAAATGCGCGCCACGAACACGAATGGAAACTCTGGAAAGAGGTGAAGCTACCCGAAGGCCGCATGCTGATGCCAGGGGTCGTTAGCCACCAGACCAATGTGGTCGAGCACCCGGAGCTCGTTGCAGAGCGCATCGTGCGCTTCGCAAACATCGTGGGACGCGACAACGTGATTGCGGGCACCGACTGTGGGTTCGCGCAGGGTCCCTTTGTTCGTCGGGTGCATGAGTCAATCATGTGGGCCAAGCTAGAGAGTCTGGCGGAAGGTGCCCGCCTGGCGACGGCCGAGCTCTGGGGGCGCAGGACCGCGGCGTAGTGGGTTGGTGACAGTGGTTGTTCGCAACCGGCACCTCGCCGCGCCCACCTACTGACTCGGATCTTGGCCAAGCGCCGGTGAGCCGCTGGTGATCGTCATTCCGGGGCGCGGCCAAACGGTCGATTTTGCGATTGAGCTCATCGATCGACTTGAGTTAACAGGCTTTGGATGTGCGGTTTTGGGTGCGGATCGCAATTCCTGGTACCAGGGGCGGTTCATGGAGCCGATTCCCTCCAACCAACCGGATCTCGATCATTCCCTCGAACGTATCGATGAGCTGGTGGCCGCGGCTCGGGGGCGGCATATCTCCCCTGCGTCGATCGCGCTCGTCGGCTACTCACAGGGTGCGTGTGTGGTCTCCGAATACCTCTATCGTCGCCAGACTCGCTGGGGTGCTGGGGTGATATTCACGGGTGGTTTGTTCGGGCCAGCGGCACAACGCTGGGCGTGCGACGGCGTGCGCTTGGCCGGTACACCAATCCTCCTGACCAACAGTGATTGCGACCCGTGGGTTCCACTGCATCGCACGCAGGAGACCACGGAAGTGTTGCGCCGTTGTGGCGCGGAGGGGGTTGAGCGTGTGTATGAGGGCAGACCTCACGAGGTCAGCGCCGAGGAGGTCGTGATGGCCCGTGAGCTGCTGTTCCGCCTGAAAAAGCCGCGAACGCTCGCGGCGCAAAGAGAAGGATTGCAAATATGAGTGCAGGCAAATCGCGCGACCTTGCCATCGAGTACCTGACGCGTATGGCCAACAACGATTTCGACGGCGCACTGCAACTGACGACGCCGGACGCGGTCTTCTGGCTCTCCGGACCGGGCGACATGAGTCGCGAGCAGGTACGAGCGTTCTTCGCCCCCGTGGGAGAGATGATCGAACGAATGAAGTTCCCATCGAAGGTAGCACCGTTGAAGGCGAACGCGTGGCCCTGGAGGCGCGTGGCGAGGGAAAACTCAAGAACGGTCGCGAGTACCGTAACCGCTACCATTTTCTGTTCATCATCCGGGACGGAAAGATCACCCACGTCAGGGAATACGCGGATTCGGCTCCCGCGCAAGCGGCATTTTTTGCGTAACGACTCGCTCGTCCAGCGCGCGTGGTAAGCAGGGCTAGCTCGTGGCGCGAGCGAGGGCTGCCCGCGTGCTCGGTGGGACTTAGACTTCTCGAAGGAGGATATGATGAACTAGGATCTCTACGATCGCGGCTTGAAGGTTCGCAAGGCAGTGCTCGGAAACGAATACGTGGAGCGCGCGCTTGCCTCGTCCGATGAGTTCACGAAGCCACTGCAGGAGCTGGTCACGGAGTACTGCTGGGGCGCCGTGTGGGGCCGCGAGGGCTTGAGGAGACGCGATCGCAGCCTACTCAATCTGGCTATGATCAGCGTCTTGAACCGCCCACACGAGCTCAAGATCCACATCAAGGGGGCGCTCACCAATGGTGTGACGCGAGATGAGATCATGGAGACTTTCCTGCAGGTGGCGATCTACGCGGGGGTGCCGGCCGCAGTCGACTCCTTCCGCATCGCGCGTGAGGCGTTCCCGGAAATCGACGCCCCGAAAGGGCAGTGACCGTCAACGAGGAGGTGTAGAACACGAGTCGGTCTTATACACCCTGAAATCACATACTCTGATATGTTGGCGGCATCGCGGAGCCTCGTTGATATGGTCAATGCGCTTTCAGACGTGAACCAGTCATTCCCGACAGCCGATGACCGAAAGCTGTGGGATCTCCACCTTTCGGGACTGGCCGTCCATGCCTTAACCGTGGGCGATGAGCTGAAGCTGTTCGATGAGTTGGAAAAGCGTCCGGCGACGGCGGATGAGATCGCGCAGCGACTGCAAATAAATCGGCGAGCATCGCGGGCGCTGTTGGCGCTCCTGGCATCTACGGAACTGCTCGTCCAGCGCGCGGGTCGCTACCAGCCTAGCGAAACGGCTCGCAATTTTTTGCTCACGAGCAGCCCATACTACTGGGGCCAGTCCTTTCGGTATTGCGTACTCTGGAGATCTCGCACAGCTCGGTGTTAGAGACAGTGCGTGCACCGGAGGCGGCCACAGATTGGAGCCGCACATCGGGAGATAAGCCGATCGACGCGTGGTCGCACGGTGAGATCGCACCGGCTCAAGCGCGGGCGATGGCGGCATACATGAACGCCAATTCTCTGCTAGCCGCCCTTGTTCTTGCGCGGCGGGTGGAGTTGGGTGGCTGCAAGCGCCTGCTCGACGTGGGTGCCGGCTCCGGCTGCTTTTCGATTGCACTCGCGCGCGCCAATCCGGAGCTTCGCTGCACGCTCATGGATCTGAAAGGAATGGGTGAGGCGGCGTCAGAGTATGTGCGTGCTTCGCACTTGGAATCGCGGATCGACACCTGCCCGAGAGATATGTTTCGGCAGGAATGGCCGGCGGGCTATGACGCCATCCTCCTATCGAACATCCTTCACGACTGGGACCTTAGCACGGCAGCTTTGCTGGCCAGGAAGGCATACGACGCACTGCCGGCCGGCGGCCAGATCTTCCTGCATGAGATGCTCTTGGATGACTCCCACGATGGACCACCGACCGCCGTGGCATTTTCCTTCTACATGCTCGTCGGCACAAAGGGTCAGCAGTTCACTGCCGCGGAGCTCTTCTCGATGCTTGGCGACGCTGGATTTAAGAATCTTCTGGTCACGCCGGTGCACGGCTTCTATTCGATCGTCAGAGGCGAGAAGTAGGGCCGGCGCAGTCAAGCCGTCGGGTTCGTAGGCCTCGGACCCGTCTCGGCGATTTCGCAACCGCTCCATTGCTCGATGAGTCGGGCCAGCGTGGTGCAGTCGGCATTTGCGCCGAAGGTGTTGCGGGATATCTCGAGGAGCTGACAAACGACGGAACCCGTGAGTAGGGGCACGCCGAGTGATTGAGCTTCGTCCAGGCACAGACGAACGTCCTTAAGCGATAGTCCAAGGGAGAATCCGAAGTCGAACCGTCGCGTGACCACCTCTCGCGGAAACTTGTCCTGCGTAGCGCTGTTGCGTCCGCTCGAGGTGTTTATTACATCCAGCATGACGCGAGGATCGAGGCCGGCCTTGACGCCCACGGCCATTGCTTCTGAGGTGATCGCGATCGCGGTTGCGGACATCAGGTTGTTCAGCAACTTTAGGGTTTGTGCGGATCCCGGCTTTTCCCCGACGAAGATCGCTCGTCCGAGACAGGCGAGAATGGGATGTACGGCATCGAAGAGCTGGCGTGGCCCTGACGCCATAACGGTTAGCTTACCGGAGCGAGCACCACTTGGGCCGCCGCTAACCGGTGCGTCGAGCGAGGGGACGCCGCGCGCGCCAAGCGCCTGCGCGAGCTCAACGGCCGTGTGTGCACCGGAGCTCGAGAGGTCCACGAACTGCTGGATTCGCTTGCCCTCGATGGCTCCAGATGGCCCGATGATTGCCTCGCGCACGATCTGGGGGCTGGGAAGGCTCGCCAGCACCGTGTCTGCACGGTTTGCCACGTCCAAAGGGGAGGCGGCAAGGATCGCTCCGGCGGCTGCAAGCGACTCAGTCATCGGATCGTCCTCGACTATGCAGTGCAATTGGGGCGTGGGGTGCGGTCGCCCGCCAAAACCCATTGACGAACGCTGCAGCGCGAAACAGCCGTGTGCTTTTCAGACTTGTCAAGGGAGTGGTCACGTCTCATCGTTACCCATTCAAGTGTCAGCGTGAGCTGGATTGACGGCGCGTCTGTCACCGAAGCTCATGCTACTGCCGATGATTTCATCAAACTCCACACGAAAGAGTGGTGGACGCAAGAGGGCTCTGTGGTCCCCTGCGTCCTTACGCTGGGAGGTCGTGCGACTTGCTCGAGGATTTCGACGGGAAAGTGGCTGTCGTGACGGGCGCGGCATCTGGTGTCGGACTTGCCGCGGCCAAGGCGCTAGCGAAGGTTGGTGCTACGGTCGCACTACTTGATGTGCGCAAGCTGCCGCTTGAGGAAGCAGCCGCTGAGGTGCGCGCGCTGGGTGCTCGAGTACTCGCAATCCCGACCGATGTGAGTCGGGCTACCGCCGTAGAAAGCGCAGCTCGGCAGGTGGAATCCATGTTCGGGTCGGTTCATTTCCTCATGAACAATGCGGCCGTGTTCATGCGTGGGGTGAACATGGTCGATGCACCGGATCGGGCTTGGGAGTGGATTTTTGGGGTGAATCTCTACGGTGTCATTCACACCGTGCGCAGCTTTGTCGCGCGAATGCGTCGGCAGCGGGTGCAGGGGCACGTCGTCAATACATCATCGCTCGCTGGTTTAGTGGTTGGCAATCGGGAGAGCGGGGCGTACTCGGCGACCAAATTCGCCCTGATCGCTTACTCCGAGGCTCTCGAGTACGACCTCCGTGACAGCGGTATCGGCGTCTCAGTGGCCATGCCCGGTGCGATCAATACGCAGTTCTACGAGCACTCGGCAGAGCAGCGCGGCAGTCTTGCCGGGCCCAATCGCTTCTCGACCACGCCCGCGGACATCGCCTCGGGGATGGCCCCGGAGGAGGTTGTGCAGCGCGTGCTCGCAGGCGTCGCAGCAGGACAGTTCTTCATTGCCACTCATCCGGAGACCCGACCGTTGGTCGAGCAGCGACACGAGCGACTCATGGCGGCATACGACTTTGCGGCAGCACAGTTTGGCGGCGGCGAGCGGACACCCCCCTCGTCCTAGCGGTCCAGACCCGCAAACTCGCCGTCGCCAGACTTCCTGTGCGGGACTGTCTCTGAGGAACCCCTACATTTAGCGCGAGATGTGTCATGGGCATGTTCGACTTTTCCGGCCAAACGGCATTGGTCATTGGTGCGACCGCGGGCATTGGAAGTGCGACAGTTCAGGCCCTTGCCGAAGCCGGTGCCAACGTCTTTTTCGCCGGACTCGGTGCCGCGGCCGGGCGAGAAATTGAGGACGAAGTGAGGCGCAGAGCGCACACGCAGGTGCAGTTCATGGAGTGCGACGTGCGCCGTGAAGCGGAAGTCGAGCGGGTGGTTGCAGCAACGGTTGAGAAATTCGGACACATCGATGTCGCGGTGAATAACGCCGGAATCGAAGGACGATTCGGGCCGGTGCAGGATGCTACCGCCGAAGACTTCGAGCAGATCATCGGCGTCAATCTGCGCGGTATATGGCATGGGCTCAAGGCCCAGATCCCCCGAATGCTCGCCTCTGGTCATGGGGCAATCGTCAACACCGCCTCGTGTGCGGGGGTCACCGGCATCGCGAATGTCGCGCTCTACACCGCGAGCAAGCACGCCGTCGTGGGTCTCACCAAGGCGACGGCACTCGAGCTTGCACGCTCGAATATTCGCGTGAACGCCGTGGCGCCAGGGCCGGTCGACACGGGTTTGCTGCACCGGATGGTGGCAGGTCACATCGACATCAGTGTCATCGCAGACTCAGTTCCTATGGGTCGTGTGTCGCAGCCCCGGGAGATTGCCCAGGCAATCCTGTGGTTATGCTCTGACGCCGCGTCCTACGTGACGGGCCACACCTTAGTGGTCGACGGCGGGCTTACGGTCCCCTAGCTCAACTGGGTGAGCGTTTCAGTTTTTCAGAGACTGTAGCGGTGCCGGAATGCGCCCGCGGCGACGGATGAAGCAACTCGCATCAAGGGCGTCAAGCGCAATCAACGGCGCACGCCGGAGCAGTCCGCCGAATTCGACCCAGTCGCCGACTTTCTTACCGGGGGCCGGAATCACGCGTACCGCTGTGGTCTTTCGATTCACCATCCCTATGGCTGCCACAGCCGCCGCTGTAGCGCAATAAGCTGGGAGGAGAGCCCTCCTTTTTGGTAGATACATGGCCCCCTTTTCGCGTCATGATCGTGAGGGCATGGGCTGAGCGTAGCCGAGCGGAGGATGAGGTCTTGATCCACTATCAGAAGGTCCCGGGGCTGAGCGAGGCGCGCCTCCGACACCTTGTCGAGACCATTTCCAGTTCCGTGGACCGTGGGGAGTATTGGGGCGCACGGATCATGGTAGCGCGCCATGGTGCGGTCGGACTCGACGCCGCCATTGGCTACGCCGATCGGGAGCGGACGCGGCCCATTGAGGACCGCAGCGTATTCACGATCTTTTCGATGACAAAAGCGATGACCAATATCCTCACGCTCAAGGCGGTGGAGGATGGCAGGTATTCGCTAGCGACCAAGATCTCGGAGGTCATTCCGGAGTTCTCCGGTGGTCTGCGCGAGCACATCACGGTCTTTCACTGCCTGACGCATATGTCGGGCTTGCCCATGCTATTCCAGCTGCGCCCTGGCATGCCGATCGACAAGCTCGAGGACATGATTCGCGTCACCTGCGAGACCGTGCAGGCTGAGGAGCCTGCAGGACAATCCTGTCGCTACTCGCCGATGCTGAATCAGCTTCTCCAGGGTGAGCTGCTGCGGCGGACCGACCCGAAAGGCCGGTCCTATCGGGACCTCGTTCGCGAGGACCTCTTCGAGCCACTCAAGATGTCCGACAGCGCTATAGGACTACGCAAGGACTTGGTTTCCCGGCACCTGTTCCCGGATTTCCGCGGCAATTCGCCCATCAACCACATCGGCAGTAGTAACCTCGGAGAGAATGGTGCCTTTCGCGAGGAACTCGCAGAGATGCCGTGGGTGGGCGCGGTATCGACCACACCGGATATCTTTCGCCTCGCAGAAATGCTCCGAAACGAAGGGGCCCTGGGAGGTCAGCGCATCCTGTCGGGATCCATGGTCCGTCAGGCGCGCCGCTGCTATACGGACGATAAGCCCAACGAGTTATATCGTGTCCTAGCTAACCGCGATGAATGGGAGGTGTGTCCGGCTTACATCGGGCTCGGCTTCTCCTTGCGCGGTACCAAGATGAAAAACCACATGTATGGCACACAGACCTCGCCCGAGACTTTCGGCAACTACGGGGCGGGGAGCACGCTGTTCTGGGTCGATCCCGAGCTCGATCTGACCTTCGTTTGCCTGAGCACGGGGCTTATGAGCTCAAACCGCAATATCGTGCGCTTCCATAAGCTCGCGGACATTACTGTTTCGGCGCTCGAGTAGCCCCGCGCAGCTGCGATGGTTCGATTGGCCCCCTGAACAAGTAAAGGGGCCCCGCAGATATGAGCTCCTCTCGCGGCGGGGTGTGCTGCTGGGCTGTGCTGGGCCGGTATTGCCAGGTGCACTGGAGCTCTGCGAATTCCTGACTCCCGAGCGACCACGCTCGTCTACACCCTGGCGATCACGCGGGTCAGGACGGTCGTTTCCCTGCCGCCTTGCCAGTACGGGCCCCTGGGACTCACCCCCGCGTTGCTGCTGCGCGACTCCTACCCAGTCCCGACCCCCACGTGTGCGGAGGGCGCTGCGCCGATGGATAGCTGATGACTTTGCAAGTCATGAGTCAAAAAACCACACCAAAAGGTGGTGGATTGACGCCCGGTATGTGGTCCCCTGCGAGCTCGTAAGACCAAAAGGCGCTGCGAGGACCGCGAGTAGCGGTGTGCGCAGCGTGGCAGTTTAGCTACGACAAAGGGGGGGGAATGCCGCACGCAACGAATCGGTCGAGTCATGTCCGTCGCCGGCGATCATCCATTACGGGAGCGTCGGTCGCACTGCTCGCGATACCCGCAGTCTTCGTCGGGGCCGCGCGAGCACAGCAGCCCCCTGCAGACCAGACTCCGGGCCAGAGCACAGCCCAACAGGAGGGCGCTCTTCAGGAGGTCGTGGTGACCGCGCAGTTCAGATCCCAGAACCTGCAAAACACACCCCTCGCGATAACGGCGATCACGGCCGCACAAATGGAGGCGCGCAGCCAGGCCACGGTGATGGACGTCGCTAACACCGCCCCGAACGTCGTCTTTTCTCTTGGTGGCGGTGGCTTGGGCGGCGGTCAGGCGACCTCAATCACCATCCGAGGCATCGGTCAGAACGATTTCAACCTGGCAACCGAGCCGGGCGTCGGGATGTATCTCGACGATGTGTACTACGGCACGATGTACGGGTCCATGTTCGAGTTGATCGATCTTGATCGTGTCGAGATCCTGCGCGGGCCGCAGGGTACCCTGCAGGGTAAGGACTCCGAGGGCGGCGCAGTAAAGCTGTTTTCAACGCAACCGGGTGCAGAGACCAACGGGTATGCGGAGTTCACGACTGGGCAGCACCAACTCAGAGAGGTGAGGGCGGGCAGCAACTTCACACTTCTTCCCGATACGTTGTTCCTTCGCGTGACCGGTTTTGGAAAGGAGCAGCAAGGTTTTGTGACGCGGCTCGACTATCAGTGCGTCACCGGCCTATCACCTGTGCAAGGTACTCCGCCTGCTCCGTACTTCGCCCCCGGGTCGGGGGAGCTCGGCGGTCCCGCCGGGTGCGAGATCGGCAGGGAAGGTGGGACCTCCGCCGCCGGCGTGCGAGCTGCGTTGCGCTGGATGCCGACTGACGGCATCAACAACGTCCTGACTTATGATGCGACGAGAGACAACTCCGATCCGCCACCAACGATCCTGTTTTATCAGGGGACGTGGCATGGTCCGGGTTATAACTTGCTGACAACGCCACCGAACCCGCTGCCGGCCCAGAACTTTGTGCCGCCTGCTGGCAGCTACTATAACTTCGGGACCTTCACCGGACTCGCAGGTACGCCGTGGCAGTACCAGTTCCCGGCGGTAGACAACATCAACTCATGGGGGATCGCAAACAACCTCCAGGTGCAGCTGCCGCTGGGTGTCAAGCTCACCTCCATTACCGCGTACCGCGACCTGCACCAGATCTCATCCGTGGACTCTGATGTGTCTCCATTCGATCGCGTCATCAATGGGTGGAACGTCGATTACTCGCAGTTTACACAGGAATTGCGCTTCAGTGGCGCGTTCTCGCACTGGCTCGATTGGACCGTGGGCGGCTACCACTTTGACTCGAACGCGCTGCAGGGCGGGCGAATCTCTCTCGATGGAGCCGGTGACAATCTCATCCCCTTCTTCGTGACGACGGATTTTTTGTTTAACGATCCTGTTCACGTGCGGTCGAATTCGGGATTCATGAACCTCGAATTCCACGCAACTGATGCGTTGACGTTCACCGGCGGCGTACGGTACACGACCGATTACAAGAGCTACATGTTCGGTCGGTACACTGCACCCGGCTATCCGCCAAGCATCATTGACGAGTCAATCCTGGGCACCAACGGCGCGGTCGGCGTTTACAGCGGCGATCACACGGACTGGCGCTTCACCGCTGCCTATGAAATCGATCCCACTTTGAACGTCTACGCGGAGGCGGCTACCGGCTTCAAGGGTGGTGGCATCAATGGACGGCCCTACTACCTTGAGCAGGTCTTGCCCGTCAATCCGGAGACTGTGAAGTCGTACGAGATCGGCATGAAGTCCGATTGGTTCGATCGGCGCGTCCGCGTCAACCTCGCGGCCTTCTATAACAATTACAATGAAATGCAGCTGACGCTGTTCTCGTGTCCGCAGTACGTTCCGCCGGGCGCTCCTCAGAACTGCGCGCTGCCGGCCAATGTAGGCAACGCCAACATCAAAGGTGCGGAGCTCGAGGCTCAAGCGCGTCCGGTAGATAACCTGCTGATCAATGCGTCGGCCAGTTATCTCAACTTTCGCTTCACGAGCGTCGATCCGGCGACGGGCATTGTGTTGTCGGACAAGCCACCGTTCACGCCCAAGTACAAGGCTAATGCCGGTGTGCAGTACGACTTCACTCTCGGAAGCAGAGGTTCACTTACACCGCGCTTTGACTATTCATACGTGACCGAGCAGTGGTCCGAGGTGCTGAACGAGCCACATGGACGGATCGCGCCCTACGGTCTCGGCAACGTGCGACTGACATATCGAGATGCGCGTGACCACTGGGAAGTGGCCTTCCGCATCACGAATCTCTTCGACAAGTACTACTACTTGACGACGGTCGATAACACGCCTCCGGTGACTACTCCGCCGAGCTACGACTATGCTGCGGCGATCGTTGGGGAGCCTCGGGAGTGGGCGGTGACAGTGAAGCGGCGCTTTTGAAGTGTCGCCCGATAGCCTCCTAGTGCGGAGCAAATTGTAGTGACCTCGCCTAGCGCGGGCGGCTACCGGGTCGCTTCAGAATACGTTCATCGCCGACAGCAAGTTCGACAATCGCGACCTAGAGAAGGTCCCCCAACAGGAATTCCGCAACCGATTCGACTCGGGGAGCGGACACCCGCCTGGCACATGGCTGACACCCTGGCTTGGCAGAAGGCGCTCGGCGAGTAGGCGACAGGCAGACCTAGCGTTCGCAAGGTGGACTTTGACGGGCTCGCTTGCAGGCAGCTCGGGCTATGGGCCGGCTAGTCCAGCCCGGTCCGTGGCTGTCCGTGGCAGCCAGCACGCTACTGCCACAGTACTGCCACACGGAGGAGGTTGGCACGGGTGGAGTTGCGCTCGGCTGAGCGGCTTCTACGACCCAGTTCGATTCCGGATTGCGGCCACGTCGCAGATAATTATAATGTAATCAATGGCTTATTGGCTCCCCGGGTTGGAATCGAACCAACGACCAACGGATTAACAGACGGGCTAGGTGCACTTTTCTGCTCAATGCGCCTCAAACAGCCATCATATAACGCACTGAATTTACAAGAATATTAGCGAGGCAGGCTGCGTGCGCGTGAGCGTCCCGGAGTAGGCGACTGCAGCGGATTTGCACCGAGTAACCAACGGTCATGCTGCGCCTAGATCGGGCCGCCGCCATGAACGAAGTGCAGAACGACAAGGGTGGCCACGTACACCAGAACGGGTCCGTACGTCATCACGCCATAGCGAGCGGCCAACCCCGGCGGGAGGGTAGCCTCGTTCATCAAACCAAAACTCGGTGACGAGGCGTAGGCACCCAACCCGTACCCAAAGATCCATTTCACGAGCGAATACGGATCGAGCCAGTGAATGAGGGCGTCCACGACGAGAGCTATTCCGGCGCCCCACAGTACACCGACGATAATCAGCGCTCCATCCGCCGAAAAATAAAGCATGCGCTTCGAAACACGCCACCCAAGCCGGCGCGCGAGCAGCAGCAGAATCACAATCGTGGAAAAGAGAAACGCTACGTTGTGCGCCACAGCGAGAGAGCCCCTATCAACTCACGCGCGCTGAGCTTGGCAGTTTCCTCTCCGTCCGTGCAAGTCGGGTGCCCGTCGCGAGCGGTCTAGACCGCGGCCGACCGTCTATAACAGCCGCCGCGCCCCGCTGTCGTCGAGGGGTGCGCCAGCTCGGCTACTCAGCCGATTGGGCCTGCGCCGAGCCCGTGCGCTCTGCTCGACGCTTCGCCTGCCACCGGCGCTGAGCCGCCGCATTGCGTTCGCGGCGAGCTGCGTCCCGCGCCGCGTCTCGGGCGACCTGCTTGGGATCGGGCGGCGGCGCGTGCAGTGGATCGAGCAGCGGCGAGCTTCGCAGCAGCTCGTGGGGAACCGCACGCCGCGGGTTCAGAGCAACCCAAGCGTCAACGATTGGGTCGCGCACCTCACAGCCGATTGAAGTGCGGCACGTGCTGCGCTAGCCAATCGCCCCCGCCGCTTGGCGAGCCTGGCAAGGCCTGATCGTCAAAGGATGCGCCCTGTGGACAATATGCACACATTTCTGGTCGGCATCTGGGTCGTCTTCCTGGGCCTATTCCTGACCCTCTACGTCGTCCTCGACGGCTTCGATCTCGGCATCGGGATGCTCTCGCTCTTTGTCCGGCGGCGCGACCGGCGCGGCATCATGATGGCGAGCCTCAGTAGCGTCTGGGATGCGAACGAAACCTGGCTCATCGTGCTCGGCGGGGCTCTCTTTGGAGCCTTTCCGAGCGTGTATGGGATCACCCTGCACGCGCTGTATCTGCCCGTGATCGTGATGATCTTCGCATTGGTATTTCGTGGCGTGGCCTTCGAGTTCCGTGAGCATTCGCCTCGGCCGCGGGTCTGGGAGATCGCCTTTGGTCTCGGCAGCCTGATTGCGACGCTGTGCCAGGGATTTGTCTTGGGGGGCCTCATCGCCGGACCTCACGTGGTGAGCGGTCAGTTCGTCGGGCATGTCTTTGACTGGTTGTCGCCATTCTCGGTACTGACCACGTTGGGCGTCGTTTTCGGATATGTTCTTCTGGGCGCGACCTACCTGATCATCAAAACCACTGGTGAGCAGCAACGCGCCTGCATTCAGATCGCCTGGATCGCAGCCGTGCTGATGTTGCTCGCCGCGTTGGGGGTGTCAGTCTGGACGCCAATCCGGTACTCCTTCGTCGCACAGAAGTGGTTTGCCGGCGGAATCGATTACCGCTTTGTCATTCCGCCCGCCTTCGCGATCTTCTGCTCCGCGATGCTCGCGCGCTCACTTTGGAAAATGCGAGAGCACGCACCGTTCTTCTGGACGGTTGGAATCTTCGTGGCGTCGCTGGCCGGACTTGCGGGAAGTCTATCACCCTATCTGGTCCCACGCAGTGTGACGGCTGTGGAAGCCGGATCAGACAGCATGACCCTCTTATTCATGATGCTTGGAATCGGAATGCGGATACCTGTGATGATCGCCTACAACGCATATCAGTATGCGGTCTTTCGCGGGAAGGTCGCCGAAGCGCAGTAACGGCTGAGACTGCGACCCACATACGCTCAATCACACCATATCCGAAGGGCGCTCGAGATGAGCACAATTGCGACCAAAGATCACGTAGAGATCTTCTATAAGGACTGGGGCCGCGGCCAGTCAGGTGCCGGAGGGGCACGACATAGACCACCATGCCGCCGACGCCCTGGCGCTCGTCGAGCATCTCGATCTACGAAACGCCGTCCATATCGGCCATTTCACAGACGGGTGTTGTCGCGCGTTACGTCGCGCGCCACGGCAAGGGCAGGCCAAGGCGGTGCTGATGTCGGCCGTGACACCGATCAATCCTGAAAACGGCCAACAATCCAGACGGATTGCCCATTGAGGTGTTCGATGGATTCCGAGCCAGCCTGGCGGCCAACCGACCCCAATTCTTTCGCGATGTTCCGGCCGGAGCTCTCCGCGGCGCCTACGACAACGGAGAGTTTCGCCTCTCGAACATTCCGTCAGCTGAAATGGACCTCACTGATGTCGATATAGACCATCAACATATCTAGGATGGGTCGACGGTCGGGGCCGCGGGTATAGGCACGTCGACGAGTCGGAAGCAGTATGCCGCCTGCTTGGCGGTACTCCGACGTTAGTTGCGCAGCCGCAAAGCCACCGGCGACGTTGACTTGATAGTCGTGTCGGCGAAGCATCAGATCGTCACCGAAATAGAAGTCCTGAACGATGCAGTGAGTCTCGATCGAGCCCGGAAAGTACCCGCGCAGGACGCGCCACGTTTCTGGCCCCTCCTTCCACGGCTCGATCTCCTCGACTCGTACATCGCTCATCCCGAGAAGGAAGGGCGTCGTAAAATAGGTGTTTAGCGCCTCGCTGTTGAAATAGGCGAGATGGAGGGCGTCCCAGGGCGTTTGCATCTGGTGACCGGCAAAGGAATCTCTCGGCGCGCGTCGCTCGGCGACCAGCGTGCCATCGAGCTTTTCGATGGCGATTCGATCGGGCGTGAACATCGTACGTTGATCTGC
>Ga0335074_10000792_pt1 | contig 43346 bp, 54 predicted proteins | sample Lox_Sample_23_FD_206715 | JGI IMG/M metagenome (GOLD analysis project Ga0335074, IMG submission 206715) | Soil microbial communities from Loxahatchee National Wildlife Refuge, Florida, United States - Lox_Sample_2.3 | ecosystem: Environmental > Terrestrial > Soil > Wetlands | place: USA...
TGGGAGTGAGTCGGGCATTCTTGTGAATGTCCATTCGATGTCTCCGAGGTGCTGGATTGCTTCGACACAATCAGCTTCTCCGGTTTTCATCGAATGGACAACCTGTTGAAATGTCACACCTATGCAAGTTGCTGGCAGCGCCGGTGCTGCCGACAGATTGGATAGATCCTTCGCTTTGCTCAGGATGACAAGTGAGCGTGGGGTGACTATGTTCGCGATTGCGGAAAGCAACTCGGGGGTCAGTTTCGCGGTCAGAGTTCATCCGCGGGCTAAGAAGGATGCCATTACCGGGGAGATTGGCGAGGCGTTGAAGATTTCGCTGACCGCGCCGCCGCTTGACGGGCGGGCGAATGAGGCCTGTATCGAATTGTTCGCTAAACTTTTGAAGGTGCCACGGAGTTCCGTTACCATTGCGTCCGGCTTGAACAGCCGGAATAAAGTGATTCGCGTGGCGGGAATTTCCGCGGATGAATTACGGAAGCGGCTGGAAGCTTAGGACGCGAGGGCACAGTGCCCGCGCGACCGCCGGCGAGACTCCGGCGCCACGACCCAGGAGCCACATTGACCTTTTCTGAACGTTTTCACGAAATCCGCACGGGATTTGAGCGGCCTTTCTGGATTGCCAACATCAGCGAGTTGTTTGAGCGGCTATCTTACTACGCGGTCTTTGCGGTGCTGGCGCGGTATTTGCACGAGGGACTGCACTTTAATATCGAACGGGCCAGCAGCCTGACTGGGATGTTCGGCGGCTGGGTGTGGTTTCTGGCCGTGGTGGGCGGGGCCGTAGCAGATCGACTCGGTTTCCGGCGGGCGCTTTCGCTGGCCTACTTATTTCTGAGCATCGCGTATTTTTCGCTGGGATCGATCGGAGCGGACTGGTTCGCGCCTTTGCGCAACGCGATGCCGCTGGTGACACTGGTCGCGATCGTGTTGATGTTGCCGGCGCTGGGCGTGGCGCTGGTGAAGCCGAGCGTGGTCGGAACCACGGCGCGCGCTTCCAAAGAAAACGTGAGGTCGATCGGGTATTCGATTTATTACACGCTGGTCAACGTGGGCAGCACTCTTGGACCGTTGCTCGCGGGCTGGGAACAGGATCATGGCAGCGCGGAAAGCTTATTTCGTATTGCGGCGTTGAGCGTCTTCCTCATGTTGTTCCTGGTGCTGTTGCTATTCAAAGAGCCACGTCGCGACAACGACGCTCCGTCGGCCACTCTCAGTCAAGTCGGCAAAAACTTCCTTACCGTGCTGTCGAATCCCCGGTTCATGCTGTTTCTGCTGATTTTCACGGGTTACTGGGTGGTCTTCTGGCAGGAATTTATCGCGTTGCCGCTCTACATTTCCTCCTACATCGATCCGAACGCGAACACGGCGCGGATTCTGGCAACAGACCCGATCGTGGTCATCTGCTTCACCATGCTGATTGGATTTCTGACCAAGCGCATGCACGCGTTTCACGCAGTGGTCCTGGGCACGCTGATCTCCAGTGTGGCGTGGATTTTGCTGATCGTGCATCCGTCAGTGTGGATGGCGGTAGCGACGCTGGTGGTGGTCGCGATCGGCGAGATCGTGCAGCAACCGCGCTACTACGATTACATTTCGCGGCTCGCGCCCGCGGGCCAGCAAGGAACATATATGGGATTCGCGTTTCTGCCGCTCGGCATCGGATCGTTTGTGGCAGGCAAATTCAGCGGATGGCTCATGCACCACTACGGCGAGGAGTTGCACCAGCCGCAGATGGTGTGGTGGTGGGTGATCGGAGTGGGCGTGGCGACCACGCTGCTGTTGTGGATTTACGATCGATTCCTGCGGGTGGAGACGGCGGAGGCAAAGTGAATGGCTCGGGCTTCGGCTACGCGAGGGCTGGCTTTGCGGCCAGTCTTGCGACTCGGCAAGAAAACCAGGCCTAGAAGTAGCTTAACCAAGCGTCGGTGCGGCACTGGCGGACGCCGGCGAACCAGCGGCACAGCGGATAGAGCGCAACCACAACGATGATCCACAACAGATAGACGAACGGGAGCGAGTATCCCCAGCCCGGCGGCGGAGTGACGGGGAAATCGCGAATGCCCGGAGATTGGAACATCCAGTAGACGTGGCCGTAGCGCGCATAGCAGACGGCGACGGCCAGCAGGTGAATCAGCGGAATGTGGAGCAGGTAGTAGAACATCGGCACTTTGCCGAAAACGAGTGCGGGGCGCAGCCAGTGCGGGGTGCCGTACTCCATCGCGCAGAGAAACAGCACTGCGGGGCCGAGCGTCATCAGAAGGAATATGAGAGAAGGCGGATATTTGGTTGTGTTCACGAAGGAGAGCACGCTGAACGCCGTGGACCGCTGCGCGCTCCATGGGAAGGGGTCGCCGTAGCGATTGATGGCGCGCAGAATAAGGAAGGCCGCCGTGAGCGCCAAGCCAAGCCGTAACAGAAATTTCTTACGGCGCTCAACGGGCCAGTTATAGATTTGGCCGAGGCCGTATCCGGCGGCGGCAACTCCGATCCATGGAATCAGCGGGTACGCTTCGAAGATGGTGACACGCGGGGTTGAGACCAGAACATTGGGAAGGTGCAGGATCGACCAGAACCAGTTCGTCCAGGGAACCGAGTCGAGCAGGTTGTGGCTCGCGATCATCACCACACCGAACGCTGCGACCCAGGCGGGCCGCAGATAAACAAGTGCAGAGAGTACGATCATTGACCAACCCAGGGACCACAACACAATCAGCGCGGTCACGCGGTAGTCGAAATTAAACTGCCATCCCAGGTCACGGGAAACCACAACTTCCAGAAAGATGAGCCACAATCCGCGAGTAAACAGGAAGCGCGACAGTTCGGGCTTCGATCTGCGGCGGCCGGCGAGAAACGCGCCGGTTCCAGTGAACAGGCAGAAAGTCGGGGCGCAGAAATGGGTGACCCAGCGGGTGAAGAACAGCGGGATCGTGGTGGTGTCGAGGTCGGTTGGGTTCGCGCCCGGATGTCCGAAAAACTCGCGGGTATGATCGAGCGCCATCAGGATCATTACGACACCGCGGACAATGTCGATCGATTCGAGACGAACGCGCTTTGCGGCGACGGGGGGCTGGATCACAGCCACGGATTCTGCTGTGGCGGACATCTGGCAAAGTGTAGCAAAAAATAAGGTCGAGCTTCTCTCGACCGACGGGCGGGGCGCGCGTCGCCACACGAGACCCCTCGTCCCACACAAAAGCTCGGCTGTTGTTTACAATAGTGGTTTGCCCATGAACCTTCCGGCTATTCAGTCAGCGCTGCGCGAACGCAATATTGACGCGTGGCTGTTTTACGACCATCACCATCGCGACCCCATTGCTTATCGCGTGCTGGGGCTGCCGGCGGGGTTGATGGTCACGCGGCGCTGGTTTTATCTGGTTCCCGCTGAAGGCGAGCCGGTGAAACTGGTGCACAAGATCGAGGCGGGACACCTGGATTCGCTGCCGGGCAAGAAGCATCAATATTCCGGCTGGCAGGAATTGTTCGAGCAACTCAAGGCGATTCTGGCTAAGCATCGCGACCTGGCGATGCAGTACTCTCCCAATAACAGCGTCTTCACGCTCTCACTGGTGGATGGGGGCACCATCGACCTGCTGCGCGGCTTGGGAAAAAACGTGGTCAGCTCGGCGGACCTGGTGGCGCAATTCGAATCAACGTGGACCGAGGAGCAAATCGCGACGCACTTCGCAGCGCGGGACAGCATCGACTCGATTGTGGGGGAGGCGTTCAAAGAAATTGGACGTCGCGTTCGCAACGGCGGAACTACGGAGTATCAAATCCAGCAGTGGTTCATGGAGGCGTTTCGACGCGAAAATCTTTTGGACGACGATCCGCCGATTGTGGCCGTGAACGCGAACGCGGGAAATCCGCATTACGCGCCCAGCGCCGATCATTCCGCGCCGATGCACGAGGGCGATCTGGTGCTGCTGGATGTTTGGGGAAAGAAGAATACTCCGGGCGCGGTGTTTTACGACATCACATGGATGGGCTTTTTGGGTGCGGCGCCTTCGGGACGCATGCGAGAGGTATTCGAGATTGTGCGCAATGCTCGCGATACCGGCGTGAAGACGGTGCTCGACGCGGTTGGTTCGGGACGCCGCCTCGCCGGATGGGAAGTGGATCGCGCCACGCGTGGCTGCATTCAGAAGGCGGGCTATGGCGAATATTTTATTCATCGCACCGGACACTCCATCGGCACCGACATTCATTCGAACGGCGCCAACATGGACGATCTCGAGATCCACGATGAGCGGCAGATTCTTCCCAATTCCTGCTTCTCGATCGAGCCGGGCATTTATTTGCCGGAGTTCGGGGTGCGCAGCGAAGTCAATGTACTGGTGCACGCAAAATCGGCCGAAGTGACCGGGAAAATTCAACGCGAGATTGTGACCATCTAGAATTGTGACGATCTGAATGGCAAATTCCACCACAGAAAAAACGAAGGCGGCGGCAGCGGAACCGATCAGCATGATGAGCGTGCTGGCCCCGGCGATCGGCTGGCTGATTCCCGGCGCCGGGCACATGATCCAGAAACGCTGGATTCGCGGCGGGCTGCTGTTTGTGTCGATTGTGACATTGTTCCTGCTCGGGCTGGCCATGCAGGGCCGCATCTATCACGCAAACGGCGGCGACATTTTGGACATGCTCGGCTTCGTGGGAGACGTGGGATCGGGCGCTCTCTACATCGTGACGCTGGCCATGGACTGGGGGCAGGGCGCGATCCAGTTCGCGACGGCGGATTACGGAACGAAATTCATCATCGTCGCGGGACTGCTGAATTTTATTGCGGTCGCCGATGCGTATCACATTGCCATTGGGAAGAAACAATGATCCAGTATCCGGTAGTCAGTACTCAGTTCTCAGTCATAGCCGCCTCGGAGAGACGCGCATCGTGACCATTACTCTCAATCATTTCGGCGCGGCGACGGTGTTTGCCTTGTTCGCCTCCATCGTGTTCGGCATTACCCATCGCGACACTACGCGCGACATGGTGCGCTACGGGCTTTATTGCTTCGTGATGTTTCTCGGCGGAGTGTTCGTGGCGGGCTGGGCGATGTGGCTGTTGCGAAGGTAGCTTCTGGCTTTCAGCTCTTAGCTCTTAGCCTTTGGCCTAACCCTGAACCCCAACCGACGGGAACCGGTTCTCCGCCACGGCGAGGGTAAAGCTAAGAGCTGCTCTACCCCTGCCATACGAACGCATCGAAAACTCTCTTGGTGTCGAAGTTCAGGCGGCGGTATAAGGCGACCGCTCCCGCGTTTGCTTCGGTTACGGTCAGCGACAGCATCGAGAAATTTCTCTTCAGCAGATTGCCCACGGTTGCGGCCAGCAGCGATTCGCCAATCTGTCGCGAGCGGAATTCCGGCAGCACGCAGACCTGAGTGACGTGCCCGACGTCGTGACGAACGCGCGAGCACAGGATCAATCCAATCAGAGTCCTGCCGCGGCGATCGACGGCCACGTAGGACGACTCAGCATCGAACACGCCGCAGCCGGGAAAGCGCACGATGTTGTTGAGGAAACGCAGGGATCCGCTGAGCGTGTGGTATTGGTCGTTGATCTGCGCGTCGACGTGGCCGCGGTAGGCGGCGGTAATTACGGCGGCGGAGGGCTGGTAGTCAGCTTCTTGCCAGGGACGTATCTCGACCTCGGGATGCGCCAGACTTTTTCCCTGCGCCGATTTCGCCAGGTCCAGCACCATGAACAGGCGCGGGTGGCGTTGGAATCCGGTATCGAGAAACGGACGCGAAACCGCGTTGGCGTCGTGAGCCAGCAGTTGGGCCTCCACGCGATGAATGCCGGGAGACTGCTGCAGGGTTTCGATCACGTGGATCAGAAGTTTCAGTTCGACCTCGCGGGCGTTGGGCAGGCGAGTCCCATTGGTGACGTAAAGATCGCCGATCACGCCTTTGTTGCCCTCGTACACAAAAAACGAATAGCCGAAGACGCGGCCGCGGTCTACAGCGGCGTAGCCGGGCAGAATTTTCGCGTCGACGTAGCGCAGAATCATTTCCGCCGAGCCGGAGTAGTCCCAGGAGAGCAGGCGCGACCAGAGTTGGGTCTCGTCGTTGAGCAGGGGACGCAGGTCGGCGGAGGAAAAATGTCTGAGGTCAAGAATCTCCAAGAACGGTCTCCAAAGGGCTCCTGCAGCGGCGTACGCGTCAGTGCGCGGCCTGACGGGTGCACAAGAATCCGAGTGTAGTGGGTTCGCCGGAGAGAGGCAAACCGGGCGAACACGAGGCGGCAACAGGGTAAGCGAGGAGTGAACGGGCTTGTGCTTTCTCGGCAAGTGCCGGGTGACCGAGATCACGCGGCCCGCGAGGGCAAGGCGTGATCAGATGCGCAGACTGCTCTCGGCTGGATTCCTAAGTCAAGTATTTGCAGTGTCTTGCACTCTACGGGCGGCGAAAACCGACGGGTGCGCTGCCGCACCAAGATCTGTGACTGCCATCACACCCCAATAACGTGTTTCCAACGCATAATCAGCTCCTACGTTGGATCACTGGAGTGATCGTTACTCCTTCGCTGGGGGATCAAGTGGCAAAAGGACGCGTCTCAATCGTCGTGGAGCGCTGCAAGGCTTGCGGTTTCTGCGTGGAATTCTGTCCCACGCATGTGCTGGCGCTCTCTTCCGCTTTCAATTCCAAGGGCTACCATCCGCCGCACGTGGTGCATCCGGAAAAATGCAGCGGCTGCGATCTCTGCGGCATGTATTGCCCCGACTTCGCGATCTACGGCACCAAGGCAGCAGATGCCAAGAAAGAGGCCGCTGCACAGAAGGCTACCGGAGGTGAGAAATGAAGGCCGATCCTCATGGAGTTTTGACCGGCACACATTTTATTGACGGCGATCACGCCTGCTGCGAAGGCGCGCTGGCCGCTGGAGCAAGGTTCGCGGCAGGATATCCCATCACACCCTCAACCGAAGTCGTGGAGCGCTTCGCCGCACGCGTACCGACGGTCGGCGGAAGCTTTATCCAGATGGAAGATGAACTGGCCGCCTCGATCGCGTTGCAGGGCGGCGTGTGGGGCGGGGCAAAAGCGTTTACGGTGACGTCGGGGCCGGGCTTCTCGCTGATGATGGAACACATCGGCTACGCGGCCATGACGGAGACGCCGTGCGTATTCGTCGACGTGCAGCGCGGCGGGCCGTCGACCGGACTGCCGACGCTTCCAGCACAGGCTGACATGATGCAGGCGCGGTGGGGGTCGCACGGCGACTACGAGATCATCGCGCTCTGTCCGAACTCACCGCAGGAATGTTTCGACCTGACAATCAAGGCTTTCAATCTGGCCGAAGAATTTCGCGTGCCGGTGATGTTCATGATGGACGAAGTGGTCGGCCACATGACCGAGAAAGTTGTGATTCCTCGGGCGGATGAGATTGAAGTCGTGCCTCGCAAGCACACGAAAAAGTCGGTGGAGAATTATCTGCCGTACGGAACGAACGGCGACATGGTCCCGGAGATGGCTCACGCCGGCGAGGGCTACAAATTTCACGTCACGGGATTGACGCACGACGAGCGTGGGTATCCCAATATGACGCCGCAGACACAGGACAAACTGGTGCGGCGCCTGCAAAACAAGATTCGCTCGGCCGAGGACCGCATCTGCCTGTTCGAGGAAGATCGGCTCGAGGATGCCGACGTGGTGGTCGTGTCGTACGGCATCACCTCGCGGGTGGCGCAGCGGGCGATCGATATGGGCCGATCTCGCGGCCTGAAAGTCGGGAAATTGCGGCTCATCACAGCTTGGCCCTTCCCAGAGAAGAAAATTGCCGAGCTCGCCGGGCGCGTCAAAGCGTTCGTCGTTCCCGAGCTGAATTTGGGGCAGATGGTGCGCGAGGTTGAGCGCGCCGCTGCCGGCAAGGCCAAGACTTTCGCCGTGTCGCATGCCGGAGGCGGAGTTCACAATCCTGAGGAAATCCTGAACGCCATCGTGGAGGCAAACCGATGCTGAACGTACTAGATGACGATACGATGAATCCGGTCGAGCCTTTTCTGCGCAGCGACCGCATGCCGCACATCTGGTGCCCCGGTTGCGGCATCGGCACTACGGTGAATTGCTTCACCCGCGCTTTGATCGAATCGAAAGTTGACCTCGAGTCGCTCGCGTTGGTTTCCGGCATCGGCTGCACCGGCCGCGTCGCGGGATATGTGAAGCTCGATTCATTTCACACGACCCACGGGAGAGCGATTCCGTTTGCCACGGGATTAAAAATGGCAAATCCGAATCTGAACGTTGTGGTCTACTCGGGCGACGGCGATCTCTCGGCCATCGGCGGCAATCATCTGATTCACGCGGCGCGGCGCAACATCGATCTGAAAGTCATCTGCGTCAACAATCTGATTTATGCGATGACCGGCGGGCAGACCGCTCCAACTACGCCCGGACACGCGACGACGTCGACGAATCCTTACGGAACGTTTGAGCCGGCTTTTAACCTGCCGGCTCTGGTCGACGCGGCCGGTGCCGTGTACGTGGCACGCTGGACAACCTTCCACGTGCGGCAACTGGCTCGTTCAATCAGTGAGGCATTCGCGAAAAAAGGATTCTCGTTCATTGAAGTCATCTCGCCGTGCCCGACGCTCTACCAGCGGCGCAACAAGATGGGCGACGGCCTCGACACCATGAAGTACTACAAGGAAAAAAGCAAGGTGAAGAACGGCGCGCCCACCGGCGAAGTCGGACTCACCTTGAACGGCGAAATTGCGGTCGGCAAGTTTGTGGACCGCGACCGTCCCGATTATCAAACCATGATGCGCGCGCAGTATGTGGAAACGCTGGGCGATCGCTACCTCGGGGACACGAGTAACGCAGAGGTGGAAACGGAGTGCGTATGCGGCTAACTGAGATTCGTGTGGCAGGCTTCGGTGGACAGGGCGTCATTCTTTCGGCCGTGGTGTTGGGCAAGGCAGCGTCGATTTACGAAAACGGCTTTGCGACCATGACGCAGAACTTCGGTCCGGAGGCGCGCGGTGGCGCCTGCAGCGCGCAGCTCGTGATTTCCGACCAGCCGGTACTCTATCCCTACACGACGCAGCCCGACATTATGGTGATCATGTCGCAGGAGGCCTATAACCGTTTCGCGCACGAACTCAAGCCGGGCGGTCTGCTGATCATTGAAGAAGACCTGGTGCGGGTCGCCGATCTGAAGGGCGATCCAAAAGTCTATGCGATTCCAGCCACGCGCTTCGCCGAGGAACTGGGCAAGCGCATGGTGCTGAATTCGGTGATGGTGGGATTCTTTACCGCGGTGACGAAGCTGTTGAAAGCCGATGCGGTGCGCAAAGCTGTGGCCGATTCGGTACCACCAAGCTTCCGCGAACTGAATCTGAAGGCGTTTGAGAAGGGATACGAGTACGGCGTCGAGGTTCTGGCTGCAGGGCCGGCGCGGGAAGAGTTGCAAGAACTGGCGGTAGCGGAAGAGTAGATCGGTGTAAAAAAAAGATTCTAACAATCATCATGCGCGCTTAACGCGCTGCACTCGCGGCCGCGACCCAATAATAATCCACATTCTGCGGGGCATAGTGGCCGAGGAATGTCACGCGGCGGCCAGCGGTGTGATCGGCGATCGCGGCCTTCCACGACGGCGAAGCCACGAGCAGATGCTCCGCTGCCGGAACATCTCCCAATTCATAGCGCGCAATGATTTGATTGCGATAGAACGCGAGCCCGTATTCCAGTTCGCGCGATGCTCCGCACACCGCAACGGGGAGCACATGGGTCTCGACACCGGCCAGCTCGACGGCCAGCGGACGGGCCGAAAGCGTTTGATCGATCGCCGTTGTTCCCAGCTTCAACACGGCGGCCACGGCCAGCACAACCGGTATCAGCGTGATGAAGCGCAGCATTCGCAGGCCGAAACGGCTGACCAGGGTGAGTGCAATTGCGACGCACAGCACCAATGCAAATCCGAGCGCGAAGAGCATCGGACGACCGGCAGGCAGGTGGTGCCCGTTCAGGAGATGAGCGATGAGCAACGCTGGGATAATCGGCGCGGCGGCGACGAGTGCATGCACAATCGCAAGCCATTTCGAGACGGGCTCGTCATGCCGAAGATGTTCGCGAAGATAGTTCGCCAGCAATATAGCTCCTGCCGGAACCGCTGGCAGAATGTAGCCGGGGAGCTTGGACTGCGAAAGCGAAAAGAAAATGACTGGGACTACGAGCCAGAGGCAGGCAAACAAGTTGAATTGCAAGTCGAAGTCGGGGTCAGCCGAACTCGACTTGCGTTCTCCCCACCAAACCCGCGCTGACTGACTCACGGCTACAAATACGAACACCGTCCACGGCACGAGCGCCAGCGCAATCACGGGCAGGTAATACCAAAAAGGTTCGGGGTGGTGGTAGAGGTTGGTCGAAAAGCGGGCGAGATTGTGCTCGAGAATAAATTCGCGAAAAAATTGCGGATTCCGCATCTGCACGGCGATGTACCAGGGCAAGGAAATTACGCAGGACAACAAGATTGCCGGGAGCCACAGCGTTCGCACGAGCAAGCGCCATTCGCGCGTTGCCGCGGCGAACAGGAGGATTACCACTGCCGCAAGAAACGGCGCCACCGGCCCTTTGGCCAGAAGGCCAAGCGCCATGAACACATAGAACAGCGCCAGGTAGATTCGCTTTCCGCTTTCGCGCCAGGCCCACCAGCCGAGCATTCCGATGGCGAAGGTTGCGGCCAGAGCCATATCCATCGACGCAGCGTGTGCGTAGCCGACGATACCAGCGGAAGAAGCAGTGATGAGCGCGGCATCCACTTCAACTCCGCGTCGAAATCGTCGAAAGAACAGGTACACGGCGATCACGAGCAGAGTCGCATCGATGGCTGACGGGATGCGAGCCGACGCATCGCTCACACCGAAGACGGCGTAAGCCAGCATTGCCTGCCAGTAATACAGCGGCGGCTTCTCCAGCCACGCATGCCCGCCGAGAACGGGCGTAATCCACTCGTGCCGTTCGAGCATCTCTCGCGCGACCTGCGCGTAGCGCGGTTCGTCCGCTCCGATCAGGCCGAACTGGCCCGCACCGTAGAAAAACAGAAACGCGCAGAAACCAGCGAGGAGCAGCACATCGGTGCGAGTGCGCGTGGACATGGGGGAATTGTTGATTTTTGATTATTGACTGAAAGGCCAACGGACTGCCAACGGTTTCAATCAACGATCGGCAATCACAAAATCGACAATAGTTTTCATTGTACGGAGGGTCCGCGCCCGATCTGAAACAATACTTGCCGCACGGCCTCGGCGAGGGGGCCGTCGACGGAGCATCCGCTGGCGCATTCGTGGCCGCCGCCACCGAAGCTCTCGGCAACGTGCGCCACGTCCAGCTTGCCTTTGCTGCGGAGACTCACGCGGTAGCGGCCGTCGGGCAGTTCGCGAAAAAAGGCCGCCACTTCGACGCCGCCGATGGAAAGAACGTAATTCACCAGTCCCTCGCAGTCTTCTTCGATCGCGCCGCACCGCTCCATCTGCTTTTGCGTAACCCAAACGTAGCCGATGTGGCTATCGATGTTCAGGTTGCGAAGCGCTTCGCCGAGCAGACGAATCTTCGCGGCCGAGTGCGCGAAATAAATGCCGCGCGCGCAGTGCGCCGGGTCGGCGCCCGCCAGGACAAGCTCGCGGGCCAGGGAAAAAGTGTTTTCATTGGTCCCCTGAAACATGAACGAGCCGGTGTCGGTCATCAATGCGGTATAGAGGCAGGTAGCGATCTCAGGAGAAAACTTCACGCCTGCCTCGCGAGCCAGGCGAAAAACCATTTCCGCGGTGGCGACTGCGTGTGGATCGATCCAGTTGACATGTGCGAAGGGCCGTCCGCTGACGTGATGGTCGATGCTGATGAGAAAGCGATCTTCGAGCCCCTGCAGGCGGGTGCGGTGAATGCTGTCGCACTCGAGAATAATGGCAGCTTCGTACGATCCGAGCACGCGGCTCGACTGCACCACCTGATCGGCGAACGGAAGCGAGCGGTAGATGCGGGGGACCCCATCATGCAGCACGACGTCGGCATGCTTGCCCATGGCGCGCAAAACCTGGCAGCAGGCAAGAGCCGAGCCGATGGCATCGCCGTCGGGACGGGCATGCGAGGTCAGCACGAAGCGTTCGCGCTGGCCGATTTGCCGGAGCACGTCTTCGAGCATGTCGCTAGGCCTTCTCTCCACTGGCGTCCTTGTTAGTCTTGCTGCGTTTCTTGGCCCGCGCTAACAACTCTTCGACCCGAGCTTTCTCGCGTTCGGCGCGGTCAAGCCGGAAAAATAATTCCGGCGCGCGCCGCAGACGCAAGCGGTCGGCGAGCTCATGCCGAATATAAGCTTTGGCGGCGTCGAGGCCGGTCAGGCTGCGCTCCGCCTCGTCGTCGTCGCCCTCCACATCCACCAAAACCTGCGCCGAACGGCCGTCGTCGGCGACGCGCACGCCGGTCACGCTGACCAGGCCGATGCGTGGGTCGCCCAGTTCGCCTTCGACCAGCGTTTCGATCTCTTCGCGCAACGCCTCGCCCAATCGTCCGCGATGATATTTGACCCCGCGCTTCTCCACGGCATCACTCCGAAGTAAAACGCAAGAGAATATCAGAAAATGTGCCGCAAGTGTTGGCCCGAAAGCGCCATTGTCACGCCAATTAGCGCCATGCGGTTAAGTACGGAGGTAACAAGACGTTAGGGGGGTCGACTGAAGGAAGCGGATAACCGTCGGCGGGGAATCACTCGGGCCGACCTTTGTCTTGACGCCGCCGGGCTTGCACTCGATTCCGCCGAGCTGCGCTCTAGCGGGACGGGCGAGGCGCCCGTCGCCACACGGACATGGGCGCTCTAGAGGAACTCCACGAATGAATCGGCCACATCGGCGCCGTGATTATTCGCGATACGCGTCGCGGCACGTTCGACCTTCTTCATCTGGCCGTCGAGATAATCGCGCGAATTGGAGATGGCGACCACGCCGATGGTGGCGCGATTCCAGAGTTCCGCAGCGTCGAGTTCGGCGACCGAGACGTTGAAGCTGGTGCGCAGCCGGTCTTTCAGGCTGCGGACAACCTGGCGTCTGTCTTTGATCGACTGCGCCGCTTCAATGTGGACTTCGAGAGTGAGGAAGGCGATCAAAGAGGTTTCCAGTGTCCAGTCCCAGGGGTTCCAGTCACCAAGGAATACGCTGGAAACTGGAAACCAGAAACTGGAAACTGTTTTACGCGATCACTTCCGCGGCAATGCGCTCCGTGACGAAGGCCTCGATCACGTCGCCGACCTTCACGTCGCCGTAGTTGGAGATGGAGATGCCGCATTCCATTCCGTTCGTCACTTCCTTGGCATCGTCTTTGAAGCGGCGCAGCGATTGAATTTTGCCCTTGAACACGACAACGTTGTCGCGCAGCAGGCGGACTTCGGAATCGCGCTTGATCAAGCCATCGCTCACGCGGCAGCCTGCGACCGTTCCAACTTTTGGAATGCGGAACGTCTCGAGCACTTCGGCGCGCCCCTGGTAGGTTTCTTTGATGGTCGGCTCGAGCAGTCCGCTCATGGCGCGCTTGATCTCATCCTGCAATTCGTAAATGATCGAGTGCAGGCGGATGTCGACTTCTTCCTGTTCAGCCAGTTCCTGCGCCTTGCGTTCGGGGCGCACGTTGAAGCCGATGATGATGGCATTGGAAGCCGACGCGAGCAGCACATCGGTTTCGGTGATCGCGCCGACGCCGGAGCGCAGCAGCTTCAAACGAACTTTGTCGTTCGAGAGCTTCGCCAGCAGGTCGCTGAGCACTTCCACCGAACCGCCCACGTCGCCCTTGAGGATGATGTTGAGTTCCTTGGTGCCGGCGGTCTTGATCTGCTCGGCCAGGCCCTCGAGCGAAACGCGGGAACTCTTGGCCAGCGCGGCTTCGCGGGCTTTCTGCTCGCGGTATTCGGAGATGCCGCGGGCCTTGTCGCGATCGGCAACCACGACGAACTGATCTCCCGCCTGCGGCAACCCTTCCATGCCGAGAATTTCGACGGGAGTGGACGGTGGAGCGGATTGCAGCGCGGCACCGCGGTCGTCGAACATGGCGCGCACTTTGCCATAAACGTTGCCGACTACGAAGTTGTCGCCGGCATTTAGCGTACCGTTTTGTACGAGCACAGTCGCTACAGGGCCGCGACCGCGATCGAGTTTGGCTTCGAGCACCACGCCGGAAGCGGAGCGATCAGGGGTCGCCTTCAGTTCCGCCAGATCGGCGACCAGGCAGACCATTTCGAGCAGCAGATTCAGATTCGTTTTCTTTTTCGCCGAAACGTCGACGAAGACAGTTTTGCCGCCCCAGTCTTCCGGCATCAGGCCGCGGTCGGCGAGTTGCTTCTTCACGCGATCGGGCATGGCTTCAGGCTTGTCGATCTTGTTCACGGCGACAATGATCGGAACTTCGGCGGCGTGGGCGTGATCGATAGCTTCGAGCGTCTGCGGCATCACGCCGTCGTCGGCAGCCACCACGAGCACGACGATGTCGGTTGCCTTGGCGCCGCGGGAACGCATGCGGGTGAAAGCCTCGTGACCGGGCGTATCGAGGAATACAATCTCGCGGCCGAATGCCGGCGATTCTTTATCGGTGATGCGAACCTTGTACGCACCAATGTGCTGCGTGATGCCTCCGGCTTCGCCTCCGGCAACGTTGGTCAGACGAATGGCGTCGAGCAACGTTGTTTTGCCATGGTCGACATGGCCCATGATGGTGACCACGGGCGGACGGGGCGTGACCTCAACGGCGGTTTCTTCACCACCCGCAGCTGCCGCATCAACATCTTTTGCAGCTTGTTCCTCGAACGTGATTACGTTGGTCTCGGCGCCAAAGAAACGCGCCATCTCGCTGGCCAGTTCGGCATCAAGCGTCTGGTTGACCGTGGCGAACACGCCGCGCCCGAGCAGCCGCGAGATCACATCCTTCACACGAATATCGAGCTTCTCCGCCAGATCCTTGACGCTGATGCCTTCGGTAATTGTGATGTTGCGCGTGATCGGCATCGGCTCGTTCGACACCACCATGCGCGGCGGCGGAACGTAGCCCTTCATGGGGCCTTCTTTCACGCCACGCGGCACGTAGCGCTGGCCGGGACGGCGCGCGGGCGCTCCCGGACGGCTGCCGGGACGGACCGGTCCTGGCGGAGGAAGTCCCGGACCAACGCCGAGAGGCCGGGACCCTGTCGGAGCGGTGCGCGTGGGATGCATGGGACGGCGCTCGCCGGGACGCAGCGGAGGACGCGGCCCTCCCATTCCCGGCGCTTGCGGACGTGGGCGCTGAAAAATCGGCTGGCCGGGCACGGGACGCCCCGGAGCAGGACGCGCGATTCCGGCCGACGGAGCGCCGACTTGCGCGACTGGCGCTGCCGGCCTGGGCGGCGGTGCTTTGTAGACCGGGCGCGGGCCGGTCTGCGGCACAATCATTCGAGGCGCAGGAGGTTGCGGTGCGGGCGGAACTGCGGAAACAACCGGGCGCGGGCTAACTGCGGGAGTCTGCAGCGTGGCAGAGGCGGTTACGGATGGCGCAGCCGGAGCCGGAGGCGCAATTATTGCCGGAGGAGCGATCACGGGACGCGGCGGCGCCGCGGCAGGGGGGACAACGGAGGCGGCCGGTGCGGCAGGCTTTTCCGTAACTGGAGGCGCTGTAACTACGGGCCGCGAAGGCGCAGCAGCTTGCGGTGCGACAGGAGGTGCGATCGGAGCAACGGGAGGAGTCGCCGGTCTGGCCGCAGGCGGCGCCACAACCGGCTTGGCAACCACGCTCGGCGGCGCTGCCGGGCGCGGCGGAGGCGCAACCGCTTCCTTCTGCTGGGTGATGGCTTTCAGCACGTCTCCGGGACGGGAGATGTGCGACAGATCAATCTTGGTCTTGATTTCCTCTTCGCCGCGCAGCGGGCGCGCGGCCTTGGCAGCCGAAGCAGGCGCTTCCGACGTGCCGCGGAGATGGAGACGCACTTTCTCCGCTTCATGGTCTTCGAGAGAACTGGAATGGGTCTTCTTCTCCGTCACTCCGACGAGCGGTAGCACGTCGAGAATGGCTTTGCTTTTAACTTCCAGCTCCCTGGCGAGATCGTTGATTCGAACCTTGCTCATCCGGCCTTTCGTTTACTCCGTGTTGTGCTTAAGTCTTCATCGCAGCCTCACGGAGTCAGTTTTTGCACGCGCACGTCATCGAAATCATGTTCGACCGTGTCATGGCTATTCAGTTGTTTCGGGAGCGGAGCCGTGTTCCGGCCCGTGCTCATCAGTCTCCGCCGCGGCGGATATGGCTTCTGCCCCAGGCTCCGAAGGCGCTTCCGGTTCGCCTTCGCCGCCGGCTGCTTCCGCAGCAGCTTCGGGCGCAACACTTTCGGCGACGCCTTCGCCTTCGGCGATCACACCCTCTGCCGCGACTTCGCCCTCGGCAGCGGCTTCGCCAGCTTCCAGGCTGGCGAAATAATTATTCACCGCCAGGCTGATTTTTTCCACCGTTTTGGGGCCGATGCCTTCGATGGCCTCAAGTTGCTCCGGCGTCATATCGGCCAGCGCTTCGACCGTTGTGACGCCGGCGGCGCCAAGCTTCTCAACCAGTCCTTCGCCGAGTCCAGGAACGTTTTCGAGCGGAGTCGTCGCCGGGGGCGCCATGGCCGCCATTTGCAGCTCAACTTCCTGGCGCTTCTCTTCTTCGCTCTTGATGTCGATCTTCCAGCCCAGCAGTTTCGCCGCGAGGCGGACGTTCTGCCCTTTCTTGCCGATGGCAAGAGAAAGCTGGCTGTCGTCGACGACGACTTCGAGATGCTTCTCCCCGCTGTCAACCACGGTGACGCGGCTGACCTTCGCGGGCTGCAGTGCCTTTTCCGCAAACGTGACCGCATCTTCGTGATACTCGATGATGTCAATTTTTTCGCCGCGCAGCTCGCGAATGATCGACTGCACGCGCATACCCTTCATGCCGACGCAGGCGCCGACCGCGTCGACGTCTTTGTCTTTGGACATGACGGCGATCTTGGTACGCTCGCCGGCTTCGCGGGCGATGGCGCGGATCACGACGGTACCGTCGTAGATTTCCGGAACTTCGGTCTGGAACAGATGCTGCACCAGTTCCGGCGCGGCGCGCGAAACCACAACGCCGGGGCCTTTGGAAGCCCGCTCAACGCGAGCGATGACCACACGCAGACGTTCGCCGATGGCAAACGATTCCAGCCGCGACTGCTCTTTGCGGGGCATGCGGCCTTCGGCCTTGCCGATGTCGAAGATCACATCCGGACCTTCGACGCGCTTCACCGTCGCGTTGACGATTTCGCCGACGCGCCCGATGTATTCGTTGTAAACCGTGTCCCGCTCGGCCTCGCGGACCTTCTGGAAAATTACCTGCTTTGCCAGTTGCGCCGCGATGCGTCCAAGAATGCCTTCGGTCGCGCGCGGAATCTGCAACTCGCCGCCGACTTCGAGCGCGGGATCAACCTTGCGCGCATCTTCCAGCGTAACCTGCAGGTTCGGGTCTTCGACCTGCTCCGGGTTCTCCACCACGGTCTTGACCGCGAAGGCATTGATCTTGCCGGTTTCCTTGTCGAGCTTGGCCCGGAGATTTTCCTGCGACTTGTAGTACTTGCGGGTGGCCATAACAATGGCGTCTTCCACCGCGCTGACTACAATCTGCGGATCAATCCCTTTTTCCCGGCTCACGCCTTCGATGATGTTGTAGAGCTCGCTAGCCATAAAAATCAGTTCTCAGTACTCGGTACGCAGTACTCAGTTTTCGCAGACCTCAACCCCGCCGTGCCAACTGGGTACTGAGTACTGGGTACTAGATCTCTGGTACCAGATTCGCCTTCTCCACGTTGGCGAATTCAATTTCTACTTTCTGTCCCGCCGCCGCGCCCATTTTCTTGCGCGACTTGTGGCTGGCCACGCTCAGGTCCAGCGTCAAACGACCGCTCTCGAAACTTTCGAGCCGCCCTTCAAAGTGCCGGTTGCCGTTCACCGGCTGGCGCGTCGTCAACTTCACCCGGCTTCCGGCGAAGCGGCTGAAATCCGCCGCCTTGATCAACTTCCGATCCAGGCCCGGGGACGAAACCTCCAGCGTGTACGATCCCGGCATCACATCTTCGACGTCGAGAATCGTGCCAAACTCGCGGCTGAAGTTGGCGCAGTCTTCGTGCGTCACTCCGTGCGCCGCGCCCTGATTCGCAGCTGTGCCGGCGTCGGCCGCGGCGGCGGGCTTGTCTACGAAAACCCGCAACATGCGCGCACTGCCTCCGCCGAGGAACTCGACTTCGACCACTTCGAGCCCGCTGGAAGCGGCGACGCGCTCCGCAATTTCCCGCACACGTTCAACGTCAAGCGCCATGAATCCAGTAACTTACAGGCGATGGCAGTCACGACCGAGGGCTCCAACGAAAAAGTGGGCTTGCGCCCACTGGTGTGCTTCGCCAAATGCCGGTACACAGCAGTTCTCAGTTACTTAATATACGCCCGCGAGGGGGAAAAAGACAAACCGGGTGGGGACCATAGCTCTGAATCCGCAGGATGGTCTTAACTGGCCGGAGGATTGGTCTTTGTGGAGCAAGCCAGGACAGCATTCAGATTCGCCTCTAACTCCTCGACCGGAGCAAGTCCTGCTATACGAAGGCTGAAGTTAGCTTTCGGACGGTAGAGAATCGCCCATCGGCCTGAACGGTCCATGGTTATCGATTTCCGTCTTGACGTGTGTGTCAAAATGCCGTACATTCGCAGTTGAGGTGGTTATGGCAACCGGGACGGCAGTCCGACGAAATCAGCGTTTGGATGCCCGCGTCACTCGCGAAGAGAAAGAGATCATCGAGACGGCGGCGAGTTTGCGCGGCACCTCTGCTTCGGATTTTGTCAGGATGGTCACAAAAGAGGCTGCCCTGAACACGATACGCGAGCACGAAATACTGACCCTCACCGACAAATCAAAGCGAGTTTTCGTGGAAGCGCTCCTCCATCCACCCAGGCCGAATGACAAAGCTGTCGCGGCCGCGCGCCGCCTCAAAGAGGAGATTGCGTAATTGCCGTCTCCAGCCAACCTCAAAACGCCAAAGTTCAGATTCGAGCCGCTCGACAGGAAAAAACATAATCGAGCGGCTTTTTCGTGTGAGCATGAGCGTCTCAACACCTATTTAAAAGAACAAGCGAATCAGGAAATCAAGAAGCGCGTAACTGCAGTCTACGTGCTTACTCCTGGCGACGGAACGATCGCGGGCTATTACACGCTATCGCAATATTCCATTGATGCCGGCGAACTGCCTCCCGAGACAATTCGAAAGCTGGGCATCCCCAAATACCCCAAACTGCCCGCAACCCTGCTCGGACGATTGGCGCGGAGCTGCGAATTCAAAGGGGCAGGTGTTGGCGAACTTCTGCTGATGGGAGCCCTGAAAAGAGCACTCGACCACAGCAAGAATATCGCCTCACTGGCTATGGTCGTCGACGCAAAAGACGAAAGGGCGAGGGCATTCTATCGGGCTTATGGGTTCATTGATTTGGCAGACCACGATCTGGCAGACCACGGTCTGGCAAATCATCCAGCTCGACTTTTCCTCCCCATGCGGACTATCGAACAACTGTTCCTTGATGTTGCGACAAAGGACTCAGGCGCATCGGCGCCGTAGCGCTCGGCGTAGTGGCCTTTCGCCGGTTCTCGCATCACGATTTGCCTGATCTTCCTCGCCTCTCTACAATGAAAGTTTCACCCACATCGTCGGCGATTGCCGAGAAACTTATGATTCATTTTCCCGTTCCCGAGGCTCTTACTTTTGATGACGTTCTTCTGCTGCCGGCGCGATCGGACGTTGTCCCGGCGCAGGCCAGCACGCAGACGCAGCTCACGCGCAACATCAGCCTGAACATTCCGATTGTGAGCGCCGCCATGGACACCGTCACCGAATCGCACATGGCGATTGCGCTGGCGCAGCAGGGCGGGCTCGGGATCGTTCATCGCAATCTGACCATCGAGCAGCAGGCGAACGAAGTTGACAAGGTCAAGCGCTCGGAAAGCGGGATGATCGTCGACCCGGTGACCATGCATGCCACCGACAAAGTCTCGGACGCGCTCGAAGTCATGCGCAAATATAAAATTTCGGGCGTTCCGATCACCGAGCATGGCAAGCTGGTCGGTATTTTGACCAATCGTGACCTGCGCTTCGAGACACGCTTCGACATTCCCATCGACAAGGTGATGACCAAGAAAAATCTCATCACCGTGCCCGTCGGCACAACGCTCGAGGAGGCAGAAAAAATTCTTCACCAGCATCGCGTGGAAAAATTGCTGGTCGTCGACGACAAGTACAACCTGAAGGGCCTGATCACGGTTAAAGATATCCAGAAGAAACTGAAGTATCCCAACGCAGCCAAAGATTCGCAGGGCCGCTTGCGCGTGGGCGCGGCGATTGGCGCGACCGGAGATTTCCTGGAGCGCGCACAGGAGCTGGCCGAAGCAAAAGTAGATATTCTCGCCATCGACAGCGCACACGGACACTCGTCGAAGGTGCTCGATGCGGTGAAGCTGGTGAAGTCGAAACTGCCGCACGTCGACTTGCTGGCCGGAAACGTGGCCACCTTCGACGGTGCCTGCGAGCTTTCCCGCGCGGGAGCCGACGGAATCAAAGTCGGCATCGGTCCGGGTTCGATCTGCACCACGCGAGTCGTGACCGGCGCGGGCGTGCCGCAGATCACGGCGATTGCCGAGGCTTATCGCGCAACCAAAGATTCCGGCGTGCCCATTATCGCCGACGGCGGCATCAAGTATTCCGGCGACATCACCAAGGCGCTGGCTGCGGGCGCGAGCGCTGTGATGGTCGGATCGCTGTTCGCCGGCACCGACGAGAGTCCCGGCGAACTGATTCTTTACCAAGGACGTTCGTTCAAGTCGTATCGCGGCATGGGGTCGCTGGGCGCAATGGCCCAGGGATCGAGCGAACGCTACTTTCAGAACACCGAGTCTGATTCCTCGGCAGCCTCATCTGCTTCCGACGGCGAATCGAACCGCCTCGACAAGCTGGTCCCCGAAGGAATTGAGGGGCGCGTTCCCTACCGCGGGTCGGTCTCGATGATCGTCTATCAGATGGTCGGCGGGTTGAAATCCGGCATGGGCTATTGCGGTTGCGCGACGATTGCCGAGTTGCTGCAGAAGACGCGCTTCGTGCGCATCAGCGGCGCCGGCCTGCGCGAGAGCCACGTACACGACGTCATGATCACGCGCGAGGCGCCGAATTATGCGATCGAATAGGACGGCTGGCGCGAGGCGCTGCGCCGCTTGAGTTCCGACCGCCACCAAGTTCTGAAGGCGTGGATCGCCTTAGTTCTCTGGCTGATCGTCATCGCCATTGAGTCAACCGCGTATCTCTCCGCGCACAACACCAGCCGCATTCTTTATCCTGTGCTGCACTTCTTGTTCGGGGTCGATTGGGAGCGGTTCGAGGTGTGGCATTTCTACATTCGCAAGGGCGGCCACGTTTTTGGCTACGGCTTGTTGAGCATTCTGTTATTTCGCGCGTGGCGCGAAACTCTGCCCGTCATCAGCGGCGCGCGGTGGACCTGGCGCTGGGCGAACATCGCGGTGTTGGGTACGGCCCTGGTTGCCAGCCTCGATGAATGGCACCAGAGTTATATTCCTTCTCGCACCGGAACGGTTCGTGATGTGATCCTGGACACCTGCGCCGGGATTGGGGCGCAGATTCTCCTGTTTCTGTTTCGCACCCGGTTCTAGATTCGCGTCAGATACTTGATTCGGGAGCATGCCACATCGTCGTCGAGAGGAGCATTATTGCCGATACCAGCGCCAACGCAGCTGAGAAATAGAACGGGACACCCGCACCATAGCATTTCCACAATTCCCCGGTAACCAAACTCGCGGCCAGCGTGGCCACGCTGGCCGCGAAAAAGTAAACTCCCAGCGCCCGGCCCCGCACCTCGTGCCCCACACTTTCAACCACCAGCGCTTTCAGCACCGGTTGCGTGAGCGCGTAGTAGAAGCCATAGACGGCCATCGCGATCCAGATTGCGAGCCTTGAAGGCGCGCGTCCAAAAATAAAATAGACTCCGGCGAAGATCAGGTATCCCGCGGCAGCAATCCATCGCCGTGAAAGGCCACGTCGCGAAAAGTGATCGCTGAGCCATCCTGCAGGCCATGATCCGACCGTGTACGTGACATTGAAAACCAGCCCGAGCAACGGCGCCAGAGAGACCCTCATGCCGATGCTCTGCGCCCGCATCACCAGAAACATGTCGCTCGAGTTTCCCAGCGAGAACAGCGTGACGGCGACAAGTACAAGATAGAAAGAACTCGGCAACGCGATTGGTTTCAGGGCTAACGGCGTATTGTCATCCTTCGCGCCGCGAGCTGAGATCGCGGGTTCGCGGCGTGTTTCCCGAACGCCAAACCATGCCACGAGTACAGCCAGCGCTCCGGGGACCGCGGCAGCCCAAAAGACGCTGCGCAGTCCAAAATGAACGAGCAGAACGAGGGCAGCCAGTGGGCCGGCGATGGCTCCTGCCGAATCCATCGACTGGATGAGCCCATAGGCCGAGCCGAGACGTTCCTTCGGCACCGATTCGGCAACCATGACGTCGCGGGGTGCTCCGCGCACGCCTTTGGCGAGCCGGTCGCTAAAGCGAATCAGCAGAATCTGCCACCACGCCGTAACCACCGCCAGCAGAGGCTTCACGGCGTTGGCGAAGAAATATCCCGCCACGACGAGCGGTTTGCGGCGCTCGATGCGATCGGTGAAGTATCCGGAAAAAAGTTTCGCGAACGAAGCGACGCTCTCGGCGACGCCCTCGATCAGTCCCAACTGGGCTGGTCCCGCGCCCAATGAGACCAGGAACGCGGGGAGCACCCAATACGCCATTTCCGTGGCTGTGTCGTTGAAAAACGACGTCAGGCCGAAGGCGTAGATGTTGCGGGCAGCCGAGGGCTCGGGCTGGGTGGACGATGCAGGCATAGTGGGTTTTGTATCACGACAGGACAGAAGACTCTGAGAAAACGGAAAAGAACTGTTAAGGAAGATCCGAATCGAAAGCAGATAATCGGGAACTGATTTCAGTCGAAGGGCATGTACTTGGTGATTTCCCATACGCCGCCGCCCTTGTTCTCAGCGGTGACGGAGAAAAAGTCCTGATAGGTTCCGGGCTGTCCGGCTTGGTTGCTGCGCCGGCCGCGATACTTGAGGATAACCAGCGGCGGATCGTCTTCCCAGTCGACCAGTTCCCACGAGAGCAGCGGGTGTTCGGCCTCGGATTTGCAGATGAAATGAGCGTACTTCTTGTGGTAGTCGTGCTCCCACTTGTTGAGCAATTCATCGCAATGGCCTTCGCGAATCTCGCTCAGAAACTTGTTCGCGGCGTGTTCCGTTGACCGGTCGCGCAACGGATTCATCTTGATGCTCACGGGAAGCCCCGTCAGCGGATCATGATCTTCCGAGCGCGCGAGCACGGGCGGCTGACCGCTCAGCCACCACAGGTAGCCGACAAAGACCAGCACCAGCAGGGCACCGGTGCCTACCGCGATGCCGATCTGAGTCTTGGTAAAGGCCATTCATGAAAGTTTATGGAGATGGCAATACCAGGGACAAGATTACCAGCGGGAGACGCAAGAGGACATGTACAAGTGGGGAAGCCGGCTGACCCGCTATAAAAGAAAGGCGCGGCAGAATGCCGCGCCTATCTTTATCCGAAAATACTTGACATCATCGTGACATCCGAAAACCGAAGCTAAGCGACCTATTCTTTCTTATCGCCCTCTGCAGCAGGTGCGGACTCTTTTTCAATCTGCGCCTGCGCCTCGGCCTCTTCCATCGCTTTCTTGGCTTCGGCAGCTTTTTTGGCGCGGGCCTCGGCGCGCTTCTCGCGTTTTTCGTCGAGAACCTTTTCGCTGCCGAGCAGTTCGAGGAATGCCTTATCGGCGCCGTCGCCTTTATTCCATCCCGTGCGGATGACCCGTGTGTAGCCGCCGTTGCGGTCGCCAAAGCGTGGGCCTACCGTATCGAATAGCTTGACTAGCGCTTCGTCGGTCATCAGATACGACGCGGCCAGCCGCCGCGCGGCCAAGTCGCCGCGCTTGCCCAGCGTGATCATCTTTTCGACCAGCGGCCGTGCGGCCTTGGCCTTGGGAACGGTGGTCTCGACGCGCTCTTCCACGATCACCGAAGTGACCAGGTTGCGCAGCAGCGAGCGCCGATGCGATGTGTTCCGTCCGAGTTTATAGCCAGCAACTTTGTGACGCATGGGAAACCTCAGTGGTCAGTGGCCAGTGGTCGGTGGCCAGTGCATCAATGTCTTAACGAATACTGAGAGTCAGTGGCTAGGTGGTTGTTTTTACTGACCACTGACCACTAGCCACTGACCACTGCATTTCTACAGCTGGTCGTCCGGTCCGTACGCGGACGCGGGCAACGGCACGTTCGAGGTCGGTCCGGGCACGGCGTTGCCGTGCTCGTCGATCTTCATGCCAAGACTCAATCCCATCGAGGAAAGAATCTCTTTGATCTCGTTCAGCGACTTGCGGCCGAAATTTTTCGTCTTGAGCATCTCGGCTTCGGTCTTCTGCACGAGCTCGCCGATGGTCTGAATGTTCGCGTTCTTCAGGCAGTTGTAACTGCGCACGGAAAGCTCGAGTTCCTCTACCGAACGGTTGAGGTTCTCGTTGTGAATCTCGGGCTTGCGGTCGTCCGACGACGACGTGCCGGTTTCGATCTCTTCTTCGAAGTTGATGAAGATGTTCATGTGGTCCTTCAGCAGCTTCGCCGCCAGGCCGAGCGAGTCGGTGGGCGTGATCGAGCCGTTGGTCCAGACTTCGAGCGTGAGTTTGTCGTAGTCGGTGATCTGTCCGAGACGCGCGGCTTCGACCGTGTAGTTGCACTTGCGCACCGGCGAGTGAACCGAGTCGATCGGAATGAATCCGATACCGAGATCTTCGTCGAAGTTCTTGTCGGCGGAGACGTAGCCGCGGCCGCGCTTCAGCCGCATTTCCATGTCGAGCTTGCCGCCTTCGCTGACGGTCGCGATGTAGACGTCTTTGTCGAGCACTTCAACATCGCCGTCGGCTTCGATCATGCCGCTGGTGACTACTCCGGGTTGGTCGGCACGCAGGTAAATCGCTTTCGGCGCATCGCCGGCGAGCTTGAAGGGAATCTGCTTCAGGTTGAGGATGATGTCGGTTGCGTCTTCGACCACGCCGGGGATCGACTGGAATTCGTGCAGCACACCCTCCATCTTCACCGCGGTGACTGCGGCGCCTTCAATCGAGCTGAGCAGCACGCGCCGCAGGGCGTTGCCTACGGTCGTGCCGAATCCGCGCTCGAACGGCTGTGCCCAGAAGATGCCGTATTTGTCGGTAAGGGTGGAGGTGTCAACTGCGAGACGTTTCGGTTTCTGAAAGCCTTTCCAAAGCATGTGTTTCTCCTTCGGCCGTTTGGCTCAGTCCCGACTCGCTGAGTGGTCCAACTCAGGTCAAGGTCAGGAAAGGCTGATCTGGCACGAATATGTACTGGACCGAAAAAACTCTTCGAACGAAACTCAGGAAATCCTTCGCTTCGCTCAGGATGCCGCCAGCGAGGCTCAGACGCCCCGCTGAACAGCGTCACTTGCTGTACAACTCGACGATCAACTGCTCGTTCACCGGCAGCTGAATATCTTCGCGCTTGGGCAGATTCAGCACTCGCGCTTTGTAATTGTCGCGATCGACTTCCAGCCAGCTCGGCAGCGTGCCGTGGCTGGCGAATTCCTTTGCCAGTTCGAGCACAGTGAGTTTCTTGCTGTTTTCGCGGATCGAGATTTCTTCGCCTGCGCTCACTTCATACGAAGGAATGTTGACCTTGCGATTGTCGACTGCAACGTGTCCGTGGCGCACCAATTGCCGCGCCTGGCGCCGCGATTGCGCGAATCCCAGGCGGAATACTACGTTGTCGAGTCGGCGTTCGAGCTGCTGCAGCAGCTTCTCGCCGGTTACGCCGCGCGACCGCGCAGCCTTCTCGAAGTAGTTGCGGAACTGGCCCTCTTGCGTGAAGTAGATGCGTTTCGCTTTCTGCTTCTCGCGCAGTTGCAGACCGTAGCCTACCACTTTGGCTTTACGATCTTTCCCGTGTTGTCCGGGGGCGAAGTTGCGTTTCTCGATGGGACACTTATCGCTGAAGCACTTTGCGCCTTTGAGGAACAATTTCATGCCCTCACGGCGGCATAGACGGCAGACTGCATCGGTATAGCGTGCCAAGTTTCTTCTCCTTATAGATGACCGGTTTACAGGTTTGGCTTCACCCTTCGTCCCGGACGAAAATCAGTGATCAGTGGCTACTGATCCAGCCGCCAGCAACCACGTTCTTTTTGACTTCACTGGCCACTGGTCACTGACCCACTGGCCACTCTCTTACACCCTGCGGCGCTTTGGCGGACGGCAACCGTTGTGCGGAATCGGCGTAGCGTCGCGAATGGAGCGCACTTCGATTCCTGCGGCGGCCAGCGCGCGCACGGCCGACTCGCGGCCGGAACCAGGGCCGCTGACCCGCACATCGACGCTGCGCACACCGTGATCGCGCGCCATGTTGGCCGCATTCGACGCCGCCTGCTGCGCGGCGAAGGGCGTGCCCTTGCGCGATCCGCGGAAGCCGAGCGATCCGGAACTCTTCCACGACAGAACGTTGCCGTTCATGTCGGTGATGGTCACGATCGTGTTGTTGAAAGAGGCCTGCACGTACGCCAGTCCATGGGGAACGTGCTTGCGCTCCTTCTTCTTGAAGGTCTTCTTCTTGCCTTTTTTGTCCGGTGCAGCCGGTGTGCCGGCCGCTGCTGCTGCTGGTTTTGCCATAAAGTCAGTGTCCAGTGGTCAGTGGCCGGTGATCAGTGACTAGTCTGTGGTTTTACTGGCCACTGACCACCAGCCACTGACAACTGCTTTTATGTCTTCGCCGTCGCCTTCTTCTTCTGCGCGACCGTTCCCTTGCGCGGACCCTTGCGGGTGCGGGCATTCGTGTGTGTGCGCTGCCCGCGAACCGGCAGGTTGCGGCGGTGACGGAATCCGCGATAGGAGCCGATTTCGATGAGACGCTTGATGTTCATCGAAACTTCCTTGCGCAGATCGCCCTCCACCAGGCCCTGGGCCTCGATGACCGTACGAATACGGTTGACCTCTTCTTCGCTGAGGTCCTGAACCTTCTTCATCGGATCGACCTTAGCCTCGTCGAGGATGCTGCCGGCGCGCGGATGCCCAATCCCGTAAATGTAAGTCAGCGCGATGTTGATGTGCTTCTGGCGGGGAAGATCCACGCCTGCGATACGTGCCATGTTTCTTTGACCTCAGCGGCTAAAGCCGCATTCCGTTGCGCCCACTGACGGCACGACTGAAGTCGTGCCTTTCCCAAAGCTTCTCAGCCCTGGCGCTGTTTATGTTTCGTGTTAACGCAGATCACCCGCACCACCCCTTTGCGGTGGATGATCTTGCACTTGTCGCAAATCTTCTTTACCGATGCTCTTACCTTCATAAATTTTCCAGCCTTATTCTCGCCAGATCCTTCGCCAAAAAAACGCTCAGGATGACACCAGCCGGCTCACGCCTGCTAAACGGCGTCACTTATAGCGATACACTATCCGTCCGCGATTCAGGTCGTAAGGCGAAAGCTCCACGGCGACCTTGTCTCCCGGCAGGATGCGAATGAAATTCTTGCGCATCTTTCCCGAAACGTGCGCCAGCACCTGGTGCTTGTTTTCCAGTTCCACGCGGAACATGGCGTTGGGCAGGGGTTCCAGCACCACCGCCATCACTTCAATCGCGTCTTCTTTGCTCATTCGCTCCTTGCAATCTTCTTAGCGGGAGATCCCTCGCGCAAAACGCTCGGGATTTCGGCTGCGGGCTCCCGCTTCGCTCACGCCCGCAAGACGCCTCAACTTCAATCGCGTCTTCTTTGCTCATTCGCTCCTTAGCATTGAGCTATGAGCCGTGAGCACTGAGCACTGAGCGAACCCGGCTTGTTCATCGCTCACAGCTCATTGCTCATTGCGTTAATATCACCGGCCCGTCTTTCGTCACCGCCACACAGTGCTCGAAGTGCGCGCTGAAACTTCCATCGGCCGTGACCGCGGTCCACTTGTCCCCGAGCACGCGCGTTTCCGGCTTGCCGTAGTTGACCATGGGCTCGATGGCGATCACCATCCCTTCGCGCAATCTTGCCCCATGCCCGCGAGCGCCGAAATTTGGCACCTGCGGCTCTTCGTGCAAGCGCGTCCCAATGCCGTGTCCCACGAACTCGCGCACCACGCTGAATCCGGCGGCCTCTACATGCTCCTGCACCGCCGCGCCGACATCGCCCACCGAGTTGCCGATCCGCGCCTGCTCGATACCGCGGTAGAGCGATGCCTCGGTGACTTCGAGAAGCTTCTGCAGTTCCGGCTTCAGGCCGCCGCCTACTGGAACCGTGATCGCCGCATCGCCGTAGTAGCCGTCGAGCACTACTCCGCAGTCAATCGAAACGATGTCGCCTTCTTTCAGCACCCGCTTTTCCGACGGGATGCCGTGCACAATCTCTTCGTTCACCGACGTGCACAAAACGCAGGGATAATCGTAGTATCCCTTGAACGCCGGCTTGGCGCCCAGCTCTTTGATCTTCTTCTCGGCGGCGCGCTCCAAATCCATGGTCGTGACGCCGGGTGCCACCAGAGTTCTAACGTAATCGAGAACCTGGCGCACGATGCGCCCGCTATGCCGCATCTTCTCAATCTCTGCCGTCGATTTGCACACAATCGCCATTCTTTCATTTTGCTTAAGCTTGATTCTTAAGCGTGATGATCTTCCAAGATCCGGAAAATCTGCTCGGTGACGTCGTCCATGGGCAAGTCGCCATCCACCGTAATCAATCGGCCCGTACGCTGGTAGTAGTCCGCTACCGGGCGAGTCAGCTCTTGGTATGCCGTGAGCCGGGGCTGAATCACTTCCAACCGGTCGTCATTGCGGGTCACCAGCTTCGTCCCGTGACTCTCGTCGCAAATTTCGTCTACGCGGGGTGGCTGGAGGTGAACGTTATAGATCCGTCCACAGGTGGGACAAGAACGGCGTCCAGTAATCCGAAGCAACAATTGATTATAGTCCACGTCCAGGCGGATCACAATCGGCCAAGCCCTGGTCGGCCGCGAGTTGTCAAAGAGCTCATGCTCGAGCAACGCATCGAGCCACCCAGCCTGCGCTGGAGTCCGGGGAAATCCGTCCAGAATGTAGCCGCGCTTGCAATCCGGCTGCACCAGCCGTTCCCGAACCATGGTGCAAACCAGATCGTCGGAGACCAACTCTCCCCGCGCCATCACCGCCTTGGCTACCTGACCGAGTTCAGTTCCGCGGGCTACGTTCTGCCGCAGCAGGTCTCCGGTCGACACCTGGGGAATTGCATAGCGCCCCATGATGCGCTTTGCCTGGGTACCTTTTCCTGCTCCCGGTGGTCCGAGCAGCACAACTGGACCCACGTTTCGCGAGGTTTCCTGCGCCATCGGCTTGGCCAAAGCCTCCCGATCCAAATTTCCCCGGCCCCCAGACCGCCGAGGTGCAGCAACCCCACAAAATCTCTAGAGACATCATTCCGTCTCAGCTAGCGGCACCGCGTTCGCAAGGTCAACGAGCCGCCGGCGGTAACGCGAATGCAGCTACCACGCCCGCCGACCGCGAATGCGTCCGCTGCGCGGTGTAAATCCGTCGTAGTGGCGCATGATCAGCTGCGCCTCGATCTGCGTCACCGTATCCATCGCCACCCCAACCACAATCAGCAGCGACGTACCGCCAAAATAAAAGTTCACGCCTAACCCGTTCGTAATCGCAGTGGGCAGGTTCTCGAAGAATCTTCCGATTGGTCCGTAAAGATGGTTGAGGTGAATACCGACCATCAGCCACTCGGGAATAAACGAAATGATGATCAGGTAAAGCGCCCCCACGAGCGTGATGCGCGTCAGCACTTCGTTGATGAAGTCGGCGGTACGCTTGCCCGGACGAATGCCGGGGATAAATCCGCCATATTTGCGCATGTTGTCAGCGACTTCGCTGGGGTTGAAAACGATGGAAACGTAAAAGTACGCGAAGAAAACGATGCCGACCGCGTAGAGCACGGTATAAAGCGGTTCGCCCCACCCCAGCCAGCGAATCAAATCGCCGAAATAGCGGCTGTTGCGCAGACCGTAGCCGATGGTTTGCGGCAAGGTCAGAATCGAAGACGCAAAGATCACGGGCATCACGCCCCCGGCGTTGACCCGCAAGGGCAGGTGCGTCGATTGCCCTCCCATCACCTTGCGTCCGACCACACGCTTGGCATACTGCACCGGAATCCGGCGCTCGCTTCGTTCCACGTAGACGATGAACCCCACCACCACAACCATGAACACGGTCAGGCCAATCATGATGGGAAACGTCATGGGGCCCCAGGCCGCGTTCTTGGCCTTGTCGATCAGATCCACCACGCCCCGCGGCAATCCCACGACAATGCCGGCAAAGATCAGCAGCGACATGCCGTTGCCCACGCCGCGGTCCGTAATCTGCTCGCCCAGCCACATAATGAACGCGCTGCCCGTGGTCAGCGTGAGCATGGTCATGAGCCGGAATCCCCAGCCTGGATTGATGACGAAGTCGCCCGACTTCTCCAGGCCCACGGCGATGCCGAACGACTGCACCGCGCTGAGGATGACCGTGATGTAGCGCGTCCATTGTGTAATCTTTTTGCGCCCGAGTTCGCCTTCTTTCTGCAGCTTGGCCAGCGGCTCATACACCACCGTCAGCAACTGCAGAATGATCGATGCCGTGATGTACGGCATGATGCCCAGGGCAAAGATGGTCAGCCGGCGAAGCTGCCCTCCGGAAAACAAGTCCACAAATCCCAGGAACGACCCCCGGTTCTGATCGAAAAAATGTTCCAGTTGCTGCCACTTCACACCGGGAGTGGGCAGGTGCCCGCCCAACCGGTAGACGAACAGCATGGCCAGCGTAAACACAATGCGTTTGCGCAGGTCGGGAATCCGGAAGATATTCGCCAGCTTTTCAAACATTACTGCCCCGCCTTCACTGATAAGACCTCAAACTTGCCGCCCGCCTTGGTGATTTTCTCCTGCGCCGACTTCGAGAACTTGTGCGCACTGACGGTGAGCGCCATGGTCAACTCTCCGTCTCCGAGGACCTTCACCGGAAGCTTGCCTTTGATCGCTCCGGCTTTACGCAGCACATCGGGCGTAATCGTCGTCTCGCCCAGCGCCGCCAGCCGTTCCAGGCTGACAATGCTGAACTCCTTGCGGAAAATGTTGGTGAAGCCGCGCTTCGGCATGCGGCGGTGCAGCGGCATCTGGCCGCCTTCAAAGCCGCGGATCATGCGCGATCCACTGCGCGAGCGCTGCCCTTTGTGTCCGCGGGTGGAAGTTTTGCCCATGCCCGAGCCCATACCGCGGCCTACACGCTTGCGCTTTTCGGTCGCCTTCTTCGGTGCGTGAATGTTCGATAGATTCATAAATAAACCCTGCTACACGAACTCGACCAGATGCGGCACCTTGGCCACCATGCCGCGGATCGCCTGCGTGTCCGGACGCTCAATCACCTGGTTCAAACGCGTGAATCCCAATCCTTTGATCACCAGCTTTTGCTTGGCAGGAGCGCAAATCGCGGAACGCACCCACTTCAACTGAATCTTTCCCCTGCCCGAATCTGTCTTCTTCGCCGTCATTATCAACCTCAGTGGCCAGTGACCAGTGATCAGTGACCAGGAATCTCGGACCTTTGTCGCAGTTACTGACCACTGGCCACCAGCCAATAGTCACTAGTTTTTACAACTCTTGCATCGACTTGCCGCGCAGCGTCGCCACACTCTCCCGGTTCTTCAACTGTTTCAGGGCATCGAACGTGGCCTTGATCACGTTGTGCGGATTGGTCGTGCCGATAGACTTGGTCAGCACGTTCTGCACGCCCGCCGAAGTCATTACCGCGCGCACCGCGCCGCCCGCAATCACGCCCGTGCCTTCCGGAGCCGGCTTCAGCAGAACTTTGCCGGAGCCGTAGCGCCCCAGCACCAGATGCGGAATGCTGGTCTGGGTCAGGTTGACCTTCACCAGATTCTTCTTCGCCGATTCGATCGCCTTGCGGATAGCCTGCGGCACTTCTTTGGCTTTGCCCGAACCGTAGCCCACCACAGCCGCCGAGGGATCGCCTACCACGACCAGCGCCGCAAACGAAAGATTCTTGCCGCCCTTGACCACTTTGGTTACGCGATTGATCGCGACCACCTGGTCCTTCAGCTGAAACGAACCTGCATCGAGTTTCTTGAGTACTGTTGGCATTCTTTAAACCCAGCCTTTGGCGATTAGCTCTTGGCTCTTAGGCTTTTCGGATTTTGGTTTGGCTAATCGCCAAGAGCCAAAAGCCAAGAGCGCGCTCAGAACTGCAATCCCGCTTCCCGCGCGGCGTCAGCCAGAGCCTTCACCCGCCCGTGATAAAGATATCCGCCGCGATCGAACACGACTTTGGTGACGCCCTTGGCTTTGGCCCGCTCGGCGATAATCTTGCCGACGGTCTTCGCCGAGGCTACGTTTCCACCTGTGCTGCGGTTTTCCTTCTTGCCCTCCGCGCTGCTGGCGGAAACCAGCGTCTTGCCGTGCAGATCGTCGATGACCTGGACGTAAATGTGATTCAGCGAGCGGTACACATTCAGCCGTGGACGCTCTGCCGTGCCCCGCAACTTTTTCCGGATGCGGGTATGAACGTATCCGCGCTTCTCGTTTTTTCCAATTTTCGTCAGCATGAACTCTGTCCTTGGTCGTTGGCCGTTGGCCAAAGACTCCCGACACCGCCATATCCCTCAACTCGTACATCGCTGATTGAGCGCATTCGACTTCGCGAACGACGAACGACCAGCGGCTAATGACGGCTACTTCGCTCCCGTCTTTCCAACCTTCTTCTTCAGGCGCTCGCCGGCATAGCGGACGCCTTTGTTCTTGTACGGATCGGGCGGACGCAAGGCGCGCATTTCCGCCGCAACCTGTCCGACTTTCTGGCGGTCGATTCCCGTCAGCGTCACTTTGGTCTGCTTCGGATCCACCGCCGCATCGACGCCGGTCGGCAAGGGATACTCGATCGGGTGCGAATAGCCGAGATTGAACACCACCGTCGTCTTGCCCTTCATCTCGGCACGGTACCCGATGCCGACGATTTCCAGGTCGCGCGTCCAGCCCTTAGTGACGCCCTCGACGGCGTTGTTGACCAGCGCGCGCGCCAGCCCGTGCACCGCCGACTGCGAATCATTCTCGCGGATGGCGACAATGTGGCCGTCCTTCTGCTCGACCTTGATGCCGGCCGGCAAGGCCGTATCCAGCTTGCCCTTCGGTCCCTGCACCAGAACGGTATTTCCCTGAATGTTGACCGTGACCCCCTTGGGAATCGCGATCGGCTTTTTTCCAATTCGTGACATAAGCGCTTCTAGCTTCTAGCTCCTAGCTTCTAGCTAGGCCGCTTGGTTTAGCAGTCCCGATATCAGCAGGACTGTTTCAGTTCAAACAGAAACCTGTATCGCCGCTCTTAGCTAGTAGCCAGAAGCTAATAGCTAGAAGCTGCCTCTACCAAATCTGGCACAGCAACTCGCCGCCTACGCCTTCCTTGCGGGCCTGGCGGCCGGTCATCACGCCGCGTGGCGTGGTCAGAATGTTGATCCCCATCCCGCCCAGCACTCGCGGAATCTCGGTGCGGCGCACGTAGACGCGGCATCCCGGGCGCGACACACGCTCGGCCTTCGAGATCGCCGCCTCGTTGTTGGAGCCATACTTCAGGTAAATCCGGATGACTTTATGGCCTTCTTCTTCCGTCGGCTTGAAATTGGAGATGTAACCCTCTTCCTTCAAAATACGGGCAATCTCCAGCTTCAGCCGCGAAGCCGGAACATCCACTTTCTGGTGCCGCGCCTGCAGTGCGTTCCGCACTCGCGTCAGCATGTCTGCCACCGGATCGGTCAACCTCATCGTCTGCTTCTCCTTGAGCCGTTCGTTCGCTCGGAATTTCCAACCCCGAGAACCTGCAACGGCTTGTCCTGCTGTCGTTGGTCGTTGGCCATGAGTCGCTAGCCGCTCGCGGGTCGTCTTTGTCAATGACAATGACTAACGGCCAACGAGCAGCGCCTCTACCAGGACGACTTCGAAACTCCTGGAATCTCCCCACGCAGCGCCAGTTGCCGGAAACACAGCCGGCAAATGCCGAACTTGCGCAGAAAAGCGCGTGGCCGTCCGCAAAACTTGCAGCGGTTGTGCTTGCGCGTGGAGAACTTCGGTTTCTTCGCGTCTTCCGGCCGCTGATGCAACCCAACGCCGTCTTTCACTCGTTTTGCTGTCGTCGCCAAACTTAGCTCCTGACTTTGTAGCGCCGGCGTCTCGCCGGCTGTCCAGCGGGCCACTCGCCCGCGTGTTTTATCACGCCCGGAACGGCATGCCCAGATGCTTCAGCAGCGTGCGCGCCTGGTTGTCGTTCGCCGCCGTCGTCACAATGGTCACGTTCATGCCCTTCAGCTTGTCGACCTTCTCGTAAGAAATCTCCGGGAAAATCAACTGGTCGTGCAAGCCGAGCGTGAAGTTGCCGCGCCCATCAAACGACCGGGTGGAAACGCCCTTGAAGTCGCGCACGCGCGGCAGAACGATATTCACCAGCCGGTCGAAAAATTCATACATGCGGTCGCCGCGCAGCGTGACCATCGCGCCGATGGCCTGGCCCTCGCGCACCTTGAACGCCGCAATCGACTTCTTGGCGCGCGTGGTGATCGGCTTCTGCCCGGTGATCTGGGTCAGTTCGTTCACGGCCGGATCGAGCACCTTCGCGTTCTGCGTGGCTTCCCCGACGCCCATGTTCACGACAATCTTGTGCAGGCGCGGAACCGCCATCACATTCTTCAGTTCCAGTTCCTTCAACAAGGCCGCAGCCACTTCCTTTTCAAACTTCGCGCGCAGCCGCGGACGCTCTTTCGCGCTGTGCCGCGCCTGCTCGGGAGCTTTCGACTCCTGCGCGCCTTCTTTTGCGCCCTTCTTTTCTTTATCTTTTGCCATGTTCCAGCTCTCAGCTTTCAGCTCTCAGCTCTCAGCCCGTCCCTTCGCTGCCGATCAGCCAAAGCTGATCGCTGACGGTGGATCGCTGACGGCTACTTATCCAAGGTCGTTCCGCACTTTTTGCACACGCGAACTTTTCGGTCGCCGCGCACTTCGTGCCCGATGCGTACCGGGCCGCAGGTCGCGCAGAGCAATTGCACGTTGGAAATCGCAATCCGGCTCTCCTGCTCGGCGATGCCGCCCTTGATGTTGCGATTCGGATTGGGCCGCACGTGCTTTTTGACCACCATCACGTGCTCCACCAGAATCTTCGCGTCGTTCGGAAACACGCGCAGCACGCGTCCTTCCTTGCCCTTGTCGCGCCCGGTGATCACCTTTACGGTGTCGTTCCGCCGGATGTCTACTCGCTTGTGTCCAACTATTGCCGTTGCCATATCACAATCCCGGGTTTCAAAGTTTCAAAGTTTCAAGGTTTCAAGGTTTCGACGTCTCAAGGTTTCGACCTCTAACCCAAGATTTCCGCGTCTCAAGGCACCTTGAAACCTTGAAGCTCTGAAACCTTGAAACCTGCCCTAAATTACTTCCGGCGCCAAAGACACGATCTTCAGAAACTTCTTCTCTCTCAGCTCGCGCGCCACCGGACCAAACACGCGCGTTCCCACCGGCTCGCCCGCATCGTTGATCAGCACCGCCGCATTCTGATCGAAGCGGATATAGGTTCCGTCCCTCCGCCGATGCTCTTTGCGGGTGCGCACAATCACCGCCTTCACCACTTTGCCCTTCTGCACCTGGCCCTCGGGCGCCGACTCTTTCACCGCCGCCGTGATCACGTCGCCCAGCCCGGCGTTCAGCCCGGTCGAGCCGCCGAGCGGCAGAATCATCTGCAGCTTGCGGGCGCCGGAGTTGTCGGCGACCTCCAGCATCGTTCTCATCATCACAGCCATGGCGTCAATCTCCCCGATCAATCCCTGGTCATTTCCAAGCAGCGCCAGGAACCCAAATTCCTTGTCATTCCCAACAGGCGCGAAGCGCCGGTGAGGAACCTGCTGTCAGCTCGCTGCTTCCACCGCGGCTTCCGGCACCAGCGCGGCCTTGCGGACAATATCTTTCAGCTTCCAGCGCTTCAGTTTCGACAGCGGACGCGTCTCCTCGAGCCGCACCACGTCGCCCACCCGCGCTTCATTCTTCTCGTCGTGCGCGTAGAACTTTTTGTTGCGCGCGATCACGCGCCCGTAGAACGGATGCGATTTTTTGCGCGTGACCTGCACCACAATCGTCTTGTGCATGCGGCTGGAGACCACTTCTCCCACCACTTCCTTGCGGCGGCCCTGCGCCTGTGTCGCTGTCGTTTCCGCCATTATCGTTTCTCCATTATTTCGTCTCGCCCGCGGCCGAGCGCCCGCGCTCGCCAATAATCGTCTTCACCCGCGCAATGTCTTTGCGCAGACCGCGAATCTTCTTCAGGCTCTCGGTCTGCCCCATGTTCAGCTGAAACTTCAGCTTGAACAGCTGGTCAGCCAGATCGCGCTCCTGATGCCGCAACTCTTCTTCGGTTAAATTTCTGACTTTGTCTGCCTTCATAAATAAGCTCTCAGCGTTCAGCTCTCAGATTTTTCGTCGCCGCCTTAACTGATAGCTGACGACTGAAAGCTGATAGCTGGTTTTTAGTGCGCTCCTTCGCGCTTGACCAGCGTGGTGCGCAGCGCCAGTTTGTGCGAGGCCAGCCGCATCGCTTCCGACGCGTCCTGCAGGCTCACGCCTTCCATCTCAAACAGAATCTTTCCCGGATGCACCACCGCGACCCAATGATCGGGCGCTCCCTTGCCCTTGCCCATACGGGTTTCAGCCGGCTTCTTGGTGACCGGCTTATCGGGAAACACGCGGATCCAGATCTTGCCGCCGCGCTTCACGAAACGGGTCATGGCCACGCGGCTGGCCTCAATCTGCCGGTCGGTGATCCAACCCGGCTCGAGCACCTTCAGCCCGAAATCGCCGAACGCCAGCGTCGACCCGCGCCACGCCTTCCCGGTCATGCGCCCGCGCTGCTGCTTGCGATACTTCACTTTCTTTGGCATCAACATAGAAATCAGCTCTTAGCTTCTAGCTCTTAGCTTCTAGCTAAACAAAAACTCTTGTCATTCCGAACCTGCGCGAAGCACGGGTGAGGAACCTGCTTCTTCCCTGGGCTTCAGAATCCGCCCGCCGCCGCCGCCGCTTCGCGCTTTTTCTGCTGCAAAATCTCGCCCTTATATACCCAGCATTTCACGCCGATCACGCCGTACGTGGTGCGCGCTTCGGTGAAACCGTAATCGATGTCGGCGCGCAGCGTGTGCAGCGGCAGACGGCCCTGCAGATACCATTCTGAGCGCGCGATTTCGTTGCCGTTCAGCCGCCCGCTCACCCGGACTTTAATTCCCTTGCAGCCGAAGCGCAGCGCCGAGTCGACGGCCTTGCGCATCGCGCGGCGGAAGCCCACGCGCTTTTCCAGCTGCAGCGCGATCGCCTCCGACACCAGCTGGGCGTCGAGCTCCGGCTTGTGCACTTCCTGGATGTCGACAAAAATGTCTTTACCCGCCGTGCGCTTCTGCAGCTCCGCCTTCAGCTTGTCGATCTCGGCGCCCTTGCGCCCAATAATAATCCCGGGCCGCGCCGTCTTGATGATGATGCGCAGCTTGTTGCCCGGCCGCTCGATTTCGATCGAGCTCACGCCTGCCGACTTGAGCTTGTCCTTCAATTCGGCCTTCAGCTTGACGTCTTCATGCAGCTGCTTGTCGTAATCCCGCTCGGCAAACCAGCGCGATTTCCACGGCTTGGTGTAGCCGAGCCGAAAACCATACGGATGGACTTTTTGTCCCATTGCTTCTCCTAAATCAAACCCTGAAACCGAAACCCTGAAACCGTTGTCATTCCTCATCCGCGCAAAAGCGCGGATGAGGAACCTGCTTTATTTTGCGGCGGCCTTCTTTTTCCCAGACGACTTCTTCACCGCCGGCGCTCGCCGCCTGGCTTTGCCCTGCGCCGGAGCCGCTGCCCGCTCCTCGCCCGCAACGTGCACCACCGCTTCGCCATTCTTCCCGCGCTCGGCCAACACCAGCTCGATATGCGAGATGCGCCGCTGATAGCGGTACGCGCGCCCCTGCGGCGCCGGACGAATCCGCTTCATGCGCGGCCCGTCGTTGGCGATGGCGCTCTTCACATACAGATTGTCGATCTCGACCTCGAGTCCCTTCTCGGTGGAGAGAAAGTTGGCGTTGTCGAGCGCCGACTGCAACAGCTTGCTCACGTGCGCCGCGACCCGCTTCTTGGTGAACAGCAGAGTGTTGCGCGCCTCTTCCACGCGGCGGCCCTTGATCAGGTCCAGCACCAGCCGCGCCTTCTGTGGCGAAACCCGCAGATACTTTAATTCGGCTCGAAATTCCATAGTCGTGATTCCAAATTGCTTTCCGTCGCTCGCAGCTCCTGGCTGACGTTACGCCTTCGGCGCCGGCCCACCCGCCGGAGCCGCCGGAGTGATCGCTCCTGGACCGCCCGGAACTCCAGCCGGCTTTGCCGCGGTTTCCGTCGCCGCCCGCATGGAGTGACCCTTGAACTGGCGCGTGAAACTGAACTCGCCCAGCTTGTGCCCCACCATGTTCTCGGTGACGTAGACCGGAATGAACTTTTTGCCATTGTGCACCGCGATGGTGTGCCCCACCATCTCCGGTACCACGGTCGAACGCCGCGACCAGGTGCGCAACACTTTCTTCTCGTTGCGCGCATTCATCCCTTCGACCCTCGCCAGCAGGAACCCGTCGACGAACGCGCCCTTCTTGGTTGAACGTGCCATAAATTCAGCTCTCAGCTTTCAGCCGTCAGCTTTCAGCTAACAGCCCTTCAAATCTCCGTCGTTCTGAACCAGCGCAAAAGCGCGGGTGAAGAACCCTATGTCTCTCGGAACCACCGCGGCTGCTGTAAAGACCACAACCGCCGCTTCGGAATACCACTCGGCGCTACTTGCTTCTCCGGCTCACAATGAACTTATCCGTGCGCTTGTTGTTCCGCGTCTTGTAGCCGCGCGTCGGCTGGCCCCACGGGGTCACCGGATGCCGCCCGCCGGACGTCTTGCCTTCGCCGCCGCCGTGCGGATGGTCCACCGGATTCATCGACACCCCGCGGTTATGCGGACGCTTCCCCAGCCATCGCGACCGTCCCGCCTTGCCGATGGTGACGTTCTCGTGGTCGATGTTGCCCACCTGTCCGATCGTCGCCATGCAATCCTGCGAAATCTTGCGGGTCTCGCCCGAAGGCAGCTTCACCAGCGCGTATTCTTCCTCTTTCGCGACCAACTGCGCCGCGCCGCCCGCCGAACGCACCATCTGGCCGCCCTTGCCCGGCTTCAACTCCAGATTATGAATCTGCGTGCCCGGCGGAATATTGCGCAGCGGCAGCGCGTTGCCGACAAGAATATCGGCTTCCGGTCCGCTCACCACTTTCTGTCCAACCTTCAACCCTTCCGGCTGAATGATGTAGCGCTTTTCGCCGTCGGCATACGCCAGCAGCGCAATCCGCGACGAGCGGTTGGGATCGTACTCAATCGTCGTAACCGTCGCCGGAATCCCGGTCTTGTCGCGCTTGAAGTCGATAATGCGCAGCTTGCGCTTGTGGCCGCCACCGATGAACCGCATCGTCATGTCGCCCGAGTTGCGCCGCCCGCCGGTGCGCTGTTTAGGCTCAACCAGCGGCTTGTGCGGATGCTTCGTCGTGATGTCGTCGTTGACGATGGTCGTGCGATAGCGCAACGTCTGCGTCGTCGGTCGATATGTCTTGATTGGCATAGAAGCTCTCAGCTTTCAGCTGTCAGCTCTCAGCTTCACACCGTCGCTTTCACTGATAGCTGACGGCTGATGGCTGATAGCTGTCTTACAAATTCTGCGCGTACTCCGGCATCTTCTCGCCTGAGCGCAGCCGCACATACGCTTTTTTCCAGTCCGCACGGTAGCCGGCAAACTTCCCTCGCCGCCGCTCTTTTCCCGGATATGTCGCCGTGCGCACGGAATGCACTTTCACCTTAAAAATCGTCTGCACCGCTTCCTTAATCTCGGTCTTGGTCGCCTTGGGCGCCACCTGAAAGACCAGCGTGTTCTGGTTTTCCTTGATGGCCAAACCTTTCTCGGTAATCACCGGACGGCGAATAATCTGGTATGCGGATTTCATTTTGCTATGCTACCTCCGCCGCTTTTTCATGCCGCGCCCGGCGCCGCCGCTCCTGAGTCGGTTTTTTCGCGGCTTCGTCCTCGCCTTCGCCGGCCTTGCGCTGCTTCTTCGAAATCGAACTCTTCAGCGTAATCTGCAGCTTTTCGATGGCCGGCTGCGAAACGATCACCCGGTCGTAGCGCAGCAGGTGATAGGGATGCACTTCATTGCCTCGCACCAGTTCGAGCCCTGCGATGTTGCGCGCGCTCAATTCCAGATTCTTGTTCTCATGCTTGGGCGCTTCCACGATCAGGACCGTGGAATCGACTTTCAGCGCGTCGAGCGCCTTGCGGAACTCTTTGGTCTTCGCTTCCTTCACGTCGAAGGCATTCACCACGATCAGCTTGCCATCGGCAAACTTGGCGGCCAAGGCCGAACGCAGTGCGCCCAGCAGCTTCTTGCGCGGGAACGTGTAGTCATAGCTGCGGGGCTGCGGACCATGCACCGTCCCGCCGTGCCGCCACAGCGGCGACCGGATCGACCCGATACGCGCCCGCCCCGTGCCCTTCTGCTTCCACAGTTTCTTGCCCGAGCCGGAAACTTCCCAGCGCGCCTTGGTGGCGTGGGTTCCGGCGCGCTGGCTGGCGCGGTAGTGTTTCACCGCTTCCCAGAGCAGGTCCTCGTTGACCGCGCCGAAGATTTCATCGGCCAGGTCGAACGTCCCGACTTTCTCGCCGCTCAAATTGTGTATGTCTATCGTTGCCATTTTACTTTCGTCCTGGGTTAGCCAACGGCTAGCGGCTAACGACCAACGACTGCTCCTATGCCTTCTTCGCCGCTCGCTTGGCCGCCTTCAACGGATCGACCGTCGCCGAACCGGCAAATCCGCGGCGCTCTCGGGGCGGCTTCTTCGCTTTCGTAATCACGATGTATCCACCCTGCGGTCCGGGCACACTGCCCTCCACCACTAAAAGATTCTCGTCTTTATCGATGCCCAACACGCGCAGGTTGCGGGTGGTCACGCGCTGGTTGCCCATGTGTCCCGACATGCGCATGCCTTTAAACACGCGCGAAGGGAATGCCGAACTACCGATCGAACCGGTGATTTGAAACATCGAACCGTGCGACTTCGGACCACCGCCGAAATGATGCCGCTTGACCACGCCCTGAAAGCCTTTTCCCTTGCTGACTCCCACGATGTCGACAAACTTCTCGCCATCAAAAATCTCGACCAGCACGCGGTCGCCGATTTTCAGCGCGCCATTGTCGTCACTGCCAGCTTCAATTTCGAGCGGCACTTCGCGCAGAAACTTTACCGGCGGCAGATTATTTTTCGCCAGGTGTCCGCGCTCGGGCTTCGACAGCCGCGATTCCTTCACAAATTCAACCAGGCCGATCTGGGCCGCTTCGTATCCGTCTTTGACGGCTTTCTTGTGCTGCGTCACCACGCACGGTCCAGCCTGCAGCACCGTCACCGGACGCACGTCGCCTTTCGAGTCGAATAGCTGCGTCATACCGACTTTCTTGCCCAGGATTCCTGTGACCTTCGTTGCCATTTCCTTCTCCATCCCAGCGTGGCGAATAGCTATTGGCTGGGGAGCTCCCCTGCTCGCGTGGGAACGGGCGCCTCGCCCGTTCCGCGGGCGTAGCCCGCGCTCTATTTATGCTCTTTCCCGAACGCCTTGATCTCCACATCCACGCCCGCCGGCAGATCGAGCTTCATCAGCGCATCGACCGTCTGCGACGTCGGATCGAGAATGTCGAGCAACCGCTTGTGCGTGCGGATCTCGAACTGTTCCCGCGATTTCTTGTCGACGTGCGGCGAACGCAGCACGCAGTATTTATTCTTCATCGTAGGCAGTGGAATCGGCCCGGCCAGGCGCGCGCCGGTACGTTTCGCCGTTTCCACGATCTCCGACGTCGACTGATCCAGAATGCGGTAGTCGTACGCTTTCAGCCGGATGCGAATTTTTTCGTTTCCAATCACTAGGTTTGCTCTCTAACCCCTCCCGGCTCATCCTCTACTCAGAAGCCCGGAAGGAAAGATCGATTAGCTCATGCGGAGCGAGCGCAGCCCGCCTCGCATGGCCCCTTACTGAATAATCTCTGCGATGGTGCCGGCGCCTACGGTGTGCCCGCCTTCGCGGATGGCGAAGCGCAGGCCCTTCTCCATCGCCACCGGCGTGATCAGCTCGATCACCAGGCTCACGTTGTCCCCAGGCATCACCATCTCCGTGCCCGCCGGCAACTCCGCTACGCCCGTCACGTCCGTCGTGCGCAGATAAAACTGCGGACGGTATCCCTTGAAGAACGGCGTATGCCTTCCGCCCTCTTCCTTGGTCAGAATGTAAACTTCCGCCTTGAACTTGGTGTGCGGCGTAATCGATCCACCTTTCGCCAGCACCATGCCCCTCTCGACATCATCTTTGCCAATACCGCGCAGCAGCAGCCCGGCGTTGTCGCCCGCCATGCCTTCGTCCAATTGCTTTTTGAACATTTCGACGCCCGTCACCACCGTCTTGCGCGTCTCCCGGAAGCCGACAATTTCCACTTCTTCGCCAACCTTCACCTTGCCCCGCTCGATTCGCCCGGTCACCACCGTGCCGCGGCCCGAGATCGAAAAAATATCTTCGATCGGCATCAGGAACGGTTTGTCCAGCTCGCGCGCCGGCTGCGGCACGTTCTTGTCCACCGCCTCCATCAGCGCATCAATCTGTTTCTCCCACTTCTCTTCCCCGTTCAAAGCGCCCAGCGCCGACAGCCGGATCACCGGCACGTCGTCGCCCGGAAACTTGTACGACTTCAGCAGTTCGCGCACTTCCAGTTCGACCAGATCGAGCAGCTCGGGATCGTCGACCGCGTCGCACTTGTTCAAAGCGACTACGATATAAGGCACACCCACCTGCCGCGCCAGCAGCACATGCTCGCGCGTCTGCGGCATCGGACCATCCGTCGCCGCGACCACCAGAATCGCGCCATCCATCTGCGCCGCGCCCGTGATCATGTTCTTGATGTAGTCGGCGTGGCCCGGGCAGTCCACGTGCGCGTAGTGCCGGTTCGCCGTCTCGTATTCCACGTGCGCCGTCGCGATGGTGATGCCGCGCGCTTTTTCTTCCGGCGCGTTGTCGATCGAATCAAACGACCGGAACACAATCTTCGGATTGTGCTTCGACAATACCA
>Ga0335074_10000793_pt1 | contig 43273 bp, 42 predicted proteins | sample Lox_Sample_23_FD_206715 | JGI IMG/M metagenome (GOLD analysis project Ga0335074, IMG submission 206715) | Soil microbial communities from Loxahatchee National Wildlife Refuge, Florida, United States - Lox_Sample_2.3 | ecosystem: Environmental > Terrestrial > Soil > Wetlands | place: USA...
CGGGGACGGCTGCTCAGGGCGGTCAGGCACGCATTCGTCGCGATCCGGTAGAGCCAGGTCCGCAGCGAGGCACGGCTGGCATCGTAGCGACCGCGAGCCCTCCAGGCCCGGATCAGCACCTCCTGGGCAACGTCCTCCGCATCGTCCACGGAGCCCAGCATCCGGTAGCAGTGCACCACCAGCTCATGCCGGAACGGGGCGGTAGCCGCCTCGAAGTCCGTCGCGATAGTGGCGTCCACGCTGGCTCTCGCTTTCCCTTTGCCCGTAAGGCCGCGTACTGGATGGACGCTATCCCCGGACGGGCGATGAGTTGCGCGGGAGACCGCGGTACATACCTACGAGCGCACACCGCGACTTGCCTCGTTTCCGTTCTGGAGGATCGTCATGAATCACATCACTGTCATCGAGTTCGTCACCCTGGACGGCGTCATCGACGATCCGGACGGATCAGACGGCACGCCGGGTGGCGGCTGGGCGTTCCGCTACGGCCGCGAGGCGGTGGCGGGGGATAAGTTCAGGCTGGGCTCGCGTCTCGACACCGGTGCGCTGCTGCTCGGCCGTACCACGTGGGAGCTATTCGCGAGGATCTGGCCGGGCCGGTCCGATGAGTTCTCGGCCCGGATGAACAGCGCGCCCAAGTGGGTGGTGTCCCGGACGCTCACCGACGTCAGCGGGTGGAACAACTCCCGCCTGCTGCAGGGCGAGCTCACCGCGGAGGTTCAGCGGCTGCAGCGCGAGCGCGATGTCATCGTCATCGGCAGCACGAGCGTCGTGCACGCCCTGATGGACAACGACCTCGTCAGCGAGTACCGCCTGCTGGTCTTCCCGGCAGTGCTGGGTACAGGACGCCGGCTGTTCGCCAGTCCGGCGGGCGCGGGCGGCCTCCGTCTGGTGTCCGCCACCCAGAGCGGCCCAGCCGCCCTGCTGTGCTATGAGAAGACGGGCGAGTGACTAGCTGCCGGCTCGTTCACGGGGACGAGCACGCCTGGCGGTCGGCCGCAGGGGCTAGGTGCGCAGATCCAGGCTCGGCGTCACATCGAGGACAGGTAAGCGCGGCCCCAGGACATGCCAGCCGATACGAGCTGCCTGGCGAGCGCAAGCCGTTCCCGCTCGTAGCGGGCAAGACCATCGGGCAGGCTGGCCGGGTCCGCGCCGCGCAGGCTCGCGGCGAGAGCCGCTACGTCCAGCAGGGCGTTCTGGAATCCGGCTCCGGTCATCGGGCTGGCCACGTGTGCGGCGTCTCCGACGAGGGCGACGCGGTCACGGACCAGGCGAAGCGGCAGGTACTCGGCGACCGGCGCTCCGAAGAGCCGGCCGTGGGTGACCGCCCAGCTCACGCAGCGGTCCCATGGCGACGGCCAGTACCGCCGGGCGTAGTCGCGGAGTTCACTGACGAGCGCGTCCGGGATCTGGTCGTTGCGCAGGGTGGCGACAACGGCGCCGTCCTTGATGCATCCGGTGTCGCGGAGCAGGTCAGTGCGGCTCCCGTCGTACCACGCGCATGACACCCGGCGGTGACCGCTGTCCGTCCGGCCGTCGCTGCCCGGCACGGCGTAGATGACAAGTTGCGCACCTGGCGCGCGGTGAATCTCAAGGTCGGTGCCGCGGCCGTTGAGTCCGCCGGGCACGTCGGCTTCGCAGACGAGGCCGCGCCACAGGAGGTAGCCGGCATAGCTGGCGGTCGGCTGCTCGGGCGCGACGAATCGCCGCGTCACGGAGTAGACGCCGTCCGCGCCCACCACAACGTCGGCGGCGAACGCCCCCGCGGTGCTCTCGAGAACGACCGGCCCCGTGCTGTCGTCCACGCGGACACCTGTCACCGTGACCGACTCGATGAACTCAACGCCGGGCACGGTGCGCGTCGCGTCGAGCAGGAACTCGCGTACCAGACCCCATGCGGCCGAGGGCCGGTTGCCGCTGACGACCGGGATCCGTGCCGCATCGACGCCGGTCACATCGCTGAGAAGGTGCCGGTCCAGGCCCAGCCCAGCGCCGCCAGGTGGCTCGCCGGCAGCCCGCTCGATGACCGTCACCTGCCACCCAGTCCGGGCGAGGGCAAGCGCGGAGCACAGCCCAGACAGCGATCCACCGACTACGGCGGCACGCCTCGGCGAAGCCGACACCTCTACCCCCGTCCCAGGTGGCCTGCCATTCCTACGCTACGCCGGGCCTCGCGGAGCGATCCAGCGCGGCTGACTGGGTATGGATAACCCGTGCCGAGGGCAGCACCAAGCATTCTGTCGGCCACCGGATCGCCGCGTGGCTCCGGCCTGGTGAGAGAGGCAGCGTGATCCATGACTGAAGCGACTCCGGCTGGGGGCGGTATGCCGTCAGCTGCCCAGCCGCTGTTCATCCTGGCAATGGACCATCGGGACTCGTTCGGTCGCACCTTGTTCGGCGTGACGGGCACTGCGACTAGTGACCAGCTCGCCCGGATGCGCAGCGCCAAGTCGCTGATTTTCGCCGGCGCCCAGCGGCTTGCCGCGACGCAGCCGTCGGCCGGGCGTCTGGGAATCCTGGTCGACGAGCAACTCGGCGCTGATGTTGCCCGCCAGGTCAAGGCAGCCGGCTTCGTGCTCGCCATGCCGGTGGAGAAAAGCGGTGCCGAGCAGTTCACGTTCGAGTACGGCGACGACTTCCCCCGGCATGTTGAAGAGTTCGACCCGGACTGGATCAAAGCGCTCGTCCGGTTCAACCCGGACGACCCGCAGGAGCTTCAGCAGGCCCAGACCGCCGGGCTGCGGCGCCTGCATGACTGGGCCACCGCGAACAGACGCCGGTGGCTGCTCGAGCTGCTGGTTCCGGCCACCCGCGAGCAGCTCGCTGCCTACGAGGATCAGGCGTCATATGACGAACATGCGCGGCCAGGCCTGACGGCTCGGGTCATCGCTTCGCTCACGCAGGCGGGCGTCCGTCCGGCTATCTGGAAGCTGGAGGGCTACGAAACCAGCCAGGGTGCCCAGCAGGTCCTCGATGCAGTCGAGGCGTCCGGACCGCCGGAGGCTTCCTGCATCGTGCTGGGCCGCGACGCCCCGCGGCGGCAGGTCGACCACTGGCTCGACGTGGCGGCACCGCTCCAGGGATACGTCGGCTTCGCGGTCGGCCGCAGTATCTGGGACAAGCCGCTGGCTGACTACCTGGCAGGCCGCGCCGATCGTGACACGACCGAAGCGGTGATCGCCGACCACTACGGCCAGTTCATCGAGGAATACATGCACGCGGACGCAGCGCCGGGCGTTGCTCAGACCCGCAGCGAGCCGTTCACGTACGAGCACCCACGGCTCACACCGGACCGGGAAGCCATCATCCGCAAGGCAGTCAGCGGCGCCGACCCGCGCGGCAGCAGGCTGCCCGCCTGGATGACCCAGGCGCTGCTCGCCGAGGTCGACGCCTTGCGCGCGGCAGGCTAGGCGACCGTCCGCAGCGTCACTCCGCGCCGTCCTGCCGCCCCCACCCGGACGTCCTTGGCGGTTCGGCGTCAACCGCGGCCGTAAGCTCAGCAGCTTGCTCGTCCCCGACGATCGGGGCTAGCCACTCACGGAGGACGGAGGGTCCCGGAGCGCTGAACTGCTCTGCGCCGTAGAGGTCCTCCGTGCCACCCGGCCCGGGCAGCAGGACCTTCCATCCTTCTGGCTCGGGGTCGGACTCCACTGCCCCGTACGTCACCACGCACGCCAGCTTCCCGCCGTCACGAAGCGCATAGGTGGTTTTATGGCCCAGCTGAGTTCTGTCCACAGTCATGCGATGGCCTCCCCTCGTGGCCTCGGATCGGACAACTGGCCGGCGGATTCGTCCGCAGCGCTGGCAACGGGCATTTCAGGCTCCGGCATGGGCGAGGTAATCGGCGGTCGCCTGCTCGCTCCGGGCGACGTGCCGGACGGCCGGCCTCAGCCGCAGGTCCTGGTAACGGGTCAGGGCGCCCGGCACCTCACCGGCTGACCTGACATCGCGCATCGTCACAGCCAGCGCCCGTGCGTCGTACAGGCCCTCCCGGAATCCGCTGCCGACCATCGGGCTCGCCGCGTGCGCAGCGTCGCCGGCTAGAGCGATCCGGCCGCTCGTCAGCCACGCTGGCTCGTAATGGACGATCGGGGTGCCGAATACGGCCCCGCCGTCCAGGGCGATCTCGAGCGCCTCGCGCCACGGGCTCGGCCAGTTCGCGGCGGCGAACTCGGACAGCCGCTGCTGAACGACGGGAGGCAGCGCGCCCGGCGCGAGGCTGCCGCGGACTTCCTCGCCGTCCAGCAAGCCCGTGTCCTGCAGTAGCTCGCGCTGCTGCGGGTCGTACCAGACCAGGTTCAGCCGACGGTCACCAACGGTCGTCTCACCTGCCGGGCCGGGCACGGGATAGGTGACCAGGCGGTACGGGCCGGCGTACACCTCCCGCCCCGGCTCGCCGGCGGACGGGAGTTTGACCGCCGCCGGCATGTCCCGCTCGGAGACCAGCGCGCGCCACAGCAGGACGCCTGCGTACCGGGCCGCGGGGTTGTCGGGCGCCAAGGCCGCGCGCACGGTGCTGCGCGCGCCGTCGGCACCTACCACCAGGTCCGCGGGATAGCTGCCGCCGTCCGCCGTCACCACGGTCGCGCTATGCCACTGGTCTCCGGGCGTCGCGGCGGTTACCCGCGCGTCGCGGCGCATCGTCACGCCGGGACTGCGCACGGCATGCTCTTCGAGCCACCCCTGCAGCAGATGCCACGCGGTCGTGTCGCGGTCAGCGCCGTGCAGCACCGGCGGATCCAGGCGGATGCCGGTGACCTCTTGCAGCAGCGCGACGTCGACGCCCAGCCCGCCGCCGGACTCCGTGGCAGGAGACGGGCTCTGCTCCAGTACCGTGACGTCCATACCCTGGCTGGCCAGCGCGATTGCGCTCGACAGCCCGACCAGGCTGCCACCCGCTACCACGCATCGCACGGCTCGGTCGGCGGGGCTTGCGTCTGTCACGTCAGAACCTCCGGAGCTGTCGGTCGCCACTGCTCACTCCCAAGCGTTGCATCCGGTCCGGGGGACCCCGCGAGTCACCCGGCCCCGGGATGAGACGAGAGCCAGCCGATCAGCACTGCTACCGGGCAAACGACTGTTCACGGGCTAGGAGAAGCCAGGAGTCGCTTGCGGCACCCGGGGCATTCGTGCCGCCTGGGTGCCGCCGTCTCCAGTTGTCAGATCACCCGCCGAATCACCGACTCGGCTCGAGGGCGAAGCGCCACGATTCCAGCCTGGGAATGGTCACTGCGCGCGTCGCATCGCCAATGATGTAAGCGTAGTCGCCTGGGTTCACCTGGCAGAAACTCGGCCGCATTTCAAAGATCGCCGACTGCTCGTAGGGGGCGCGGATAGTTTGCAGGACTTCGAACGTGTGTGGGTCAACGACTTGAGCAAGGAGCATGCCGCCGGGCACGATCTTCGACAGCTTGTCGATGCCCGTTGCCGGATAGAACAGCCCGCCGTGGTGAACGCGCTGAAGGGTGCGACCGCCGCGCATGACCAGTTGTGTTTCGGGCAGGATCGGCTCGCCATCCATCATTCCGAGCGCCTTCAGATAGTTGTCGATATGTTCCAGCGCGAGTTCGTCGTACCCGTCAGGAAGAATATCGCCGCCCTGCTCCGCGACCACGCAGAGCGCACCTGTCGACGCGGCGTGGCCAGTAATAGTGCCGGAATGCGGGTTCACGTCGTGGACATAGATGAAGTCGGTTCCCATGAGGCGGTTGAAATCGAAGGTCCTACGCTTCTCGGGCGTATCGTCGCCGTCGATGAGCGTGTAATGGATCGAGGTGTTCGCGCCCGAGTGGTAATCGATCAGGGCATCGAGCTGACGGAGCACATTCGCTGAGAGGGCGGCGGCCATCTGCTGGGTGACCCACCCGTCCGCCGCTCCGGGAAAGACACGGTTCATGTTGTTCATGTCCGTGTTCCAGCCTTGCCCGGTAGTCCGCGTCCCTGTCTCAAAGGCCAGCGGATTGGCCACCGGCACCGCGACCACCGCCCCGCGCAGCGTCGTGACGTCGAGGCGCTCCATCGCCAGGCGAATGATGTGCGAGCCGAAGATCGCGTCACCGTGCACGGCCGCGACGAGTCCCAGCACCGGCCCGTCGGACTCGCCCCGCGCGACGTGAACGTGGATGGACAGGTCCTCGCCCGACGCGCGACGTGCTACCGGAATGCGAAAGATCTGATGGCTGGCTTTATCGATCTTGAGCAGGTCGCTCGGATCGGTCAGAACAGTCGCGGCCGGGGGCGCGAGGTCGAACGGCATAGCTAACTCCTCTCAGGGAACGGACGCGAGGCCCGATTTACAGTCCGAGAATCCGTAGTGCATTTCCGCCGAAGACGAGTGACAGGGCGTCATCAGAGAGGCCGGAAGCGGTGAAGACCTGGTCAGTATCGATCACGCGCTGGTCGCGGCCAAGCGAGAAATCTGTGCCGTAAAGAATCTTCTCGGGCCCAGCTTGTTCGACGGTCTGCTTGATCAGACCGGGTATCAGCGCGCCCCAACTCGCCCACGAGATCGAGGTCTCGAGATAGACATTCGGGTGCTTGCGCGCTAGGTAATGAGCGTCGCTCAGCGGGTTGGCATGGCCCGCAACCAGGATCGTGTTCGGGCACATGATGGCCAGGTCGTCGAGCATCTCGACGTGGCCGTGCGCAAGCCGGCCAGCCCGGCCATTAGACGGGCCGGTGTGAAAGATCACGGGAATGTTCAGGTCCCCAGCTGCCGAGACGAGCGGGACGAGACCCGGGTCGTTGAGGTAGAACCCCTGGATCAGCGGGTGCAGCTTGAGCCCGCGAAGGCCTAGCGTTGTTACTGCATGGCCGAGCGCCTCAATCGGGTCCTCGCGCGGGATACCAGTTGTCTGCGCGAAGGGCACGACCGATGCGAAACCGATGATGGTGTCCGGATACTGACTGGCGATCTTGGCGATGGACTCGTTGGTCATATAGGGGGCGATCGGTAGCACGGCGGCTTTGTCGATGCCGAGTGCGTGCAGCCGCTCGACGAAGTCGCCTGCTTCGGCCAACTGGGTGTTCCAGACGTGCGTGTGGAAATCGACTTTCATGGATCTGCACCTTGTAAGGTCTCGGGCCCCTTTAGGCGGAGCGCTTCCCTGACCGGGAAGACGGGTTGGTCGCTGGATGGATCGCGGGGTCACTGGTCGATCGCTGCCGCAGTCTCTCGCGCGGCAGACAGCTCACCTCCTGCGTCGATTGTCGACACCATAGCTCCTGCGAGTGCAGGCTTCCGGGCTAGCAGCATCCTGGCGGTATAGCGCCAGAAGGCTTAATTTCCCGGAAACATAGCTGGTGAGAACGTAACATCCCTGTCAAGACCGCGACGGCGCGTACCTCTTGTCACATCTCCTCATATGGTCTACTGTCGACACACTGAGAGGAACGGAACGTATGACGAGCACGAATCAGGGCTGGACGGCGGTCCCGACGCTGCCGACTGCAGTGGCGGACTGGATCGAGGAGGCGATCGTCGCCGGCCGGTTCCCCGAGGGCGAGCGGATCCGAGAGGTTGAGGTCAGCGCAGAGATCGGAGTCAGCCGGGCACCGGTCCGCGAGGCGCTGCGAATACTGGCGGCACGAGGACTCGTGCGTCATGTGCCGCGAGTTGGAGCAGTCTCAACGGGCCTGTCACCAGAGACGGTGCGCGAGGTCTATGCGCTGCGAGCGCTGATCGAGTCGATGATCTGCCGTGCCGCTGTGGACCGGCTGACCCCCCAGGACAAAGACCGCCTGGTGGCGCTTCTGGCTAAGATCCTCGAGCTATCGGAGAACGAGCAGTGGGACGAGATGTTCGGCGTGGCCTGGAGCTACCGGGAGACGCTGTACGCCGCATCGCGGAACCGGACCGCTATCGAGACGGTGCGCCAGCTTCGCGCACGCCTGTCGACTGTGCCGCACGGCATCCGGCGGGACCGCGAGCACCTGGCGCTCCACAACCTCATCTACCGGCAGCTGACCGAGGCGGTACTGGCCGGCAACGCGGAGGCGGCCGGCGCGCTCATCTCGGCGTTCATGCATCTGACGTGTGACCGGGTCATCGCCACCTACGGCACCGTCGCTACTGACCAGCCCGCGCCGCAGCATGTCCCCGCCTAGCTAGCGGCTCCCTAGCCACAACCCCACTGACTCCAGCCGTCGCTGCCCCTACCAGCAAGGTGCGAACTATGCCCCCAGTTCAGGATCTGCGCGAGTATCTCGCTGAGACCGAGGTGTACAGAGAGATCTTCGACCACCTCCGGTTCGATCAACAGACCATCATGCCGGACGGTGCTACCCAGGACCGGTCGCGTCAGATCGGGCTGATGGAACATCAGATACGGACGCGCACGGCCGATCCGGCACTCGGCGACCTTGTCGCAGCCGTGGAAGATAGCAATCCGGATCCAGAGTCTGACTTCCCGGCCTGGGCGATAGCCCGGACGGCCCGGCGTGACCACCAAGCCGCCCGGGCGAGCTCGATCGAAGCTCTCTCGGAATTCCAGGTCCTCGGCTCTCAGGCGTTCCCGGCCTGGCGAGACGCCCGGGCTGATGGCGACTGGAAAGCATTTATCCCCTGGATGCGCAAGCTTGTCGACATCAATCTCAGGATGGCCGACTCGGTTGGCTACCCGGACCATCCGATGGACGCTCTGCTGTCGCTCTACGAACCGGCGCTGTCGTGGAAGGACACCAACGACCTGCTGTGGTCTTTGCGTCATCCGGTTATCGAACTGAACGACCGCCGGCAGCGGGTGCTGGTGACTGACCTGCATGCCGACCAGCCGGTGCTGGACCGGGCAGCACTGTTTGCTTTCGTGCGCGACCTGACCGAACGGATCGGATACGACTGGAGTCGCGGCGGGCTGGCGATAGCGCCGCATCCCTTCACGAGCCCGTCCGGGTCTAACGACGTCCGCTTTACGCTCCGTGATGACGTCCCATTTGATGACATCCTCAAGAGCGCCGTGCACGAGATCGGGCATGCCCTATACGAGCAGGGGATCTCGCCGGAGCTCTGGCATACTTCCGCGGGCCGGGGAATCATGCCGTACGTCCACGAGTCGCAGTCGAAGTACTGGGAGAACATCGTCGGGCGAACGGCAGAATTCATCGAGTTCGCCTTCACCGTGCTGCGGCCATACCTCGCCGAGGTGCCGAGCGGCTTCGGGCCGGAGACCCTCTACGCCTGCGCTGTAGGGACCCCGACCTCCCTGATCCGCACGCAGACGGACGAGCTGACGTTCAACCTGCACATCCTGCTGCGCTGGGAGATCGAGTGCTCTCTCCTGTCCGGCGAGCTTGACGTAGCTGACGTTCCGGAGCTCTGGAACGCGCGCTCGCTGGAGTACTTCGGCGAGCGCGTGACGTCCGACCGAGACGGCTGCCTGCAAGACCCCCACTGGTGCCACCGGTATATGGGCCTGTTCACGGGCTACGTGATCGGAAACCTGGTCTCTGCTCAGCTCGCGTCGTCGATGAGGGCTGCTGGCATCGCGATCGAGCAGGAGGCGAGGAGCGGCGACTTCGCGCCCATGCTCGCGTGGCTGCGGAGCCAGGTGCATCAGTACGGCCGCACGTTCACGCTGGCTGAGCTCGTCGCCCGGGCAACTGGCTTGCCGCTGTCGTCGGAATCCTACATATCGCATCTGACCGGCCGGTACGGCCAGTAACAGTCTGGCCGGTATGGCTTGGAAAGCAAACACCGGCTGCCAGTTCACGGGCAGGCCGGCTCATCAAGTGCCACCGAAATCGCAGAGACCTGCGCCGAAGCACAGGAGAGGGAATGAGAACGAATCCACGTCGGCTAGCCGCCGCGGCGCTCGTCACCGCGGCCACCGTACTGGCCGCAGGCTGCGCAGCAAGCGGTCACGGCACAGCGTCAGGTGACGGCGGCACCACCGCGTCACGCGGTGATGAAGTCACTATGAACCTCAGGGGTGCGCCCACGAGCTGGAATGTCTTGTCGCTCAACGGCTACAACGACCTCGGGTTTGAGTACACGTGGCCATTCATGCCGCACGCCTTTGCGCCGGACACGCAGGGAACTATGCAGCTCAACACTGCCTTGCTTGCGTCGGCCAAGGTTACCTCGACGAATCCGATGAAGATCGTCTATCAGATCAAGCCGCAGGCCAAGTGGTCCGACGGGACGCCGATCACCGCCGCAGACTTCATCTACACCTGGAAAGTCCAAGACCCAGCGTACTGCCCGAAATGCCAGGCAGGAACGACGAGCGGGTACACAAATATCTCCAGTATCCAGGGCAGCGACAACGGCAAGACTGTCACGGTGACGTTCTCGACGCCGTTCCAGCCCTGGGAGTACCTGTTCGACGCGATTCTGCCCGCGCACATCGCGGCAAAGTCCGGGAGCATGGCTGACTCGTTTAACGATGCCTTCTCCCAGAGCCCGCCCACGTGGTCAGGCGGGCCGTTCATCGTCAGTCATTACCAGCCGAACACGAGCATTACCTATAAGCCGAACCCGCAGTGGTACGGACCGTCGCCCAAGCTGAAGGAGTTCACGCTGCTAATCATCAGCAACGCCTCCGCGGCACTCACGGCTTTCCAGAACGGCGAGCTTCAGGTCTTTGACTCGTTCGCGTCGCAGTCGGCTGTGCAGACTCTCAAGGAAATGCCGAACACTACGGTGAGCATTCAACCCACGCTCATTAACTACCAGATGATGCTTCAGGCAGCCGGGAACCCACTGGGGAACCGGACGCTCCGGCGGGCTATCACGATCGCGACCAGCGCTGCGGCGGCGACGGCACGAACCGTGGGTCTCTTCGAGCCGGGCGCACAGGTCATGCAGAGCGCAGTGTTCGTTCCGGGCCAGGAGGTGGACGGGCAAGTCGGCTACCGCGACGACGCGTCTGCCCTCGGTGTCGGCAGCGGAAATACGAAGGAAGCACTGGCTCTGCTGAAGGGCGCGGGATACACGCTGAAGGGCGGCGCGCTCTACGAGCCGAACGGGACAAGAGTCAGGGCTCTGAATGCCGTAACGTACTCCGCGGATCCCATCAGAGTGGAGCTTGCCGAGGTAGTGCAGGTAGAGCTGAAGTCGATTGGCATAACTGTCAACATCGATTCGGTCGGGCCGACGGAATACGTGGACCGGATCGACTCAAAGGACTTTGACATTCTCTTCACCGGGCTGGCTTTCGAGATGCAGTCCGCCTCGGCGGCCGCTTATTACACCGCAGGTGCCCCGCTGAACTGGCTGCACTACGACAATCCCCAGGTCAACAGCCTGCTAGCGAAGGCGCAGGAGGCGGCGAATCCGCAGACCGCTATTTCCCTGATGAATCAGGCCGACAAGCTGATCCTGGGCGACGGCGTGGTTGTCCCGTTCTTCTCATCGCCGAACCTGATGGCCTACCCGTCGGACCTGACCGGTGTATCGAACACCGCGAGTCGCTACGGCACGACCGTGAGCCTGGCCGCCTGGGCCTATCGGTGACGTGCGCAAGTGACGCCCCGGGCAGGCAGCGGAGGAACTGCCTGCCTGGGCCCGGCCTACAGGACGTGACTGAGCATGGCCCTGCGGTATCTCGTTAAGCGTCTGGCTGCGGGCGTCGGCGTCCTGGTCGGTGCGACCATTATCATCTTCCTGCTGGTCAATGCCGCAGGTGATCCCCTAGGGCCGCTCGAGCAGCAACAACCCCCGGTACCGCGAGCCGTCATCGCCGCGGAGCGACTCAGGCTGGGCCTCAACAAGCCGTTGCCGGAACGGTACTTGCAGTGGCTGGCCGGCGTTGTGCATGGCAACTGGGGGCCGTCGATCGACCCCGCGACGAACATCGGGCAGCAGCTGGCGCAGAGAATTCCCGTCACCATGGAACTGGTCGGCACTGCGCTCGTGATCGCGATAATCCTGGCGCTCGTGGTCGGCACGATCGCTGCCGTCCGTCCTTACGGGATATTCGACTCGCTCTCGACGCCGACGAGCTTTTTCTTGCTCGCCCTGCCGTCGTTCTGGCTTGCAGTCCTGCTCAAGCAGCTCGGCATCCTCTACAACCAGAGGACAGAAACTCAGACTTTCTACACGGTTGGCTCGTCCTCGCCCAATCTGGCGCCGGGAATCGGCGGCTACATCCTCAACATAGCTGGGCACGTGATACTGCCGACCGTCACACTGGCGCTCATACACTACGCATCCTGGAGCAGGTATCAGCGGGCCGCGGTTCTGGACAGTCTTTCGTCGGATTACGTCAAGTCCGCGGTTCTGCGCGGGCTGAGCTATCGCCAGGTCCTGTGGCACGCAGTGCGGCCGGCGCTCATTCCCGTGGTGACGGTCATCGCGCTGGATATCCCCGCGCTGCTTTCCGGCACCGTCATTGTAGAGACAGTGTTTCAGTGGAATGGCATGGGCGCATTCCTCCTCCAGTCGATAACCGAGGATGATCCCAACGCGATCATGGCCTGGTTCCTGGTCGCGGCAGCGGCCGTTGTGGGGTTCAACCTGATTGCCGACCTGGCATACGCGCTGCTAGACCCGAGGATCCGTTATGGAACCTGACACCAATGCCGCCGACGGGGCAGCAGCACCACCGGCGCCAAAGCGCGAAAGCCAGCTCAGGTCCTTCCTCCGGCACCGGGCGGCCGTCGCCTCCGGCGGCATCTTGCTGCTGCTCGTGTGCGCCGCGATTATCGTGCCGCTGCTCTGGCGGTATAACTACACCCAGCTGACGAACAGCCTGAACACCCCGCCCAGTCTCGCCCATCCGCTCGGGACTGATGCGCTCGGGCATGACATGCTGGCCCAGACGGCCCGCGCACTTGGCGAGAGCTTGATGATCGCAGCCGTGGTCACCGCCTTCGCGATCACCGTCGGGTCGATCGTCGGGCTCGTGAGCGGATACGCGGGCGGCCGGGTCGACATGGTGCTGATGCGCTTCACCGATCTCATCATGACAATCCCGTTGATCGCGCTGGCGGCGTTTCTCGCCAACAAGGCGGGCAGCCTGGCGGGCCCGCAGTGGCTTCATATCGCTTTCGTGCTGGCCATAGCCATCTGGACCTGGCCTGCCCGCCTCGTCCGCGGCGTGGCACTCCGGCTGCGGAGCGAGGACTTCGTGCTCGCGGCCCGGGCGTCCGGCGTGAGCAGGACACGCATTCTGGCGACGCACCTGCTCCCAAATGCCATGAGCCAGGTTTTGGTCGCGGCGCCCATCATCGCCGCGGTCTCGATACTGGCGGAGAGCGGACTGTCGTTCATCGGATTCGGAGTCCAGCCGCCGGACACCTCTCTCGGCGTGCTGGTCGCAAACGCTCAGGGTGAGATGTTCACTCAGCCGTGGCTCTTCTATCCGCCAGGTCTGCTGATCGTGCTGATTGCCCTTTGCGGGAACTTCCTGGGCGATGGCCTGCGCGACACGCTGGATCCTCGCGGCGCGGCCATGGGTGCGCTTGGCCTGACGCGAACCGCCCGGGAGACAGGGACACCGCCCGCGAAGCCGACCGCACGACCGCTACTGGCTGGTCCTGACATCGGCGGGCCCGGTGATGCGCTGCTGTCCATCCGGGGGCTGTCGGTCTTCCTGTCGGACGGGACGGCCATCCTGCGGAACGTCTCATTGGAGGTCGGCAAGGGCGAGGTGCTAGCCCTGGTGGGGGAATCCGGCGCCGGAAAGTCAACAGTGGGCAATGCCATCGTCGGAACCCTGCCTCGGCGGTCCAAGACCTACGGCGAGGTGCGCTACGAGGGACGGCAGCTACTCGGACTGGGTTTCCGTGCTTTCCGCAGCATCCGCGGCCGGGCCGTGTCAATGATCCTGCAGGACCCGATGACGTGCCTGAATCCCGTCTTCACCGTGGGGCGGCAGCTTCGTGAGGCCTACGTGCATGGGCGTCAGGAGTCGCGCGGTGTGGTGGAGGCACGGCTCGTCGAGATCCTGGCCATAATGGGCATCCGGAATCCGCGCCACTGTTACCGGCAGTATCCGCACGAGCTGTCGGGCGGCATGAAACAGCGAGTCGCGATCGCGATGGCCACCTGCAACGAGCCAGGGCTGATCATCGCCGACGAGCCGACCACGGCCCTCGACGTCACGATTCAGGCGGACGTCGTCGACCTGCTGAGAAATCACTGCGTCAAGGCTCGTGCCGGAATGCTCTTCATCACCCACGATATGGGGCTTGTCGCAGGCATAGCAGACAGAGTGGCTGTTATGTACGCCGGCTCGATTGTCGAGTACGGCACCGTCGAAGACATCTTCGAGCGGCCGACAATGCCCTACACCAAAGCGCTCCTGGGTGCCGTTCCAAGGGTAGGACAAGCTGCCGGGCGCCTGGAAACTATTCCTCGAGTAATTACTGCCTCCAGGAATCTGAACGGCGATAGCTGCCCGTTCGCGGACCGGTGTTCCGTGCGGTTTGACAGGTGCGCGGAGACGCCACCGCTGCTGCCCCTAGGCGACGGTCACTATGCCGCTTGCTGGCACGCGTCATCACTGGCGGTGGAAGCGTGAGCCAGATGAACGGAAGCGCGGCGGAGAGCGCTATGCGATCGCCTAAATTGACTGACGCCGCTGTTGCCGCTGGATCGTCGGCCATGCTGCTCGAGGCACGAGACGTGAAGAAGTCGTACATGTCCCGGCGCGGGCGCAAGGACTCGCACGGCGGCGTCGCGGCTGTCGACCTCGTTTCGTTCGGTCTGTATGGCGGGGCGACACTCGGCATCGTCGGTGAATCCGGCTGCGGAAAGTCAACGTTGCTTCGCTGTTTGGTCAGACTGGAGACCCCGGACGCCGGGCAGATCTTGTACCGGGGAGCCGACCTTTCCCGATCGAAGGAACGGGATCTCCGGGAATTTCGCAGGCACGTTCAATGGGTACCGCAGAACCCGTATTCGTCACTTGACCCGCGCATGCTCATCCGCCGCGTAGTCGCCGAGCCGCTGATAGCGACTGGCCGGCGAGACGACGATGGTGAAGTTACTGCGGCTCTCAACTCCGTGGGCCTCGGCCCGTGGGCGGCTCAGCGCTATCCGCACGAACTGTCTGGCGGCGAGCGGCAACGTGCGGCGATTGCCCGTGCTCTTGTCGTGTCACCGCAGCTGCTGGTCCTGGACGAGCCAGTATCCGCTCTAGATGTGTCGGTCCGGGCGGAGGTTCTCAACCTGCTGCAGGACCTGCGAACGGAATACGGTCTCGCTTACATTCTGGTGGCTCATGACCTGGCAGTAGTTCTCGCGGTGTGCGACCGAGTCGCGGTCATGTACGCGGGCCAGTTCGTCGAAGTCGCGTCGGCCGAGGATATTTCTGGCGCCCCGGCTCACCCGTATACGCGCGCGCTCCTCTCGGCCGTGCCGATTCCTGATCCGCGCGCGGAACGCGCACGCGAACGCATTCTTCTGCGTGGGGAGCCGGCGCCGCTATCCGGCGCCACGATCGGATGCCGGTTCCGCAGTCGGTGTCCTGTATATCTCGAGGTACTCGATGCGCAGGCAAAAACCCAATGCAACGAGGTGGCTCCGACGCTGCAGCAAGCTGGCGGATCTTCGCACACGGTCGCCTGCCATTACCCGGACTAGAAACAGCTACGAGATTCAGTCGATCGCGACGAAGAGGGAGAGACCTGGTATGAGCACGGATTTCATCGTCGTCACCCCGCACGACGCGGTTGAGTTCAACGATGTCTATCGCAACTACACTGCCAGCGCAGGCTATCTCGTGTGTAACAATATCTATAATCGAGTAGTTCTGACCGAATGGTACAACCCTCATTCATTCCCGGATCTGGCCACCCACTGGGAGTGCCTCGACAAGGCGCGGAGGTGGCGGTTCCATCTCAACCAGTCGGCACGCTGGCAGGACGGCACTCCGCTGACCGCGCATGACGTTATGTACACCCATCTGCACGCCAAGGAGATGAACTACACCGGTGGCGGGTTCCTGATTGACGTCGAGGACATCCGGGTTGTGAACGACCATACCGTCGACTACATTTTGCATCAGCCAAATTCTGGATTCCTGACTCTGCTCGGTAATTTCATTTTCACGCACGTTCTGCCGCGACATCTGTACGAGGGCACGGATTGGGCGACCAACCCGCATAACATCCGCCCGGTGGGATCTGGGCCGTTCCGGCTCGTGGACTGGGCTCCGGGCGAGGAGATCGTGCTCGAAGCGGTCAAGAATCACTGGGGGCCGCAGCCGGAGATCGACCGGCTGATCTTGAAGATTGTTCCGGACCTAGACGAGTGCGTGCGGCTGGTCGCGCGTGGAGACGCTCATTTCTTTCCGCAGGACACCCTTACCTACGATCGTCTACACCTGCTTGACGGAGCGACCGACGTGGAGCTGCTCGCGCACCCTGGGCCTGGCATGGCCTTGCTGGACTTCAACTACACCCAGCCACTCTGGCGGGAGAAGCGAGTGCGAGACGCGGTGGCGCACGCGATTAACCGCGACGAGTTCCTGTCGATCACCGACCCGGGCGTATCCCAGCCCTGGGACCATTACCTGCTGGCGTCAGTCGACTGGGCTTTCAACCCAGATGCGCACGCGCCCGCTCATGACGCGGCGGCGGCCGTGTCGCTGCTGGACGCGGCGGGTCTCACTCCGGACGCCGACGGAGTCCGCCTACGGCTGTCGATGTTCTTCATGGAGACCTTCCACGGGCACGCTGCGCTGTCGAGGATCGTGGCGGATCAGCTACTCCGAGTCGGCATCGAGGTCGAGGTGGCCGGCCTGAGCTCCATCGACTGGTCTGACCGGATTCGCCAGGAGCATGACTTCGACCTGATCATCGTGGGCGGGTCGATGACCCCGGATCCGGAAATTACCTCGACGAAGTACTCCTCGACTGGCTGGAACAACATGGCCGGGCACAGGAATCCCGATGCAGATGCGGCCTACCTGGCAGCTCGAACCGCAACTGACCTGCCCGAGCGCGGACTGCACTATAAGCGGCTGCAGGAAGTATGGGCGCGGGACACTGAGTTGGTGCCCCTTCTCTGGTACGGCACCTACTTCGCTCGGCCGACCAGCTTCTTCGGCTGGGCCGATCAGCTGGACTACTCCGTACCGTGGTGGCACTGGGGACGTATTCGGGCCGTCTAAATCGCCGCAGTGTTTAGCCGGCCAGACGCACGACATCTGACGTGCTCCGATAGGTAGCAGTCTCAGCGGGTGCGGTCCTTCACCCTGGCGACGACGGCGTAGATGTGATTCGTGATAGGGACCTGGCTTACGTGCATGGCGGCCAGTTCTCGCCCGACGCTGCCGGCGAACTGCTTCCTCTCGTCCGCGTCGAGACAGGCAATGTTCGCGTACGAGGACAGCAGCCGGACATAACGCCCGGCATCGATGTCGAAGTGATCGGTGCGCCATTGCCACCACGGCATGCCGAACAGTCCAGAGGAGATGAGCTCCTGCCGGCCATCGGCGGCGCTCTCGTGCAGCGCGGCCAGCTGAGACTGCTTGTCGCCGGCGAAGTCGGGGTGCTGACGGAAGACGCCCTCGTTCAGCCGGGCCTGCAGATCAGGCCGGACCAGCGGGTAGTTCCACAGCAAGCACAGATGCCCGCCAGCGTCCAGGAAGTCAGCCGCGCGCGGGTACGACGCGACCGGATCCAGCCAGTGGAAGCTGTTCGCGGCCAGTACAGCGCGATACCGGCCGCCGCTCGTGAAGTCCTCGAAACGCGCCCCTGACACCGTCAGTTTCTCGCTGCCTCCCAGCTTTCGGGCGAGCACTGCCCGCATCGCCTCGCCCGGCTCGATGGCCGTTACTGTCAGCCCGCTGCCGATCAGTCCGACGGTCAGCTGGCCGGTACCAGCACCGATCTCAAGGACCCGATCGCCGAGAACCAGCCCGCTGACATCGGCAAGTGACTGAATCAGGTCATCGCCGAACAATGGCCGGGCGTCGTCGTACTCCTCAGCCACGCGATCGAACGCCAGCTGGTGCTCGCATTGCGTGTTGGCCCTCATGCCGGACATCGTAGGGCAGGAGCCTGACGCTGCTCGGAGCGTCAGTCGGCCGGCTATCTCCCACGGTCGGTACCGTGTGCGTCGCCGGGGTCGATCGCGCAGTGACCTCCTCGTGTCGGGCCGAGACCTCGGTCGGAGCCGCTACTTTCGCTGGTTATCGGCCAGGAGTGCCACGAGCTAGGAGGCACGACAGATGGGCAAGGTAATCGCAGGGTTTTCGATGTCGCTGGACGGCTTCGTTGCTGACCAGGACGACGGGGTTGACCAGGTCTTCAGCTGGTATTCGGCAGCAGGCACGGACACCGAGGTCATGGTCGGCGACCACGCGGTCGGGATGACGAGTGAAGCCGCCGAAATCATCGAGGAAGCCGGCCGGGGAGCAGGCGTGCTGGTGACCGCGCGGCGGACCTTCGACCTCGCACACGCGTGGGGCGGCAAGCACCCCATGGACGTGCCTATGGTTGTCGTGACCCACCGGGTCCCCGCGGAATGGGTGAATAGGGAAGGATCGCCCTTCACGTTCGTCACCGGCGGAGTTCCAGAAGCCATCGAGGTAGCACGGGAGATCGCTGGCAGTCAGGACGTTGTGGTCGGTGCTCCCAGCGTCACCCAGCAGTGCCTGCAATTGGGCCTTCTCGATGCCATCCACATCGACCTCGCACCAGTGGTGCTGGGACGCGGGATCAGGCTCTTCGATCATTTGACGAGGCCGGTCGAGCTCCTCGTCACCGAGGCTTCGGGGAACCCGCACGTCACGCACATCACCTACCAGGTCATCAGGTAGTCGAAGCGTCCGGCGGAGGCGGCGCCGCAGATCCGTGCCGAAATCGCATGCACTACAGGCTCACCGCGAGCCGAAGTGACCCCAGTGAGTGGCGATGATGAGGAGGACGCCCGCGGCCGCGAACGCAATTCCCTTGAAGCTCGCATCTCGGGAGCAATAAGCGCGCCTCGAGATTAGTGGCCGCGCTGACGCAGTGCACGGCGCAACAGTCGCGGGTAGCACTTCTCCCGACGCGCCGAGCGTCACGTCACCAGGGGGAATCCGCATGAGCAGCAACCCGTCCTCAGCCGGGAAAACCGGGCAGACCGCAAACGCCTTCCCCGTCCGGGCGCGCAACATATTGTCGTCATGGAAGGCATGGATTTTCCCGGTTGCGGTGTGCTCGATCCTTGTCTCACTGATTACGGCGTTCTACATCGGAGCGGTCGTCAATCCTCTCGGACATCTGCACGGGCTGCCCGTTGCCGTCGTGAATCAGGACCAGGGCGCCGTCGCGGGCACTCGCCGCATCGATGTCGGCCAGAAGGTGCAAGCCGGGCTCTCCCGGACTCCCGCCGTGTCCAGTCGGCTGGCGGTGAACGTCACTACGCTCCGGGCGGCTGAGCATGCAATGAACCGCGACGGCTCGTACGTCACCGTCGTGATCCCGCCCGGGTTTACCGCCTCGCTGCTGAGGCTTGCGGGGGTACCAGGGAGCCATCCGGTGTCCGGGGCGCCCGAGATCATGATTCTGACCAACCAGCGGGCGGGCACCGAGGGAGTCGGCCTGGCCACCGGCATACTGGAGCCAGCCCTGGCAGCTGCGTCGCGACAGATAGGACGCCAGCTCACCGCCATCGCGCCGGCGCCGTCCAGCCCGGCAACTCGAGCGTTCCTGGCGCATCCGGTCACGGTCGCGACTGTTGTGTACCGTCCGCTGCCCAGTCACACCGGCCTCGGGCTGAGCGCCTTCTACGCAGCCCTGCTCTTCCTGTTCTGCGGGTTTTTCGGCGCGGCCATCATCAACACTTCGGTGGACGTGGGCCTCGGATATGCCACCACCGAAACGGGGCCCTGGTGGCGCCAGCGGCGTCCAGTACCCATCAACAGATGGCAGACGCTCATTATCAAGTGGGTGATGGCAGCACCGCTTACCGGCATCATGACGGGGATCCTGCTGCTCGTCGCGGTCGCCGGCCTCGGCATGGACGCCCCGCACGCAGGTCTGCTGTGGCTAGTGGGCTGGTTGTGCGCAGCGAGCGTGGCCGCGGGGACACTTGTGCTGTTCGCCGTGCTGGGCAATCTCGGCCAGCTCGTGGCGCTGCTGATTTTCATCTACGCCGGACTGGCCTCGGTTGGCGGCACGGTGCCGTTGCAGGCGCTGCCCACCTTTCTGCGTTGGCTGTCGGAGTTCGAGCCGCTACGTCAGGTTCTCGCGGGTACCAGGGCGATCCTCTACTTCAACGCGCAGGCCGACGCGGGGCTGACCCGGTCGGTGACGGCGGCAGCGTCGGGGCTGGTCCTCTGGCTGATCGTAGGCGCGGCCATCGTGAGGTGGTACGACGCCAAGGGTCTCAACCGCATAGATCCTGCCCTGCTCGCGTACATCAACTCCTCAGCGGACGCGTACAAATCTCGCGGCACGAACGCCCCAGACCAGGCGGCCGGGACCGCGGGCAAGCCGGCCGATCCAGATCAATGACGACCGCGCTTGTCTCCGGCCAGCCACCGGCAGATGCGATCATGGTGGGCGTGAGATCGGAGGTTCCGGCCGCAGTCTGGGCTGAGCAGCGGGTCGCCTCGGTCCGTGACGACCCTGGCGGCCGGATCGCTCTGATGGAGCGCTGCTATTACGGGCCGTTCGGGCAGGCACCCCGGCATCTTCCGTTTCGCCGGGCGGCGTTGTCATTCATGCGCTGGCAGCTGCGCCGCGGGGTTCTGCAGCCGCCGTTCAGTGACCGTCCCGGTAGTCCGTGGTGGCGCGCGGTCAACGAGCGGATCCTTCGTGACGGCTGCGAGGCAGTGGGCCTGAGCGGGAATCTGCCCGGTCCGGCCTCCTCTTCAACAGTTGACTACTGGATGTCGTTCGCCGACTACCCGACCGCGCGGTCCTGGTACCGAGCGCACAACGCGAGCGTGGTCGGCGCCTACCTGGAGCACCGCGGCCTGGCGGAGGCAGAGAACGAGGCCGAGCGCTTCTTCATGAACGTCGTACTGTGCCGGGTGCTGTACGCCCATGCCCTCGTTTCCGCTCCGCGGTTGTCACTGGGATGGCTTCGTCCGCTCGCCCCGTTTCTCGGCGACCCCCGACTCGGAATGACGGGAATCTTCCTGCAGCTGTCTCGCGTCCTGCCCGACGAGTACCCGCTGTCCGGCAGCGCGCGGTCCTACGTCAGCCAGGAACACGGTTTCGGCCACCTGGTGGATTATGGCGTGATCGTCCCGAGGCTGCAGCAGCTCTACCAGTGGTCCGCGCACGAGCTCGCGGCACCGGGCCTGCTGGACTTTGTCCGGGACGGAGCGATGACCTACGCCTGGGCGTTCGAGGACCGAGGAGTGTGGCAGTCGCCGAAGTCGCTCGTCCCCCAGATGACGCGGCTGGTCCTCCCGCCCGAGCGGCCAGGTGCCTGGGCGCCTGGGCGTTAGCGGCCACCCACGCGGCCCATGCCGAAGGAGAAGGCGATATGCCAAGCCGGGCAATGCAGGACTGGATCGACGCTTTCAGGGACCAGCGGAAGGCTGGTGCCCGGCAGCAGCCGACGCCGGAGTCGATGTGACCTTGCGGATCGGCGAGGGCGTGCCGCACGTGTACCCGATCATGCTCGGCACCCCCGAGGCAGCCGAGGCCCCCGAGCAGATCGGGCAATTCCTGCGAGAACGGAGAACACATTGAATGAAACGGGGCAGAAGGTAGCAATCGTAACGGGAGGTTCGCAGGGCATCGGCGCCGGCCTCGTGGACGGATACCGCGAGCGAGGCTGGGCGGTGGTGGCGAACTCTCTCAAGATCAAGCCGTCGGCGGATCCGAACATCCTGACAGTGGCGGGCGACATTTCCGAGCAGGCCACCGCCGACCAGATCCTGAGCCAGGCACTGAGTCGCTTCGGGCGCGTCGACACCCTGGTCAACAACGCAGGCGTCTTCGTCGCCAAGCCGTTCACCGACTACACCGCCGAGGACTACGCGCTGATCACGGGGGTCAACCTCGCCGGATTCCTCTGGATGACCCAGCGCGCCATCGGCCAGATGCTGAAACAGGGCGGCGGCCACGTCGTCAACATCAGCGCGAGCATCGCCGAGCGCGCGGACGCTGTGGAGCCGACCGCGCTGACCGCGCTGACGAAGGGGGGCCTGGCCGCGGTCACCGGGTCGCTCGCCATCGAGTACGCCTCTCGCGGCATTCGCGTCAATGCCGTCGCGCCTGGCATCATCCAGACGCCGCTCCAGCCGCCCGAGGCCTATACGCCCGAGGCGCTTGCGGGGAAGTTGCCTCCGCTCGGGCGGGCAGGCCTGGTCAGTGACATCGTGGCGGGCATCCTGTACCTGGAGTCAGCGCCGTATGTCACCGGAGAGGTCCTCCACATCGACGGCGGCCGGGCCATCGGCCACGGTTAACCGGACGGACCCGCCGCCACGGCTCGCGGCAGGAACGTGCCGTTGATCAGGCCAGCGATCGTCCAGGCTGCGAGCAGCGCGAAAGCGGCGGTGAGAATGCCGACGATGGTGTAACCGAGGGCCGTGCGCCCGTGCACGTGCTCGGCGGCCAGCCAGTGCAGGCCGAAGGTGACGGCGGCGGCAAGTGGGAACGAGAAGGCCCAGAAGCCCGGGCCGAACGGCGCTGTCCTGTACAACGAGATCAGCCTGAGCTGAACAAGCAGCATCAGCACGGAAAAGCCTGCCAGCAGGGCCACGGCCAGGTCCACGCGGCCGCCGTTGATGGCGAACCAGGAGTTACCCGCCACTACCGGCGGCGCTACTTCGATCGCCATCGTGGGCAACAGGGGCGGTGGCAAGGCGGGCAGGACGTAGAGGCGCAGCGAGATGATCGAGGCGAGCACCACGAAGGAGCCGACTCCCAGGCCGAACAGCACATGGGACAGCGTTGCGAAGCCGAGCGTGGCGCTGCAGTCTGCGGCTATCAGGCCGCCGGCCGCCGTGGGCAGGAAGTAACCGGGATGCCAGGACCGGAGGTCACCGCTGAGGGTGATCCAGCCCGCCGAGATCCAAGCGCCCGCCAGCACCGTCAGGGCAGCGCCGCACCCGAAGACGATCTCGCCCGCGCCTCTGGCCTGTTGCGCCAGCGCGACACCCAGCAGCATCGGCACGATGAAGATCAGTGCGGCGAACGGCGCGAACGTGGGGTCGGACAGAACGGTGTTCCACCGGCGCTGCCGGGCGATGTTCGTCAGGTAGGCGGCGAGGGTGATCAGCCAAATGAGGCCGGTGACGATCCACAGCACGTTCCCCGGCCAGTCCGAGGCTCCGGCAAGCTGCCTCACGGTCGACCATGCCTGCGCCAGGCCAGCCAGCCCGAAGGCGACGGCAAAGAGATGCGCGTTCAGCAGGAGCGGCTGCCCGCGGGCTGCGGCCCGTCCACTCGCACCTTGCACGAGGCCCCCTCGGCAGGTATAACCGCCGGTCCGCGGGTGTGCCGTCGGACCGGCACCAGTCAATCAGGTCCTCGTAGCGCAAGCGGACCGGGTGGTACACCTCGCGGGCGGCCGCGGCGGCGTTTGATAGCGATGACGTTCGGGCATGCCTGCGGCGCTACCTGCGGCGTTACCTGCGACGCTGACGTGGCCAGCAGCTGACTTCCGCATGAACGTCCGACACTGACCGGAGGCCGGGATGGAACAACAAGCACCCAGCTACGCGCGCGACATCCGCCCGCTCTTCCGCGAGAAGGACATCAGCTCGATGTCCAAGGCGTTCGACCTGGCGTCCTACGACGACGTGCGTGCCCACGCCAGCCAGATCCTGACGCGGGTCGCTAACGGGTCGATGCCGTGCGACGGCCCCTGGCCGCAGGGGCGAGTCGAGCTCTTCCGCGGCTGGGTGGACGCCGGCTGCCCGGCCTGACCAAGCATGGCCAGTGCCGCAGGCGACATGGGCGATAAGGAGGCGCAGCATGAGGCTGCCCTCGCTCGCCGGTACCTGATCCGGTTCGAAGAGGACACGCTTAAGTCCCGCCCGCTGCGGATCCGGCTGATCATCGAATTCGCCGGCACCTTCCTGCTAGTGACCGTGGCCGCTGGCGGAGGCGTGATCAATCACTACGCCGGCGGGCACCCGGTCACCAGGGCCGCGGCGTTTATCGCGGCGGGCGTGCTCGTGATGGCCCTGATCTACGCCTGGGGTCCGTTGTCCGGGCTGCACATCAACCCCGCGGTGACCCTCGGTTTCTACGGCCGCGGGGTGTTCCCGCTGCGCTGGGTGGGGCCGTACTGGCTGGCTCAGTTTGCGGGCGCGATTGGCGGTGCACTGTTCCTTCAGGCCATGTTCTCCCATGTCACGGCCGGCGGGACCTACCCGATCTCCACACCGGGGGGAACCTGGCGCGCGTTCGTCACCGAGATCGTCCTGACGGCAATTCTGGTGAGCGTGGTCCTGCACACGGCGACCGGCTCCCGCAGCATCGGCCACAACGCCGCCATCGCTGTCGGCTCGACGGTGGCACTTCTCGGCCTGTTCGCCAGCCCGATCAGCGGCGCCTCGATGAATCCCGCTCGGACACTGGCGCCCGATCTCGTCGGGGTCAATTTCACTGGCTGGTGGGCCTATATATTCGGCGACCTGATTGGTGTCGTCATCGCGGTCTCGTTCATCGCGCTGGTCCGGGGCATGCCCGACAAGGCGGAGCGGACGGCGGCCCAGGGCGGAGGCGGGCTGCCGCAGTAACGAGCGGGCCGCGCCCGGCCTCGCGCCGAGGCGGCGGAAGTGTGGGCACGAGCGCTGACGGGCACGCCTACCGGCACCGCAGCCGCGGCGTCAGAGGAGAGGCGGTTATCCCGTGCGTTCCGATATCGTCCCCGGCGGTACCTTCCCCGATTATGCGTTGCCTGATCAGGTCGGCACCGTCCGCAAGCTGAGCGAGCTGCAGGGCCGTGACCCGCTGATCCTGACGCTCGCGCGTGGCAGCTACTGCCCGAAAGAGCACCAGCAGCACCTCGAGCTGGCGGCCAACTACCCGAAGATCGCGGTGGCCTACACCCAGATCGCCACAATCGCGACCGACGACCATCACACGCTGCAGGAGTTCCGCGCCTCGGTCGGCGCCCAGTGGCCGTTCCTGTCCGACCCCGGGCGGATTGTCCAGAAGGATCTGGACATCCAGGAATATACCGACCCTGAGCACAACCCGATGATCCCGCACACGCTGGTGCTCAAGCCGGGGCTGATCATTCACAGCGTCTACAACGGGTACTGGTTCTGGGGCCGCCCGTCGTTTTACGAGTTGTGGCGCGACTTGCGGGTGGCCACAGCTGAGATCCGCCCGGACTGGGACCTCAGCACCCCGGGACTGCGCGAGGCCTGGGACGCTCACGACTACTCGAAGTTCCACGGCTGGGACCGGCGTTCCCCGCAGTCAACGCCGACTTCCTATGTGTCGTAGGTCAGCCATCGCTGGCTGATCCCGGCTCGTGTCGCCTGCGTGCACCCGGGGTACACCGTGGCTCATGAGGACAGCCGTATGTGAGCTGCTCGGGATCGAGCAGCCGATCGTGCAGGCACCGATGGTCGACATTCCCCCGGTGGCTGCGGCGGTCTCCAACGCCGGGGCGCTCGGCATGGTGACGCTGACCTGGTCCGCTGACACCGGGGCTGTGATCCGGGAAACGGCGGCGCTGACGAAGCGGCCGTTCGGCGGCAACTTCGTCCTCACCTCAGATCGTCACGACCCGCTGGACCAGGCTCTCGACGCCGGCCTGCGGATCGTCTCGTTCATGCTCGGGGATCCCAGCAGCTATGTCGGGCCTGTGCATGAGGCAGGCGGGATCGTCCTGCACACAGTTGGCAGCGCCGAAGAGGCACGGCGGGCTGTCGCGTCCGGCGTGGACGTGATCGTCGCCCAGGGCTGGGAGGCCGGCGGGCACGTGCACGGTGCCGTCGCCACACTGCCGCTCGTGCCCGCCGTGGTGGACGCTGTGGAGCCAGTGCCGGTGATCGCCGCTGGCGGCATCGGCGACGCCCGCGGAGTCGCCGCGGTGCTCGCCCTGGGCGCGCAGGCTGCATGGCTAGGCACGCGGTTCCTGCTGGCCCGCGAGATGCCGATCCACGACGAGTACCGGCGCCGGCTTATAGCGGCGGCCGAGACCGACGCGCAGTGGTACCCCAACCTGTACGACGTCGGGTGGCCCGACTCTCCCCACCGCGCGCTCCGCAACTCAACGGCGAGGGCGTGGGAAGCGGCAGGGCGCCCTCCCGATGACCAGAGACCGGGATTTGGCGACGTTATCGCGCACCTCGCTTCGGGCGAGGCAATCGTTCGTTACGAGGGGGCGCCGCCGATGGTCGGGACGACCGGTGACATCGAGGCGCTGTCGATGTGGGCCGGGCAGAGCGTCGCACTCGCGAGACAGCCACAGACAACGGCGGAAATCATCACGGAGCTCACCTCGCGGCTGTAGACGCTCGCCCAAGTCGCACGTCAGCAAATTTCGGCCAGTGCGCGAGCGCGCTTAGGCCGGGGCAGACGCGGAGCGATCGACAGCGAGATACCAGGAGCCGCCGGCGAGATTCAGCGCCGCGAGAGACAGGAAGAAGGCAGCCCATCCGTCTACTTCGTACCAGAGACAGATGGCGCCCGCAGCGGCCTGGACGCTGCCACCGGCAATATGAGCGATCCCGAAGCCGCGGAGGTGGCGATACACCACGGGCCTGATCAGGCGCCGCATGCCGGAGCGCGGGGGAAGCCTCATCGGATCGCCGTTGTCGCCGGGTGCGTTCATGGGGTTCGCCTCCTGTCAGCGGTGATAGTCGCCGCTCGCTCCCCAATTACCATGAGATCATCTCGATATCCAGCGCGTCGATGGATCGGCGACAGCGTTCGTCGGGACGAGCGCAGCGGCCCGTGTCATCCTTCAGACCGATGCGCCGGATGACTGTGCTGGTTAGCGTTGTCAGGTGGCTACGGATTGTTCGGCTGAGGTCGCTCGTATCCCTGAACGGCGCTGGTTGCCTGCTGGAGTGGCGGCGAGCCCGTCGCAGGCGACGCTCGCACTGGCCGCCGTCGGGGCAGTCGTGCTGGCGATGCTCACCGCACGGGGGATTCTGCATGACGGGCGAGGGCAGCTTCTCTCGCTGCTGGTCTGCCTGCCAGTCCTCGCAACGCGGCGCTGGCCGCTGGCTGTCCTCGCGGTGGTCACCGTCGCGGCTGGACTGGTCGCTGCCACCGGCCATGCCTCGCTGTTGCTCGGCGTCCTCGTGGGGTTGGCCCTGTACTTCTCGGCCCTGGACCTGCCCAGAACCAGGTCGATCACGCTCGTCGCGGCTGTCGCGACGGCGCTAGGCGTGGCGGTGCTGTACGCGGCGGTCACTGCGGCGTACACGCAGGTCGCGGCTGAGGTCGTAGAGAATTTCGTGCCGCTGGCCGGAGCCTGGTTCATCGCCGACAGTGTCACGACGCGGCGACGCTATCAGGCAGGCCTGGCTGCGCAGGCTGAGCGCGAGCGGGCTGCCGAGGTCCGGGAAGAGCGGGTGCGCATCGCCCGCGAGATGCACGATGTCGTCGCGCATGCTCTCGCAGTCATGACGGTTCAGGCGGGGGTTGGCAGATGCCTGGCTGGCAACCACCCGGACGCGGCTAGCGTCACGTTCGGATCAATCGAGACGATCGGCCGGACCGCGCAAGACGAGCTTCGCGTTGTGCTCGGACTGCTCCGCGACGGTGAATCGGGTGGCGCGGAACTCGTACCGGCGCCCGGGCTCACCGACATCGAGGATCTGGTAGGCACCGTGCGTGCCTCCGGTGTTCCCGTGGATTTGCGCATAGAGGGGACTGATCGGCGGTTCGCTCCGTCACTGGAGCTCTCGGTCTACCGCGTCGTGCAGGAGGCCCTGACCAACGTCGTGAAGCACGCGCCCGGTGCCCGGGTAGTGGTCGAGCTGATCATCTCGGCCGGGAAGGTCCGCCTGGATGTGAGCGACGACGGCGCGCCGGGCGGTGCCCACGTGCCGCGGGTCGGGCCGGACGCGGGCCATGGGATCACGGGGATGCGCGAGCGCATTGTCGCATTCGGCGGGTGGCTGGTCGCCGGCCCGGTCGCCGACGGTGGCTTCCGCGTCACTGCCGAGGTCCCGCTGGAGAGTGTGGCGAGTTGATCAAGGTACTCGTCGTTGATGACGAGGCGCTACTGCGGTCGGCGTTCTCCTCGCTGATCGGGGCGCAGGACGACCTGGAGGTCGTCGGTGCGGCGGCCGACGGCCAGCAGGCGGTCGAGCTCGCGGCGAGCCTGGCACCTGATGTCGTGGTGATGGACGTCCGGATGCCGGTGATGGACGGCATCGAGGCGACCAGGCGGATTACCCGCGACCGGCCCAGCTCCCGTGTGCTGATCCTTACTACGTTCGACCTGGACGGTTACGTGTTCGAGGCGCTTCGGGCCGGGGCCAGCGGCTTCGCGCTCAAGAGCCGCCCCCCGGAGGAACTGCTGAGCGGCATCCGGACGGTCGCTACGGGCGAGGCGCTGCTCGCCCCAACCGTGACGCGGCGGCTCATCGCGCACTTCACCGGCCAAGCGCAGGTTGCGACCAGGACAGCGCCGGGCCTCGAGGAGCTCACCGACCGTGAGCGGGAGGTTCTGGCGCTGGTCGCTCGCGGTCTGTCCAATGCCGAACTGGCCGCCACGCTGCACGTCACGCTGCCCACAGCCAAGACCCACGTGAGCCGGATTCTGACCAAGCTCGGCGCCCGCGATAGAACCCAGCTCGCCATCCTGGCGTACGAGTCGGGAATCCACACCCGCTGAACCGTCAATGTCATCCGGAGGGATGACGCGGATCGTGATGCTCGCGCACGATGACGCCTGAGCGTCAGCGGTTCACGATTGTCAGCCATGAACATTATCGATGCGCCGGCCATCGCACATATTGCGCCGGGCCCGGCCCGGTGGGCGGCGGTGGCTGTCGGACCGCTCCGCGGCGGAGGCTTTCACCTCGGCGGGATCCTTCTCCCGCTCCTCGTGATCGGCGGGGTGGCCTACGGCGTGACGCGCCTTCGGCGCGGCCGACGTGCCGCGCCGCACGACGATCAGTGGATCCGCCCGGAACCACCCCCGCCACCGCCGTCACCACCATCGTCACCGCCCGAGCCGTCCGGCGAGACGGCCGTTGTGCCGGCCGTCGCGCCGGCCCTCGGTACCCGCACCGCGACCTCGCTCGAGCGCCCAGCCGGCGGATGGGCGGTGGAGACCCGCGCACTGACCAAGCGGTTCGGCGCGAACGTGGCGGTCGACGGCGTGGAGTTGCGCGTCCCGCGCGGCTCCGCATTCGGCTACCTCGGGCCGAACGGGGCCGGCAAGACGACGCTGATCCGCACGCTGCTTGGCCTGACCCGCGCCGACGGCGGCACGATGTCGCTGCTCGGGCTTCCCGTCCCGGCCGAGCGGAAGCGGGCGCTAGCCAGTGTCGGCGCCATCGTTGACGAGCCCCGTTTCCACCCGCACCTGACGGGGCGGGACAACCTCCGCCTGCTCGCCGCGGCCAGGGGCGGCGACGCTGGCTCGCGAATCGACCCGTCGCTGGAGCGAGTCGGCCTGACTCAGCGAGCCGGCGACAAGGTGGCCTCGTACTCGATGGGCATGCGCCAGCGCCTCGGCGTTGCCTCCTGCCTGCTCGGTGACCCGAAGCTGCTCATCCTGGACGAGCCGATGAACGGCCTCGACCCGGCCGGCATGCACGCGATGCGGGCGATGATCACGAGCCTGGCCACCGAGGGGCGGACGGTCATGCTGTCCTCGCACCTGCTGGACGAGGTGCAGCGCACCTGCGACGCGGTGGCGATCGTGGACCACGGGCGGATCATCCGCCAGGGGCCCATCGACGAGCTGATCCGCGGCGCCGGGGCCATGGTCGTGCACGTCGACTGCTCCGAACCCGCCCGGGCGGCACAGCTCATCGAGCAGGCCGGCATCGCCCAGGGCACAGAGGTATCCGAGGCCGGGCTCGCTAACGCCGGTCTGACCATCACCCTGCCCGCTGCAGCCTCGCGCGAACTCGTCGCCGATATCAACCGACGACTGGTAGGCGCGGGCATCTCGGTATACGGCCTCCAGGAGATCCAGACGTCGCTGGAGGACTGGTTCTTGTCCGTCACGAGCCGACTGGGAGAAGCGTCGTGACTACCACCGAGCCCTCGCTGTCCGCCGGAGGGACCGAAACGTCCGGGTACCGCCGCCGTGCGGCGCAGGCCATCGGCGGCTGGCTGCCCACCTGGGACCTCATCACTACGAAGAACCTGGAGATCCGCAAGCGTCGCGGCCTCATCATCACCGTCGTCGTGCTGGTCGTGGCGCCGACAGTCCTCATCTACGGCCTCCGGCTGCTGTTCCATGCGGTCGACCCGCAGAGCTACGGCCTGGCCGGCAGTCCGGGCATTTTCTCCCAGCTGACCAACCTGATGGCCGAGTTCGGGTTCATCGCCGCCGCGGCTCTGGGCGCAGCGGCCGGCACGACCGATCTGTCGGACGGCATGTTCCGCCACCTTGTCATCACGGGCAGGTCCAGGCTCGCCCTCTACCTCGCCCGCATTCCGGCCGGCCTGGCTATCACCATTCCGATCGTGGCCCTGGCCTTCCTGATGAACTGCCTGGTCACGAGCTACGAAAGCCCCCCGCCACCCACGTCGGTCAGCGTGTACGGACTGACCGTTCCCGGGCATCTCGACCAGGCTGAGCTGCAGACCTGGCTGCTTCAGCGGCCGCAGCAGGTCGCCAGCAACGGCGGCCCCATCATCGGCCCGCCGCCCAGCAACGCGGCGCAGATCCGATCGTCGATCGACAAGAACATCTCCTCCATCTACGCCGACTACAGCAGCGACGAGATCAGCGGCTCGAGCCCGGCAGACAACGAGATGGCCAAGATCGGGCTGTGGCTCGAGCTTGAGGTCGGGATCGGCTACCTAGTCGGGCTCGGCCTCGGATCGCTGACGGGGCAGCGGACCACCGCGACCATCATGCTGATCGCGCTGGAGATCATCGTGACCCCGCTGCTGGCGCGCGTACAGATCCCTTACTTCATCGACGGCCAGCGGCTCGTTGTCGGCATCGCCATGGACCAGCTGCGCCCGGCCGCGCTGCAGGCGAGCGCGCTGGCCGGCGGCCCCGGCCAGCTGCTGTTCGGCGGGCACGGAGCTCTCGGCATACCGGCGATGCCGACCTGGGCCATGATCTCGGTGATCGTCGGCTGGGTCATCGGCTGGTCCGCCATCGGAGCGTGGCGAATGTTGACTCGCGACGCCTGACCGGCGCACGGACGACTTCCGGCCTTCCGGTCAGTTTGCTGGCTAGCTCAGTCCTGCGACGAGGGCGACGACGACACCGACCGCGCCCGCGGCGAGCAGCGTGAGGACGACACCTCGGCGCGCGAGCAGAAGCAGGATGAGCGCGGCGGCCAGGATGGCGTACTGCCACGGGTGCGACAGGCTGCGGGCAAGCGGGATGGCTGAGCCGAGGATGGCGCCGATGGCAGCGGGTCCGGCTCCGGCGAGGAACCCACGGGCTCTGCGGTCGCGGCGGATCTGGTCGAAGCGCCCTGCGCCGAGCAGGATGAACGCGAAGGACGGCGTGAAGGCGACTACTGCCGCAAGGAGGCCGCCAGCGAGTCCTGCGGCTGCGTAGCCGACAACGGCCACAGTCTGGACGACCGGGCCGGGGGTGACCTGGCCGAGCGCGACGGCATTCAGGAACTGCGCGCCCGTCATCCAGTGGTAGTGGCTGACCGCGTCGGACTGCATCAGAGGGACGATGACGAACCCGCCACCCCACGAGAGCGCTCCGACCTTGAAAGCTACCCAGGCCACCGACAGCAGCACCCCGCCGCCGACTGCGCCGACGGCAAGTTTCGAGGCCGTCACCACGGCTGCCGCGTTGCCGCCGCCCGCACGGCTGCCGCCGAGTTGTGCCGCCAGCTCGATGAAGCCGCAGGCCAGGAGTACCAGCACGAGCCATTCACCGATGGTCGCGGCGGCCACAGTCCCGGCAATCAGGTAGGCCAGCCAGCGGACTGTCTGCTGGCGGCGCTGCCAGCTTGCGCCGGCCAGTCCGGCTCCTGCGTGGATGGCAACGGCCGGCACGGCCGCGCCGGCGCCGGCGCCAGCGCCCAGCACCCACAGGGGCGGCGACTTGGCCAGGAAGAGCGCGGACAGGGCCAGGATGAGGATCAAGCCGGGGATGATGAACGCCAGCCCGCCGGCCAGAGCGCCGGGACGGCGGCGCAGCCGCCAGGCGCAGAAGATCGCCAGCTCGGTGGACGCCGGCCCGGGCAGCAGGTTGCACACGGCGATCGCATCTTCGAACTCGCGCGCATCAAGCCATCCGCGGCGCTGGACGCACAGCTCGCGGAGCAGCCTGATGTGTGTCGGCGGCCCGCCGAACCCGATGCACCCGATGCGTGCCCACTCACGCGCGATTACGGCGAGGGAAACGGGGCCCGGATCTGACGCGGAGACGGGCGCCTCCGCGGTCATGCTGGCTCGGCGATCCAGCGCATGGGGTCGCCCCAGCCAAGGTCCCCGACGCCCGCGTTGCTCAGCGCCAGGACCACGAGCGTGCGCCGGTGCGCGGCAAAGGTGAGAACGTGAGCGATCATGCCGCCGTAAGTGAACACCTCAGCGGGCTCGCAGAGGGCGTCGACGAATGTCTCGTCCAGTCGGCCGCCTGCGATCACCTCACGGACTTCGGTGAGGAAGGCCGGGGCGACGTGCGCGAGTCGCTGCCGCATCGCGGCGGTGCTCTCGTTTTCCTCCAGGGACCAGTCATACGCACGGCTGGCGATCGCGCAGTTCCACATGTCCATCTGTCCGATCAGCCGGGACAGCAGCGAGCGCACCGTCTGCTCGTCGTCATCGACAGACAGCTCGATGGGCTGGTCGAGCTGTGCAGCGGGCAGCCGCTCGGCCCGCGTGATCATCTCGCCGACAAGCCAGATGTGATGTTCGACCATCCGGGTGAGCAGATCCATGGCGGTCACCTTCGAACGGGCCGGCAGCCGGAGGCTCCCGGGCGGGTAGAAATGCACCTCGTTGGGAGCGGGGAGCTGGAAGTGGCGCGGCGTCGCGCGCCATGCCGAGGGCGATGCTCCGTAGGCGCGCTGGAAAGCGCGGGTGAATGCCTCGTGGGAGGAGTACCCGGCTTCGACCGCGATATCGAGAACACTCAGCCGACTCGTGATGAGCCGGTAGGCTCCGCGTTCGAGCAGCACGCGGCGCCGGAACCGCGCCGGGCTCTCTCCGGCTACAGCGCAGATAACCCGGTCGAAGTGGAAGCGCGACAGGTGCACCCGGGCAGCCAGCTCCTCCCCGCGGGCCTGGTGGTCGTCCAGGTGCGACGCGAGCGAGTCCACGAAGCGCAGGAAGGTGTCCTGCGAGGTTCCCATGACTACTATCCTGCCCGGGCTGAGCCGCTGCCGCTTGATCGGTTTTGCGCTGCCAGGTCCGCAACCTCGATCAAGTGACTGTAAGCGGCCAGTGCTTAACTGGGCAGGTGACAGCAAGAGCTGACCGCCAGGCGCCAGTGGCGCTGGTGGCGGGCGCGACGCGCGGAGCCGGCCGGGCGATCGCCGTCGAGCTGGCGCGGGCGGGCATGTTCGTGTACGCCACGGGCCGCAGCAGCCGGGTCTCGGGCAGCTCGGAGATGGACCGACCCGAGACCGTCGAGGAGACCGGCGAGCTGATCCGGGCTGCTGGCGGGGCCGGTTCTGCTCTCGTCGTCGATCACGAGGACCCGGCAGCGGTAGCCGACGTGGTTGCGATCATCGAGCGTGATAACGGCCGCCTCAACGTGCTGGTGAACGATATCTTCGGCGGTGACAGGTACGCAGAATGGGATAAGCCGCTCTGGGAGCACGACTGGGCTGGCGGTCTTCGGATGCTGCAGATGGGCGTGCACACGCACCTCATCACGTGCCGGGCGGCGATACCGCTCATGCTGCGCACTGCCGCCGCTGACGGTACCCAGGGTCTGGTGATCGAAATGACCGACGGCACCTCGGAGGCCAACACCGACTTCCGGCGGAATGTCGGTTTCTACTACGACCTGGTCAAGGCCAGCGTCGAGCGCATCGTCAAGGGCCTCACCGCCGAGTTCGCCGCGTATCCGATGACAGCCGTGGGAGTCACGCCTGGCTGGCTCCGTTCGGAGCAGATGCTCGACAACTTCGGGGTCTCCGAGGAGAACTGGCAGGACGCCTGCGTCAAGACGCCGGGATTCGCGATCTCCGAATCGCCCGCGTACGTCGCCAGGGGCGTTGCCGCGCTCGCCCGGGACACCGAAGCTGACCGGTGGGCCGGCACGATCGTCAGTGCCCGCCAGCTCGCCGATGCCTACGGCGTCACCGATACGGACGGCAGCAGGCCGGACTGCTGGGGCTACCTGGCGGCATACGGCTGGGACCAGGACGACGGCAGCGGCGTCGAGCAGTTCCGCTAGCTGATGCTGGCAGGTCAGCCGGCCTCTGCGGGGATCCAGGAGGGCTGCGAACGTGGAGATCGCTGATGTGGCGCGTGTCACCGAAGCCCTTGCCGGTGTCCGTCGTACCGCCTCCGACGGACTGGCACAGTGGCGTTACCACGGCAGGCTGGTCGCCCGTCAGCTGGATAACACGCACCTGGTCATCCGGGCCGACTTCGAGTACCGCGACTCGATAGTGCGGCAGTTTCCCGTGACCTTCAGCATCCCGGCCCGGTACGCCCGGCACATGATGGTGGTCGCTGATCTCGAGAGCGGCGAGCAGGGTGCGATCGAGGACGCGATAGAAGCAGCGTGGGGACTCCAGCGCCGCGCCGGATAAGCCCCGAGGGGAGCAATTCGCCCTTTGTCGGCGGTGCTCAGTGTCCATCAAGTGTTATAACGGCCGTCACTGCGAGTGAATGACGGCTGTTAGACTCAGCATGTTGCCAGGCAGCGCGCAAAGGAGATGTCGTGACGGCTGGAGCCTGGGCCCTGTTCCTTGCGGTGTTTCTCGCCTGTGCCGTCGAGGCCGTGGAGGCGACCACGATCGTCCTGGCGGCTGGCACAGCTCGCGACTGGCGGTCGGCCGGGACCGGGACCGGGGCCGCCCTGCTCGCGCTGGCCGTCATCACCGGCGTGGCGGGCCCCGCCGTCACCGCCATCCCGCTGCATCTCCTTCGCCTGGTAATCGGCGCGCTGCTGCTGGTCTTCGGCCTGCAGTGGCTGCGGAAAGCGATCTTGCGCGCGAGCGGGCACAAGTCGCTGCACGACGAAGACAAGATCTACGCAGAGCAGCTGGCCCGCGCAGGGGAGCAGCCCGGTGCCAGGCGTGCCCTGGTTCCGGACTGGTACGGGTTCACCCTTGCGTTCAAGGGCGTCCTGCTCGAGGGGCTGGAGGTCGTCTTCATCGTGCTGACCTTCGGGAGCAACGCGCGCGACATCCCGGCCGCCGCCCTCGCGGCTGGCTGTGCTGTGGTGCTGGTCGCCGCGGTCGGAGTCGCGGTCCGCGCGCCTCTCGCACGCGTGCCGGAGAACACGCTGAAGTTCATCGTGGGGATCATGCTGACGTCCTTCGGCATGCTGTGGGGCGCCGAGGGCGCCGGGGCCCACTGGCCCGGGTCGGATGCCGCGCTGCTGGTGCTCATCCCGGTCGTGGCCGTCGTGGGGATTGGCCTGACTGCGGTGCTCCGGCGGAGCGCGGCCGCGCCGCCAGCCAGCGCGGCGCTGACCGGCCGGCAAGCGGCCTGAGGAGAGGAGCGGCGAGCATGGGTGCACGGCTGCGCGCGTTCGGCGCGTTCTGGTACGACTTTGTCATCGGGGACGACTGGCTGCTGGCAGTCGCCGTCGTGGCCGGGCTCGCGGGCACGTACCTGCTCAGTCACGCCGGCGTCCCGGCGTGGTGGCTACTGCCTGCCCTGGTGGTCGCATTGCTGCCGGCCAGCCTGTGGCGGGCGACCCGCCGACGCGAGGGCTAGCGCAGACATGCCGTGCCGCGTCAGCGGCTCTCCGCTTCCTCCGCGTAGACGCGGGCGGCGTACAGCTCGAGCTTCTCCTCGCAGCCGGCCACTGCCTCCTCGGCGGCGGCCCGCCCGGCTGCCCCGAACACGTCCCGGTCCTGGATCCGCTCCAGCCACTTCTTCAGCTTGACCAGGTCGACCTCGTTCTCCTCCAGCTCGGCGTAGGTGAAGTGGCTGTCGGTGTACTCCTTGTCTACCTGCGCGATGAAGTCCTGGCACTTGTCCACGATCTCCTCGTACTCGTCGTCGCGGGCGGCCTGGAATGCCGCGCGGATCTCCGGTTCTCCGGCCAGCACGCTGCAGGACAGCAGGACGGCCGTGCCGGACATGTCGAGGATCTCGCTGCGGAGTTTACGAAGGGCGCGCTCGGCGGGCACGCTGGCGGGCAGGGCAGCCGCGGAGTTCTGCAGGTAGATCGCTCCCATGCTCTTGATCCGCCGCCACACCGCGGCGCGCAGCCGCGTCGGCTCGGACGGTACCCGGTAGATCAGGAGCAGCCAGCCAGGGCCAGGCCTGGGGTCGTTGTGCACCCCGCCATTCTCGCAGCGTTACCAGCAGTGGCGGGCTCGGGCCGCGGTGGGTCCTGGCTTACTCGAACCGCACGCTGCCCGGGCTGGTAGCACGGTTCAGGAGCGGTAGCGCGGACACGATGACCAGCAGGGCCCCGATCAGCCCGATGCCCATGGTGAGGAAGTAGGCGTGGCCGGGAAATGCCACCGGGGTTCCTGCTGGCGCGAGCTTGCTGACCGTCAGAACGGAGATGACATAGGCGATGACGGCGGCAGCGACAGTCGCGGCGGCGAGCGGCAGCACCGCCTCCAGCAGCACGACCCGGTAGAGCGTCGCGCTCTGTGTGCCGGTGAGGCGCAGCAGAGTAAACGGGCGCTTGCGCTCGACGACGCTGCCGCCCACGGTGACTGCCAGGCTGCATCCGGCGACGATCAGGGTCAGGACCACCGCGATATAGATGAGTCGCTGCACGGTGTCCGCGACGGCAGCGCGTGCCTGGACGGCTTCGCCGAAGGTGCGCGGTGCCGTGCCCGATGCGGACTCGGTCACGTGCGTGACCAGGTAGGTGCGGACTCGCTCCAGCGTCGCGGAGCTGCTGACCTTTACCAGAAGGGCCTGCAGGTACAGGTGGCTGAAGCTGGCCGGTGCAGCCGGGCTGGACGGACTGGCGATGGGCTGAGTGCTGTAGCGCGGGTTGTCGCCGAACAAACTCCCGGCTTGGACTTCGACGGCGGTGCGGCCGGGTGCGCACTGACCCAGTACCGCTAGCTCACGCAGGCCGGCGCAGCTCATTACGGCGCCCGCGAAACCTTCCGGCTTCGGACTGGGACCGGGCTTCGGCCCGGGATGAGCATTGGGCTTGACCGTGATCGTGCTCGATTTTCCGCTCGGCGGGAGCGAGTAGATGGGTATCGCCGTGGCGCCGGGAATCGCCGCGAGGCCGTGCAGGAGCGACGCCGCGGCTGAGGGCGGCAGACCCTCTTGCGCGACGCGCAGCTGCAGGGGCGTCGCCCCCGCCTGCACGCCGGCCGGGCCCGAGTTCCCGGTGCAGTTGACGTTATTGCCGCAGACCGGGGAAGAGATAAACCCGTCGAGCAGCACGTTCCTGAGCGCGGTGGCACTGGGTGTTGCGGTGATGGAGTCGACGGCCGGCAGGAGACCGGCGAGCAGAGTCCCGAGGAACACTGCCAGCACGAGCCCGCTAACGGACCTGAAGGCGGCCTTCGGGTTGTCGCTCAGCCGACGCGCTGCCAGCAGCGAGGACGCGCCGGTCATGAAAAGGCCCGACAGGCGCGCCGCTTGCGCAGTCAGCCACGGGCCAGCGACCACCAGGCCAATCAGGATGAGGAGAAGGCCGGGGTACGTGCTGGCGCCGATCGCCTGGTGGGTGGTCCTTTGCAGGCCCAGGATGAACAGCGCGATGCCAGCCAGCAACGGGAGCACTCGCCAGGCGGTCGGCGTGCTTCTCGTCGCCCGCCTGCTGACACCGAGCGGTGAGATCCGGACCCGTCGTAGTGACAGCAGCGCGGAGATCCCGGCGGCGGCAGGCACTCCGACTACGACGATGAGGTATCCGGCGACAGTCGGAGTGACCTCGTCGGAGAAGTACCGGGCGCTGGTGATGGCGGTGTCAGCCAGCGCCGGCTGCAGCGCCAGGAAGAGGCCGATGCCTGCCAGCGCCCCGAGCAGGGCACTCACGATCGCGTCGACCGAGGAGATCACGCTGATTTGCCGATAGGTTGCTCCGACCAGCCGCAGGGCGGCATAGCGTTCCTCGCGGCGGGCGGCGGCGAGCCGGGTGGCGGTACCGACGAGGATGAGGATCGGGAACAGGAACGCGACGGCCCCGAAGACGAATGCATCGCGGAAGTAACGAGTCCAGATCTGCTTCCCGGGCGCCGTGGCGATCTTGTCCACGACGACAGCGGCCGGCAAGCGCGCGAGCTTCGCGGGTGTGTAACCGATGTAGATCACAAGTTCGTCGGGGCCGGTCAGCGCGCGCTGGCCGATCGTGCCGGCCAGCGCGCCGGGGAACCGTGCTCCCAGCTCGTCGCGGGGGACACTGCGGATCAGCGCTGCGAGGGCGGGCGAGGCGTAGTACTGGCCGCTTGCCGGAAGCCGGCTGATGCCGGGCGGCAGCGGCGCGCGGGGCCCGAGCGCTGCGACGTCGAGTCGCTCGATGGTCTGCCCCTGGTAGATATCGTTGCTGTAGCTCCACAGCTCGGCATCCCGGTCGGCGGCGGACGGCGCGACAGACTGCGCGATGACGGATCGGCCCTGCGTGGACTCCCACGACGGCCGGTTGCTGGTGACCTGGAAGGCGTGGAAGTCGGCGAGCACTGCCAGCATGATCGCGACGCCGACGCCGACGGCCGCCGCGGTAACCACCAGGCGGACGAATGCCTCACGGCCGCTGCGCAGTGTCAGGTGCAGGCCGAGCCGGTACATCATCCGACGATCTCGGTCGCGGTTTCGGTCAGCCTGCTGACGACGGTGCCGTCGCGGACGATGACATCGCGGTCGGCGTATGCGGCGACGCGGGCATCGTGGGTAACCAGCACCACGGTGGTGGCCTCCTCCCGGGCGATGGTGACAAGCAGGTCCATCACCTTCTCGCCGGCCAGCGTGTCCAGGGAACCAGTCGGCTCATCGGCGAACAGGACCTGCGGCTTCGCAACAAGCGCCCGCGCCAGCGCGACTCGCTGCGCCTGCCCGCCGGACAGCTCGCCGGTCCGCCGCCTGCCCAGTCCATCGAGGCCCAGGCGGGGCAGCCAGGACTCGGCACTCGCGTACGCTGCCTTGCGCTTGACGTGATTCAGCAGGAGCGGCATCGCGACGTTGTCGGCCACCGTCAGCTCGGGCACCAGCTGGCCGAACTGGAACACGAAGCCGAACGCCGTGCGCCGCAGTTCCGTGCGCCTGCTGTCACTGAGGGTGTCCAGGCGCCCCCCGTCAAACCACACCTCCCCGCTGTCCGGCCTGAATATCCCGGCGAGGCAGTGCAGGAGCGTCGACTTGCCCGAGCCACTCGGCCCCATCACCGCCACGATCTCCCCCCGACGCACGGACAGACTCGCGCCCGCCAGCGCGGTCGTCTGACCGAACGACATGCGGATCTCCCTGGCTTCGATCAGCATGCCGTGGCCGCGCGAAGCGGACGGGAGGTTGAGCGAGGTCTGCGAGGTCATCGCGCACGCACCAATTCCGCCAGAGCGCCGAGCCTGGCTGAGGTCACGTCAATCCACCGGAGGTCGGCTTCCAGATGGAACAGGCCGTGATCGGCCAGCAGCACATCCATCAGACCACCAGTCCGCTTAAGCTCGGTCAGGTCCCGCATGCGCTGCAGGTGTGCGGTGCGCTGGGAGTCGAGGTAGGTATCGGCTGGCCGCCCGAGCATCAGGGCCAGCACCACCTTGGCGAACAATGTGGTCTGCAGATGCGGCTCAGGCTCGATTGGCTTCATCAGCCATGCATCAAACTCCGCTGCTCCGAGCCCGGTGATCGCATACCGCTTCCGGTCCGGCCCGGCTCCGGGCTGCGTCTCGCCGGCGGTCACCTTGCCATCGCGGGCCAGTCGGCTCAGCGTCGCGTAGACCTGCCCGAACGGCAGCGGCTTGCCCTGCCCGAAGTACGCGTCGTAGTCGCGCTTGAGATCGTAGCCATGGCTCGGCTGGCGCTCCAGCAGGCCGAGGATAGTAAGGGGGACAACTGTCACGTGAAGGAGACTACACCAGAAGTAGATACTGAGTGTATAGAGATTTCGAAGAAAGTCTGCCGAAGGGAGTTACCCCGCGCGATGGTCGCGGCCGCCACGCATCGTGATGAGCGTGACTCCGGCGGCGAAGACCGCTGCGGCACACAGCGCCCCGCCCAGGTCGTGCGGCGGCCGGGTCGGCCACATCCAGGGCGTCGTCCAGGATCCGGCAAATGCGCCCTCGGCGATCAGCAGGTAGGCCAGCGGGCCGGCCCAGCCGAACGCGCCGCTGACTGCCGCTGCCGGCAACAGCCCGGTGCCGGTCAGGCCCGCGACGTTGCGGAGCATGGCCAGAGCGCCGCCGGGCAGATCCCCGGCGGCGGCCGCTGCTGCCAGCGCGCCGACGGCGGCGGCGGTCAGTGCCAGGACCACGGCGAGCCGCAGGTAGGGCAACCAGCGCCCGGTGGCGCGCTCGGTCTCGCCGAACGGCCCGTAGGCGGTCACAGCGACAATCGCGGCCGACGCGGCTTCCAGCGTCAGCGGGATGAACTGCTGAGCAGCCGGGCCCCCCGCGATGCTCCAGCGCCAGTGCAGGGCAGCCGCCAGCACGGCGGCCGTCGCGGCGATCAGGCCCAGCGCAGCCGGAACCCGGCGGCTGACAAGGTACAGCCAGGCCATGTACCCCAGGCCGGCGGCAGACGTGGCCGGCGACCTGGCCGGGACAGCACCCTGAGGCGTCGAGTGAACTCCGGCGACGGTCATGGCAACTGCGCCAGGGTGATCTGGCCGGCCCGCAGGGCGGTCAGGTGGGCGGCGAGCCAGGCATGCAGGCTCACGGGTGGCAGGCCGGTGAGCCGTTGAGCCGCGGCATAGACAGGGCCGGTCACCGGCCCGACTCCGTTCGCCGACTGCCGTCCGTTGGTGAGCGCGTGCTGGGTGGCCCGTGCCCACGACGGCAGACCGTAGTCGGTCAGCGCGCTCGGCTGCGCCTTGAGTGGTATGCCCGCGCCCTGCAGCAGTGCAGCCTGCACTGCTAGCTGGCCGGGCGTGCCGGAACCGGCGCCTGGGATAACGAATGCGTGCACGAACAGAACCTGCAGCTGCTGCGTCAGCTCGGCCGCAGTGCTGCCGAAAGCGCCGGGCAGGTTGAGAGCTCCCAGCGGAATGCCGAGCACGGGCGGGCGGCCGCTGAGAGTGAGCCCCGGGCCAGGCACCGCGCCATCGCCGCTGCTGTAGGTAGCGCCGATCTGTGTCGTGCGGGTCGGTGCGCCAGGAAGCCCGGCACTCTCGGTGAGGACCGGTCGCAGCGCCGCCGTGACATCCGGCAGCCACCTGCGGTAGGCCGGGTTCAGGCAGACCGGGACGCCCGCGGCGTGGTCGCAGACGGGGGTGTAGGGGGTCGGCCGGTCGCTGGCTGCGTCGTGCAGCGCGGAGATGTCCATGCCGCGAGCGCTGAGCCGGGCCGTGTCGGCCAGCCCGACCGCGGTCCCGGCCGCGGCGAGGCCTGCGACGGCGATTACCGCGGCGGTCCGGCGCAGCCAGGGCCCGCCAGCCCGGGCAGGCAGGCCGAGCAAACCGACCGTCGCCACCGTGAGACCAGCGAAGAACATGATCCGGGCGATCGGCAAGTCGGGCAGATAGGGGTACAGCACTCCGGAATCAAGCTGGAAGTTTCCGTTGGAGTTCGTCGGCAGGATCTGCGCCCAGCCGCTGGTGTGGCTGAACCCGGTCTGCGACGACAGCATCATCAGCAGGAAGCCGCCGAAAGCGGCAAGGGCTGCAGCGAACCGGCTGGGGAAGCAGACACCGAGCGCGAAGCCGGCGGCGCTGAACGTCGTCACGGCGGCAGCACCGACGGCGACCCACCACCAGGGCGGTGAGCCCAGCAGGCCCTGGTGGGCGTAGACCGCGAACATGATGCCGACAAAGGCCAGGTAAGCGACGACTGCCCAGATCGCGGTCGCGCCCCAGGTGGCAAGCTGGGCGACCCAGCGCGGGCGCGCGGTTCCGGTGACCATGTCGGCCATGCCGCGGCGGCCGTCTCGCGATCCCATCCAGGCGGCCACGCCGGCCACGAACGGTCCGAAGTCGATGATCGTGTGCCCTTGCCCCATATTCCAGAACGTGCGCAGGATCCAGAACGGTGGCTGGCTCGTGCTCGGCCGGTAGGAGTCGAACCAGAACAGCACGGCGATCAGAGGCAGGATCCACGGCATCGCGTTGCGCCGCAGCTCGATCCGCAGCAGCCGGGCCGCGGTCAGCGGGACGGCGCGGGCGCCACCCGGCGCGTGCCGCACCGGAGCGGCGGTCGCGGCGGTCATGACCGTGCCGCCACGCCGGATCGCACCGCCGCAAGGACCGCGCTGTAGCCGCGCTCAAGCGGCGCGTCGCCCGCCGCGCCGGATTCCTGGCCCCGGGCGACCAGGTCGCCGGGGGTGCCGTGAAAGACGATCCTTCCCTGGTCCATCAGCGCCACCTCGCTGCACGCCGCGCCGACGTCCTCGACGAGGTGCGTGGACACGACCACGGTCGCTCGCTGGCCGAAATCGCGCAGCAGAGCGCGGAACATCATCCGCTGCTCCGGGTCCAGGCCCGCGGTCGGCTCGTCGAGCAGCAGCAGCTCCGGGTCGTTCACGATCGCCTGCGCGATGCCGACCCGGCGCAGCATTCCCCCGGACAGGGTGCGCAACTTCGCGCGGGCCTTGGCGCCCAGGTCGACCCGCTCGACCGCAGCGGCCACCGCCCGTGGCACCTGCCCGGCCGGCATCTCCTTCAGCAGCGCGAAGTACTCGACAAACTCCGTCACGGTGAAGCCGGAGTAATAGCCGAGGTTCTGCGGCAGGTAACCGAGCCTGCGCCGGATCTCCCTCCGCCCGGCGTACGAGGCCGGGTCGCGGCCGAGTAGCCGCAGGCCGCCGGAGGACGGCGGGACCACCGTGGCCACCATGCGCAGCAGGGTTGTCTTGCCAGCTCCGTTCGGTCCGAGTAGCCCGAATACCCCCGGCCCGGTCTCCAGGCTCACTCCGGCTACCGCCTCGGTGCGGCCGAACCGCCTGGTCACATCAGCGATCTCGACGTTCATGGTGTTCCTCTCGGGATCCGGGTCGCGAACCATGCCAGGGCGGCGCAAGCGGCGGCAGCGCCCAGATACGGGACGATCAGCGCAGAACTGGTGAGCGCAGCAGTGAACTGGCCGGT
>Ga0335074_10000795_pt1 | contig 43179 bp, 32 predicted proteins | sample Lox_Sample_23_FD_206715 | JGI IMG/M metagenome (GOLD analysis project Ga0335074, IMG submission 206715) | Soil microbial communities from Loxahatchee National Wildlife Refuge, Florida, United States - Lox_Sample_2.3 | ecosystem: Environmental > Terrestrial > Soil > Wetlands | place: USA...
CGTGGTGAACATGTGCGATCACGCCATTTGGTTCAAAAAAGGCAAAAAAATGGCCGATGGCACCCCTCGAGAAGTCGTCGAGGCGTACACAGGCTCGATCGTTCTCGGCGAGCACCGCCCGACCGAGCGAGGGGACCGATGGGGCTCGGGGGAGGCACGCATCGACCGGGTTGCATTGCTCGACCACTACGGCCGGGAAGTGACACGCGTCGGCAGTGGCGAAGAGGTGACCTTTCGCTTCTGGTACAGCACTCGTGAGCCGGTCGCGCGCCCCGTCTTCGCCGTGCAGATCCTCACTCTCGAGGGATTGATCATTTACGGGCCCAGCAACCGGGAGTCCGACCAGGTCCCCGAGAAAATAGACGGCAGCGGTTGGGTGGACCTCAAGATCCCGCGCTTCGCGTTCCTGCCGGGCACCTATGACATCACGGCGCTCGTCACCGATTACACGATGGCGCACCCCTACGACGTCCGCCGCAACATCGTGCGCATCGACGTCGACCGCAAAGGGCCCACCGAGCCCGTGGGCATCGTCTCGCTCGGGGGGACCTGGTCGTTCGGGCCCTAGATGAGCCGATGACGAGCTCTTCTCCTGGCGCAATTTCTTTCATGGACCGCTCGAGGTCGCGGCACTCCTTGCGCTCCTCTCTCAGAGTTGTCGCGGCTCTCGTTCTTTTGACGGTTGGGCTCGCGGCGTGCGGTGGGGGGGTGTCTGCGACGATCCACTTGTCCGAGTCTTCGGGCCCGCCCGGGACCGTGGTCAACCTGAGCGGGAACGCTGGCAGGGCGTGCACCGCCAGACAGCAGCCGAGCTTTTCGTTTGAGAGTGCTCGCGGCGCAGGTGGCGGGCCGGCGACCCAGGTCGAGGTGGCGGCCTCGACGACGGGTTCTTGGAGCGCGACGTTCGTTGTGCCTTCCTATCTCGGCTTTTCAGGTGCCGGCGGGCGTGGCGCTGCCGTCGCGCCGGGGCGCTACCAGCTGGTGGCGCCTTGGTGCGGAGGAGGCGGCTCGTCGAGGGCAACCTTCACCGTTACGGCCACGCCGACGTCGAAGTGGGGCCAGCGCTACGTCGCGATCGTGCCGACGCTTACCGGGGCGGGTTACTGGTTGCTGCAGGCCGATGGCGCCGTCCACGCCTTCGAAGCGCCGTGGTTCGGTCCTCGAGGCGCCATTGCCAGCCCGAGCTCCCCGATCGTCGGTATGGCGCGCACCTACGACGAAGGGGGCTACTGGCTCGTCGACAGCGCCGGTCATGTCTTCGACTTTGGCGACGCCCGAAACTATGGTTCGCTCCGCTCCGCCCCGCAGGCCCCGGTAACCGGCATGGCGGCGGCACCCGATGGCAAGGGCTACTGGCTCCTCAGTTCGGACGGCCACGTCTATGGCTTCGGGGACGCCCGTCTCGATGGGATGCCCACCGAGCAGTTGGCGCCTTTTGACGCCATCGGGGCACGCCCCGCCGGGGGTTACCTGGTCACGGCCGCGGAGGACTCGGCGGTTTACGAGTTCCCGGGAGGAGCCCTCGTAGGTGGAGGGCCGGGCACCGAGACCTCGGCCTCTTTTGTCGGTGCCGCTGTCACCCCGAGCGGCAACGGCACCTACCAGGCGGAGGTCAACGGCCAAGTAGTCTTCACGGGAGACGCCTCGACCTACTTCGGCAGCCCCATACCCGGTTCCGTGCCGGCCAACCAGCAGATCGTTGGGGCGCCTATCACCGGGATCGCGGCGACGCCTAACGGGCAGGGCTACTGGATGGTCGATGCGGATGGCAACGTCTACAACTTCGGCAACGCACCTTTTGTGGGCTCGGCCCTCCACTAACATCTCTACCTTTTGTCAAGGCTAGTGGCGGGCCTGAAAATGTCCAGGTATTTGGCTGACTTTGTCCGGCAGCTCCCCCGCCTGACAGGGCAGGCAGAGTTTGTCCCTATTCCGGGTACAAAGTAGGGTCGAGCTCAAAGGGTGAGCGCCGGGGCCTTGCTCTAAGTGGTAGTGCAGGGAAGAGGTATGCCGAGGGCGAAGTGCAGGGCGCGCTCTACTTGCCTCATGCGCGCTGGCGATATTGTTGTCAGTCGCCGCGCCAGGATGTTCCTGGGGACAGTTACCAGCCGGTCCAAGTTGACGACACAGTCGCGGGGCATCCCGTCCGCGGGGCCAAGTCGGACCTCCTGTGAGTGACCGCGAACGGTCGTGGTGACCTCGGCAACCGTCACTTGGGAGCGTCGCCCCCGGCCGACGTCCCAGCTGAGCAACAAGACGGGGTGGCGCTGGCCCGGCGGCCAGGCTGCCCACCACACCTCAGCCCGCTGCACGGGCAACTGACGGTTCTTTGACAAGACGGCGAAGTTCTCGGACCAAGCTGGCCGACCCCGCCTCTGTCAGAAGGCGGCGCACATGGTCGAGGACCTCTGCCCGCTCCTCCTCGACGACATCGTTCGCTTCGGGGCCGGCCCAGGTCTCCCAACCAGCCATGGTCCCCGCTGCAGCCTCGTCCCAACGCTGCTCCTCGTCGCTGACCGGGAAGGATGCGTAAGCCGCGTCCGAACAGTCAGCTCGTCGTTGTTCGTCCCACTGCCTCCAGCCGCGCCAGCAAAGGTCGGCGACTACCTCCGAGCGGCTTTCCCCGCTTTCAGAGCGGCGTTGCTCGACGTACTCCAAAAGGACAGCGGGCAAGCTCAGTGTCACCTTCTGCATAGTTGCCATACCAAATGATCCTACCAAATGGCATACTAAAAGACCTCTTGGCCTGGGGCTGTCATGGTGAGCGACGAAAACGGTCTCATCCCGCGCCGGCTGGCGGATGGTACCATGAATACCATAAGAGCGACCATTGATGCTGCCGGAAGATTGGTCATACCGAAGCCACTGCGCGAACGGGTGGGTATCGGCCCAGGCGAAGTCGAGATCTCCTTGGATGGGAGCGGCCTGCATCTAGAGCCTGTGGCTCGTGACGACCTCGCGACGGAGGACGAGCGGCTCGTTATCCCTCCGTCTGGCGCACGTCTTGACGACGTGACCGTGAGAGCGCTGATGGATGCCGGCCGGCGTTGACGAGCCCGACGCCCTTGTGGACACGAGCGTCGCAGTCGCCCTAGTTGTCTCCGATCACGAGCGGCACGCCTCGACAGTGCGAGGAGTAGGTGGTCGGACCTTGGGCCTCTCGGGGCATGCGGCTTTCGAGACCTTCTCCGTGCTGACCCGCCTGCCACCGCCACTTCGTCGGAGCCCGCGTGCCGTCCACGATTTGCTCGAAGCCGATTTCCCCTTCACGCACTTCCTCAGCTCGGCAGGCGCGACAGAATTCTGGGCCCGCGTCGCGGACCTGAACATCTCGGGAGGTGCCGTGTACGACGGCTTGGTCGCATCAGCCGCTCACGAACGAGGTGTGCGTCTGCTTTCGCTCGATGCTCGCGCCTCGGTAACCTATCGATTGCTGGGCGTCCAGGTTGAATTCCTCGGCTAGCACCTAGGGGTTGCCGGAGCCATCAGATATGACGGACCTTCCGCAATGAACCACGAAGTACCCGGGCTGACCGGCACAGTCGAAGTGCTCTTGTCCACCTTCAATGGGGAGAGGTACTTGGCGGAGCAGCTGGAGAGCCTTTGGGCGCAGGATTACAAGGACCTAACGCTCTCGGTGCGTGACGACGGGTCCTCGGACTCGACGCCGGAGCTGCTCGGAGAGCTCGGGGCTGGTCATGATAGCGCCCGTTTCGTCGAGGGGCCTCATCTCGGCGCCGGGAAGAGCTTCTTGGAACTGTTACGGCATGTCAGCCCCAACGCCGAGTACGCAGCATTTTGCGACCAGGACGACGTGTGGCTACCTGGCAAGCTCTCCACGGCGGTCGCGGCTCTGGATTGCGTGGATGGCCCAGCGCTGTACTGCTCAGCCGTCCAGCTGGTGCGCGAAGACTTGACGCCTGTCCGTGTCCACCGTCGCTGCGTTCGGGGACCGTCTTTCGAGAACGCCCTAGTGGAGAACGTCGCGACCGGGTGCACCATCGTTCTCAACCGACCTGCGATAGACCTCCTCGCATCGCGCTCCCCCGAGCACTTCGTGATGCACGACGCCTGGTGCTACCTCGTCGTATCGGGTTGCGGCCGGGTCATTTACGACCCCACCCCATGGGCCCTGTACCGGCTGCACGGGTCCAACACGATGGGCGTTGGGGAAACCCCGATGGCAGAGTGGCTAGGGAGAGCTCGTCGTATGTTGGCGAAGAACTCTGGCCCCTCTTTCAGAAGACAGGCTGAGGAACTAGAGAAGTTGTATGCGGGTAAGCTCAGTCCTAGGGCCACCCAAACCCTGGAGCTCTTTCTGACGAGCCTTTCGTCCTTCTCGCGTCGGGCGTGGTACGCGATCAAGGGAGCCGTCCACCGCCAGCATTGGCCGGACGATCTCCTCTTCCGAATCATGTATGTCTCAGGTAGGTTCTAGAACTCCCATGGCGATCATCGCCACCCATGTGGGATCAATGGCGCGACAGGATTGCACGGGCAAGGCGGTCGTACGAATCGCGAGCCACTGAGCCTTTAGGAAGTACCCAGTCCCGCGTTACCTTGTACTGCTGCCACATCCTCATTGCAAAAGAGCTCCGTAGGCTGCGGAGTTCGCGGTAAAGCTCCGCAGATAGCTGCATCTCGTCTCCAAGCCTTGTTTGAGCTGAAGCGCATTCAAGCCGGCAGACGTCCACTTCAGCATCGGCGAGCTCAAGTCGTTCGCGGAGAGACGTTAGTTCTGCCAGAAGAGCCCTGCGTTCCGTACCAGACTGCTCAAGTCGAGCGCTCACGCCCGTAAGTTCATCGGATACTCGCCGGAAATGCCCCCAGGCTTCTTCGACGAGCTCCGCTCCATCATCAAGTAGCAGGCTATTTGCGACCTGGCCTAACGGGGCATCCGAGGCGATAGCAACCAGGTACGTCGGGCGCTGGGCCGGACGGAAGAGCCATTCCTCATTCTGCCTAGAGAAGTTTATCACCTCAAGCTCACTCATTTCAGGGGCATCGCGCTCAACTAACACCGACCCACTGCAGGGTGATTGTCCCCAAAAAGAGACGTGAGCAAACTGGCGCCTCAGCAGCGCGTCGAACTCCGCGGATTCAAGTTCGTGCGCGTGAAAAGGGTTCCCGGTGGAGTTACGTTCGTTGTAAACTGGTTTGTCGGGCGTGGAGATCAGAAGGACGCCGGGAGCCTTGAGAACGTTCTTAATCCCCGATATGACGGCTTCGTGATCGACGACATGCTCGATAGCTTCAAAGCAAACGACGGCGTCGAAACGACTATCGCCCAGGATCCCCAGATTAAGCATGTCCCCGATCTGGAAGCTCAAAGTCGGCTTCGCATAGTTAAGGCTGGCATGCTGGATTGTTGCCGCGTCAATATCGACGCCTAGCACTGAGCGCGCTGTCCCAGAGAGGATGTCTGGGCCGAAGCCTTCCCCGCAAGCTACGTCAAGCACGTCCAGATCTCTAACTAGGCGTCGCGCGAAGCAGTAACGATGGTAGTGCTCATAAATCACCTCGGCCGCGTCAAGCCAGGGCACGCAACGCTCGCCTGTCCACTCGATGTCTCTCACCATGCGGGTGCCTCCCACTTCTATGACCGGCGCCAGGCCGATCAGGTGCAACGACTCGTCCGCTAGCGTCAGACGACGGCAATGGCGGTCCTGTCCCGTGGAAAGTAGCAGCTCCGCAAGAGCATGGGGGCACGCCAGTTGGGCCCCCAAATCACACTACTGTAGTTCACGAGCTTCAGGCTACCCTTCTAAAGCTACCTGTTCCAGGGCGGCCCGCCGACGACTAACGTCGTTCTCGGTGCGCTACCTCGTGACCGGCGGGGCCGGGTTCATTGGATCACACCTAGTCGAGGCGCTCCTGGAAGCTGATAATGAGGTCGCGGTCCTGGACTCGCTCACGACTGGGCGCCTCTCCAACCTCGGCGCGGTTCTGAGGCACCCTCACTTCGAATTCACTCAAGGCTCAGTGCTCGATGAACTTGCCGTTGACCGCGCCGTGAGTGCCTGCGACGTCGTCGTCCATCTTGCCGCCGCGGTAGGCGTCAAGCTGATCGTTGAGCAGCCGCTGTACTCTCTCACCACCAACATCAAGGGTGCCATCACAGTTATTGAAGCTGCTCACCGCTACAGGCGCAAAGTTGTCGTGGCGAGTAGCTCAGAAATCTACGGGAAGAACAACACCGGTCCTCTTCATGAGCAGTCGGACCGAATTTTGGGTTCGCCCGCGGTAGCGCGGTGGGCGTACTCAACATCTAAGGCCGTAGACGAGATCCTCGCTTATGCATACTATCGCGAGCGTGGACTACCAACCACTGTCGTCCGTCTCTTCAACACGGTAGGGCCACGCCAGAGCGCGGCGTACGGGATGGTGATCCCTCGCTTCGTGCGGCAAGCTCTTTGCGGGGAGCCACTTACCGTCTACGGTGATGGCACTCAGACGCGTTGCTTCTGCCACGTCGCTGACGTAGTTGACGCGCTCATGCAGCTATTGAGGGAACCAGGTGCAGCAGGCGAAGTCTTCAACATTGGGAGCGGGGAGGAGATATCCATCCGGTCGCTCGCAGAGCTCGTTATCGAGCGGACACTGAGCTCGTCCGAGGTTGTCTACCTGCCTTATGAGGTTGCCTACGAAGTAGGCTTCGAGGACATGGCCCGTCGCGTCCCCGACACAGGCAAGATCCATTCCCTAACGGGCTGGGGCCCGACGAGGCGCCTCAATGACATTCTCGATGACGTGGTCGCTGAAGTACGGGCAGAAGCGACCCTGAGACCATAGCTTTCAGTGCGCAGGAAGTGACTTATCTGACTCCGTTAAGCGTGGAAGAGGTGTACGCGAAGCGAGCCCAAGGCGCCCCAGACGGAGGGGTTGACGCGTCACGGGAGACACAACCGAACCCCAGGACCTCGGTTATCATCCCGACTTGGAACGCGAGCTCAGTCCTGCGAGACTGCTTGGAGAGCTTGGGGGAGCTAGAAGAGCCGGCGGGCGGCTTCGAAGTACTCGTAGTGGACAACGGCTCCACGGATGAGACAGAACTAATGCTGCGTCGCCGGTACCGATGGGTGCGACTCGTCAGGTCCGAGGTGAACTTGGGGTTCTCAAAGGCATGTAACCTCGGGATGGCCAACGCTCGCGGCGAATATCTCGTGCTGCTCAACAACGATACCATCGTGGAACCGAGCTGGCTGGTTCGCCTGGTGAGTCGGGCTGATGCCTCACCTGCGGGCGCGATCGCATCAAAGGTACTCTTCGCAGGCGAGGGCAAGATCATAAATAATGCGGGTTCCGTCCTGCGCCCAGGTTCTGATTGGCCAGCGGCGGACCGTGGCATTAATGAGCCGGACGAGGGTCAGTACAACGAGGCGAGACAAATTACTGCCTTCTGCGGCGCCGCGGTTTTGTTGAAGCGGTCGATGTTAGATGTGGTAGGAATTTTCGACGAGGCCTTCTTTATGTACTGGGAGGACATCGACCTTTCGTGGCGGGCTGTGAAAGCAGGGTGGTCATTAGAGTTCGAGCCAACAGCAATCGTACGGCATGTGCACGCCGCCAGCTCTGGTGAGGCATCTCGTTTTTTCCGGTACAACGTCTCACGTAACCGGTTGCTGGTACTCGCAAAGCATGGTCAGCCTCGATTGTTGGCCCGAGCTTTGGTTAAGGTCTCTTGGGCCTTTTTGGCACCTGCAGCCACGGCCGGCGTTCGTGGCAAATGGTCCAGCGTCGCTCGAGAGCTGACGACGTTGTCGCAAGTGCTGGCCTCGTTCGCTTGCTCCCTTCCGGTGGCTCTCAGCAAGCGCTTCGGTTATCGCCGCGAGCGGGCCCTGCCCCCGTCCGGCCCTGTCCCGATGTCGGTCAAGCTCGAGGCGAGAGCCGGAGCTCGTGAGCCCAGTGGTCGCTTGCGCATAGGTATCTACAATCCCTACCTCGGGACACTTGGTGGGGGTGAGCGGCTCACAGCGGCCATGGCTGAGGCGCTCTCCGAGGACCACGACGTCGAGATCCTGGCCCGCAGGATGCACGGGCTTCCTACAGTGCAAGAGCTCGAGGAGCGTTTTGACGTGAAGCTGCCGGGCGTGCGGATCGTCGACTTGGACGGGAAACTGATTGGCGGTGAGGCTCAATGGATCCCAGCAGGGCCGCGACGTCGAGTTGCAGATGTGAGGGATTTCTGGCTCGCGAGAGGTCGGGGGTACGATTTCTTCATCAACAATCAGTTTTGGAGCCTGATGAAGTGCCCGGCTCCAGCAGGCATATACCTCTGCATGTTCCCAAGAGTGAGGCGGGATGAGCGACCCAGAAGCTCAGAGACCCTCAGGGCACTTGTCTTGAGAGCCGTACGAGCAACGGAGCAAGTAGTCATTGCTCGACCAGATGAAGCGATGCTTAGTTACTCAAGTGTCCTCACGATTTCACATTTTACGAACCACTGGTTGAGAGAGTGGTGGCGGATCCCAGGCCGGGTCGTCTACCCGCCGTGCAAGGACTGGTTCGTTGCGGGCGCACGCAAGCGACCCGTTATCCTGTCCGTGGGGCGCTTCTTCGCTCCTCATGAAGACAGGCACCACAAGCGTCAGGACGCCTTGCTTGAGGCCTTCTCACTTCTGTCCCTTGTGTGCCCAGATTGGGAACTTCACTTAGCGGGCAGCAAGGCTCCAGACGCCGAATCAGCCTCCTACGTCGAGGCGTTGCAGGCGGACGCCCAAGGATTAAGGGTCTACTTGCATTTGGACGCTACGCTTGGCGAGCTGGAACACCTCTATAACGAGGCACGGTTTTACTGGCACGGGACGGGGTACGGGTCAGAGCCCGGCCGCCACCCCGAACGCGAAGAGCATTTCGGTATTACTACCGTGGAGGCGATGTCTGCGGGAGCGGTCCCAATGGTCTTCCCGGGCGGAGGTCAGATCGAAATCGTCACCGATGGGGTAAACGGCTATTTTTGGCGCTCATTGAGACAGTTAGTGTCTCAGACGATAACCCTTATAGGTGACGAAGACCGGTGGCGGGCAATGTCGCTGCGGGCGAGGGAAACGGCGAAAAGGTTTAGGCCCGAGCGATTTGCGCAGTCTTTCAAGTCAGAGGTACAGCGTGGCCTTGGCCAGGTGCGCGAGGGCCCTTGACAGCTCGTCGCGACATGATGGCGAGAAGTATCTTTTGGGGAGGCGAGATCTGCGAGGCTATGGGTATAGGTAAAAGACGGCTCGAGCCGATGTGAGCGGGCTCAATGTCGGGTTACCGGACAGAGTCGCAACTGTGTTTAGCTCCCAGATCCCTCGGAATTCGGCAACGGAGAAGCCAGCTCGTCGGGCGAGCGCTACTGTCGCTGCAAGATTGGGCCCGAAGTAGTTAGACATGTCCTTGTTGAGGCCGCTGTAGAACGCGCATTGGTCTCCCGCCGCGGCGAGACAATCGACGAGTGTTTCAAGGATTGCTACGCGCCCGGTGAGCGCCCTTACTGTGCGAAGACCAGCCACAGGGTCGGGGAGGTGGTACAGGACGCCGAGAAAGAGCACTACGTCCCAGGTCCGTCCGAGTGAAGGAAGGTGTGGCAAATCTGCGTCGAGTACCTCGCAGGGCTGGCCGAGTGCCTCGGATGCTAGTTGGAAGTTGTTCCAGGAGGGGTCGCCGGGCTGGTGCCAAACATAGTGGTCATTTGCCGTAACTCGCGCGCCACGCTGGGCAGCGTGAAAAGAAAAGTAACCCTCATAACAGCCGATATCAAGGACAGTATATCCATTGAGATTTGAGGGGAACTGGATCGCCCTCAGCTTCGCATCGGAGGGGTCGCGGCCCTGGGTCCGTGCGCCATTGTCGAATGTGAGCGAATGGAACCATGACCCGGACGCTTCGAGCCTTTCGTTTAGCGAGCGCTTATGGCGAGCCCACGCCGGCGCTGTATCAGAGATTTTCAGTTCTGCTGGCGGCCACACCTGTCGGTCCTTTGCGATGAAAGCAATCATTGAGCCTGAGAAGCCTGTGACGATTGCGACTTCACGGGGCTCGACGCTACACGTGCCTGGGCTGGAGGTGGTTGGGCGCCTGGCTGGATGTCAACCGCTGGCTTCGCTCGGTACACGGCTACCTTAGCCAAGGGGACGGCAGCGGTCGTGGCGAGGAGAAGGAAGCCCACGATGCCAACTATTCTCACCTGCGGCCCCAGCCAGGCCATTAGTACCGCCCCGCCGCCCAGCACGGTCCCAGCGGCATAAATGGTGACGACCGCGCTTCGAACGCTCATGCCGAGCCGCACGAGCCGGTGGCTGGTGTGGTCAGTGCCTCCCTGGAAGGGGCTCCGGCGGTGGGCGATCCTGCACGCGACGACGAGCGTCGTGTCGAAAAGGGCGACGCCCGGGACGGCAAGGATGACGGCAACCGGGACCCGGGTCGGCGCATTGGCCCGCAGTTTGAGCAACAAGACCGCGATCACAAAACCGAGGAACAGGCTGCCTGCATCCCCCATGTAGATACGGGCCGGGTGGAAGTTCGCTCTCAAGAAGCCAGCTGCGCAGCCCGCGAGAGCTATCGCCAATGCGGCTACCAAGTAGCGGTGCTGAACGGCTGCAATGCCAAAAATCGAGAGCGCCGCAATCGCGGCGGTGCCTGCCGACAGCCCGTCCATGTTGTCCAGCAAATTGAAGGCGTTCGTGATGCCCACCACCCACACAATGCTGATGACGGCATCAAGCGCGCTCGGCACTCCCGCCAGGTGGGCTCTGCTCCCCATCGACCACACGGCTGCCGCCGCCACCGCCTCGGCAGCGAGGCGGAGCCACGGGCTGAGGCCGTTGGTCAAGTCGTCCAGTAGTCCCACGAGCGCCAGGAACGCACCCAACCCAACGAAGGCGATGAGCTGGGGGAACCCGCTCGGGGGTGGCCGCACGGCGGTGGCGAGGAGAACCACTGCGGCAAATGAAAGGACGATGGCGGCCCCGCCGAGGTACGGGACTGCCCTGGTGTGGGACTTGGCCGGGCCGGGATGGTCGAAGATCCTGAACCTGAGCGAGACACCAAGCGCCACCGGCACAAGCACGAGGCTGAGCGCGAGGGACGCCAGGAGGACCAAGGGGTATGCCCAGAGCGGGAGAGTGCTCACGAAGCCGCTCGGCTGCCAGCGTGCCGCTAGCTCTTAGAGGTACTCGACAACCTGGCCGCGGCAACAATGCCGCGTGTCCAGGACGTAACTCGCATGTGCCGCCACCGCCTCGTAGTCGACGTCGTCGTGGTCAGTGAGCACAACTACCGCATCGGCCGCGCTGAGCTCTTCTTTACTCAACTGAGCACGGGGAACCCCAGCTGGGAAATCGGGGAGATCCTCGGTGACATGGTCGTCGACGTAGTGAAGGTCCGCTCCGAGAGAGGCCAGGCGACGGGCCACAGAGAGCGCCGGTGCTTCCCGCACGTCCGAGCTGTTGCGTTTGTAGGCCATCCCGAGGAGGAGGATGCGGCTCCCGTTGACTGCAAGCTTTCGGCGGTTGAGGGCGAGCTGGAGCCTCCTCACCACATACTCGGGCATGTGGTCGTTGACGTCGTTCGCCAGCTCTACGAAGCGGAAGCTCCGCCCGACACTGGTCTTCACGTGCCACGAGAGGTAGCTCGGGTCGATTGGCAGGCAGTGCCCCCCGACTCCGGGGCCTGGGTTGAAGCGCACAAACCCGAAAGGCTTTGTGGAGGCGGCTTCGATCGCTTCCCAAACGTCGACACCGACCTCGCCGGCGAACATGGCGAGCTCGTTGACGAGCGCGATGTTTACGTGGCGGAACGTGTTTTCGAGGAGCTTTGCGAGCTCGGCGACCCGCGGCGAAGAGACCGGGACGGTCCGCTCGACGATGGAAGCGTAAAAGGACTCGACGGCGGCGAGCGAGGACGGGGGGACGCCCGAGACCACCTTTGGGATCTGAGCCAGCGAGAACGATCGGTTGCCCGGGTCAATCCGTTCGGGGCTGTACCCGACGAAAAAATCCTCCCCCGGCACGAGCCCCGAGCCCTCCCTGAGGGTTCCAGCCAGGAGCTCCTCTGTCGTGCCCGGGTACGTCGTCGACTCGAGCACCACGAGGCTGCCGGCTGTCAGATGTGCAGCGAGCGACCTCGCCGCGCCGGTGACGAAGGAGAGGTCGGGACCTCCTTCCCGCAGGGGGGTCGGGACGGTGATGACGGCGACCCTGAAGCCCTCCATGTCACCAGGGGACGAAGTCGGGAGGTAGCGCCCGCTGGCGAGCGCGTCGGCGAGCTGGGCAGAGCTCACGTCCTCGACGTAAGAGCTCCCCCGGAGGAGCGCTTCCACCCGAGCGGGGTTTGTGTCGAGCCCGACCACGCTGTAGCCAACTTCGACTGCCCGCATCGCGAGAGGGAGGCCGACATAGCCCTGGCCGAGGACGACCACCTTGCCGTTGACGGCGTCTAGCTCGGCCATGACCCGATCCTTCCCAGTCCGCCGAGGAGCAGTCAAGAGCGGCCTCAGTTAAGCCTCAGTGGACCTCAAATGAGCCTCAGTTGACCTCAGCGGGGGGGCGAGGTGCGAGGCGCGACCATAGTGAACGTGAGCAGGGCTGAGGACGAGGCGTATCGCATGGACATCTTGATCCTTGCCACCCGCCTCAACATCGGTGGGCCGGCTCGGCAGGTGCTCCAGCTGGCAAAGGGCCTCTCCCGGGAGTTCCGCATAACGCTTGCGGCAGGCACCCCCCCTGAAGCCGAGGGTGAGCTGTCGAGCCCGGAGGTGGTAGTGCGCCGGGCCCCACTTGTCCGGCCTGTCCGCCCGGCCACGGACTTCCGTGCCTTTTACAAGGTAGGTTCGCTCATCCGCGAAGCGCGGCCGAGGATCGTCCATACCCATATGGCAAAGGCTGGCGCGCTTGGGCGGCTCGCTGCCCTGACCACCGTCGCGCGCCGGAGGCGGCCCAAACTCGTGCACACCTATCACGGCCACGTGCTCTCGGGTTACTTCGGTGGGGCTCAGCAAAGGGCCTTCCTCTCCCTCGAACGAAAGCTCGCCCGCTCGACCGACGCCTTGGTGGCGGTGAGCCCCGAGGTGCGTGACGAGCTCCTCGAGCTGGGCGTCGGCCGGGCGGCGCAGTACCGGGTGATCGAGCTCGGCTTGGATCTCAGCCCTTATCTGGCTGTCGGTACCCCAGCCGTGAAAGGGCGGCTTCGTGCTGCGCTCGGGCTCGCGCCGGGGTGCCCCCTGGTTGGGTGTTTCGGCCGGCTGGTGCCCATAAAGGACCACGCGACCTTGCTGGCGGCGCTTGCTCAGCTCGAAGGCGTCCACCTTGCCGTGCTCGGTGACGGCGAACTGCGCGGCGAGCTCGAAGCCCTCGCACAAAGCTTCGGGCTCGCGGGGCGTGCCCACTTCACCGGTTGGTGGCCCGACGTGCCGGCCGCCCTCGCCGATGTCGACGTAGTGGTCCTGGCGAGCCGCAACGAGGGGACCCCCATGGCCCTCATAGAGGCCCTTGCCGCCGCCCGCGCCGTGGTGGCTACCAATGTCGGCGGGGTTGGGCATGTGGTACAGGATGGCGTCACAGGTTGGCTTTGCCAGCCGGGGGACGCTGTTGCGCTCGCAGGTTCGCTCAGGAGAGCGCTCTCTGAACGCGACCTCGCGGCTCAGCTCGCTGCCCGGGGGCGGCTCGCTGTGACCCAACACTTTGGCGAAGAGCGCATGCTTGCCGACCACGCGGCGTTGTACAGCGAACTGTTGGCAGGTTCACACGCAGGTGGCTGAACGAACGGTTGGCAGGCTCACACGCAGGTGACTGAACCGCGCCGAGGCAGCCTCTGGCGGGCGTGGTTGCCTTTGTCCCTCTTGCTCGCCCTCGGCATTGTCCTGCCAGCGCTGATCGCCGCGCAGGCGCACGCTTTTGACATCCCTCGCAACGATGATTGGGCGTACCGGCGCGTTCTCGAGGGCTTCGTCCAGACTGGCCGCATCTCGTTCGTGGGCTGGGGCGCGATGACCCTGGTGGGGCAAATCCTTTGGGCGGCGCCTTTCGTTTGGCTGATCGGCGGAGCAGCGTGGGTGCCTGGCTTTGCCGTTGCCGTGCTGGCCGCTATTGGCCTCGCCGCCGCGTGCTTGCTCGCGCGTTGCGTGACTGGGCCCGGTCGCGCGGCCGCGACTTGTTTTTTGCTCGTGGCGCTCCCCGGCTTCGCCCTGAGCACGTCCAGCTTCATGACCGACGTCCCCGCTTTTGCCGCCGCGGTCGCCTGCCTCTACTGCGGAGCCCGGGCCGCCCAGTCGTCGGCAGGGAACCAGCGTTGGGCCTGGTTCGTTGCCTCGCTGTTAGTAGGGGTGTTCAGTTTTTCCATCCGGGAGTTCGACCTCGCTGCTCCCTTTGCGGTCCTGGTCGGGATGGCGTGGCGGGACCGGGCCCACCTGCGCTGGTACGCCGTTGCAGGCATGTCATTGCTGGCGGCTTGCGGGGGAATTTACGCGTGGGTGGGCCAATTGCCGGGGGTGCAAAGCAAGTCCTTCGGCCTCCCGACGACAACCTCGTTGAGCACTTTGCTGTCCGCGTTTTTCACGCTGTCGTTTTTCGTTTCGCCTTTTCTCCCCTCTGCCATAACGAAGGCGCTGGGGCGCCCGAGGGCGGGAGCGGTTGGCGCCGGCGCCTTGTGCCTGGGAGGTGGGGTCTGGCTGTTGCTGGCCCATCACCCGGTACTGGTCGGCAACTACTTGACGACCTCGGGGCCGATGGGCCCGCAGGTCTTGACCGGGTACCGGCCTCTCCTTTTTTCCAAGCCTGTGTGGGATCTCTTCGAGGGCATCGCGCTCGCCGCGGGTGTGGGGCTGGCATTTGTGGCCTTTAGCCGGCCGGGCGGCGGGGCCCGGCTCAGGGGCGCAGCAGCGCCCGAGCTGATCGTGCGGGCGTTTGTAGCTTTCACGAGCCTGGGGTTCCTCTTGTACGTCCTCTTCGTGAAGGCAGCCTTTTTTGACCGCTATCTCTGGGCTCTCGCATTTGCATTGCCCCTTTTACTGCGGCCGGGGCCTTGGAGTGGCGAGGAGGCGGCCGGCAGGGCACGACATCGGGCAGGAGATCAGGCGCGACATGGTGGGCGTCTTGCGCCAGCTCGCGCTCTGGCCGCAGTGCTTGCTTTCATGATCTGTGCCATCGGGGTGGTAACGGCTCTCAACGGCGACGCTTACGACGGGGCACGCTGGACGGCGGGCGTCGACGCGGTGAGAGCGGGCTTCAACCCCAAGGACGTCGACGCCGGCTTCGAATGGGTGGGGAGCCATCAAGCCGTCACTGCAGTCCTCGATCATCGCGATACGACTTTTCCAGCCTATGAAACCTGGTACGGCGAGATGTTCCCGGGGTTCACAGAGTGCGCACTCGTTTCGGGCTCGACACTTCAGGGGGGTGCTTTCGTGCTGCTGAAAATGGTGAGCTACAAACAGTTATTGTTCGGGCGTACCGAACCGCTTTACATATACGAAGTCAAAACGGCGGGCTGCCGCCCGTAGTCCTACCCCAGAGCGGCCCGTCGTGTCACTCGAGTAGGGGCGGCAGCGGGAGCCCGGGTTGGACGTCGGGTAGCTTGCCGGTGCGGCCTGGACGTACCCGTTGATCACTCGAGCCCGCGGCCGCCGGCTTCTCAAGGACGACCTCGTCGACGCCGCGAGTAACTCGCGATGGACTCGCAAATTTGTGGTGTCCAGCTTCAGTTTGTTGGAACGGCTGAGACGGAGGCCCGGGGTCGGGCGCGACTGGAGGCGGCTTTGGTGCCTTGTGCCTGGGGTGGCGGGGGTCGCTTGGGGCTACGAAGGGCCGCTTGCCCCTGCCCTCTACGAGCTGCCAGCCCTCGGTCGTCTTCAGGCGGTGGTGGAAGGGGCAGAGACGGTCCAACAAGTCAAAGATCGTCACGTGGCTCCTTGACCAGTCCACGCGGTGGTCGGTCTGTAAGAACTCGGCCCGGGTGCCACAGCCCTCTGCCGCGCAGCGGGGGTAGAGCCAGTCAAGAGCGCTCTGCTGGTAAGCGTTGGGCCGCCTGCCCAGGTGCACCACCCCGACAATGTCCTTGCCCTTGGTGACGATGGCCTTTAGGAAAGGGTCCCCGCTGTCCATCATGTCGGTTATCGCCTTGGGGGTGATGGCCCCAAAGCCAGGGACCTCGCAGAGCTCTCCTTCGATGGCATAGCCCCGCAAGAGGGCCGAGTGGTCCACCCGCACCAAGACCTCGGCCCGGGGGCAGCCCTCCCCGCCGCCTGTCACCAAGGCGACCAGGGCGTCCCAGAGGTAGGCGCCGGGCCGCTCCCGCCGTCCCTGCTTGCGGGCCTGGCCGAAGAGCTCGTCGGCCTTGGCCCCCAGCGCTGCCTCCACCATGGCCGCCTGCTCGGGCAGAGAGGAGCTGGCCATGTGGCGCGCCCCGTCGGGCCCGGTCCAAAAGCGCACTTCCCGGGCGGCCTGGAGCCGTGCCCGGGCGGCGTCTAAGTCCTCCTTGGCGGCCCGGGCGCGCCGGGCCTGCTCGGCGAGCTCTGAGAGAGAAGCCTTCCTGGCGGTCTCGACGAGCTCGCCCAGCGCGCCGGGGTTGGCGAGGGCAGCGGGGGCCAGGAGGCCCACCTGGCCCCTGGAGAGCTCCCCCGCCTTGGCGGCCGCGGCCAGCTCCGCTTGGCGCTCGAAGGCCTGGGCGGCTTGCAGGCAGCGCGCTGCTTCAGGCTGGGAGATGCCTGAAGCGCGGGCCAAGCTTTGCACGGCCAGGCGCTCGGCCTGGGACGAGGCGACATTGCCGAGCCCCGCCCCCCTGGCCATGCGGGCAGCGAGGAGAGAGCCGATCGTGGCCGCCATCTTTTCGACCGCCCCGGCGTCGGAAAGAGCGCTCGCTAGCTCGGCCGGGGCGACCGTCGCCGCGTCGAAGCTCGCCGCGTAGTCGGCGAAGGCTTTGCGGAGCTCGCCAAGGCGTAGGCACACGTGCTTTGCCCTCCTGTTGGGACAAACCGAGCCAAGAGGCTCTGGGGAGAGGCCAGCCCACCGCCGGCGAGTGCGGCCCTTCCTCATGTGGAGGGGACCTGCAAACAATTGTAAAAGAGGGGTGGGACCCTTATTCAGAGATCATTCGGGTCTGAGGTACGCGAGGGCCCCGCCGAGCCAGCCGAGGATGGTCTCGAGGGCCTCCGGGTCGAGACGAGTGCCGTCCTCGTTGTAGCCGCTACCGGGCGCCGCAGCCGCCTCTGCGGGGGTGCGGGTGTCCTCCTTGAAGACGTGGTTGGCGTTGGCAGGGTAGGCGAAGGTGACGTTTCCCTTCCCCGCCGCGGCCTGCTCGAGCGGCCCACCGTCGGCGGTGGCGTCGACCTGGAGGTCCTTGCGGCCGATGAGGACGAGCGTGGGGACCTCCACCTTGGCGAGCAGATCGGCGGCGTCTTCGGCCCACAGTTCGCGGGCCAGGGGTAGGTTCGCCGGCGACTCGAAGCTGGCGAGCACCATCTTCACGCTCTCGGGAAGGCGCTCGTCGAGGTCCATGGGCTGCCCAGCCTCGTAGCGCGCGGCGGCGGCCTCCACCTCCGGCATGAGCTCAGCACCGCCGTGCACCTGCGCCGCCTGCAGTGCGAGCTGGGCCAGGACGACCTCACCGATGGAGCGCCCGGGCGGCGCGGCGAGCACGATGGCGGCGAACGGGACGTCCTGGTGGCTGGTGGCGTAGTGGAGCACGTGGAGCGTGCCCTCGCTGTTGCCGAGCCCGGCGATGCGCTCGTCGTCGATGGAGCCGTGGCCGGCCAGGACACCGACCGCTGCGACGAGCTCGTCGAGGTGCGAGCGCATGCTCAGCTTGCCGAACAGGGCCCGGGCGCTCTCGGCGGCGTCAGGGCCGGAGGCGCGCTTGTCATAGCGCAGCGACGCGATGCCGGCGGCCGCGAACGCCTCAGCCAAGAGGCGGCCGCTGCCGTTGCTGCCGGGGAGCAGCGGGGAGCACCAGTCACGGTCGGTGGGCCCGCTGCCAGCCACGAGCACGACGGCTGGGAACGGGCCGTCGCCGTCCGGGAGCATGAGCGTGCCACGCATGGTGATGTCATCCAGCCACCAGCTGACCTCGACAGAAACGGTCATACAGCTCACGATAGGCACCACGCAGGCAAGGCGCGATGCCGTGGTAGCAGAGGGCACTCAGCTCGCTCCGCTCCCAGGTGCGTTTACCGAAATCCCTGCCGGCCCGGCTACAACTCGCTGGCCAATAGGCCCTTGAGTGCTCTCCAAGTGCGGGTTAGCTGAAGCGAAGAACGAGCCCCCCGGCTGGGTTGTACCCGGCGGCGAAGCAATCATAGGGAGACGGGCAGACGACGGCTTTGATAGCGGCGATGCCAGCGGGAAGTGGTTGGCTGGCCCAGGTAGTACCGCCATCGGTCGAGCGGACGGCGACGACTGCAGGCGTGGTGCCCTCACCCGCCACAGAACTAGCCGCGGCATGCGAACCGATGGCCTCGCAGACCGAGGGCGTTGGGCAGGCGATGGCGTCGAGGGCCGAGACGTCGGCCGAGAGCTTTGTGCTCACCCATCTCGCTCCGCCATCTGTAGTGCGGAGAACGTAAGGATAAGACGGGGTGTTGCCGGCCGCCACCCGGCATGCCGGGGCTCCAGGGCACGAGGCAAGCGGGTAGCTGCCCCCAAGTGTGTAGCCGCCTTCAATCGCGTAGCTCGCACCCACTGCCTCGCACGTCGAAGTCGTCGGGCACGCTACCCCCGTGAGCTCGGCGATATTGGACGGGAACTTCTCACCGCCGGCCCATTTCAGCCCACCGTCTGTGGTGCGGATCGCTACCGCACCTCCCTCGGTGGAGCCGACCTCGCCAACGGCCTCGCAGACCGATGCCGACGGGCAGGCGAGCGCAGTGAGGCTGTCCCTAGCTGCCAGTGGAGACCCTACGTTCACCCACACCTCCCCGCCGTCCGTCGTGCGCAGGACGGCGCTCCCAGCCCCCCCAGACATGATGCCGAGGCAGAACGAGGCCGTGGGACAAGCCATCCCGGTGAACGGCGCCCGTCCAAGGCTGGGGGGGAAGGTAGTACTGGCGACCCAGGTGGTCCCGCCGTTCGTAGTGTGCAGGACGGCGGAGGCGGTGCCCTCTCCGGCTTCGCAAACTGAGATCGACGAGCATGCGATGGCGTCGACGGCGTAGTCAGAGTAGGCGCCGGTCGTCTGCTCGACCCAACTGGCGCCGCCGTCCGTGGTACGCACCGAGCCGCCGGTCCCGCCGCCCTCGCAAACCCGGGTTGACCGGCAAACTATGGCATCGAGCTGCGAGAGGCCCACAGGGAAGGCGTCGCTCACCCACCTGATGCCGGCGTCTGTGGTGTGGAGGCTCATCTCGCCTTGGCTAGCACTGGCGGCGGCCACGCAGGTCGAAGCGGAGGGACAAGACAGGAGGGTCACGCTCGAGATGCCGGTGAGGAGCGGCTCCTGGGACCACTTCGTCCCGCTGTCAGTGGTGCGCATGAAGCCGTTGGGGTCGATGGCCGTGCAGAGCGACGCTCGGGGGCATGAGAGAGAGGTAATTTCTCCATCGCTCAGCCCGGTTGGGACGGTCTCCGGCTTCCAGCTCAGGCCACCGTTGGTAGTGCGGAGCACCATTGGGGCGGCCTGCTTGGAGCCCGACGCTTGGCACACGGTTGCCGACTGGCAAACTACGGACTCGAGGTACTGAGCCTCGGTCGGGGGCAGTGTCTTGGTGCTCCAGGTGCCACCCCCGTTCGTAGTCCGCAGGGTCATGGCGTAATCCCGGCTGTTGAGGCCGACGCCCTCGCAGGCACTTGGCGAAGGGCAAGAAATCGCAAGCGTTTGGGAGACACCGGGGATGGCTTTATTGACCCAGGTCGCCCCACCGTCGGTGGTGCGCGACGCCTCGGCTCCAGAGCCCGTCGAGTTCGCGCCGAGGGCCTCGCACACCGAGGCGGTCGGGCAAGAAATCGCGGTGAGCTGCCCGAGGCCTGGCGGGAACTTTTTGGCCACCCATGTGGCACCACCGTTTGTCGTGCGGAGCGCGACCTCTCCGTAGAGGTCGTACCCGGTGTACTCGCCGGCCGCTACACAGACCGATGCCGAGTGGCAGGCGACCACCTTCAGCTCACCAACACCCGAAGGTAGCGGCTGGTCCGACCAGCTCGCTCCGGCGTTGGTCGTGCGCAGTGCAATGCCAGCCTCATTGAAGGCACCGACGGCCTCGCAGGTGGCGGCCGAGGGACAGCTCAGGCCCCAGATATTGCTGACGCCGACGAAGGACGCAACCTGGGCCCACGAGCGCCCTCCGAGCGCCGGTTCTTTTTGTGCCGCGAGGGCGCTCGGTAGGCACACGCCTCCGACGAGACTTACCGAGGCAATGCCGGCAACGATGGCTCGGGCAAGCCTGCCTCGTTGGAGACGAAGGAGCAGGCCCCAGGGACCTGCTCTGCGGGGCCCTGTTTGCCAGCGCACTTGGCGACCTCCCGGTTGCTCACGGTTCGTTTGCCCGTGAGGGTGTGAGCGTTTGTTCGGCGCAGCATACACGTCTTTTAGGGGGGCCACAGGCTGCGCTCGGCTCCGCGAGAGGGGTTCTTACGGTGGCCGCCGTCTTCGATCACGGGGGCCCCTTCTCCGACGAGCTTTCGCCAGCAGAGGCGCCCTCACCCTTCTCGGCCGCTAGAAAGGCTTCCGGCCCTATTGCGAAGGACTTTGTGCTGAAATCGGCCCGGCAGGCTCGGCGCGAGACCCCCACGGTCGATCAAGTGCCTGATGATGGCCCGGCTGAAGGGGAGATCTAACGCCCGCCCGCTACCTCCGAGCAGCGCGCCACCGGACCTCTTGCCGGCGGCGCAAGCAAAAGTGGCAGAACTCGAGGCTGCCGTTGGGGAACTGAAGGAGCAACTGCGGCGCAACGAGAAGATGGGGCGCGCCCTGAACGGGTCGCCCCGCGCCTGCCTTGTCGCTGACGCGGAAGACGATTTCCGGCTCTTTTACGCCAATGCCGCAGCGAACGCCGTCTTCGACCAGTTGGCCCCGTGGTTGCACGTACCACGCGACCGAGTGATGGGTTCGCGCATCGACGAAGTCCTAGGGATTGCCGACTTCGCGCCTTCGGTCATCTCGGGCCGGCGCGAGGCCCTCTCTGGCGTGTACAGCGTCGGGGAGGAATGGATCGACTTTTACGCCGCCCCCGTCACTGACGGCGCCGGTCGCGTCATCGCCTTGTTCATGGCAGGTTCTCTTGTAACGCGGCGGCGGAGGACCGCCGAAGCGGTCGCCGCGGAGTCCGAACAGATGCGGGCCTCGATCGCAGACATTTCCCGCAACGCCCAAGGGGCGGCGGCGACTGCGAACGACGCCGCGCGAACGGCTACAGCGGCCAGCGAGACCATCAATCGACTGAACCGCTCGAGCGCCGAGATCAGCAGCGTGATCCAAGTCATAAACCGGATAGCGGCCCAAACGCGGCTGTTGGCCCTCAACGCGACGATCGAAGCGGCCCGGGTGGGCGACGCAGGGAGAGGCTTCGCCGTCGTGGCGAGCGAAGTAAAGCAGCTTGCTCAAGAGACCGGCCTCGCCACCGCGCAGGTGGTGCAGCAGGTTGAGAGCATCCAGGCCGAGGCAAAAGAAGCGGTGGACGCGATCAACTCGATCCTCCAAGTCGTCAACAGGATCGACCAGTGCCAGGCAGCGATCGCCGCCGCCGTGGAGCAGCAGACTGCGACAACAGCCGAGCTCAGCCGCCAATTAGCCGAGAGCCTCTCGTAGCGATGCTCGGCCCGGCGGGGCGTCGTGGTCGGGAGGCCACGAGGCCCGGCCATGCTTCCCCTTTGAGCACCCAATGGGGAAATGGGGCCCCTTCTGCTAAGGACCTTGGTCCCAGAAGTTGTGGCCTTTGGCCCGTACCCTTCAAGTCGGTCACGCCGCCGCCGATCCCATCGTTGCCGGACGTTTTCGGAGGAGCGCTAAATCTCAGCAAAGGGACGACCCGGGACGAACAAGGTCTTCAAGAAGGACGCCCTCTTGGGCAAACAGACGATCGAGTGCGCCCCTCTTCACCCTTGTACGTCAAGCCAGTGACCTAGGGCTCTGTGACTAACAGGCAGCTTAGGAAGAGATCGCCGACATGGAAGTTGGGAGTGCCTTCTCAGGAACTCTAGGTACCCCGCGGCAACCGTGCTCGTCTGGCGTCCCCATGGCATCCCTTGCTCGCTTGAGCCGCCTAGCCCTCGAGGGCGCGGCCGAGCAGGAGATGATCGACGCAGCCGTGCGGGCGGTAGCAGAGACGCTCGGCGTCGAGATGGCGAAGTACATGGAGCTAAGCCCCGAGGAAGATCTCTTCCGTCTGCGCGGGGCGATTGGCTGGCCGGAGGAACTGATCGGTGCGGCAACGGTACCGGCCAGCGGCGGTGGCTCTTACGCCGCTTTCGCACTTTCCCACGCGAGCCCCGATGTGGTGCAAGACCTGAGGAGGGAGGCCCGTTTCATCCCTTCTCAGTTCCTCACCGAGATGGGCGTGGTATCGGGGCTGAGCGCCGTGGTGTACGGCGCAGGTATCGAGGTCTTAGGGGCCCTCTCTGGCCAGTCGAGGTCCGAAAGGAGCTTCGACGAACACGACGCCGAGCTCCTCCAGACGATAGCCAACATCCTTTCCACGGGGGTGCTCCGCCGCTGGAGCGAGACCCGGCTCGGTGCGCTGGTGCAAAACTCGAGCGACCTGATCGTCGTCGTCAACGACAAAGCCGAGATCATCTACTGCAACCCGGCGGTCCGAAGGCTCTTCGGAGTCGAGCCGGGAAGCGTCCTCGGGCGCTGGATGGGCGAGCTTGTCCACCCAGAGGACCTAACGCGTGCGAAAGAGGCCTTCGTCCGAGACTTGGCAGCACCTGGCGGCCATCCATCCTCTCGCTACCGTTTCTCGGCCGGGCCCGGGGATTGGCGCGTGCTCGAAGTCGTAGCGACCAACTGCCTTGACGACCCCTCCGTGAGAGGCGTCGTGTTCAACGCGCGAGACGTCACCGAGCAGGACAACCTCAGCCGTGTGCTGCGGACCTTGAGCGCCGGCAACAGGCTCCTCGTCGCCGCCAACGACGAAGCGACGCTCCTCGCCGATGCCTGCCGGACTGTCGTCGAGGTGGGAGGTTTCCCCCTCGCTTGGGTGGGATATCGCGAGCACGACGCCCGCTCGAGCGTGAGGCGGGTGGCGTCGGCTGGACGGTCGGCCTATGTCGAGGAGATCCGCGTCGGCTGGGGCGGCGACGCTTACAGCAACGGGCCCGTCGGCGCCGCCATCAAGACCGGCGAGACGCAAGTGGTCAACGACACCCTTGGTCACACTAACTTTGCGCCGTGGCGAGAGCGGGCGGAGCGTTTCGGGCTCCGTTCAACTTGTGCGCTCGCGTTGCGCGTCGGGGACGAGGTCATTGGCGCGATCGCGATCTATGCGGAGGAAGCCGGGGCCTTTGGGGAAAGAGAGGTGTCGTTACTACAAGAGCTCGCCGACGATTTCTCCTACGGGATCGCCCGCTTACGGGACGCCCAGTCCCTTCATAAGAGCGAGCAGCGCTTCCAGGCTCTCGCCGACGAAGCACCGATCGGCATCGTAGAGACATCGAGCGAAGGCAACATCGAGTACGCCAACGCCAAGATGAGGGAGATCCTGGGACGGTCACAAGCGCCTGGCCGCTGGCTCGACCTTGTCCACCCCGATGACCTAGCCGAAGTGACGGCAGTCGCCGAAAGCGTCGGCCGCGGGGAAAAGACGGTCAAAAGGTTCAAGATATGCCGGCCCGACGGGGAGGTCCGCCACGTCCGGCTCAGCCTCGCACCGAAAAGCCTGCAGGGCAACAATGGCCTCATCACGACCGTTGAGGACGTGACCGAGGAAGCTCTCGCTCAGGAGGCGCTCGCGTACCAGGCTTTCCACGACTCCCTCACGGGGTTGCCCAACCGTGCGATGTTCCTCGACCTCCTCGCGCGCGAACTTGGGCGGTGCCGGGGAGCAAGAGCGAAGATCGCAGTCCTTTTCTTGGACATCGACCACTTCAAGGTCGTGAACGACAGCTTGGGCCACGTTGCAGGCGACGAGGTGCTCGTCCAGGTGGGCGAGCGTCTCCGCGCCGCTCTCAGGGGGACAGACGTACTGGCTCGCTTCAGCGGGGACGAGTTCATCCTCATGCTCCCGGGCGTACGAGGCGCTCAGGCCGCCACCAAAGCTGCTAAACGCATGCTCGAGGCCTTGGAGGCCCCCGTGGGCAGCGCGGGCCACGACATAAAATTGAGCGCGAGCATAGGGATCGTTATTGCGTCGGGCCGGGAGGACGCGACAACAGTGCTCCGGGACGCCGACGCCGCGATGTACCGTGCGAAACGGGAGGGCCGCAACCGCTGGGCCGTTTTCGACGAAGGGCTCCACCGCGGGTCGCTCAGGAGGCTTTCGATAGAGGCCGAGCTCCACAAAGCATTGGAACGGCAGGAACTCCAGCTCTTCTACCAACCTCTCGTAGCCCCGGCGAGCGGTCGCCCACGCTCCGCCGAAGCCTTGGTCCGCTGGAACCACCCGGGACGTGGACTGGTCCCACCACTCGAGTTCATCCCTGTCGCAGAAGAGTCGGGCCTCATCGGACGGGTCGGGCGCTGGGTTTTCGAGGAGGCGGTATCTCAAATGGCGGCTTGGGACGCTCACGAGGCCGGCCCGCACCTCGACGTGCTCGCCGTCAACCTGTCCGCCCGGCAACTTGACGACCCTGGGACGCCCTCGTTTGTCTCCCGTACCCTAAAGCGCCACAAAGTGGCGGCGAACCGGATCTGCCTAGAGGTCACCGAGTCAGTCCTGATGGGCGACAATGCGTCCACGCGTACTTGCCTGAGAGCGTTCAAAGCGCTCGGCTTGTCAATCGCCATCGACGACTTTGGGACGGGGTATTCCTCTCTCGCTTATTTGCACACCCTCCCGGTGACGACTGTCAAGATCGACCGCTCGTTCGTGGAACGCCTGGGCAGAGACGACGACTCCATGCCTGTCGTGAAGGCGATCGTCGAGATGAGCCACGCTCTCGGGCTGAGCGTGGTGGCCGAGGGCGTGAGCGACGGCTACCTGCAGGGCTTGGTCTCAGAGCTCGGTTGCGAGGCAGCCCAGGGCTTCTACTGGTCGATGCCACAACCCGCGAGAGAATTCGCCGCGTGGTGGCTGAAGGCTGAACAAGCCGGGTTGGGGGCGGCCTAACTGGCACCCGGCAGTGAGGTGCCCGGCGCCTCCGGGTGGTGGAGCTTCTCGCCCATCCCCTCCTCGCTGACGACCCAGGTGGGAGCGTGGTAGCTTTCCAGATGGGAGCGTGGTCGCTTTCGAAGCCGGTTCTGTGCTCGGGCAACCGGAAAAGCCGTGCGGGCTGGCGATTTCACGACCAGCACAGGTAGTTTGTCACAATTTTGCTGGCCCAAGGACCATATGCGGGCGCCAGCCAGGCTGTGCGAACGGTACGGGTGCTAAGAAGAGACCAGATATGGCCTCCGTAGTGATAAAGAGCGGTGTGTGCGGTTTCACGGTGCGTGCCACTGCCCAATGCCCCGACGGCGACCACGTCACGCTCCAGATCGAGAGCGAATGCCCCAACTACAAAGAAATCGCCGAACATTTACACGAGGTCGAGGCTGTCAAAGAGCTCTTCGTAGACCGGCACAAAGGCCTCGTTTGGACGACCTGCGCCACCCACAGCCCCCACGTCAGTTGCCCCGTCCCTGTGGGGCTCCTGAAGCTGGTCGAAGTTGCGGCGGGGCTCGCCTTACCCCAGAGCGTGTCGATCGACGTTCGTTCAGGCACAGCGGGCTGACCCGCCGGCGGAGGAGGTTTCAAGCAAAATGGACCGCTCTTGGTACGTACGCTTAGCCGAAGAGGGCCTCACCATGCCCTTGGCGGTGGACCTGACGTTGCACAAGGACAGGGGCCCGGAGGCTGTCGAGGCGGTGCTGACGGACGGGCCGGCGCTGGGAGAGGTCCTCGTAAACGCGGCCCGGCAGTTCGGCGCGCCACTGGCCCTGCCCCACATGGACCTCACGCTGGAAAAAGAGTTCTTGTTGCAGGGGTTGCTGAGCGGCCATGACGCCGTGGGCGCTTTCCGCCTGAAGGCACCGCCCACCGAAGAGGAAACGCGTGCCCTCGCTGGCGCCTTGTCCGGCCCGCTGAGCCGAGGTCTGGAGGCTCAGGTCGATGCCGTGCGTTCCGTGGCCGCCGAGGCCAAAGATCTCATCCCCTGCGCTATGACCATCGGGCCCTTCTCCCTCATGACAACCCTGCTCGAGGACCCCATTACCGCCGCCTACATGGCCGGTACGGGTGCGACGGGAGAAGAAGAGCCGTCCGTAGCCTTGTTGTGGAAGGCCCTCGAGCTTTCGGCGCGTGCCGTCGAACGCTCGCTGCGCGCCCAGCTGGAGGCGGGAGCGAGGCTGGCCGTCGTCTGCGAACCGGCCGTCAACAGGGTCTACATTTCGCCGCGCCAGATGCGGGCCGCTGACAACAACTTTGACCGCCTCGTGATGGCAAACCTCCGGCACTACAAGGACATCCTCGACGAGTTCGGGGCCGACCTCTTCCTGCACGACTGCGGGGAGCTGACAGACGGCATCCTGGCCCACTTAGTAGAGCTCGACCCGGCGGTGCTCAGCTTGGGGAGCTCAGAGAAGCTCTGGGAAGCGGCCAAAGTCGTACCCCCGACGACGGTGCTCTACGGCAACCTCCCCTCGAAGAAGTTTTATTCAGATGAAGTGATCAGCGTCGCGGGCGTAACCCAGCAAGCCCAGGAGCTGGTGGACAACATGGCCGCCATTGGCCGGCCGTTCATCCTCGGGACCGAATGCGACGTGCTCTACGTGAGCGGTGCCGAGGACCAGATCTGGGCCAAGCTCAACGCCATGGGCGAAGTCACTCGCAAGTAGCGACCGTGCCGCTACCCCGTCCTCCCTCCAGGGAGGCCAGTACATGGGAGCGCCATGCCGCAATTGCTCCCATGGTGGCCTCGTCCTTGCGGGCGGGCTCGAGGAAGGCTCCCTTGCGCCCGCCCCAGGTCTTGCTCAGCTCGGCCAGAGAGGCACCCGTGACGAGGGCACCGGCCTGCATGGCTGCACCGTAGGCGACGAGCTCAGAGAGCTCCACCACCAAGACAGGGCGCCCCGAAAGCCTCCGTACCGTCTCTTGCCACACCCGCCCCCGGGCGCCCCCGCCCACCAACAGCACCGGCTGGGCGGGATCCTGTGGTGCCCAGTCCCCCAACGCACCCGCTGCTTCAAGGAGGGTAGCCACAATGCCCTCGTAGGCCGCCTGGAGGATCGAGCGCCCGTCGGTCTTGTAGTTGAGGCCCGTCAAGGTGCCGGTGGCCGTCGGGACATTGGGCGTCCGCTCGCCGCCCAACCATGGCAAGAAAACAACGCCGTTGGACGGGGCCACGTCTTCACGGGCCAGGTTCAGCCACTCACAAGCCCGGTCCACTGCCAGCGTCGCGTTGAGGGTGCAAGCCAGGGGCAGGAAACGCCCGTCGGCACTGGCAAACCCAGCTACGGTACCCGAAGGGTCGGCGCTCGGCGAGCTGCTCGCGGCGTACACCGTGCCAGAAGTGCCCAGGGACATGGCCATTTCGCCCTCGCCCAAGGCCAGGGGGAGAGCGGCCGCGGCGTTGTCCCCGGCGCCGCAAGCGACCGGCACGCCCTCGCTCAGGCCGAAATCTGTAGCTGCCGTCCTCGTTACTTTTCCCGCCACCTCTTGAGGACCGACCACCGCCGGTAATGCTGCTATGCCCAAACCGACCAGTTCGAGGTCGAGGACATCGTGGGCGTAGGATCCTTCCCGAGGGCTCCACCAGCCCGTCCCCGACACGTCACTGCGGTCGGTAGCGGCCTCGCCGGTTAGCCTGAAGTTCAAGTAATCGTGCGGGAGCATCACTCTTGCGGCGGCGGCGGCGACCTCGGGCCGTACGCGGCGCAACCAGGCCCAGTGGGCCACGGTAAAAGCTGCAGTCAGCACGGACCCAACGCGCTCGGCACACATTTGAGGGCCGCCCAAAGCTGTCACGAGGGCGGCGGCATCAGGAGCGCTGCGGGTGTCGTTCCACAGCGGTGCAGGGCAAAGAGGCTCGCCCGACGCGCCCAGCACGACCAACCCGTGCTGTTGACCGCCCACCGAAATAGCCTCCACCCGGTCCGCCAACCCGGTCTCGCCCAACGCGTCCGCCAGGGCCCGTCCCCATACCGCGGGGCTCGTCTCCCTCGCCCCGCCTTCCCCCTCGACCTCGTGGGACGCCACGCCAGTGGCCACCACTTGGCCGTCGTCGCTATTGACGATCAAAACCTTCGTCCCCTGCGTGGAACAGTCAACCCCGGCTACCAAAGGCACCCTAAAACCTCCCCTTGTCCCGCTCCGTACCACATTTGCACCCCGACGGTGGCCCGGGCCTGGGCCTGGGCCTGGGCCCAAACTGCCTTATGCGGCCAGTATTTGTCAAGCGACAAATAACCGGTACCCAGTTCGCCTACCACAGCTCGGAACGTTACCACCCACGAGCGCACTTGCTTTAGGAGAGCGAGCGGCCGCCAGAACTGCCGCCGGGGCACGAGAAGGTGCCGCAGATAGAGAGTAAGGTGCGCCTAGATTTGCGTTCTCTCAGCGAGGCTCGGGCGACCAGAGGCCATGGAGCACCTCGCTCCCCTCCGCAGCCCTCGGTGCCATTTGCTTGCGCTCGCGCCGGGCTGAGCGTACCGTACTCGGTAGCAACCTGCTGGTGAGCGAAATTCCGGTGAGAAGCCGGTGCTGTCCCGCAACTGTGTCCCCGTGCCGGTTGGCCGGCAACAGGGCAAGCCAGGTCGCCTGGCCAGTGGGTGTGACTGAGCACGTCGAGGTAACGCGCTAGTCGCAGGGTCGCCCTGGGCCCCCTGGCATTGCCCTCGACAATGAGGAGGGACGCCATGAAAAGACCGGGGGGACGCCAGGAACACGAAAGAGGCCAATTTCCCGACGGGCACCTTTGCCATGAGCATTGAGGCCGTAGGGAAAGGCAACGTGCCCGGAGCGCCTTTCAAAGCGCATGAGATCTCGCTCGGCTCGACGGTTGCGCGCGCCGGTCACGAGGTCGCCCCCGCGCAGGCGCTCCCGGCGGTCGCCGCCCCGAGCGAGCCCGGTCAAGGCAGAGGGCCGGCGTGCAGCTGACGAACGCTGTCGAAAAGCGCGGCATAGAAGCCGTGCCGGCGGAGGAGCGCCGGGGCACGGCGAGGGTGCTCGCAGCGGTGTGGTTTGCCGCCAACATTGGCATCCTCGCCCTGGTGTTCGGCGCCATCCTCGCCGCGCTCGGCCTGGGCACGACTCAGGCGCTCGTCGTGAGCGTGGCTTCCCCGGCTCTGTCCTTCTTGCTCGTCGGCGGCATCTCAGTGGCGGGCACCTGGTCGGGCATGCCGGCGCTCACCCTCTCACGCCGGGCCTTTGGGCGGGTTGGCAACCTCGGCCCCGCTGGCGTCAGTTGGGTGAGCATCTTGGGTTGGGAGACGGTGTCGTCGGTGATCGCCGCTTGGGCGATCTTGGACTTAGGACGCAAGCTCTTCGACCTGGGGAGCGGATGGGGCCCTACCGGGGGGAGCCTCGTCATCGCCGTCGGCGCCTCGGTCGTGCTCGGGTTCTTCGGGTACTCGACCGTGATGCGGTTCCAGCGTTGGGCAACGGTTGTTTTTGGCGGCCTGACAGTGCTCGTCGTCCCTTTCCTCCTCGTGCATGCCCGGTGGTCGGGACCAGCCGGGGCCCGCACGGCGTCCTTGGGCACCGTGGTGGCGGCCGCGAGCATCGTCGCCGCGGGCACCGGGGTCAGCTGGCTCAACCTCGCCCCCGACTACAGCCGGTACCTGCCAGCCAGGGAGCCGGCACCGTCGATCATCGCCTGGGTGACCCTCTCGGCGACGCTGCCGACCACCTTGCTCGTGGCGGCAGGGTACTTTGCCGCTGAGCAGGTACATGGCCTGGCTACGACCCTGGACCCCGTCGGCCCCCTCCGGGCGGCGTTGCCGGCCTGGCTCGCAGTCCCCTACCTGCTTGCGGCTGCGGGTGGCATGCTCGCCGAGACCGACTTGGCCTTGTACTCATCGGGGTTGAACTTGCTTGCGCTCGGGGTGCGCATCCGGCGTTCGCGGACAGTGCTCGTGGACGCGGCCGTCGTCATCGGGGGTGGGGCCTACCTGATGCTCGGCGGGCAGGGTTTTATGAGCCCGTTCGAGAGCTTCCTCGAGCTGCTCGCCGACGGCCTGGCGGCATGGGCAGGCGTGGTGCTCGCCGACATGGCCAGGGCGCGCCCGGCTCGCGGGGGCGGTGCCGCCACCGGGCTCGAGCTCCACTACAAACGTTGGGCTGACCTCGACCTCGTGGGAGTAGCCGCGTGGGCCATTTCCACCGGTATTGGGCTGGCTACCACGGTGTCGCCTTGGTACACGGGACCGCTTGCTCGGGGCGCGCTCGCGCAAGGTAGCTTCGGGTTCGTTTTCGCTCTCGCTGCGGCTGGTGCTTTGTCTGCCCTCGGTTGGCACCTGGTGGGCTCGCGAGCACAGGTGGGGGCAGCGGGGCCGACAAAGCCGACGCGAGTACCGACGCGAGTACCGACGCGAGTACCGACGCGAGTACCGACGGGGAGCGCTAGCGCTCCTCGCCTCGAGGGTGCCACCGGCCTCGAGGTCCCCTTAGCGGGCCGGCCCAAGCGGCTCGTCCTCGCCGGCAGCATCCTCGTGGACGTCCTCCTCTACGTGAAGGCACCTCCCGAGCGCGGCGGCGACGTGCTCTCCGAGCACCATCTCATCACGAGCGGCGGGGGCTTCAATGTGCTGACCGCGGCAGCACGTCTTGGCCTCCGGGGGTGTTACGCGGGCCGCATCGGCGACGGCATCTTCGGCCGCCAGGTGGCGCGCGACCTCGAGTCCGAGGGCATAGACGCTGCCTTGCCAACCCAGGCATGGGGGGACACCGGCTTCGACGTCGGGATCGTGGAACCGAGCGGCGAACGTTCCTTCGTCACCTCACCGGGGACCGAGTCCCGCCTGTCAGCCACCGACCTTGCCCGAGCCCAGCTCCAAGAGGGCGATGCTGTCTACGTCTCGGGTTATGACCTGAGCTACCCAGTCGCCGGCCCAGCGCTGGTGGCCTGGGCAAACTCTCTTTCTCGCGACCACCTTCTCGTCGTCGACCCTGGCCCCCTCGCCGCCCAGGACCCGGGCGCGGGGCTCTCCCAGGTGCTCGGGCGCGTCGACGTCCTGAGCTGCAGCGCCCGCGAGGCGGCGCTGATCTCTGGGAGCGAGGGACCTCCTGAGGCGGCGCTGCGGCTCGCATCGCTCCTCGAGGCGCCCGCCATCGCCGTCGTGCGTGATGGGCCCAATGGTTGCTGGCTCGCCCGCGCCGGCACCGTGGTCCACGTGCCGGGGCGGCCTGTCACGCCGATGGACACGACAGGTGCCGGGGACGTCCACGTGGGCGCCATGCTCGCCCGCCTCGCCGCCGGGGACCCACCAGCAGGCGCTGCCTGGGCAGCCAACGTGGCAGCGTCGCTCTCCACCCTGCGAGCAGGGGGGGCAACAGGGCCCAGCCTGAGCGAGCTAACGGCCGTGCTCGGCGCCGCGCTCGTGCGGCGCGGCTAATGGCGAGGTCGCGCTGCGCGCTCAACTGAGACGGGAAGTCGACCCGCGCACTACCAGTTCCGGCAGCAGGCGCAGCTGTCGCCGAGGCCCGTCGGGCGACTCGATGCCCGAGAGGACAAAATGTACGGCCTCCTGGCCGAGCTGCTCGAGTGGTTGGCGCACCGTCGTCAACCCTGCGTCCAACATGTCCGCGACCATCAAGTCGTCATACCCGGTGACGGCCACGTCCTGGGGCACTTTCACGCCCAACCTCCGGAACGTCCGCAGTACCCCGATGGCGATCAGGTCGTTGGCGCAAACTACGGCCTCGGGCGCGCCCGCCTTGGCAAGTCGCGCGGCCGCCTCCTCGCCCCAGGCGGCGGAGAGGTCGCCCGCCAGCACCCGTTTGGCGCTCGGCCGGTCAATAGGCCGCGTGCAATCAACGTAAGCCTGGTAACGCTCTGCGGCAATGCTAAAACGCCGCGCTGTCGTGACAAAGGCAAACGACGAGCACCCTTGCCCGGCCAAGTGCTCGACCACAAGCTGGATACCACGACGGTGGTCGACCGAGACGATGTCGCTGTCCACATTCACGAAACGGTCAACCTGGACGAGGGCGACCCGCTTAGAGGCCGCGAGGACCGCAGCGCGGCTCCTCTGGACGTCAACCGGGCTGATGATAACGCCGTCGACGCTGCGCGCGAGCAACGCTGCCAGCCGCTCAGCCTCCACATCGGGAGAGTCGTTGGCGTCGCAAAGAAAGAGGCTCATCCCCGAGTTGTGCAAAGCATCCTCGACGGTTTTCACAACAGCGGGAAAGAACGGGTTGGTGATGTCGGGTACGACCATCCCGACCGTCCGCGTGACGCGGCCTCGCAGCGCGCTCGCCACGGGGTTGACTTTGTAATTCAGCCTATTTGCCGCGGCAGTAACACGGGCTAATGTCTCAGCGCGCACACCGCGCGAGCCGCTGAGAGCACGCGAGACGCTGGCTGTCGAAACCTTCGCGAGCCTAGCGACATCGTCAATCGTAGCCACACTACGACACGGTAGCAGGAACGGTCGCTTGCTGGCAACCGATTGCCATACGCATGGGGCCCCCGGAGCTTTACACCCAAGACAGCCGGGTCAATTCCCTACCCGCGAGCTGCCCTCAGCCGAGGACCGGTACAGCCCGGGGCACGCGAGCACCGCCGGCGGCAAATGGCCGCCCATCTGTCGAGCGTGCCCCGAGCACGACCACACATCGCCGTTACCGGCTCAGGCGGCGAGAGCGCTCAATCAAGGTGGAACACCTCTTCAGCGGGCGCCCACCTTTCGCCGTCCCCCGTTGCCAACCTGGCCTGGCACGGGTCCGTGAGCTCCCACCAGTCCTGGAAGACCTTCTTGGCACCCATGATGGCAGTGTCCGCCTCGTAATCGTCCCCTGAGTACTCGAGGTAGCTGAACAGGTAGCCGTCCCGTAGGAAGATGGAATAGTTGCTGATATTTGCCCGCTTCAAGGCTGCCAGGACACCCGGCCAAACAGACTTATGGAGCCTACGGTATTCGGCCTCCTTTTCGGGCAGTAGTCGCGTAACAGCTCCGACCCGTTGTACGGGGTGTGGTTCCTGCTCGACATCAGTCATGAGGTTCGCCTCTTTCTCTGCTCTTTCCGGACCAGGCGAGCCCATGGTCTTCCTCGGTGGCTCGCTCGGCCTTCAAACTAGCAGCGAAGCAACCGGTACGCCTTGACGTCGCACCATTGGGGTGCTTAGTATGGCAATCGGTTGCCAAGCTGGTCTGGCATCGGTCAGCCCCACGGCTTGGCGCCGCAGGGGTCGCCATTCCAGCGCGGCGTTGAGACCAAAGAGAAAATAACGGCAAAACAGGGCAATCGAGTCAAGGGGGACTACGGTGACCAAGACGGCCGCTTTCAGGAAGGCCATAAAGAGGCTAGGCACTGGGCCGGCGCTGTCTGACAACCGTTTACCGTTTGCCATGCCCTTGACCTGCAACTGCTAGGCGCTCCCCACGACGATAGAGGTGATGGACGAAGAGAGGGGATCTCTGTTACAGCCGGGTAGAGCAGGTCGGGGCCCTAAGGGTGCCCGCAGATTTACTGTCATTCAAGTAGCAAATACTGTCATCAAGGAGGCAGTGAAGATGGTTCGTTCTTATGGCAAAAAGTTAATGGCTGGCTCAGTCGTCATTGGCATGTTGGCGATCGGCATGGGTGCAGCATCCACGGCTGGTGCGTTTAGCGCCAGCGCCGCTCACCCGGCCACGTCCCTCGCAGCGGCGGAGGCGCTCGCGAGCTTTGAAAACGGGGCCAACGCGTCGCTCTCCGGTGGCGCGAACATAGTCGGGAAGACTGTTGTTTTCCAGGTGTACACGGACGAGTCAACGTCGTTCTTCGTACCGGCCGTCAACGGGGCCAAGGCCGCTGCCGCTCTTACGGGCCTCAACCTGGACCTGGAGTACTCAAACAGCGATGATGCCACCCAGGTGAACCAACTGGAGGTGGCCATCGCGAGCCATGTCGCCGGCATTGCCGCCTCGCTGCCAGACGGGGCGACCGACAAGGCCATATGCGCCGCTGAAGCGGCACATATCCCGGTGCTCGCCTGGAACGTGGACGGCCTCACTGGGAGTGCTCTCAACTGCGTTGAAGGCTTCATAGGCCAGGACTTCGTCAGTGCGGGGCAAGTCATCGCGCAGCGCATGGTGAGCGACGGGGCAATAAAGAAAGGCGACCACGTCTTCTGCCCTGTGGAGACGACAACGGCTGTTTACGCCGTGCAGAGGTACCAAGGGGTAATGGACGTCCTCAGCAAGCTCGGGGCTAGCTGCTCCCTGCTGGCAGTCGGTTTCGGCGCCTCGGGAGCTGAGACCACGATGGTCGACTACTTGCTCGGGCACCGCCAGACGAGCGCGATCTTGGCCCTCGGCTCGACCCCGCTCACCGTTGCCGTCGCCGCCGCCCAGAAGGCCGGCCTCAAGGTCCCCATCGGGGGCTTCGACCTCACCAACAACATCCTCACCGGCATCAAGAGCGGCCAGATCATGGCTACTGTCGACCAGCAACCGTACTCACAAGGGTTCTTTGCCGTCCTCCAACTGGCGCTGCAGCTCAAGTACGCCCTTTTCCCGTCCAGCATGAACACCGGCGGGACGGGCCTCGTCGACAGCTCAAACGTCGACCAGGTCCTTAGCCTGGTCCCGAACTACCAATAGCGCTGAGAGCGCACACCTCTAGTTGCGTGGTGTGAGAGGGAGACGAGCCGTCAGAGTGAGAAGGCGCCGGTGTTACTGCCAGGGCGGTAGGAAACCGTTGCTTGACGTCGGCACTCTGCCGGCTCGTGGCCCGTGGCGAACGCACCGTCCGCTTTGCCGCTCAAGCGCTGGCAAAGCGGACGTGCGCGAGCGGCCCAAGGCCCGGGAGGAAAGGGCTTATCTGGACGTGGCCACGCTTCATGGGCAAGAACGATTGGGGCGACGTTATGACTAGTGTCAAAGAGCAGCTTGTCCTCGGCGAGGGAAGCGAAGCTCACTCGGGGGCGGGCGGCCCGGCCACCGCGCCGTCTGGGTTTTTACCGGGGCGTTTCATGCACTTGCCTTTAGTACGCCATATCTCGGTACACCAGAGGTACCGCCTGCGCCAGTCGGCTCTCGACCTGACCGTGCTGTTCCTGCTCATCCAGGTGGGCAGCGTAGTCGCCGGCTCGGTGTGGTCGACCTCCTTCGCTTACACGATCAGCGCCAACATCCTGACGGCGCTGGAAGCGATCCCTTTGCTGGGCATCACGGCCATCGGCGTCGGCGTGCTGATGGTCGCTGGAGAATTTGACCTGTCTGTGGGGTCGAACTTCATATTCAGCAGCATCGTGATGGCGATGCTAATTGGCCAAGGATGGGACCCCTTCGTGGCGGCCCTTTTCGGCCTGGCCATCGGCGCTGGCATCGGCCTCCTCAACGGCCTCATCACCCTCTGGCTGCGCATACCCTCATTGATCACGACTCTCGGTACAACCGGTATCTGGGCAGCGGCCACGCTCTTCGTGCACGGGGCCGCTTCGCAGACCTTCAACCTGAGCGGGCCCTTCGCTACGCTCACTTCCGGGACTATCGGCGTGTTCCCGGCTGAGATGTTCTGGATGCTCGGGCTCGCCGTGGCGACCTGGGCCCTCCTCCAACGCCACCGCTTGGGGAACCATCTTTTCGCCGTCGGGGGCAACGCGAAGGCCGCCAACGCGACCGGGATATCGGTGCGGCGCACCAAGCTGTTTGCCTTCGTGTTCGCTGGGACGCTCGCCGCTCTTGCCGGCATCCTGGCGGCGACGCGCGTGGCCACCATCACGCCGGGGGGCGAGACGGACCTGCCTCTCCAGGCGATTGGAGCTTGCGTCATCGGCGGTACGGCCCTTATGGGCGGCAGCGGGACGGTGCTCGGGATGGCACTAGGAGCGGCACTCCTCTACTGGATCGAAGATGTTTTGTTGTTGCTCGGGGCACCCGGGTTCTACCTGGACGCCTTTGTCGGTGCCTTGATCATCGTGGCGGCGGCCCTCTACGGGGTCGCTAAGCAAAGGAGGGTATTGTGACGCCCGAGGCGAGCGAGGCCAACGGCCCGGTACTGCTGGACTTGCGTGACATATCCAAGGCCTACGGAGGCTCCCCCGCGCTCGACAAAGTGTCCCTCACGGTGAGAGGCGGCGAGGTCGTCGGGCTGCTCGGCGACAACGGTGCCGGCAAGTCCACCCTCGTCGGTGTGATCAGCGGGGTTGTCCAGCCCGACTCGGGGTCTCTCAGATGGGAAGGCAAACAGGTCTCAATGCGCAGCCGGATCGAGTCCGCTGAGCTCGGGATCGAGACCATCTTTCAGGACAGCGCACTCGTGCGCAGTATGAGCGTGAGCCGGAACATGTTCATGGGGCGCGAACTAGTTGGGAGGTTTGGTTTTCTCAAGCAGCGAGCCATGCGTGACGCGTCGACGGAAATCCTCGGCACCGTTGTCGGGATCCGGGGGGTCGACAGCCCAGAGCGGCTCGTGGGCGGGCTTTCGGGAGGCCAGCAACAGGCTGTGGCTATCGCTCGAGCCGTCTACTTCAAGCGCAAGCTGCTCATCTTGGACGAGCCGACGAGCGCGCTGGCCGCGCGAGCGACTGCCGCTCTCTTCGAGTACATCGCCTCGCTGCGTAAAGACGGCCTGAGCAGCATCCTGGTCACGCATGACCTATACGACGCTTATCAAATATGTGACCGCTTTGTGATCCTGGAGCGCGGCCAGGTCGCCCTCAACGCGACGCGCGACGAACTGGCTCTCGACGAGCTGATCAGGATCGTGTGCCGTGGGTGACCTCGGGGCCGCAGCGGTTTTTGCGAGGCCGGGCCAACCCGGCGCCAATAGAGAACTGGAGCCTGATCATGACAGGAACTGAAAGTATTACTAGGTCCACGAAGCGCTCTTCGATAGAGGCGGCTTTGGACCAAGGCAAGGGCATATTGCGGCTCGCGCCAACATGGGTGCCCCGGTCCTTCTGCGTGCCCGGACGGCGGATCAAGTTGCACCCCGACGACTACTTCGCCCTTGGGGGCGAACGGGGCGGGATCGACGAGCGCTGGTTCTCGTCGACCATCAGGGCCGACAACGGGCCGCTCACCGGGCCAGACGAGGGCTTGAGCTTCGTCGTCGGGCCTGAGGAGGAGAGGCTCCCCTTCGATGAGGTCGTCGCCGAGCTCGGTGCAGACTTGATCGGCGAGCGCTTGTGGGCAGAGCACGGCGGGTGGACGATGTACAGCAAGTTCTTCGACAACGAAGGGCCGCTCCCGTTCCATTTGCACCAGACCGACGAAAAGGCCAGCCTTGTTGGGCGCGTTGGCAAACCCGAGGCTTACTACTTCTCCCCGCAGATGAACAACCACCTCGGGACCACCCCCGTCACCTATTTTGGGCTCATCCCCGGCACCACGAAGGAGGAGTTCAAAGAGCGTTTGGCCGGGTTCGGCGTGATGGGCGACAACCGGATCACAGAGCTCTCGCTCGCTTACCGGATCCAGCTCGGGACGGGCTGGGACGTACCAGCGGGTGTCCTGCACGCTCCCGCGAGCGTCTGCACCTACGAGCCGCAACGAGCCTCCGACGTACTTGCCATGTGCGAGTGCTGGACATGCTCCCGTACCATCTCTGACGACCTGCTCTGGAAGGACGTGCCGGAAAAGCACCGGGGCGACTGGGACTTTGCCGTCTCGCTAGTGGACTGGGAGAAGAACACTTCTCCGGACTTTTTCCGCTCCCGCTTTTCGCCCCCAGTTGCCGTGGCAGACCGTTCCGAAGGCTGCGAGGAGAACTGGGTCGTGTACCGCTCGCGTTGGTTCAGCGCCAAGGAGCTCACAGTGCACCCGGGCGCTCGTGCCCTGGTACGGGACTCCGCGGCCTACGGGTGCATCGTGGTCCAGGGCAGGGGCTCGCTCGGGGGTTGGGCGCTCGAGTGCCCCACTTTGATCCGCTACGGGCAGCTAACCGCTGATGAGTTCTTTGTCTCCGAAGAAGCGGCCCGTCAAGGCGTCTGGGTGAAGAACGAGAGCGACACCGAGCCGCTCGTGATGCTCAAGCATTTTGGGCCGGGCAACCCGGACAACAACTTGGCCGAGCAGGCCTGAGGGGAGGTTCATATGAGCACCGCTGAACTGGCAGCAATGGAAGTGGCAGTACTGGTTGCCCCCGGCGAGATCCGGGTCGAGGAGCGACCGGTGCCCGTGCCCGGGCCCGGGCAGGTGCTGATAGAAGTAAGCGCCGTAGGTGTGTGCGGTTCGGACGTCCACTATTTCAGGGAAGGGCGCATCGGCGATTTCGTCGTCGAGAAGCCCCTCGTCCTCGGCCACGAAGCCTCGGGCGTGGTGAGGGCGCTCGGAGCGGGCGTCAGCCGCCTGGAGAGGGGCCAGAGAGTGGCCATGGAGCCAGGGGTCCCCTGCCGGCGTTGCCGCGCTTGTCGGAGCGGGAAGTACAACCTCTGCCCGGATGTGCGCTTCTTTGCCACACCGCCCATCGATGGGACTTTCGCCCGCTATGTGTTGCATGACGAGGATTTCTGCTACCCGCTCCCGCGAGAGCTCTCCGACGACGCCGGTGCGCTCTTGGAACCGCTCTCTGTCGGGGTCTGGGCGGCCTGGAAAGCCCGGGTCAGTATTGGCGACCGGGTGCTGGTCACTGGTGCCGGGCCGATCGGTTTGCTGGCGGCCGCCGTCGCCCGCTCCGCTGGGGCGCGCGAAGTCATCGTCAGCGATACCCAGGAGGCCCGCCTCGAACTGGCGAAGCGGATGGGCGCTACCACGGTCGTGAGCGGGGGGAGCAGTGACCTGGTGGCTGCCGGGGACGGGGCAGATGTCCTCGTGGAGTGCTCGGGTTCGCCCGCGGCCCTTGCGGCTGGGTTGCGCGCGCTCGGGCCGGGAGCACGCGCTGTCGTCGTTGGGATGTCGGCCGAGAGCCTCGTGCCGGTGCCACTAGCCCTTGTGCAGCGCCAAGAGGTCGAGCTGACAGGGACGTTCCGCTACGCCAATACCTACCCGACGGCGATGGCGCTCGCCGCTTCGGGCGAGGTCCGCCTCGACGAGCTCGTGACGGGCCACTACGGCCTCGCCCAAGTGGCAGAAGCGCTTTCTGTTGGCCAGAAGGAACCGCTCGCTGTCAAACCAGTCGTGCTGCCAGGGAGCTGAGCTGTGGCCGCCAGCGCTCGGGAGCGGGACTACAGCCTGACAGGTGCGGCGGCGGCGCTCGCTGTCGCCGCTGGGCTTGCCGACGCCGAGTGGTACCGGCCACCGGTTGACCCCGAGCGCTTACGTGCTCTCACGGAGCGCAACAACTGGCGACCAGCTCGCGACACAGCACTGTGGTTGGCCCTCCTGGGCGGCACGGGAACAGCCGCTTTCATGAGCCTTGGCACCTGGTGGGCCATCCCAGCCTTCGCCGCCTTCGGTGCCCTCTACGGCGGTTCTGCCGACCCTCGCTGGCACGAGAACGGCCACGCCACCGCGTTCAAGGCGAAATGGGCAAACGATGTCTTTTACCACCTGGCCGCGTTTATGTTGTTGCGGGAAGGGACGCTTTGGCGTTGGTCCCACTTCCGGCACCACTCCGACACGATCATTGTCGGGCGCGACGCTGAGATCTCCTTCCCGCGCCCCACCCGCTTAGGGGTCTTGCTCCTGAACTACTTGAACCTGATAAATGGCCCCAAGATGCTCTGGCTGATGGCTCAGCACGCCGCTGGCAGGACCGACCCGACGACTCGTGAGCTGGTGCCCGAAGAGGACTTCGGGCGAGTGACCTGGGAGGCGCGTGCCTATCTCAGCCTGCTGGCCGGGGTGGTCGCTTGGGCCGTGGCAAGTGGCACTGTCCTGCCGCTGCTTTTTTTCGGGTTGCCCTCCTTTTACGGCGCCTGGATGATCTGGTTCTTTGCGATCACCCAGCACGCAGGTTTGAAAGAAGACGTCCTTGACCACCGCTTGAACACACGCACGGTGTACATGAACCCCGTCTTCCGCTTCCTCTACCTGAACATGAACTATCACCTCGAGCACCACCTGTTCCCATCGGTGCCCTATTACAACTTGCCGGCTCTCCATGAAGAGATAAAGGCGTACCTGCCGCCCCCAAAACCATCGGTCCTCGCCGCCTACAAGGAGATCGTCCACGCGCTCAGGATGCAGCGCCGAGATCCGACTTGGGAACTGCCGGCCCCCTATTTGCCTCCCGGCGGCACGCCGCCTTCCCCAAGGCTGCCCGGCGAAGTAGACCGGGGGGAGCCGCCCGCTCCCCCGCTGTCCGAGGTCGACCTTGGCCCATCAGGCGCGTTCCTGCCCGGCCAGGTAGTGCGCATCGACCGGGAGGGCAGTTCCTATGCCTTGTACTGTCTGGCAGCTAACGATTTTGCCCTCACGGACGGCCTCTGCACCCATGCCGGCACGCACCTGGCCGATGGGCACCTCGAGGGCCATGTCATCGAATGCCCCAAGCACAACGGTCGTTTCGACGTCCGCACGGGCGAAGCCATCAGGCGCCCAGCCACCGTCCCGCTCCGTTCCTACCCGGTGAGGACCGTGGGCGGCCGGGTAGTCGCCGACCTCAGGCCCAACCTGTCGCGCCAGCCGGTACCGCCGCCCTAGCCGGCAGGCTCGCTGAGCCCTGCCTGGGCCTGGCAGGAACTGAAAAGCGATACAAGAAAGTCACCGAAGGAGCGACCATGGCGCTAGTGCAAGATGTCAACTTCTGGACAGGGACGGGGACCGAACCGCCTCATACCCCGGGGACCGAGTTCTCAAGAGCGGACAAAAAAGTATTACGGGACCTCGGCGAAAGGATCGCCGAGATAGCCGGGCTTTCGGTGCACGAGGGTACGGTTGCGAAATGGAAAGCCCTCAATGGGCTCCAGCCAGTCAAGCCGATGATCTGGGTCCAGGAGCCCCCTTGGAGCGAGATGGACGTCGACGACGAACTTCGGTTGCGCACGACGAGCGATTGGGCCCGTTACTACGAATGGGAAATGCGCGTCTTGCTCTATACATGGCGCCACATGCCAGCAGACATGGTCGTCGAGCCGGTCTTGTACTCCCCCTTGGTTGTCTACAACACGGGCTTCGGGATTGCCGAGCACGTCGACATCGCCCCGGCCCACGGGCCTGCCCCCACTGCTGAGCCACGGTCGGCCGCAGTAGAGCGAGCATGGCAGTCGAGCACGGACGAGATAATTTCTCGCCACTACAACGTCCAGATCAGGGACGAGGAAGACCTCGAGAGGATCGAGGTCCCGACCGTCAGTTATGACGGCGCCGTCACCGACCAGCAGTACGAGCAGTTCCGAGAGATAATGAGCGGCGTGATAGAAGTGAAAAAGCGTGGTGCTAACGTGCCCGTTTTTTGGATCGCACCGTGGGACCTCCTCACTACTTGGTGGGGGGTGCAGGAAGTCCTGGTCGACATGGTCGACCGGCCCGAGCTCGTGCACAAGGCAGTAGACAAGCTCATGAACGCTCACCTCGGCGTCCTCGACCAACTGGAAGCACAAAACTTGCTCAGCCTCAACAACACTTACGGCCGGGTCGGCTCGGGTGGCCTCGGGTACACCGACGAGCTCCCTCAGCCGGGCTATGACCCGGCCCACGTGCGGGCGAAGGACCTCTGGGGCAGCAGTACCGCGCAAATTTGCGGCAGTGTCTCCCCCCGCATGCACGAAGAGTTCGCCCTCCATTACGAGCTGCGCTGGCTGAGCCGATTTGGCCTCAATTACTATGGGTGTTGCGAGCCACTGCACCGCAAGATGGCCCTCCTCGAGAAGATCCCCAACCTGCGGAAAGTATCGATGAGCGCGTTCATCGACGTCGATGAGGCGGTGGCGAACATGGGCAACCGCTACGTGTTCTCCTACAAGCCCAGCCCGGCAGTCTTGGCAGAAGACAACTGGGACCTCGCCCGGGCCCGCGACGACTTGGAGGCCGTGTTCGTCAAGGCCAAGGCCCATGGGTGCGTCGTGGAGGTGATCATGAAGGACATCAGCACCCTCCGCCACCAGCCGCAGCGGCTCTGGGAATGGGCGAAAATGGCCACGGACCTGAGCGAGCGCTATAGCTCCTAAGCAACCGCTGGCGCCCCGGGCACTTCGGGCTGCGCGCCCGCCGCGGCTCGAGCACGAAGAACAACTGTTAGGGGACAAGGAACATGAAAGGAGATGGGTGATGGTAGTCGAGGACGAGCTACGACAAGCGATCGTTGACGGGCAGGCCAAGTTGGCAGCGTCGAAAGCTGCCGAAGGGCTCCAAGCGGGCATCGCCGCGGGCGTGCTGCTCCAGGAGTGCCTGATCGCGGCGATGAACGAGGTCGGGCGTTTGTTCGAGGAGGGCGAGATCTTCGTGCCTGAGATGCTTGTCTCGGCACGGGCGATGAACGCCGCTTTGGACCTTTTGAAGCCACATCTTGTCGGAGAGGGCGCGACGCGCTCGGCTGGGACAGTTGTCATCGGGACGGTCCAAGGCGACCTCCACGACATCGGGAAGAACTTGGTGGCGATGATGCTCGAAGGGTCGGGTTTCACGGTCGTGGACCTTGGTACGGACGTCCCCGTCGAACGCTTTGCCGACGCAGTGCGCTCGGGGGCGGACGTGGTGGCGATGTCGGCCTTGCTCACCACGACCATGACCAACATGAGGGCGGTAGTGGACGCCCTGAAAGAAGCCGGGTTGCGCGACCATGTACGCATCATCGTCGGTGGCGCGCCCATTACGGCCCGCTATGCCGAGGAGATCGGCGCTGACGGTTACGCCGCTGACGCGCCCAAGGCGGTACGCAAGGTCAAAGAGCTCCTCGGGGCATAGGCAGGGACGTGCAGTCACCCGCTTTTGGTGGACAAGCGACAAAGGTCTGGCGGAGGTCCGCCCAAGGTCTCGCGGTAGACGACGTGATCAGGGCCGAGGGGGGTGACCTCGAAGCGATGCAACGGCGGGGCTCGGAGGCCCCGGTCATCGCCGCCCGTGCGCTCGAGCTGAGCCGTGGTTGGTTGCACCCCCGGGCCGCCGTCCGCTACGTGGTCGTCATGGGCCGCAAGCACCACAAGATCATGCTCGAAGACGGCGTCCCCTGGG
>Ga0335074_10000796_pt1 | contig 43173 bp, 36 predicted proteins | sample Lox_Sample_23_FD_206715 | JGI IMG/M metagenome (GOLD analysis project Ga0335074, IMG submission 206715) | Soil microbial communities from Loxahatchee National Wildlife Refuge, Florida, United States - Lox_Sample_2.3 | ecosystem: Environmental > Terrestrial > Soil > Wetlands | place: USA...
GGACAACATTGCGCTGGAGGTGGAGTTGCACACGCCGGTGGCGATGGAGAAGGGGCTGCGGTTCGCGATCCGCGAAGGCGGACGCACGGTCGGCGCCGGCACCATCACCGAGATCCTGCAGTAAGGGCGCGGTCCAGCTCTGTGAAAAAGGTTGGAGCGAACGGAGGGGTGAGAGCAACCACTCCTCCGGAAATCGAAGAAATGGAGAAAAAGATTGACCGGACAGGAGTCCGGGCGATCATTTAGGATAGAAAGATGCGTGAAATCGTAACGTTGCAATGCCCCGTGTGCAAGGAGCGCAACTACTCGACGACGAAGAACAAGAAGACGACCACGGGCCGTCTTGAGTTCTCGAAGTTTTGTAGGCGCTGCCGCAAACACACGGCACACAAAGAGACAAAGTAGGGCTGGCCGTCCAGGCAATCGCGCACTTTCGGGCGCCTCCTGGACGTTCAGCAGAAAGAACCGGATTTCGGCCTGACTTAGGGGTGGAGTCTGAAAACAGGGGCGTAAGCTCAACGGTTAAACTGTCGGTCTCCAAAACCGAACTTGGGGGTTCGAATCCCTCCGCCCCTGCCAGGTTTTTGACCAGAAGTTACGGCGACCCAAAACGGGCGCCGGAGGAGCGGGGCGATATGCCCGTAGCAGAGAAAAAGTCCATGGCGAAAGCAGCGTCACTGACGAGCGACAAAAGCGAGCCGAATCGTATAACGGGGCTGATTACGCGCACCAGAGATTTTCTGAAGGATGTGCGCGCCGAAATGCGCAAGGTTGTGACACCTACGCGGGCCGAGGTGCAGAGCACCACGATCGTGGTTCTGGTAACAGTTTTTGCTTTTGCCGGGTTCTTTTATGTAGTGGATTCGGTACTGGACCACGCTTTGCGCGTATTGCTGCACTGGCTAGGCAGCATGTGACACAGCGTGCCGAGGGAATTTGGATGACAGAAGAAGAGATTCAAGATAACAACACGGCAACGACGCCCGAACCAACGGAGGCCCAAACCGAGCAGCTAGGCCCGGCGGCAAACGAGCAGTTCAAGTGGTACATCATTCACGCCTACTCGGGATTCGAGCGTAAGGTGCGCGAGTCGATTGAGAGCAGAGTGCAGGCATTCGGGCTCCAGAACCGCATCGGGCGCGTGATGATCCCGACCGAACCCGTCACGGAGATCGTGAACGGTAAAAAGCGGACTGTTGAGAGGGTGTTTTTACCGGGCTATGTGCTGGTCGAGATGGACCTGGACAATGACCTTTGGCACGTCATTAAGAATACCCCGCGAGTGACGGGTTTTCTGGGGACTGGGGACAAGCCGGTAGCGCTGAGCGAGGCTGAGGTCAGCTCGATATTGTTCCGCAGCGAGGTTTCCAAAGAGAAACCGCGGCTCAAGATCAAGTTCGAGAAGAATGAATCGGTGCGGATTACAGAGGGCCCCTTTGCCAACTTCAATGGCGTTGTGGATGAGGTAAATGAAGACCGCGAGACCGTGAAGGTCATGGTCACGATTTTTGGCCGCTCGACTCCCGTGGAGCTCGAGTTCGGCAAAGTTGAGAAGGTTGTTTAGCAAACAAAGTTGGGCTGTAACTAACGGCAAAACGCCGAGGCAGCCGTAAAAGAGAGGTTTTTGAGCAAATGCCACCAACAGGAAAGAAAGTACAGACGCAAGTCAAGCTCCAGATTGAAGCAGGGAAGGCCACGCCGGCTCCGCCGGTTGGTCCGGCCCTGGGCCAGGCGCAGGTCAATATCATGGAGTTCTGCAAGCAATTTAATGCGCGGACACAAAGCAAGGAGATGGCCGGGTTGATTATTCCCGTGGTCATCACTGTGTACGTTGACCGCAGCTTCACCTTTATTACGAAGACCCCTCCGGCTGCCGTTCTGCTGAAGAAGGCGGCGAGCCTGGCAAAGGGTTCAGGTGTTCCAAATAAGACGAAGGTTGGAACTGTGACCGAGGCGCAGGTGCTGGAAATTGCGAAGCAGAAGATGCCGGACCTGAATGCAGCCTCGATTGAGGCAGCAGTGAAGAGCATCAAGGGAACTGCGCGGTCAATGGGTGTGGAAGTGGTCGCCTGAGTTACAGACAGGCTTGGATTGAAACAAAAATCTCGGTCCTCACGGGCCGAGATTTTTCTGTTTTGAGCGAAGCGACCGGCGGCAAGTAAACCATCGATTATCGCCGCTTTAATGCCTCCAGCTCTTCGAGAGTTCTGGGCCAATCCTTGCCTAGCAACCGTGACAGGGCGCGATCTGCAAGAACCTGGCCATTTGTCTGGCATCGCGCGCAATAATTCGTTTCGTTGTCAGCATAACGGATACGCTGAATTCTTTCGCCGCATCGCGGGCAAGGCTCTCCATAACGTCCATGCACGGCCATATCTTTTCGGAAGGCTGTGACTTTCTCGGGAAAGCCGGCGCCGGCTTCCTGCTGGAGCCTGTTGATCCAAAGTTGAAGGGTGTCGCGAGTGGCCGTAAAGAGCCGATCCCATTCGCCCGGTTGCAGCTTATGGGTAAGCGTGATGGGGGAGAGCTGAGCTGCGTGGAGAATCTCATCAGAATACGCATTGCCAATGCCACTCACTATGCGGGGGTCGGTCAGTGCACGTTTGAGGGTACGGTTTTCAGCAGAGAGCGCGGTCTGGAATGTCTGGAGGTCGGAGGAGAATATCTCGATGCCGCCTGGGTCGACAGATTGTAGAGCCGCCTCACTGCGGAATACGTGCAATGAAGCGCGGCGCTTTGAACCAGCCTCTGTAAGGATAAGAGAGCCATCGGGAAAATCGAAGGCCGCGAGGGTATTCCGACCAGCCAGCTTCGTTCCTTTCACTTTCCAGTGAAGCCGCCCGGCAATCATCAAATGCAGAACCAGCCAGAGGTCATTATCCAGGCCGAAAGCGATACGTTTGCCGACCCGGCGGATCCCACGAACAACGTGCCCCTCAGCGTCTGCGATGGGCGGCTGCGCGGTGCGTAATAGAAATGCGCTGGCAATGCGGACATGTTCAAGCTGCTTGCCAAGAACTCGCAGCTCAAGAGCGCTGATGTAAGCAGCAACGTCAGGCAACTCTGGCATGAGTATCAGCTTGCCGGGATCGCCTCAGAGTTGCAACTGTGGAGGGCTTTGTTGGTGCCGGGGGGCGAATCCCCATGGCCCGAAGGCTCGGCGGGTTTGAGTCTGTTTTTTACGATTTTGCAGCCGGTAGCAAGCGCTCGCAAAGGCTTGAATGAGGCATTCTTGATCGGTCGCTTATGGCAGGCTCAAACTTCGCAATACGACGCAGCAAAATGTACAAAAGCGAGAGCGAACAGCCATCGAATGCGGGAGTTGCTAGAGTCCGACGGTCTCTGCAGAGAGAGATCTTGACGTGCAATGAGCAAATTCGATCCCGAACTGCATCCGAGTTCGCCAGCTTTCTCGATGATTGCGGCAAACCGATCATCATCGATGCACAGCAGGTTTCCCTGGCCATCTCCAACGTCAAGCCGATCACATGTAAAGTAGGCATGAATTTGACAGCACGACCCCAGTGCAGTCCATCCACCCGATCGTTGCAAACAGAGAGGCACTAACTTGGCGAAAGCTGTCAATCGTCGCTAACCTGCTGAAAACAGAAGAGCTCCCGACATTAAAAAAGGCAGTTGCTTTTTTGTGAAATTCGACATACGCTGGATGCCAAATTTCTGATGCTCGTTTAGGCGAGCTCTATCAGAATCACGTATTAAGTTGCACTCCTCGCTGTATAGACAGCAGTACAGGGTAAGCACGCATCGCTCGGGTTCGTTGTTTATGCGCTGTCACGTTTATATAGAATTGCCCACGCCTTCAATTTGTAGTGAATCGAGTGTGAGTTGTAGAAACACAAAGAGGGGAGGCTATATTAAGGCGAATCTTATGAAAGTTTTAAAAGTAAGCGGCTTTTCCTGTTTAGACAAGTAAGGAGTTGGGTGGCACACGGATTCGAAGGGCCGACCGAAACAGACTGCTTGTCCCAAAGAATCAATGAGTTAGAAAAACAGTTGTGCAGTTCAAGCGATTTGGAGGTCTCTGAGATGAATAAGAAGGTACTTTCGTTACTAGGTTCCCTGTTGGTTATTCTGACAGTTCTGGCCCCTTCGGCATGGAGTCAGTCGGTCACCGCAACGATCGTCGGTACTGTCACTGACTCAAGCGGCGCGGCAGTTCCCGGGGCTACGGTTAAAGCAACTTCAGTGGATCGGGGTATCAGCTATAACGCTGTGACAAGCGATGCCGGTCTCTATCGCATCTCCGAACTACCGGCGGGTAGCTACACTCTCACGATCGAGAAAGCTGGATTTGCCACCGTCTCCCAGGCGCAATTTGTCCTTACGGTTAATCAGGTTGCACGCATCAACATAACGCTTAGGGTTGGGCAGGTAAATGAAACAGTCGAAGTGACCAGCGCGGCGCCAGTTCTGCAAACGGACTCCACGCAGGTCAGCACTGTAATAAACGCAACGACAGCCGACAACCTTCCACTTGCCTCGCGCAATTATGTCCAACTTACGCTCCTGGCTCCGGGTGCTGTCTCGACCGATCCCAGCAGCTTCAATAACGGCAACAATACCGCTGGTTATGGAGGCCGCCCGCTAATCAACGGCAACCGCGAGCAGGCGAACAACTTCCTACTGGACGGTATGGACAATAACCAGGTCTCGGACAACCTGCTGGGTTACACGCCTGCACCGGATGCAATTCAGGAGTTCAACCTGATCACGAGCAACGCTCCCGCCGAGTTCGGCAACTTTGAGGGTGGCATCATCAACGCCACTATCAAATCGGGAACCAATAATTTCCACGGCGATGTATGGGAATATTTCCGCAACGATGTCCTGAATGCGAACAGCTGGTCGAACGATGTAGCTGGCCTTCCGAAAGACGCAATCCGCTGGAACATGTTTGGATTTACCGTCGGCGGGCCGATCCTTAAGGACAGGCTCTTCTTCTTCGCCGATTATCAGGGGCAGCGTTTCGATATACCGACCTCATCTTCGCCCTTTACGGTTTTCACCGCAGCTGAACGCGCTGGCGATTTCGGCGCACTTTGCAGCGCGGGCTTTAGCAGTACGGGTGTCTGCCAAGGGTCGGGTCAGTTGTACAATCCCTGTGCATCCTTCAGCGCGCCGTGCACTCCAGGATCCACTCCGGCCTCGCCGCGCAGTCCTTTTCCGTATAACAAGATCCCTGCCGCTATGATCAGCCCGGTAGCAGCAAACCTGTTCTCCTCGAGCCTCTACCCCGGACCTGTCAATGGCCAGCTACAAAACAATTCGGTGAACACCTCGCAATCCGCCGAAAACGTTGACCAGGGTGATTTGAAGATCGACTACAGGGTCGATTCAAGGGACGACATTTCCTACCGCTTCACCAGGGCATATCAGAACAATCCAGCCACGTACTCGCAAGAGTTGTATGGCAACAGCTATGCAACAACGCCGATTTACAACACAGTAGGCGACTGGACCAGAACACTGTCAAACACCCTTCTTAATGACTTTCGCTTGGGCTGGAGCCACATTACCCTCAACAGCGGCAATAGTTTTGATTCGAATGTGGGCGATGCAGGTAATACTCTGGGCATCGGGAACGGCAACCCTGCGAACGTGCCCGGCTTGCTGGGCCTGAACTTTTCCAATACCGTGGTTTCCAATCTTGGACAGGAGGAGCAGACCCAGAGTTTTGATGACCATGTCTGGCAGGCTGAAGATTCTTTGAGCTGGACTCGTGGAAGGCACAGCTTCAAATTTGGCGGCCAATGGATGCGCGAAACCCTTCTGACGTTCTATGCCGGGAATAACGGTGAGCTGGGTTATATGAATTTCAACGGACAGTTTACCGCCGTCAACTCCGCTTCGGCCGGGACCGGAACGGGCGACGGTGGCGCGGACTTTGTGCTCGGTCTCCCGCAATCATATGGCCGTGGCGTCAGTACAGGTGCTACATGGCAGCAGTTCTCGAACATCATCGGTATCTATGCTGAAGACACATGGCGAGCCACTGACACCCTCACTTTGAATCTTGGCCTGCGCTACGAAGCGCACACGCCCTGGGTTGAAAGCAATAATGAACAGGCCAATTTCAATATCAACACCGGACAAATTCAACTCGCCGGTCAGGATGGAGCCAGCCGCGCGCTTTATAACGGCTTCTATGGCGGGAGGGACTTCCAGCCGCGTATCGGTTTCGCGTGGACGCCCTCAAGGCTCAATAATCGCACTGTAGTACGGGGCGCGTTCACAGTTTCCTCCTATCTTGAAGGTACGGGCACAAACCTCCGCCTCCCTCTTAATCCGCCATTCACTCCGGCAGAAATCAATGCGACTTACAACAACACTGACCTGCCTCTCACGGATACAACCGACGGCATTGTAGGCAGCGGGTCCAACGCTTCATGCGCCGCACCAGCTTACGCCTGCTATGCTCAGGCACTTCTCCGGGTGTGGGACCCCAACGTGCAGCCGGCGCTCGCGTATCAATGGAACTTGGCAATTCAGCAGCAAATTGCGAAGGGCACAACCTTCCAGATTGGGTATGTTGGGCAAAAGGGCACTCACCTGATGGTGCCGTTCGACTATGGCCAGAGGGTACTCCTCCCGAATTCGTCCTGCGGTACACCGCCGTGTACAGCGAACAGCCCTTATTTTGCTAAGAACTTGACACTCTATAGCGTTCTAGGCAACCCAGCTCTGACTGACAGTAATGGAAACCCTCTGTCAGGGGATAATAATGGAATCAACGAAGGGGCAACTATCTCGGGTACGAAGTCAAATGGGAATATGGAGTACAACTCCCTGCAAGCCATCCTGCAGAAGGAAATGTCCTACGGGCTTCAGGGACAAGTCTCCTATACGTACTCCAAATGCATGTCTGACAGCACTGGATATTACGGAGCATGGAATAATGCCGTGAGTGCTTCGGCGTACTGGCAGAATGTCTATGATCAGAGAGCGGAGTGGGCGCCTTGCTACTACGACGCCACTCACGTACTGTCTGCGTATGCTGTTTACCAGCTGCCCTTTGGACATGGCAAGCAATTTGCCAGCGGCGTCCGCAAGTCTGTCGATGAAGTGATCGGCGGCTGGGCGGTGAGCCCGATTGTGTCGTTCCGTACCGGCTGGCCGATGACGATTTACGGTGCATCGGACAACTCGGGTACCTTCAGTCGTGGAGCCCGGGCGGACTGCAACTCCCTGCCATCCATCGAAAATACTCCAATCCCAGGGGTAGGCACCCAGTGGTTCACCAACAATGGCAACTTCACTCAACCAGCAGTTGGCACGTTTGGAAACTGTTCAGCGCAGCTCGGAGGACTCCGCACGCCGCGTTACACTGATGTCGACGCGAGTATCCACAAGGATTTCGCGCTGACAGAACGGTTCCGTCTGCAATTCCGCACCGACTTCGTCAACGCCTTCAACCACGTTCAATACAATGCTCCGGCCGATTCAATCGGACAAACGCTAGGGCAGATTACCAGCGCTCAACCACCCAGGAACATCCAGCTGGCCTTAAAGCTCTACTATTGACAAATCAAACCACCACGTACAATCGCTGATACAGGCGCAGATTGCGCCTGTATCAGCGATTTGTTATTTTGGATTGAAATTCCTTTGAGAAGCAGTTTGCGCAGAAATGTGTAGCTACTGGGTCAAATCATCCGCCGTTTTTTTCTTGTCAGTCGCCGCGCTTTTTGGATTCAGATCCACTGCTCAGCACACCGGACCTGCTATACCGGCGACCAGTATTCCACCTCAACAAGCCATCACCCTGGCCAAACAAGGCCACTGTCGTGAGTCAATTTCCGCCCTCAAGCGGGCTATGGCGGCTCAGGTTCCTGCGGAAACTCGAAAGCTCGCCGGCGTACTCGGAATTCGCTGCTCTCTTGCCATAGACGATCGACCCGCCACCCTGGATTTCATCCGCTTACTCAGCAGAGATTTCGGCCACGATCCCGATGTACTGTATGTCATTGTCCATGCCTATTCCGACTTATCGACGCGCACAGCCCTGGATCTCGCTCGATCTGCGCCGCAATCCACCGCGGCTCACAAATTGAACGCGGAAGCGCTGGAAGAACAGGGCAGGTGGAAACCGGCAGAACTTGAATATGAAGAGATACTCAAGAAACACCCTGATGCCCGTGGTATTCATTTTCTGCTGGGCAGATTGTTGCTCTCGGATCCCGATGGCGGACCGGACGCTCCAGCCCGCGCCAAACAGGAGTTCCTAAAAGAACTTCAGATCGATCCCGGTAATGCCGACGCAGAATACATCCTGGGAGTACTCGCGCAGCGTGCCCAAAACTGGGACGAAGCGATTGCCCGCTTTTCGCAGGCAGCAAAACTCGATCAGAATTTTGCCGAAGCTTACCTCGGGTGGGGAGTTTCCCTGCTCGGCGACAAGAAATATGAAGAGGCAATCGCCCCATTGAAGCGCGCTGAGCGCCTGACACCCAGAAATCCCGACATCCACAATGCGCTGGCGACCGCTTTGGTGAGAACCGGGAACAAGGCCGAAGCAGAAAAGGAATTTGCGATTCTCCGGAGCCTCAGTTCTTCGGATCACTCCGGCGCACCTACGGGGGATCAACCGCAGTAACTCTTTCATTACTTTCTTTGGTGTATTCCATCTCAGACTCAGGGATATCTGGATATAGGCCGCACACAAACGATGAATCAGATTTGCACAGCGCGATTGACACGGCGGCAATTTGTGTCACAGATGATCGCAAGCGCCCTCCTGATTTCGCAGCGTCCGCTCTTCGCCTTGACTGGCGCAACACAGTTTCCTTTCGTTGTGGTTCCTCCTGAAGCAAGTGGCATCAGGTGGATGCACACATCGGGGAAATCCCCAGAAAAGTATCTTCCGGAAAGTTCAGGGCCAGGGTGCGCTTTTCTCGACTACGACAATGATGGCTGGATGGACATTTATCTCGTAAACAGCGGCAAGTGCGACTTCTACAGCCCTCCCAAGCCGCTCCGCAACGCGCTGTATCGCAATAATCGGGATGGAACCTTCACGGACGTAACGGAAAAAGCAGGTGTTGCGGCTGGGGGGTACGGCCAGGGAGTCGCAGTTGGGGATTATGATAACGACGGTCTGCCCGACCTATACGTTACGCAATACGGGAAAAACATCCTCTACCACAATAACGGCGATGGAACCTTTACCGATGTGACGGAGAAAGCAGGAGTGGCCGCTCCGGGATGGTCATCGAGCGCGGTATGGTTTGACTATAACAATGATGGATTACTCGATCTTTATGTCTGCCAGTTTGTCGAGTTCAGCAAAGAGTTAAACAAGCCATGCGGCATCCATGAGGATGGCATGCGGCACTACTGCATTCCTACGGTTTACACGCCTATGCCAAGCTGGCTTTTTCGCAACAACGGTGACGGCACGTTCACAGATGTTAGTAAAGAGTCGGGCATCGCCAGTCAATTGGGGAAAGCGTGGGGAGTGGTAGCCACCGACATCAATAACGACGGCTTGTTGGATCTTTTTGTGAGCAACGACACCGTTCGGAATTTTCTTTTCCTTAATCGCGGAAATGGGAAGTTTGAAGAAATCGGGGAGATCGCTGGCGTAGCCTATAGTGCCGACGGACGCACTCGGTCAGGTATGGGCGTGGACTCCGCGGATTATGATCAGGACGGCTTCATGGATCTTTTCGTCGCCAACCTTGATCGCCAATCGTACTCGCTTTACCGCAACAATCATGACGAAACGTTCGACGATGATGGCGACCAGACCGGCATTGCCGCTGCTACCTATTTAATGAGCGGCTGGGGACTTAAGTTCTTTGACTTCGATAACGATGGAATTCTGGATCTATTTTTGGCGAACGGAAACCCCGACGATTTAATCGACCGAATCCACTCACAGGTGACATATGAAGAGCGTCCCCTCCTATTCCAGGGCACCGGCAAGGGGCTCCGCAATATAAGTCAGCAGAGCGGGCCAATCTTCGAGCAGCCGCTTTCGGCGCGCGGATTGGCGATTGGTGATTTCAATAACGACGGCGCGATTGACGTTCTCATTGGAGTCAATGACGGCGCCCCGGTCCTGCTGCGAAACACGGCCAGTGCTCAGAATCACTGGCTCGGAATCAAGCTCGTCGGGACCAGATCGAACAGGGACGCGATTGGAGCGCGGATTACATACCAGGCGCAGGACTTAAAACAGGGCCGGATGAAAGTGGGGGGCGGCAGTTATCTTTCGAGCCATGATCCTCGCATGGTTCTTGGCATCGGCAAGCGCTCAAAGTTGGATTGGGTTGAAATCAAGTGGCCACTGCCTGGCGGTAAAACTGAGCGTTTTACGGATTTTCCCATCGACCGTTACATCACGATTATCGAAGGCCAGAACAAATGGACGTAAGCTCGACCAAGAGATCCGTGCTGCCGACTTTGGACGACAATAACACGCAAATGCCGCTTAACAACAGATTGTCTCGGCTGCCTACTTTAGGGATCCCTTCGGCCTATTGATTCAGGTGAACTGCCCCCTTGTTTTAGTCCGGGTAAGTGAAAGTGCTCGTGGTTGAGTTTAGCAGAGCGAATTAGGGAGGATATGATGGAGAGCAACTTCTTAGGGAAGGTTATTTCGATTGCAGGTGGAGCTGGAGGGTTGGGCCGGGCCATTACTCTTCTTGCGCTCGGGCAGGGTGCGCGTGTGGTGGTTCCGTATCTACGCGAAGAAGAATTTGCAAGTCTGGAGCGAGCTGCGGGTGATGTGCAGAATCAGCTGGCTGGGTTCAGTACGGACGTGACCGATCCGGCTGCAGCGGTGAAGCTTGTTGAGCAGACTCTGGCGCGATTTGGGCGCCTGGACGGGCTTGTGAATGCAGTAGGAGGTTATGCCGGCGGGATTTCGCTGTGGAAGACGGATGCTGCGACGTTCAATCGAATGATTGATCTGAATCTGCGTTCGGCTTATGCGCTGACACATGCGGCGGTGCCTGTTTTGCTTGCGCAAAAGCGAGGCGCAATTGTGAATGTGTCGGCAAAGGCTGCGTGGGACCATGCGGCGGGAGCATCGGCGTATGCGGCCACAAAGGCAGCGGCGATCGCGCTGATGGATTCTTTGGCTGCCGATCTCCGCGGCACTGGGGTGCGGGTGAATTCCATTCTGCCGAGCATTATTGATACGCCAGCCAATCGTCAGGCTATGCCTGATGCAGATTTCTCGCAATGGCCGAAGCCAGAGGACATTGCGAAGGTGGTGCTGTTTCTGTTGAGTGACGAAGCGTGCGTGATTCATGGCGCTTCGATTCCGGTGTTTGGAAACGCGTAGAGATATCGGTGCTGGAAAAATAGCGGATGGTCCAGGCGCCGATTCAGTTGCGTCACGGGCCATCCATGTCAAGAACGTTTAGTCCGCGGCTATGGTGCTTTCACGCGTGCTGGTAGCGGAGATGTCCTTATAGAGCGATCCTTCCTTCATAATGACGTGCAGGTTCCTTTCGTGCACAACCAGGTCGAGGTCTTTGAGCGGGTCGCCGTCGACCAGGAGGAGGTCGGCGATGAAGCCTTCCTTAATCTGACCGAGTTCGTCTCCCATGCCCATGACCTGTCCGCCGATGCGTGTACCGCACTGCAGTGCCTCACTGGGAGTGAAGCCGAGCAGGTTGACGAAGTGCTGGAGGTCGCGCGCGTTGTCGCCCTGCGGCGATTGAGCGAAGCCATAGTCCCCGCCGATAAGAACGCGAACGCCGCGTTTACGAAGCTCGGTGTAGACCGCAGCGGTTGTGTCAATGGTGCGCTGCATTTTGCGTCCCACTTCGGAGTCGCGGTAGAAGCCAAACTTCTCGCCCTCATAGAGCGTGCAATAGATGATGCCGATGGCGGGGCCGACAAAGATACGGTCTTTGACGGACTCGAGCAGATCGATGGCTTCTTCGTCGGCGGACTCGCAGTGATAGATCACGTCGATTCCGTTGCGGACAGCGCGCTTTACGGACTCTGCCGCGCGGGCATGGCAGTTGACCCGTTTGCCGAAGTCGCGAGCGACGCTAACCGCGGTCTGAATCTCCTCTTCGCTCATGACGGTGAGGCCGCCGTGCGCTGCGGGGCTGAGGTCGTCTCCAGAGATATTGAGCTTGATGTTGTCCACACCTTCGCGGCAGCAGAGGCGGACGGCTTTGCGAATCTCATCCTTACCGTCGGCAATAAGGCCGAAGCTTTCGTAATACATGTGGGCCTTGCGCTCGTCGCCGAGGCCGCCGGTAACGGTGATCTCCGGGCTGCCAGCGCGCATGCGTGGGCCGGGGAACTCTCCTGCATTGATTGCGTTGCGCATGACAACATCGAGTCGCAGCTTGGATGTAGCCGCGCTGTACGCACTAGTGAATCCATGGTCGAGAAGAGTCTTGGCGTTGCGCGCCGTAAGCAGCATGTGCTCTTCAGGCGGAATGTTGCCGAGGTCGGAGTCGTTTACCGCTCCGCCGAACGAGATGTGCGCATGGCCTTCGACCAGGCCGGGCATCAACGCTCGGCCTTTGGCCTCGATTACGATTGCGCCATCGACTGCAAGGCGCTCGGGCTTGCGCGCAATGGCTTTGATTCTGGCACCTTCCACCAGCACGTCACCGGGAAATGCATCGGCACCGCTGCCGTCCCAAATGCTGGCGCCGCGAAATAGAATTGGTCTCATACCATCATCTCCATATCGTTTGTTTACACCGGCCTATTGGTCGGCGACATAAGCACCGATGCGACCGGCGAGGCCGGGCGACAATCGCGCGATTACCAGGCCGTAGATTGCGGATAAGACGAGAACGCCCAGCGCGAGCCACGGAAATATGTTGTAGGGCCACGTTTGACTAGGCTGAATGAGGCCCCAGAACGGAAAGAGCATGACGACAGTGCCGGCGATCGGCAACAGAATGTGACGAAGAACATCAAGCTCGCTGCGGCGATGGCGAATGACGTAGAGCGGCAAAGCGAGATTCGTGAGCATGTATGTGAGGATGATGGGTATAGCGCCCAGAGTTCCTGCGTATCCGAAATACTTTAGCGGTGCAACGTTGCCGATGAGGCCAAATCCGAGGATGAGTGAAACGGCAATGACAAGAAATATCCAAATAGCGCTGTGCGGCGTTTGATGCCGTGGATGAATTTTGCCTAGAAATTCAGGGAGCAGGCCTTCGCGGCCAGAGCTGAAGAGGATGCGTGCCTGAGAGTTCACCAAGCCGATTAGCGAGCCGAGGATGCTGGTGACTCCTGCGACATAGGCTACGGCGAGCAGTGAGGGGGCGGAAATGCGAAGGCCGTCAATGAAAGGAATCTGCGCTGTGCCGAGGGAATGCACGTTCATGCCGAAACCAGCTTCCGTAGCGTAGGCCAGGAAGATGTAGAAGATGCCGATTGCGAGTGTGCCGGTGATGAGTGCGCGTGGGATGTTGCGGCGCGGATTTTCTGTTTCTTCAGCGAGAGAAGCAGAGTTCTCCCATCCTATAAAGAGATAAACGGCGAGAGGGAAGCCTGCTCCAAGTCCGGCGAGACCTCCAGTGAGGTTGTAAAACCGGAATGGCGCGAAAGTGAGTGAGTGCGCGTGGGTGGCCATCATTAGAATGCTGCCAAGGACGAGAAGTCCGGCTTCGAAGTAGAAGAAGACTCCGGACCAGAAGGTGGAAAGGCTGACACCGCGCATGACGAGCCAGCCTGTTCCGGCTGAGATAAGCACGGTTAGGATGGCCCAGTTGATGGATATGTGGAGGAATGTTCGCAGCGTCTCGGAGATCCAGACTCCAGCGATGGAGACGACGGTTGAAGCGGCGACGATGTAGCCAAAGGTCAGGAAAACAGATACGGCCGCGCCGATGGAAGGACCAAAGGCTTTGCCCGTGAAGGTTACGAATGATCCGGTTGAGGGCGTGAAGCGAGAAAACTGTGCGATGGTGTTCGTGAGAAATAGAATGACCACCATCGCGGTGAAGATGGTTAAGGGAGCTGCGATTCCGGCGCCACGAGCAATGACCGCAAAGCCAAAAAAGAAGCTCATGGCGGGAGCAATGCTGGCGAGCGTAGTTGCAACAATGTGACTAAGCGAGAGCGCATTCCGGCGCAGCCGCGTGTCTTCGGTCTGCGTGCTGGATACGGTTCCGCTCATTGGCATCATTGCTCCCGCGTTGACCTTAAGCTTCAGTTGAAAGCATTTGTGCTTTGTGCTGCCTACTCATCCACGACGGTGTTGCGCAGTACTCCAATTCCTTCTATCTCGATTTCGCAGACGTCGCCGTGCTTCATATAAAGTTGTGGCTTGCGGGCAAAGCCAACACCGGCCGGTGTGCCACTGACGATGATGTCGCCGGGTGAAAGCGTCAAGGCTTCGCTCAGAATTGCGATCAGCTTTGCAGCGCTGAAGATCATGTCACTGGTTGAGGCATCCTGAACAACGGTGCCGTTAAGGCGGGTTTGAAGGTGCAGACCTGTGCCGCCAGGGGGCAACTCGTCGGCGGTGACGAGCCAGGGGCCGAATGCGCCGGTGGCGTCGAAGTTTTTTCCAACGGTCCATTGCGGAGACTTCATCTGATAGTCGCGTATGGAAGCATCGTTGAAGATGGAGTATCCAATGACATGCTTGAGCGCGTCTGCTTCAGCAATATGGCGTCCGCCAGTGCCGATGACTACAACCATTTCGCCTTCGTAGTCGAGCTGTGTGGATGCTTTGGGTCGAATGATGGGTGAGCCTGCCCCGATGAGGCTGGAGGTGAAGCGAGTGAAGATAGTTGGATAGCTGGGCGGGGTAAAGCCGCTTTCAAGCGAATGGTCGACATAGTTGAGGCCAACGCAAATGATTTTGCCAGGAGTCTGAATGGGAGGAAGAAGCTGAACCTGGTTGAGGTTGATAACGGGGCCGTTCTTGAGAACAGCTGCGGCGGCATCGAGAGCTTTAGTGCCTTTGGCGATGAGAGAGCCCGGTGAGCCTGGATATTCTGAGTTGGCGTCGAAGAATCCGTGGAAGATTCCGTCGGTACCAGCAACTGCCAGCCCCTTTTTACCCCCACTTATGAATGCTGCAAATCGCATGAATTAGCGCCTTTGAATTGGTTTATTGAGGTGATGATTAAGTGCTGAAGCGTCCTGGACTCTAGCTTGGTTCTCGCTTGCAACTGTTGTGTCGAGTGCCATGCGGATTGCGCCATATAGTTGAGCGTCCGCTCCCAAAATGCTGCAACTGACCTGGCAGTGTGCGCGATCCTCGCGCTGGCGTAGGACTTTCTGAACCGCATTGCTGAGAGCCGGATGCAGGCCCACAGTTCCGCCGAGGACGAAGAGCGGGCAGCTGAGGATAAGCGACACGTTATAGAGGGCATAAGCAAGGAGCCGTGCGGACTGTTGCAGAATTGCGAGCGCCAATGGATCGCCGTCTTCCTGCATCGCATGATCAAAGATCTGGGTTGCCGTCAGTTCTTTGGGCAGGCGAGTCTTTTCCGGGCTCCATGCGCGCAGCCACTGATTCCTGATACCTTCACCGCCTGCAAGGCTTTCGAGTGCTCCGGGCTCTCCCGGTCCGGCTGGTTCCTCTTGGGTTCCGGGAACGAGCATGTAGCCAATCTCGCCTGCCGTCCAATCCATGCCGCGAAATGGAGCGCCATTCAGGATGAATCCTGCACCGATGCCAGTACCGACAGCAAGAAATATAAAATCCTTTGCCCCTTGCGCAATGCCCGCGGAAAATTCGCCCAGCGCGGCGAGATTTACATCGTTATCGATTGCTGCGGGAATGCCGAGGGTGGATTCAAGCATCGCCTGTAATGGAACGTTGCGCCAGCCGAGCAGATATGACGTGGCTATGACGACTCCAGCGTTTACGTCTGTAACGCCCGGAGCACCGGCCGCGACCGCGCGCAGATCGCTGCGCGACAGGTTCTTCTCTTCAAGAAGCTGATCGATGGCTTGCTGAATCAGGTCTACGACCAATTGTGGGTCGCGCGTACCTGCGGTTGATGCTGACCGCCTGGCAACGATGGCTCCGGATGCGTCTGCAAGCGCCACACGCAGGTTGGTAGCGCCAATATCTACGCCGACAACATAGCCGGTGTCATGCTGAGTACGTGGTTTTTGTCCAAGTACGCCGGGGTAGGAATGTTGCACCATCTTAAAGATTGCCCTCGGAAATTCAGGTTATTACACGCGTTGTATCGCGTCGGTTATACTGCTGCGCTCGTTGTGGCGCTGATGCTTTCCAGTTCACGCCCCTTGGTTTCCGGGATGATGAACCGCGTAAACAGCAGCGTCAGGATGCAAAACACACCATAGATGCCGAAGGTGAGCGAGTTGCCAGCAGCCTTGATAAGAGAAAGGAATGTAAGAGAAACAATAAAGTTTGAGATGCCAGAACCCAGAGTCGCCGCGGCAACTCCTCGGCCTCGCAGCCGCAACGGAAAGACTTCGGCGACCAGAATCCATGCGATTGGCCCCATACTGGCTGCGAAGCATGTGATGTACAGCATTAAGCACACGGTAGCGAGCATGCCCAGGGAGGCTCCCAGGGCTGCTTGAAAGTGGAACGCCACGGCAAGGGTGAAGAGGGAGACGGTCATTCCGCCGACACCAGCATAGAGAAGTGGCTTGCGACCGATGCGGTCCACCAAAGCCAGAGCGATCACCGTAGCAAGAACATTTGTAATTGCGACCAGCAGAGTGGCGAAGATGGCGTGGGTGTTCGAGGTGATACCGGCCATGGTAAAGATTTGCGGGCCGTAATAGATGATGGTGTTGATTCCGGTGACCTGCTGAAGAATGGTAAAGCCAACGGCAATGACGAGTGAGCCGCGCACAGTAGGGCTCCAGAGAGCGCTCCAGCGGGTTTCCACCTGCGTTGCCAGGCCGTTGCGGATGTCATCGAGCAAGAGCTGCGCACCCGCTTCATCGGTATATGAATCGAGTACACGCTTTGCGTCTGCCACGCGATTTCTTGAGAACAGCCAACGTGGGCTTTCGGGAAGCGTGAGGATCATGAGCAGGAAGATGATTGCGGGGACTGCTCCAATGCCGAACATCATTCTCCAGGCATGCTGCCCGGCGAGCCAGTAGCCTACGAGATCGGCGATGGCGATACCCAGAGTGAGTGCAAATTGGTAAAGCCCGATCAGCCTGCCGCGCGATTGCGGCGGCGAAAGCTCAGAGACATATACGGGCGCGGTGACTGAGGTGAATCCGATGGCAATGCCGAGCAGCATGCGAGCGACGATCAGGGTGCCGACGTTGGGCGAGAGCGGGGCGAGAATTGAGCCAAAAATGAAGACTGCGCTACCCCATAGGAGTGTGGCTCTTCTTCCGATACGGTCGGCGATGGCCCCGCCATAGATGGCCCCAAACATGGCTCCAACGAGCACAATGCTTACGACCAGTTCCTGCATTTTGGTCGATAGGTTGAATGTACTGCGCACAAAAATAAGCGCTGCGGCTATGATTCCCATGTCGTAGCCGTACAGGATGCCCCCCAGCCCGGCAATGAAGGATACCTGCCAGATAAAGCCGCTTCTTACCTGCGGATTCACATTGTTTTTATCTTGCTGCAAGCCTTTACCTCGCCGGAATGGTAGTCTCTAAAGGGACATACTTAACAACAGTAACAAACTCTGTACCGCTGGTCGAGGAATTCAGATGAGCCAAACGACATCAGCCCCACGTTGGATTTCAGGCATTGAACCGCCGGAAGAGCTATTGAGCGCGAACGGGACCCAGATTCTGGAGCTTGAGTGCCGCCAGCAACCTGAGCAACTGCATAAAATCATTAGTGCTTACAGCAAAGACGAGGAGGTTCGAGCCGAGCTGAAGGCGCTTTGCAGCCTGGCAAAAGCAAAAGGGCCGGTGATGTTTATTGGTATGGGGGGCTCCCTCTGTTCAGCGATCAGCGGGTCCATAATGCTGCAGAGCCATGGCCGCTCATCGTTTTCGGTGGATGCAGGGGAGTGGCTGCATTACGGTTCTTTCGTGTGGCAGGATGCTGCTGCATCAATCTTGCTGACCGTGTCAGGAGAGAGCGCAGAGTTGGTTGAGCTGCTCAAGCGCATGGGAGGAGAGCGACTGGGTCTGATTTGCAACAACACAGCTAGTACCTGTTGGAAGCTGGCACAGCACAAGTTGCCGATTCTGGCAGGGCCGGAGTATGGCAATGCGACCAAGACATATACAAATGGCACTGCGGCAGCGATCATTCTTGCTTCGGAGATGCTGTCCTATCGCTGGGAAGAAGATGCCATGAGGGCGCTGGAGGTTTTTGCGGGAAGTCTGGATCGCATTTTTGGGATGCGGAAGCAGATGGAAGAATTCTGGCGCGGTACAGTGAATACCGAAGTGATTGGGCGCGGTTCGGCGTACGGAGCTGCGGTTATGGGGGCGCTGACGATTCGCGAGATGAGCGGACATCGGGCTGCACCGCATACTGGTGCGGGCTTCAAGCACGGTCCAAATTTAGATGTGAATGCCTCACACCTGGCAGTGATCTTTGCGCTGGGGCGCACAGCTGGGCTTGGCGTGAAGCTTGCGCAGGAGTGCAATCGGCGAGGAGGTAAAGTGATCCTTGTATCGAGCCAGGACAACGCGCGCAGTGATTGTTTATTCCCGGTAAAAATAGACGCAGTGCCTGAGCCTTGGGAGAGCGTTACTTCCATTCTTGTGGCTCAGGCGCTCACGCTGGGCATTATCGAACAGATCGGTTGCAGGCTGCCACCGCGCTTCCAGTATGGCGTAATGGAGCAGTAGACCTCTGCGGCAAATTTGAAATAGTAGCTAGTTGATGGTGAAGAAGAAGTCATTTCCGATCGGCAGGCCATCTGTCCTGCGGCGTACCAACGCTTTGAGCATACTGGCGCTTTTGCGCGAGGCCGGCACTTGCTCGCGTGCGGACCTGGTTCGTGCATCGGGGTTGAGTGCTCCGACTGTGACGAATGTTGTAAAGGACCTGCTTGCCGCGAACCTTATAGAGCCTCTTGGCGAAGGTGAATCCAGTGGCGGGCGCCCACCAGACATGATCCGGTTTAAGGCAAGGCGCGGATGCGTTCTTGCTGCGCAGATTACTTCTGATGACATTCAGTTTCTGCTTGCCGATCTTGACGGGAATGAACTAGGGAAGCTGACACTGTCGCTGGCGGACAAGAAGACGACGCCCGAAGCAGTTTGCGGGTATATCGGTGAAGGATTGCGAACCTTGCTGCGCAAGCAAAGAATGACTCGCGATCAGCTGTTGGTGGTTGTGGTTGGGGTTCCCGCAATCACAAATGTGGAAGAAGGCGTTGTGCTTGCGATCAGCACACTGCAGGGCTGGCGCTCGGTCAAGCTGCGCGCGATGCTGCATAAGATTGTGGATTGCATGGTCATTGTGGAGAACGACATCAATCTGGCTGCGCTGGGCGAGAGATACCGTGGAGCTTCGCGCAACGAGACAGATTTCACCTACATAAGCATTGGCAAGAATGTGGGCGCGGGTATTGTTCTTAACGGGAAGATTCATCATGGAGCGCAATGGTCTGCTGGTGAGATTGCGTATCTGCGCTTGCCGAACACGTCCCGCAAGCAGCTGACAATCTTTGAATTCGGCGAACTGGAGTCTGTCCTGACGAGTTCAGGAATCCTGGAGAGTTGGCGTGAGGAGACAGGCGAAGGCCGTCCCGCGATCAGCAGCGCTTTGCAGGTTCTGGACCTGGCGGAGGCCGGAGATGTGTTGGCAGAGAAGATTGTGCAGTACCGTGCAAGTATTGTTGCCGATATTGTTTTGAACCTTTCGTTGATTCTTAATCCGGCATTGATTCTTCTGGGCGGAACAATTGGCGAACATCCGGCCTTATTGCGCGGAGTGCAACAGCAGCTGGAAGGTAGCGAGTTTGGCGTTACGCGCGTACTTGCCGTCACGTTGGGAGATGCGGCTGTGCTGTGGGGCGCGATTATGCTTGCGCTGGAGTTTGTTCCCGAGGTGCTCTTGCCACCTGCTCCTCAGTAATGGCGTGTATCAGGGCATGCACCCTGACCCGATGTTGAGACACTTCAGATGCTTTTCGGAGACCTATTTTGAAAAAGCCTGTGCATTTTCTTGCTGTACTCTCGTTGTCTGCTTTCTCCTTTGTAGCCTTCGGCCAATCGAATCATGGGATTCCTGCGGCAGCGTGGCGCAGGCCAATCGGGCTGCCTCTTGCGAATGCGGGTGTGGCCAGAGAAGCAGGAGGCATCGACGACGGTTACTGGCAGGGAGCACCTGTTGGGGGGTTCGGCTCGGGGACATTTTCGCGGACTTATCGCGGCAATTTTGCGCGCTGGCATATCAAGGCAGGCGTGAATAAGTATGAGGTCAGCTATGCGAATCAGTTCGCGATGTATCAGCGCGCGGAAGGAGAGCCGCGTGTTGCGCAGGTGCTGGTGACGAATCATCCTGAGCATGGCGAGCTGTCGACCTGGAATTGGAATTATCCGGTTGGAGTGGGAGAGTATGCCGCGCTTTACCCCAAGTCCTGGTATGACTACCGCTGGAAGAAGTTTCCGGTGCATGTGGTGCTTGAGCAGTTTTCCCCTGTTCTTCCGAACAACTACCGTGAGTCAAGCTATCCGGTTGCGGTGTATCGCTGGCATGCGGACAATCCCACGAACAAAACTGTAACGGTTTCGCTGATGCTTTCCTGGACCAACATGTCTGGATGGTTCCGTACTTTTACCAGCAATTTCAACGGTGCCCCGAACCAAGGGAACTTTGACGAATACCGAAGTGAGACGATCAGTCCTGACGAGCAGATGAAGGGGGTCGTCTTCGACCGCAAGCGTGCGGGTGTTGCGCCCAACGAGTGGGATGGAGAGTTTGCGATTGCGGCGCTGCAAACGCCAGGAGTTGAGGTCAGCTATCAGACAACATTCCAGGCAATGGGCGATGGTCATGCTGTGTGGTCGCACTTTGCGAAGGATGGAACGCTGGCTGACGACAAAACTTCATGGGTGAGCGACGGAGAGAAGCTTGCAGGGGCGATTGCTGTGCGATTTACGCTCAAGCCGGGTGAGCACAAGGTGGTTCCAATGGTGATTGCCTGGGACTTTCCTGTGGTCCAGTTTGGTGAAGGGCGCAAGTGGTTCCGCCGTTATACCGACTTTTACGGAACCAGCGGCAGAAATGCCTGGAAGATTGCTCGCGATGGCCTGCTGCATGGAGCCACATGGAGCAGCGCGATTGATGCCTGGCAGGCCCAGTACATAAACGACACGAGCGAACCGCTGTGGTTCCGCGGGATGCTGTTCAACGAGCTGTATATATTAACGGATGGTGGCAGTTTTTGGGGGCGCGAAGAAGGCGCCGATCCGGAGACATCGCCTTCATTTGCATTGCTCGAGTGCTACGACTATGCCTACTATGCAACGCTCGACGTGCGCTTTTATGCGTCGCCGCCTCTTCTGAAGTTCTGGCCTGCTCTCGACAAGCAAGTGCTGCGCGAATTTGCAGCCACGGTTCCGAAGGAATGGCCGGAAAAGGGACTTTGGGTGTGGAAGACGCAGCTGACGGGGAAGCCTGTTCTGCATAAGCGAAAGAAGATTGGCGCTGTGCCACACGATCTTGGAGTGCCTGCTGGTGATCCATTCATCTCAGTCAACGAGCCTGGATGGCAGGACACCAATGACTGGAAGGACCTGAACTCGAAGTTTGTGCTTATGGTGTATCGCGATTATGTGCTCACCGGCCGAAATGACAAAGCATTTTTGCGCGAGACCTGGCCAGCGGTGCAGGATGCGATTCAGTATCTGCGGCAGTTCGACCATGGAGGAGGGATTCCGGAGAACAGCGGCTATCCTGACCAGACCTACGACGACTGGATGGTCAAAGGCGTCAGCGCATATTCCGGTGGGCTATGGCTGGCGGCGTTGCGAGCCGCGGAGGAGACGGCCTGCATACTTGGAGATACACAGGCGGAGAAGGAATATCACGATTTGTTTCTTAAGGGGCAGAAAACTTACATCCACGAGCTATGGAATGGGAAGTATTTCCGCTATGACACAGAGCCTCCGAATCAAAATGCGATCCAGGCGGATCAGCTTGCAGGGCAATGGTATGCCAATATGCTTGGCCTGGGCGATCTGGTTCCGCACGCGATGCAGGTGTCTGCACTACAGACCATCTATGACCACAATGTGATGGAGTTTGGAAATGGAAAGATGGGTGCCGTGAACGGCATGACGACGAACGGCACCATCGTCGATAATCCTGAGGGCAAAGAGGTTTGGGTGGGAACGACCGAAGCATATGCTGCTCTGCTTAAGAGCGAGGGGATGCAGGCCGAGGCGTACAAGACGCTGTGGGGCCTATACCAAGTGATCTACGAGAGCAAGGGCTACTGGTTCCGGACGCCAGAGGCGTGGGACGTTAATGGGAACTTCCGGGCGTCTATGTATATGCGTCCGGCGGCTATATGGGCCGTGGAAATGGCGAAGCCGGTCCACTGATTGCTGAATGGGCGTTCAGATGAGACTCAGGCCGAAGCAATTAGCGTGCTGCATCCTGAGCGACATTAACCGTGGTGATGGCCGGTTCGCCGAAGTTGGCAGTAAAAACCTTTTGTGCTGCTGGATCAATCGCGAGAGCGTACGGATTTTTCCCAGTTCTATAGGCGCCGATGATCTTGTTGGTTGCACCGTTAATTGCGGTGATGCTGTTGCCGTGGACGTTGGCTACATAAATGCGGTTATGAATCTCGTCAACTGCGACGTCCTGAGGGTGGCTGCCAACGGGCAGAGTGGCAACAACCTCGTTCAACTTTAAGTTGATAACGCTGACAGTCTGAGAACCATAGTTCACTGCGTAAAGCATTTGTGTACGAGGGTTGACCGCTACGGAGCAGGGAATTGAGCCGACCGGAACGATATGGACGGCGTGTGTCTGCACATTCAATTCAACGATGTTGTTTGTCCCTGTGTGGCCAAGGTAGAGCGTCCTGGTCACAGGATTGAAAGCCATTCCCCAAAGATGCGTGCCTACGTTGACCTTCGTCATTGCTCCGGTGGAAGCGTTAACGATGCGAATGTCGGGGTCCTCGTAGGTCATGAGGAAAATGGTATTGGTATGAGGGTCGATGATGATTCCATCTGCGCTGCCAGTTTTGAAGCGGCTGACGGTGTTTGTGGCTCCATCGATGACGATCAAAGCATCGCTGTAGGTGTTTGCTACGTAGATTTTGTTAGTGGCCGGATCTGCGGCGACGACATAGGGGTTTGAGCCAGCGCGGATTTTAATGGTCGCGATGACCGCATCCTGCTTGCCGTCGATGACGGTGACAGAATTGCTGTTCGCATTGACGACGTAAATCCGGTTGGTGCGTGGATTTACGGCGAGAGCGATGGGGCTCATTCCGACCTTGATCGTGTGAGTTGCGCCGGTTCGCTCGTTTGTAACGACCACCCTGTCCGCGCCTTCGTCGACAGCATAAACTTTGTGCGTCCGTGGATTGATGGCGATGGCTCGAGTTGTGATCAGCCGTCCGTAGCCAGCATCTGTTTCAGCTTGTGCAGTACCAACAATGCCAAGCAAAAGCGCGGTCACGGCAATAGCATAGACGAGCGAAGTAGAGCATCGACGCCAAGTCCGATGTGTGGAATTGAGCATATTCATGTTGTGATCGATCCCTGCGGCACTATATTATCAAACATTATAAAGTCCGGTAGCGAGTCTATGGAAAGAATGCGCGCCGGCGGAGGGTGTTTCTGATGAGCCGGTTGCCACGATTCCTTTGTGTTTGCGTTATGTGCCTGATGGCTGCGGCGCCTGTTTTGGGGCAAGAGAAGACGTTCCATGTATTGGCCTTCTATTCGACCACGGTGGAGGGGGACCACGTAGCTTTTGCGCTGCAGGCCATTCCATTTTTTCAGGCGATGGCGGCCAGGGACCACTTTGAGTTTATGACCACGAAGAATTGGAACGATATGAATGCGAAGGTGCTCTCGCATTACCAGGTTGTGATGTGGCTGGATGACAGGCCATCGACTCCTGCGCAACGGCTGGCATTCCAGAACTATATGGAGCGTGGAGGAGGATGGCTGGGATTCCACATTGCCGGATACATGTCCGGACGGAAGGAGTGGCCGTGGTTTGCGGACTTTATCGGAACGGTGTTCTCCGGCAATAACTGGCCACCGTTGCCAGCGAAGATTGATGTGGATGACACAAGCCATCCGGTGACAAAGGGGTTTCCAGCGAGTTTTGAGTCACCGGCTAATGAATGGTACAGCTGGAACCCTGATCCACGGCTAAGTCCTGGCATCAAGGTGCTGATGACTCTTGATCCTTCCAACTATCCGATAGGCTTCAAGAACACGCTGACGCATGGAGATATTCCAGTTGTATGGACCAACACGAAGTACAGGATGCTCTATACGAACATGGGCCACGGCGACAAAATTTTTGATAGCAAGCTGCAGAACCGTTTTATTGAAAATGCTCTGTTGTGGCTGGGAGGCAGGTTGCAGTAAGCACGTATTGCAGATGAGCCCGTCCTGTGGAGGGGCGGGCTCATCTTTCTCGCTACTGCGCCGTTGTAGACGAGGTCACGGGTTCCGCTTCGATCAGGCTGCGGACTGAAGGCGTGACGACGATGAACATTTCGGCATGTGGAGCCTCAATAGCCTTCAGCATATCGAGTTCCTTTTGCTTCTTCTCTGGAGAGATTGGACGATCCGCTTGAATATTGTTCAGGGCAGCGAGTCCTAAGTCGCCAAGCGCTGCGAGCTGCTGAGACAGCGGAATAAGGCGTACGCGCAGGAATGATTTCGACAAGTAGGATTCGATCTGCGCATCGTTTTTACTCCACCTGGTGAACCACTTGCGCAGTTCAGGACGTGCTGACGGATCGAGTAAGGCGCGCCTGGCCAAGGCATTGACTTCTCGTGCTGTATTACTTTCCGGTGGGATGGCGTCAACCAGTTGATTGAGTGGCTGCTCGACATCGTAGACCTGCGTTGTCTCACGGTTGTAGTCCTTTACGGGTTCGACAGCCTGCGCCAGCGTTACAAGCAGTGGGAGAGGCATATCGTCTCCCGCAATGCGACCCAGCATGGTGCGGGTGCTGATGTTCTGCTGGAGTCCAAGCCATTGAAGGTTGCGGTTGAGAACTGTAAGGCGGCGATACATGGAGTTTACGTCCGTAACGGAGGCCGGTGACCAGAGGCGTTCGGCGATGGCGCCAAGACGCGGCCAGAGGCGGTTGTCGAGGATTTCAGGAGTCACATACTCGGTCCATTGGCAGGCTTCGCCGCCGATGATGTTTGCCTGTTCGGTGGGCGTGAGGGTAGCGCTGGGGCCGCCGAGCGGGTCGACGGCATAGTGGTATGCGGCAGAGTGCATGAGGTCGAGGTAGTATCCTACGGAGAGGACAGTTTTATATCCGAGGCGGGCGGAGTTTGCCAGAGAGTCTGCGCCGCGCCATGACTGAATGAGCGAATCCTTGGGCAATTTGCTATCAAGGATTTCGTCCCATCCCTCCATGTGCTTGCCGTGTTTCGCGACGATCTTTTGTACCCGCAGAGTGAAGTAGGTCTGCAGTGCATGGGCATTTGCGATGTTGTGCGCATGCATCCATGCCTGGACTTTTGGGTCATTGTTCCAGTACTTTGCATCGACTTCATCACCACCAATGTGGAAGTAGGCATCGGGGAAAAGCTTCTCCATCTCTCCGAAGACCTTGTTGATGATTTTGTAAGTTTCCGGATTCGTAGGGTCGAGCGGTGGGCGCAACGTGTCGTGCTCGGAACGGACCAGCGTGGCAGGAGCCGGGCCAGAGGACAGCTTAGGGTAGGCGACAAGCCAGCTTACGGCGTGGCCGGGCACGTCGAATTCAGGAACAATGCGAATGCCGCGGTCCCGTGCATATGCAATCAATTGGCGGATTTGCGCTTGCGTATAGTAAAGGCCGTCGGAGGCAAATTCCGTGAGGCGCGGACACTTCTTGCTCTGTACGCGGAAGCCTTCGTCATCGGACAGATGCAGATGCAGCACGTTGAGCTTGACTGCAGCCATGCCATCAATGTTCCGCTCGAGAGCGGAGAGCGGCATGAAGTGCCGTGAGACGTCGATCATAAGGCCGCGCCATGGAAACCTGGGAGCGTCGTCGATCTGAACGTCGGGGATAATCCAACCGTTGGGGCCAGCCTGGACAAGCTGCAAGAGTGTCTGAAGGCCGTGCAGGATGCCGAGCGGATTGGGCGCGGTCAGCTTGATTCCGGTCTGACTGACGGACAGGTGATAGCTTTCGTCTTCGCCCAGCGCCTGCACCTTAAGGCCGGGGCCAGCGCATTGAACGGCGAGAAGCGGACCCTGAGGAGGTTTACCGAACGAGCGATCAAAGGGCGTTCCGGTTTGGACGGAGAGCTGGCGGATGAAGCGCTTGAGCGCATGGTGGACTCGTTCATCGCCACCGGTGAGCTGGATGCGCGGAGTACCGTTAAGGGCGAGAGAGCCTTGCTGGCGCGTGATGTGTGCCGGCCACGGCATGAGGTTAAGCTGCTGTCCGCTGCAGGGAAGAGCAGCGCAAAGCAGGAACAAGGCGATTTCGATTTTTCTTATTCCACGAAGAACACTCAAGGCCCAAACCTTTCTGGATGCTTGGAGGCAAAATGAATAGGCCAACCCGTATTGAAGGAGTCGGCCTATGCGATCTTGGGTTGCAAATTACTGGAGTCCTGTTATTGCCCTTCCCAGTATTTGTTGAAGCCAATATAGGCGGAGGGCACGGCCGCAAGAATTTTCCGGCGCAGCTGCAGTATATCGACGGAGCCAAGCGTTTTATATAAGACTTTGCCGTTAGGGCCGAGCAGAATGGTATAGGGCACAGCCGATTGCCATTCAGGATCGAAAGCAGCCTGCAGGCTGGCAGCATCATCGGAGTCGAGCAGCAGATTCTCGCTGGTGGCATGGTGCTTTTGCAGGAAATTCAAAACGCCCTGCTTTTCATCCGGCGAGTTGACAGAGACTGTGACCAGGTTGAGTCCGCGGTCACTGTACATGCGGTAGGTGTTCTGCAGGTCGGCGAACTCGGCAATGCATGAGCTGCACCATGTAGCCCAGAAATCCACGAGCGTATATTTCTCGCCTCTGTTTACGCGTAGTTTTTTGAGCCCGGCGGCACCAACCATACTTACAGTGACCGGAGTTGCATCGAGCTTTTCGTTGTATTCGGCGACGAGTGCCTTCTTCTCAGCCCACTTTGTGGAGCATCCGAAGACAGCAGTGTGGGTCACTTTGACGGGCTTGCCTGCGAGCAGTTCGTCGATGGCATTTTGCGCATCATGGGTTGTGACTTTTTCGATGCGGTAGCTGTTGTCGAAGCGGCCTTGGTAGCGCAAGCGGCGATTCTGGTCGAAGATGAACACGTGCGGCGTGGCCTGCGGGCCATAGGCGTGGGTTACAGCCTGCGTGTCTCCATCGTAGAGGTAGGGATAGTGAAGATGCTTGTACTGGACGCGAATCTTCATGTCAGCCAGAGTATCGCCCACATCAGAGGAATCGAGCTCATCGATTACCGTTGCCTTGGGGTCGTTACCTTCGATGGCGACGACCGCGACCCCACGGTTCTTGTATTCCTCGTATAGCTCTTCAATGCGGCTCTCGTACATTTGTGCGATAGGGCAGTGGTCGCAGGTGAAGATGACCACGAGCACACGCGCCTTGGCGTAGTCGCTGAGCTTATGGATTTTTCCGTCGACGCCGGGCAGCGCAAAGTTGGGAGCCTTCGACCCCAGGGGCAGAATTGGGTGCTGAATCTGCCCATGGGCCATAAGAGGGGCTGCGAGAGACATCAGCGATATGAGAGCGATTGAAAATAGTTTCCGCATTTCTTCTCCGAGCGGCGGCGCATTTAGCCGCGGTTACGCCAGGCTCCTGGCGTAGGCAATTTGCTTCACCATGTCTGCGTCGTCATTGCCTTCCTTTTCGTACTCAACGGCGACAAGACCTGTAAATTTCATCCGGCGGAGTTCGCGCATGACCTGCGGGATGTGCGCGATACCCGTTCCCAAAAGAACATTTTCTTCATTCCCCTTTGCCTTCACATCTTTGAGGTGAACCATGCGCAGGCGCGGCGCCAGCTTGAGGATGGCTTTGGCGGGGTTATACCCGCACTGGGCGAACTGGCCCGTATCCGCGGTTGCTCCCATGGTTTTGGATAGGCCGGAGATTGCGTTCCATACTTCCTCGGGGCTTTCGTAGGCGAACTTGATATGCGGGAAGAAGTGATTGTGAAGGCCAAATGTGAGCCCTGCCTGAGTAAGCATTTCATCGATGCGGCGCAGGACGGGAGCTGGCGCATCGCCGGTGATATTGCTGCATCCCAGAATTTTTGCAAAGCGGATCGCGCGGTCGATGTCCTGGTCATTGTGCATGGTCGCCGAATAATAGGACCAGCAACGGATTCCAGCACTGTCGAGCTTTTCGCGCGTTGCGCGGAACAGCTCTTCTTTGGGATTGCTCAAGAGCATGAACTCACCACGCGACATTTCGATTTCACGTATGCGAAGCAGCTTCAGCTGGACGATCATGGCGTCGACGGAGATGGTGTGGTAGCTGTACGTGCCGACTCCGATGTTGAGTTTGCTGAAGGCAAAGAGTGGAGATGCCGCACACATTGCGCTGCCAGCCGTAGCCAGCTTGAGAAATCTGCGTCTTGTTACTCCTGGACGAATCACCTTTAAGAAGACGTCTCCGGCGTGTTTTTAACGTTCCATTACAAAGTAACTATCGAGTTAAGTGCATCACACACAACAACATCTGTCAAGAAAAGGGCGGAAGCGATGTCGACTACAGAAACTCTGGCACAACGTCGAACGACATGGCTGAGAGCTTGCCCCCGGCCATTCGTGAAAATTTGCGCGTCCTCTTGCCGCACGAAACAGAGGCGCAGGTTCTACCGCGATTCAGCAAACGCCCCTCTCCAGAAGCGTGCTTTGCTATCGCTGGATACCTTAGTTTTGCCGCGCTTGCTCTTGCCGAAAATGTGCCCCCATTTCGCGATGAGTTTGCCCTCCACTTGTGGCTCATCGAAGCTGGGCTTGGCGATTCCTTTGTGCGGCCAAAATTCACATGGCCCTCGATTCCGCCAGATCCAGACGTGCGCAAGTGACTATTTCCTGGCGAACCTAATCAACGGCATGCTTCGGGGCGATTCCAGAGAGAATCGGAGTTGAATCCCAGCTGCGGGCTTCTTCATTTCGATCAAATTCAGACATCTGCTCCATCGATTGGTATGGTTGCGTCTGCATTTGCCTGGCCTGAGTTACTCGACTTCTCTGCCGGTCAGAGAGATCTCATCAGCGGAGCCTGAATGCTAGGTCTCCTATTCTCCCGATTCTTCGATCCGAGATTGGCTGAACTCAAGTAAATTTGGTGCCAACCCAGTAGGGCTGTCTCATCACAATTGAGTCCGCAGGGGCTCATAAAGTGAGTGCATTCAGACTCGCCGTACGCAAGAGCCTTCATAAGCCAATTGCTCCGCAGCTTTTCCTCCCGTGCGTTGCCAGTGATAACCAGCAGCCATCAAAACAGCCATCGAACGATTTGCCTCTACGTTATGGAGGGGTCAAACTGATTTAATCTCTTTGTTTTGTTGGTGCCGGGAGGGGGGGTCGAACCCCCATGACCGCAAGGGTCGGCGGATTTTGAGTCCGCTGCGTCTGCCAGTTCCGCCATCCCGGCGATGGGGGGAAGATCTAAAGCAGTATCGCATAGCCTCTCATGGTCCTACAAACACAACGGCGCCTATGTTCAGGCGTCCGCTTATGCAGCGCCGAATATCTTTTTGTATAACTCCGGCGCGCTCGACGACACAAAAGGGAATGGAGCAAGATTCGCGCAGGGTGGCTTGCAACCGGGCCACGCAGAAGGCAGGAAAACTAAAAGCGGTCATGGGGTTCTATCCCATGACCGCTCGTTCAAACGAGATAGCAGTAATTACATCGCTTCGAGGAACCTGGGAAAGAACAATGTGAAGTGTTCCTGGAAGACGGTTGTCATGTGTGCGAGCATTTCGCCGTAAGCGCAGGCTGCACGATGGGCATTGACGGAAGCTGATACTCCGGAATGCGAAAAGCCGTAACGAACCAGAGCGGTAATCACCGCCAGCCGAAGATGAAGTGCATCACTCCGCAATTCCTCAATCAGCAACTCAGGGACGACATCGCCACCGTGGGTGGCTGCGTAGTCGACGAGTTCCATGAGTACGCCAGCGTTGATGAACATGGACCAAAGACCGTTGGCACCCTGGATGCGGGGCCAGATGTCTTCAGACGAAGCCTGAATTGCCGGGCTATAAAGATAGCGCTCGGACAATTCAGGGAAACCAAACTCGCTGTTGGAGCGGAAACGGGAGATGATAGAGTCCCAGTCCGCGCTGCGCCGCTTTGCTTGCGCGCGTCGCCAATACACCGCATACGCCGCGGGAACTGCCGTTACTGCGATCGAGAGTATAGGAAGTATCATTCGCTATTGATCACGTGTACGGGCAATAACTGCACGTTGCCTCTTGGTGCTTCCAGATATTGATACCAGAAATTTTGCCATTTGTGGACTGAATTCTTTGCGTGGAGCCTCTTTTTTTGCAAAGGCATAGCACCAAAAGTACAGTGCACAAAGGTAACCACCGATGCGGAGATGGTCGAGGGCGTAGAACTCCTGGGCATAATGTGGGCCAGCCCTTTGACGGCTGTGCGCCAGCTCGACGATCAAAGTTACGACGCCGTAAAAGGCCAGACCTGATGTCAACTGGAGCACATGATTTTTCCAGGAAAGTCCAAGCAACTGTGAACAGCCGGCAATCATTAAAAATGTGACCAGGCGGAGAATTGCCATGGTGGTGCTAATCATGAAGTAAGTTCTTGGATGAGAAAGAGTTGCAGCATTAACGTGGGCAGTGATCAAGAAGGCTCCAAGGGCCACTGCCGCCATCAAAGCCAGAAAAACCAGCGAGAATTTCAGGGAGAACATCTGCCTTACCGGACGCAGCACGGCTGAGGCAATTTCGAGGAGTACACCCAATTCAAGAGCGTACTGGATCACAGTGAAGGCAAAGAAGACGCGGTAATAAAGCGGCCCATACTGGTCATGATGCTGGCCGAGGACCAGCAAGAGAAGGGGGTCAGAGATTGTAAGCCAAACAATATAAACGGTGAAAACAGGGAACAACTTGTATGAACCGCGAAATATGAGGATGGCCAAGAGCAGCAGCTCACCCACAATTCCGAAGGCCCAAAGAAAATCGTCGATGCTAGAAAAATGCATCCTGAGTCCTTCTGCCAGCTAAGGATACCAGCAGAAGGACCACATTTTAGGGAAAACTCTCACGCTCGAATCTAAATGTACCGAATTAGACTGCGGGAGGGGGTAGCGGTACCGGAGCGGCCGGACCTGCTAATGCTGCGGAAGGTGGCGGTAACGGTACGGGAGCAGCTGGACCAAGCAGAGCCACCGCGGGCGGGGGCAGCGGAACCGGAGCAGCGGGGCCAAGCATTGCTACTGCGGGAGGAGGTAGCGGAACCGGAGCGGCAGGACCAGCTAATGCTGCTGAAGGCGGCGGCAATGGTACAGGAGCTGCTGGACCAAGCAGAGCCACTGCGGGCGGGGGTAGCGGAACCGGAGCAGCCGGACCAGCTAATGCTGCTGAAGGCGGCGGCAATGGTACGGGTGCGGCGGGGCCGAGGGCGAAGGCCGACGCAACCGGGATCAGCAGGGCAGCGGTTGTAGTGGCAACTGAGCGGAAGAGCAACTTCGTCATGAGGGTTTCTCCTGTAAATTGCGCATAGCGCGCGAACTGGGTACATCTAAAGGTTTCGATCTAACAAGGGGATGACAACTTTGATGTCGTAAGATTCACTGCTGGTTGACTTTATCCCCTCCTAAAAAGCTGATATTCATCAGCCTTTCGCAATTCTCCGGTGTCCAAATCGTTACATCGAAAGTGCTACAACTTGGTGCGGAGGCCGGGGGACAGCCTGATACACCAATTCAGGGCGCTTAGATGTGGGGGGTAAAAATTAGGATGCTTTTGGCTAAATAATTTTCTTTGGAAGAGTTGATGCAGGTGGCTGGAAGGCTGTTTGGGTTCCGGGTTTTACACGTATCTATTTGATTCGATGTGAATTGTCACTTTTGTTAGACTTGAGTGGCTTCGGGGAGGAGAGATGAGGAATATTCTCCAAAGAGGCTTTTCCTTCGGCGGCCTGAATGAAGAAATCCTGCGCGGAGAAGGCGGGCAGGTGGGTGCTGGCGCCTGCCATTCGCGAATAGACTCCTGATGCGTTGAGCACTCGAGCCTTGACGCTGTCGGCAAGCAGCGCGGCCAGGATCTCGTTGCGAAGACGGGCATTAATTTGAGGGTCGCGGACGGGGAAGACGACTTCGCAGCGCTCGAAGAGATTTCGAGGCATCCAGTCGGCGCTGCCGCAATAGATTTCTTCCTGGCCGCCGTTAAGGAAGTAGAAAATGCGGCTGTGCTCGAGGAAGCGTCCAATGATGGACCGGATACGGATGTTCTCGCTGAGGCCCTTGACGCCCGGGCGCAATGAGCAAATGCCACGGACGATGAGGTCAATCTGAACGCCGGCCTGCGAGGCTGCATAGAGCGCTTCGACGATTCCGTTTTCGAGCAGAGAGTTCATCTTGGCGATGATGTGGGCGGGGCGGCCTGCGGCGGCGTGCTCGGTCTCGCGGTGGATCAAGCGGATGAAGCCTTCAGCGAGGGTGAGCGGGGCGACCAGCAATGGCGAATAATCTCCGGATTCGGAATGAGCAGTGAGGTAGTTGAAGACCGCGTGCATGCTTGCCGTGATCTCAGGGTCGGCGGTGAGGAGGCTGAGGTCGGTATAGAAGCGCGCTGTGATCGGGTTGTAGTTGCCGGTGCCCAAGTGTCCATAGCGGCGCGTTATGCCGTCGGGGTCTCGGCGCACCAGGAGTGCAAGTTTGCAATGGGTCTTCAAACCTACGATTCCGTGAAACACCTGAACGCCGGCGTCTTCGAGGTCGCGCGCCCAGCGGATGTTCGAAGCTTCATCAAAGCGGGCGGTCAGCTCGACCACCACGGTCACTTCTTTGCTTTGGGCCGCTTCAGTGAGAGCGTTGAAGATGGTCGAGTCGGCACTGGTGCGATAGAGGGTCTGTTTGATAGAGACGACGCTGGGGTCCTTGGCGGCTGACTCGATGAAGCCAACCACGCCGTCATAGGAGTCGTAAGGGTGATGCAGGAGGATGTCGTGATGGCGCAGCTCGTCGAACAGATCGACAGATTTGCGGTTCAGGCGAAGCTCGTGCGGCACAAAGGGGGGGTATTTCAGATCGGGGCGTGGTGTATCGCTGTAGAGATACATAAGCCGTGACAGGTTCACAGGACCGTCGGTACGGAAGACCTGTGAGTCGTCAAGCTCAAAATTGATGCGCAGGCGGTCAACGACTTCTGGATCGGCGGATTTTTCGATTTCCAGTCTTACCGCATCTCCCTTGCGGCGGTTGTGAAGTTCGGCGCGGACCGTCTCCAGCAGGTTACGGGATTCCTCTTCCTGGAAATAGAGGTTGCTATTACGTGTGACCCGGAAGGCGGCCTTGGAGATAATCTCATAGCCACGGTACATGGTTGCGGCGTTGCGCTCGATGAGGTCATGCAGTAAGACATAGTCATGTGTGCCTGCTGCCGAAGGCAATGGCACAAGGCGAGGCAGCGCGCGCGGCACGGTGACGACTCCGAGGACAGGACCGGCGGTTCCACGGCGCTTGCGCCGGAGCAGCAATGCGATACAGAGGGCCTTATTGAGGACGCGGGGAAAGGGATGGGCGGGGTCGATGGTGATCGGGGTGAGCAGAGGATCGACTTCGCGCTGGTAGAAGGCGGTGGCCACTTTGCAGGCCTGATCGTCAATGGCATCCCAGCGAAGAACACGCACGCCGGCGGAGCGCAAGGCTGGCAGCAGCTGCCGGTTCCAGCAGAGGTATTGCGACTCGACGAATTTGTGCATGTTCTGGTTAATCGCCGCGAGCGACTGTTCGAGGGTTAGGCCCTGTTCGTCGCTCTCGGTGTAGCCGTCTTCAATTCGCTGCAGGATACTAGCGATGCGGATCTCCACGAATTCATCGAGATTACTGGCGGTGATGGCCAGGAATTTGACCCGTTCGAGAAGCGGATTGGTCGCGTCCTGAGCTTCTTCGAGCACGCGGCGATTGAAGTCCAGCCAGGACTCGTCTCTTCCTATGAACCGGCTTAGTTTCCGAGTTTGGGCTCGAGGCATATGGTTTGAGGCGCAAGGTCCGGATTCCAGTGTAACGATTATTCGCTAAGCTGATAATTCTTCTACTGTTGGGATGTGAACGAAAGATAAAAGTCTTGCTGTGTGGGATGAATAGTAAGTGCTGAGGGCAGCGTGGGCGGGTGAACTGGTTGACTCCGGGAGACGGCTGCTTGAGGATGAAGGAACAATGGAGGGAAAACGAATGGCGGAGAGCGATTGCCGGGATGCCCGGGCGAAGGTGCATGATGCCGCAGGAGAGTTGTACCAAGTTGCCGCACTGATGATGGGCGACGAGTCGCGGGCCATCGAACTGGTGGAGAGCACGGTTGCGCAAACGATCATTGATCCATGCGCGGAGGCCGGAGCCTCCGTCAGCGCAGCGCTTGAGAGCCTAATGGAGAAGGCTGTTGCACGGCTGAGCAAGACTGACCCAGAGGCTTTTAAAGCTCCAATACTGCTGGCATCGGCAGGCGGGCATTGTATTGATGACGACGATCTCTCGGCGGTGGGAATTTCGGCAAGCCAGCTGACGGACATGGTGAACGGGCCTGAGCGCCGCAGGCTTCGCGACTGGCTGAACAGGCTGCCTGTGTCACAGAGGGTCATCTTTGTGGTGCGCGCCACTCTAGGTTGGGACAACGCCGCCACAGCGGCCTTGCTAAGCAAGACTGCATCCGGCAACTGGCAGCCCTGGCAGGTAAGCGAGTTGTTTCGCCAGGCCCTGTGTTCACTGGCGACCTCACTGGTACATGCCGCTGTTGCGCAGACGTAGACCACACCAGTAAGAGAGCCAGAGGGGCCTGTTTTTGATAATTGAACGATCCCGGCGCTGGCCGGAGCAGGAGGGCGTGCGCCTGCTTCACCCTCATTTTTTGAATACTTTCGGGTGCTTAGGCATCCAAAACGACGTAACCTTGAGAGTGTCTTCAGCTCGCTTTAAAAGCCATGCGCTGGAGCGCAATTTCCCATAATGGAGTGCTTTGTGTTGAAGGCAAGTTCCTGCGGCCGGAGAACTGCTGTGTATTCCGGCTTGCTGTTGGGCGCACTGCTTGCGGCAATGATGAGCCCTGCGGCCTATGGATTCCAGGCACAAGGGGGCAGCGGAAGCTCTGCGCCACAGACCTCACCGCTGCCGATCGTGCAGCCGCAGATCAACAGCACCACATATCAAGGGAGTGAAACTGTGGAAAAGGCGACTGGAGGAGTGCTTCCTCTGTCGCTGGACGAGGCGATTGCACGCGGGCTGAAGCATAATCTGGGGCTGATTCTGACGAGTCAGAGCACACAGTCGGCGCGGGGTCAGCAGCTGGAAGAGTTGCAGTCGTTACTGCCGACGGTGGACGCGAACCTCAAGGCTTCAGTACAGCAGTCTGATCTTCAAGCAGAGGGATTGCGGGTTCCGGGTTTCCCGTCGATCATCGGGCCTTACGGTTATACGGACATTCGCGCCTCGATGAACTGGTCGCTGCTGAACCTTTCGGCGCTGCAGAATTATCTGGCGTCGAAGCACAATTTTGAAGGCGCGAAGTTGTCAGTGTACGACGCTCGGGACCTGGTGGTGCTGACCGTGGGCAACGCTTATCTGACCTGCATTGCGGACAAAAGCCGGATTGATGAAGTCGAGGCGCAAGTGGCAACGGCTAAGGTTTCACTTGACCAGGCTGTAGATAGTCACAATGCGGGCACGGCCCCTTTGCTCGACGAGCTGCGCGCGCGTGTGGATTACCAGACGCAGCAGCAATCGCTCATTGCCGCGCAGAATGCGTATGACAAAGACCGGATTGCTTTGGCACGCGCGATCGGCTTGCCGCTGGACCAGAAATTCAAGCTGACAAGCGCAGAGCCTTATGCTCCGCTAGACAATCTTGATGCGGACACTGCCGTAAAACAGGCGCTAGCGGCGCGCAGCGACCTAAAGGCCCTGCGTGAGCAGGTTGCTGCAGCCGAGCATGCGCGAAAAGCGGCGACTGATGAGAGGCTGCCAGTCATCAGCTTCAGCGGAGATTATGGTGACATCGGTGTGAACCCATCGAACTCGCATGGCACCGGCAATGCAACGGGATCGCTGGACATACCTGTGTTCGAGGAAGCCAGGCTGCGCGGCGACGCCAAGCAGGCGCAGGCCCAGCTCGACGAGGAGCAGGCACGGCTGAGCGATCTGCAGGGGCAGATAAGCGTAGATGTGCGCGACAGTATTCTAGATATTCAGTCGGCGGAGAAGCTGGTTGAGGTGTCACGCAGCAACGTTGCACTGGCCCGCGAGGCATTGACGGAAGCGCAGGAGCGCTACAAAGCAGGCGTGGACAACAACCTTGCCGTGTCGCAGGCGCTGGCGGCGCTCGCCCAGGCCGATAACCAGTATGTAAGCAGTCTCTACCAGCACAATATGGCGAAGCTATCGCTGGCGCGCGCGCTGGGCGTGGCCGGCAATGATTACCAGATGTACCTGGGAGGAAAGTAGCTGTGGCGGACGAGAATCCAGAACAGAACAACAAGACTCAAGGCCAGTCGACGCAGAGAGGCGGTTCGGAGCCGGAGCCAACGGATCCGCGCATCAAGTCGCGCCGGCGGTTCGTTGTCATTGGAGTGGTGGCGATCCTGCTTGTGGGCGTGCTGCTCTTCTGGTGGCACTCCACGTACTACGAAGACACTGACGATGCGCAGGTCAACGGGAACCTGATCCAGATAAGCGCACGTATTGCCGGGCACGTGATCAAGGTCGACGTCGAAGAGAACCAGTATGTGGACAAAGGCACGTTGATTGCGGAACTGGACCCGACGGACTTCCAGACGGCAGTGCAGCAGGACGAAGCGAACCTGGCAAGCGCCGAGGCGGCCTATGAGGCTGCGCGTGTAAATGTCCCGGTGACGCATGTTAATACTGGCGCGGCGCTGTATTCGGCGGGAGCCGATGTCTCCGGCTCGCAGGCGGGGGTGGCGCAGGCGGAGAAGCAACTGCAGGCAGCTCAGGCGGCGGTCGCGCAGGCGAAGGCGAATTCCGTCAAGTCGCAGCAGGATTTGGAGCGGTACACGCCGCTGGTGGAGAAAGACGTCATCTCCAAGCTGCAGTATGACGCAGCGGTTGCGGCAGCGACAGCAGACAAAGCGGCAGTTGCGCAGGCTCAGGCTAATCTGCAGGGTGCGCGGGATGCAGTCCGGATTGCACATGATCGCGTGACGCAGGCGCAGGCCAGTTACCACAACGCGTTGACAGGACCTCAACAGGTGGCGATCCAGAAGGCCAGGGCCGACCAGGCGGCGGCGCTGGTGCAGCAGGCGAAGGCGCAACTGGAGCAAGCAAAGCTGAACCTGAGCTACACGAAGATTTATGCGCCTACAGCTGGGATTATCACCAATAAGAGCGTTCAGGTGGGCCAGAACGTGAGCGTGGGGCAGAACATGATGACGCTGGTCTCGCTCGACGACATCTGGGTGACGGCGAACTTCAAAGAAACGCAACTCGATCATATGCGCGCAGGCCAGCCGGTGGTGATCAGCGTGGATGCCTACGGCGGACGAAAATATGACGGCCGTGTAACGCAGATCGGCGGCGCGACCGGGTCCGTATTGAGCCTGTTCCCTCCGGAAAATGCGACGGGCAACTATGTCAAGGTGGTGCAGCGCGTTCCGGTGCGCATCGACTTCACCAAACCGAGCCAGATAGCAGACCATCTGCTGCGGCCGGGCATGTCGGTTGAACCGAGGGTCAGGGTGAAGGATTAAAATCTGCCGATTGTGCCCCGGGAATGGTGCGGTTTTGACTCCGGTGAGGGTGCTGCTGCATCCAAAAAACACATGGAGGAATTAGCGATGAGCACTTCAGCCTTGAAGGAAGTCCCAACCAAGGGTCCGGACCATATTAGTCCTCAGTGGAAGCAGAGCGCCCGGCCGATCCAGAAGTTTGGGACGGTGATCCGCAGCCTGCCGATCGGCATTGATGAGAGGGCGCGGACGGAGGTTTGTGAGCAACTGAACCTGATGTTGGCGGATACATCGAGCCTGCGCGACCTGTACAAGAAGTCGCACTGGCAGGTAGGCGGGCCGACGTTTTATCAACTGCATCTCCTTTTTGATAAGCACTTTGGTGAGCAGGCAGAACTGGTTGATCAGCTGGGCGAACGCATCCAGACGCTGGGCGGCGTGAGCGTGGCCATGGCACACGACATTGCCGAGCTGACGCGGATTGCGCGTCCTCCACGGGACCGCGAAGAGGTGCCGGTGCAGATTTCGCGGCTGCTCGAGGCGCACGAGCTGATCATCAAGAACGCGCGGGCGCTGGCGAAGAAGGCGCAGGATCTGGGCGATGACGCGACGAACGACCTTCTGGTCAGCGATGTGGTGCGGACCAACGAGTTGCAGGTGTGGTTCCTGAGCGAGCACCTGGTTGAGATGCCGCTGGTCCACGCGAAGTAAAAGGGCCTTTGTCAAGGCCTTGGCTCCGGCCCTCCCGGCTTGCTGGGAGGGCCCAACTTTTTGCGGTATCTAATCCGCATTGCGGGCATCTCTAGTAAAGGTATCCTTTGAATAAGGGCTGCATGCTATGCCAGTAGCGCTGAACTTCTTCCTTAAATACGGTTACTGGATCCTCTTCCTGTGGGTGATGGTGGAGCAGTTGGGTGTGCCCATTCCGAGCGCGCCACTGCTGCTGACCGCGGGAACGCTGACCTCGACACACAAGATGAATCTGCCGCTGGTACTGCTGGCCATCCTGGCGGGCAGCCTGATCAGCGACAGCGCATGGTACCTGATGGGCAAGCGGTACGGCGGGGCGGTGGTGAAGCTGCTGTGCCGGCTCTCCATGGAGAGCAACACGTGCGTGCGGCGGACGGAGGACTACTTTGCCAAGCAGGGTGTCAAGGCCCTGATTGTGGCCAAGTTCCTACCGGGTCTGGGCACGGTGGCTGCTCCGATCGCCGGTCAGACGGGGATGAAGTACAAACTGTTTGCCGTGTATGACGCAATCGGGATCATGCTGTGGGGGCTATCGTTGACACTGGGCGGACGATTCTTCGGCGATGTACTGAAGCACCATCCCAATGCATTTGCGTGGGTTACGCGGTTTGGGTTTGCACTGTTCGTGGTGCTTTTGATGAGCTTCTTCGTGTGGCGATTCTTCCGGCAGCGGGCATTTCTGAAGGAGATCCGGATGGCGCGGGTGGCCCCGGGCGAGCTGAAGCAAATGCTGGATCGCGGGCAGCCGGTCTACATCGTAGACCTGCGGCATCCGCTGGATTACCTGCCTGATCCGAGGACGCTGCCGGGCGCCATATTGCTGTCTCCGGACAAGCTGGTGGAACACTGCGCGGAGATTCCAAGGGACCGGGACGTGGTGCTGTTCTGCACCTGCCCGAGCGAGGCGACGGCGGCCAAGATGGCGCTGACGATCCGGAGGCTGGGGGTGTACCGGGTGCGTCCCCTGCTGGGCGGATTCGACGAGTGGAAGCGCCTGGGGTATCCGCTGGTGGCAATTGAGCCCACGGCAGCGTGAGCGTCGAATCCGGAACCATTTGCTAACTTATTGATTTTATTGGGTAGTGGCGATCAGGATTTTGCCCTAAACTGTTGATTCTGGCGATTATGGCTGTATCATGTTGATTTGATTGCCATTTGGCTCCGAATTGGCCCAAATTCATGATTCCAAGAGTGGTTCCCGTAAGGCATTGATTTGTTGCGGCTTACTGGTCATGGAATCGTCAGGGATTTGTGCGAAGAACCGTGTTTGCGTGAGGAGTGTTTTTCTATCCCCATACTTTCAGGATAGCAGCGTTGAGGGTGGTTATATGCATTTGGATGTCGTTGTCTATAAACGAGTTAATCGAAAGATGGCTTGACAAGATAAAGAAGGGTGAGCGAAGGGAAGAATCTTTCCAGGTTCTTTCACAGAAGATCGGGGCGTGGCTATGCTACTCTCCAGTGACGTAGTAGCGGGGGTGTGATGGCGTTCAGCGAGACATTCCATTGCAATGTGTGCGGCAAGCCGAAGAGCGAAGAAGCCTGTGACTGGTGGCTGGCCTGGGAGGACCAGGTGTCTCCGCTGCCGAAGGTGGAGCAGCCGTTGCTGAAGGTCACCCATTGGAATGATTTCCTGGCGCATGATGCGGCGGTGAAGCACCTGTGCGGAGCGCGCTGCGCTCAGACGCTGCTGGACCGGTGGATGCATGAGGTAGGGGAATAAGCAGCGGAGCCGCCAGTGGGTGTGATCTTTCAAGACGTTGTTCCTCTTTTTAAGAGAAAGAAAGAACAGTTGTGGGTCCGGCTACTCGCCATCTCCGGTTCTCAAAAGCGAGGGAGCGCCTCGGCTGGTTTGGGAAGGTCATCGGGACTGGGGCCACTCGCCGGTTTCGTTCAAGCCGCGCAGGATCTCTTGCCCGATCCGACGCTTAAAGGCAAGGGTAATTATCCCTTGACATCAAGTAGAAGAAAGAGCATAATAGCTTCACTATGAAAGTCAAGCAGAGTATTCCCAAGCATTTACGGTTCACAATCAAGGATTTCAATGCTCAGTTTCCGGATGAAAACACCTGTCTGGAGTTTCTGAAAGAGCAGAAGTATCCGAGTGGCCTGATTCCCTGCAAGAAGTGCGGGAAAGATCGCAAGCATCACCGCGTCACGGGAAGGCCAGCTTATGCCTGCGATTATTGCGGGTCGATGGTGTCGCCGATGGCTGGGACGATCTTTGAGAAGTCAAGCACGTCGCTTCGGACGTGGTTCTATGCCATGTACCTGATGTCTTCGACGCGCTGCGGAATCTCTGCCAAGCAAATACAGCGCGAAACAGGCGTGACCTACAAGACCGCTTGGAGGATGTTTAAGCAGATTAGAACCCTGATGTCGGAGGACATCAGACTGGAGGGTTCGGCGGTGGAGGTTGACGAGACGTACATTGGCGGAAAGAACAAAAACAAGAGACTCGGCAAGAGACGGCATGAAAAGGGCCGCCCGTCTGGTGATTCTCCCAAGACTCCGGTATTCGGAATGGTTGAGCGGGGTGGGCGTGTAGTCGCTCAGGTGGTTCCCGATGCCAAGCTGAGAACGATCTTCCCGATCATCCATGAGCGGGTTCTTCCCGCCAGCATCGTCTATTCGGATGAGTTTCCGATTTACGATCATTTGGGAGAGACGCCGAACGGATACGATCACAGGCGCATTCAGCACGCCGAAAAGGTATACGTGATGGGCGATATCCACACGAACACGATTGAGGGATTCTGGAGCTTAATCAAGAGGGGAATCGGTGGCGTGTACCACTCAGTGAGCCGGAAATATCTCCAGTCCTACCTTGACGAGTACAGCTTCCGCTACAACCGCCGTTTTGCTAACGAGCCGATGTTTGTTTCTTTGCTGGAGCGGGTGAACTAACCGCCCGCTTCACAAGGTTCGTGAACGCTTCGCGGCTAATGGGCTGCATCTTGACTGCAACCTCTTTCGAGGGGCGTAGCGCACTGTTCTTCGCTGCCGTTTTCATACGAAAATAATACAGCAAGAGGGAAAACGTAATGGCTACGCTTTATTTTCTAGAGTGTCATTCCGCTGCGAGACACCGAATTGATATCCCTGCTCCCACCCTGTTAGCAAAAGGCTCCAATCTAGCGACGTTGACCACGGTTGAGAAGCGCGCAGTTTTCGTATGCAATCAATGCGCGATTGTGTCGCTCTATTCAAGCAAAGAAATCCGTTGGGAAGAGTCTCATACACCAGACCCGTTTCAGTCCCGGGCCTATAGCTTGAACTGCCTACAAGCCGAATGCGATGCACGAAGTTGCGCGCTTCCAAAAATAATCCATGTAGTCTTCCATGTCGCAGGAGAACCCTATCCCACCAATGCCGCATCATGGTGGAACGATGGAACCGCGAAATGTGATGGAGGACATCTGATTGAATGGAATCCACAGACGGGCCTAGTTGCTGTGGATTCCGAGTCTCCGTTTTGAACGATCTTTGCACGCAGCTCTCCTGTGCGATAATCTCGCGTAGGGAGCTATGCGCTCGCGTCCGCCCCGGACGTAATCAGAATTGTCCGCGAAGATCAACGCGCTGAAGGGTGCCAGCCCATACAGTGCGGATACTCCGCTTAGGCGGAGTGTATCACACGTCCGTCGGAAAGGCGGATGTGTCACCGAAAGAACTCATCGAATTGCGGCAAAACGTCTTGGTCGATAAACCGCGCAATTCTTTCTACGAGACTGGTCAATTCAAACCTCTTCGCTGGAGCCTCGTCGATTCCTATAAATGCAATCGCTTGAGCCTCCATCTTCACTTGATCTCCGATGACCTCAAAGGGGCCGAATACTGCATCGTCTTGCGTGCGGGGCGGATTGAGGAGCGCGAACGACTGCCCATCGACGGTCTTGATGTCATGCGGCGGAGCTTGTGTCTTGACACTTGTGAGCAGCAACCTCCTGTGCTTATTGATGTTCGTGAACTCGTGGAGAACAGCCAAGAGAGACTGTTCCGGATTCCCAGCGTGATACGGTTGCATCGTCTCAATCAGTGTTCCGGCTCGATTATCGATTCCATCAAGAGTCCCGCGCTTGATTTCTTTGTCCCAAGCGGAGGGTTTGATGCAGATGGGGAAACCGCTTCGATCCGAGGGATTGTTCCCATTAGCCCTTACCAATTCCCATATCAAATAATCGAGACAGGAACGAAGATTACTCAGGCAGTCACCAAGAACCATGGACAAGCTGTCAGGGATCGGAGTATCGACCCGCAAACGCCCATAAACGAACCGTCTACCTCGGACATCCGTGGTGATCTCTGGATCGGCCACGAAACGGCAGGGATTTGTCTTCATGTAAGAAGAAACTTGCTCGTTCAGAAGCTCGAAGTGATGGCGTGCCCACTCGAACTTTGAGTTAACTATGTCCATTCCCATACCCAAATAATATCGTATTACTTGACGCTAAGGGATAATTACCAAGGCAAGAT